>LKMJ01002161.1_pt1 | contig 17914 bp, 16 predicted proteins | sample 643391 | NCBI WGS metagenome assembly LKMJ01 (sample SAMN04112250, study PRJNA286221) | soda lake metagenome | biome: soda lake; feature: Kulunda Steppe; material: water; isolation source: sample PL-Br10 brine of Picturesque Lake | place: Russia: Kulunda steppe | collected 2010-07
AACCGGACAGCTCACCGAATCGCTTCTGGTGGGGAGCATGGCGGTGCCGTTTTGGCTCTCCGTCAGTGGCCTGCTCGTGGCGCTCGCGTATTTCGTCGCGCAGGCGCTTCGCCCGTCGCTTTTCAGCATCGCCGCGTCGGCTGTCGCAGCCCTGCTCGTGACGGTGTCGATACTGCTGAAGAAGATCGTCTTCGTCGTCGAGGGCCTTTTATATCCGACGCGAGAGCCGCTCGCCAGCATGTTCCCCGAGAACTCCTACTGGCCGACGCTACCGGAGTTCACGATGGCGTTCGGGACCATCGCCGTGGCCGCGTTGCTCTTTCTCGTGGCTACGAAGGTGATCCCGATCGTCGAACTCGAACACGTCTCGCCGGCGGCGGAGTCGTCCGGCGAGGCCGAACCGGAGGTGACCGACGGATGAGCATGGGACTGTGGGTGATGTTCGGGATCGTTCTCATACCGCTGTATGTGACCCTGCTCGGGTGGTTCCTCGGAAAGCCACGCGATTACAGAACTGCCGGTATCGGCGTCGGCGTCATGGCGGGATTGCTCCTGTTGATGATCCTCGGGGCGGTGATTCCCTTTACCTTCCAGGTGATCATCCCCGGCTGAGACGGTACAGCCGTCGGTACGGAACCGTCTCCGTATCAGATTCGTTTACCTGTCCCCAGTACGATGATACTCCCACCCATCTCCGATGTGCGAACAGACTCACACGAACGCGAATCGACCAATACAGGATGAACACGAAGACTGACAGGAACGCAGAGCTGGCCGAGATCGGACAGCTTTTGGCACCGGCGTATCGAACGCTCGGCCGGCTGTATCTCGAGCCGCCGGAGGAGCAGACGGTTGCCACCATCACCCAGTGGTGTGCGGCGATCGACGACGAGCGAGGTTCGCTCCCATCGGACATCCGTGACGCCTTCGAGACGGTTCAGGAGGGATCGACAGTCGATCTCAGTCGGCTTCGGGGTGCCTTCACCGAGCTGTTACAAGGCGTCGGCTACGGCGGGAGTCCGGCACCCCCCTACGAGTCGCTCTACGTCGACGGCGTGTTGAACGGGCCGAGTTCCTCGGAGGTCGAGGCGTTCTATCTCGAGGCCGGCGTCGAGTTAGCCGTCGACGACGAACTCATCGATCACGCCGGCTACGAACTCGCGTTCCTCGCGGAGCTGTGCGAGCGAGAGGCCCTCGACGCCCAGCTCGGCTTCATCGAGACGCACCTCGATGCGTGGATCCGCGAGTTCCACGCCGAGGCCGCCGCGTACGACCCGCCGACGTTCTATCGGGGCGTCTTCGATCTCACGGAATCGCTTTTGGAGTTTCACCGCGAAACGCTCGGGGAGGAACGATGACGGACGACGGCGACGTCGGCGCGTTCGTCTGCTCGTGTGCGGACACCTGCGAGATCGACCTCGAAGGGGCGAGAGAGCGAATCGACGGTGTCTCGATGGCGGCCAGCTCCGATCTGCTGTGCGGTGCCGAAACCGTCGAGGAGATCGCCGGCGTGATCGAAGAGCGCGAACTCGAAGAACTCCTCGTCACCTGTCCTGCCGCCGCCGGGCAGGAACGGCTCGAACGGATCGAGGACGAAACTGACGCGACGATCACGTTCGTCGATCAGCGAGAGGGGGCCGGCTGGGTCCACGACGAGCGTGCGGCGACCGAAAAGACGGCCCGGCTCGTCAACGCCGCGCGAGCCCGACTCGATACCGGTGACACACCTGCCTCGATCGGCATCGACGTCGGGACGTCGGTCGCCGTCGTCGGGGACCCCCACTTCGCGGCCGCACTCCCGGAGAGAGCCGACGTGACGCTCATCGCCGATGGCGAGGAACTCGACGACGTCGAGACAGATCTCGGGTCCGTCCGTATCCAGCGAGGGCGCGTCCGCGACGTTTCGGGAACGCTCGGAAACGTCGACGTGACGCTCAAAGCGCGGGTCACGAAGGACTGCATCGACTGTATGGAGTGTGTTCGCGCGGGACCCGACGGGGCGGTGACCCGGACGCCCGTCGATGTCGATCCCGGAACGCCGGGCGGCGAGTGGGTCGACGTCTGTCCGACCGACGCGATCGACCTCGAGGGCGTCACGCGGACGATCACGTTCGATCAGGTCGTCCACCCCGACGGCGAGGATTCCGCCCCCGGCGGGACGACCGGGTATCACACCGCGACGGACCTCTCGACGGTTGCCGAGGTGAGCGACCTCCTCGGATACGAGCGAGCGTCGTTCCTCGATCTCGAGATGGACGTGTGTGCCTCGGGCGATTCCGATCAGGAGGGCTGTCGGCGCTGTTATGACGCCTGTCCGCACGGTGCGGTGTCGAAACCCGCAGCCGACGAGGTTTCGTTCGACCGCTCGGCGTGTCAGAACTGCGGCGCGTGTACGAGTTCGTGCCCGACCGGCGCGGTCGATCTCGCCGACAGATCGAATGAGACGATCGCCCGCGAAATCGAGGCGCTCGTCGCGGAGGAACCGGGCGGTGGGCTGTTGGATCGAACGCCGGAGGCGATCGAACCGCAGGTCGTCGCGTTCGTCTGCTCACAGCGGGCCGAACGGGCGCTTTCGCGGTACGGCCGAATGGCCGCCCGCGGCGATGCCGAGGTCTCGTATCCGCCGATCCTCCCCGTCAGCGTCAACTGCACCGACACGGTCGGCGAGGCACACCTCTTGCACGCGCTGGCCGCGGGCGCCGACGGGGCCGTCATCCTCGGTTGCGGGAGCGACTGTCGCCACTCGGGACCGGACCCGAAAGCCGAGCTCGTCGACCGGCTGAACACGGCGACGGCCGATCTCGGGTTGGGCGAGCGGATCGACTTTCTCGCCCCCGATCCCGAAGAGCCCGAATCGTTCCTCGAGGCCCTCACTTCGTTCGTCGATTCGCTCGAGGAGACGCCGGTTCCGGCCGACGAGCACCGAAGCTCCGGCGGGACGGCCGTCGCGGACGATCGGTTGCCGGCGTACGGCACCCGGATCTGGACGCTCGAAAGCATCCGAGCGATCACCGAACACGTCACCCCCGACCGCGACGTGATCCGTGGCCTCGAAGGGTTCGGCCGGATGTCGGTCAGCGACGCCTGCGGGCTGACGCCGACCTGTGCGAACCTCTGTCCGACGGGCGCGATCCGCCGCGAGGAGGGGAGACTCGAGTTCAACCACGAGCGATGTGTCAATTGCGGACTCTGTGAGACCGGCTGTCCCGAGACGGCGATCACGATGGAGACCGGCCTCGATCTCGAGGCGTTGCCCGAGCGTAACGACGGCGACTCCTGGGAGACGGTGTACGAAGAGGAACGCTTCGAGTGTCGCCGGTGTGGCACGCCCTTCGCCAGCGTCAGCACCGTAGAGCGTATGAAAGAACAGCTACCGGACGGGGAGATGGCCGCCGTCGACGGCCACATGGCGGAGTACTGCAACGACTGTAAGGGAGACCTCGCGTTCCAGCTATGAGATGCTCGATCCAACACAGCATATGAGACATTACATTCGACGTCGACCCGAGAGGCGTATTCGACCGAAAGCACACCGTCGATCGACCGACGTTCCGACGGCGTTTCGGAACCGGACGACCGAACACGGAGGCGATCGACGATGACCATAGACGAAACACGGCTTCGCGAACGGCTCCGAAACGTCGAAGATCCCAGACTCGGCGCCGATATCGTTTCGCTCGGACTCGTCGACGACCTCCGGATCACCGACGACGGGATCGCCGAGATAACGCTGGCGTTCAACGCCCCGTATTCCCCCGACGAGATGGCGATGGGCAATCGAATCAGGGACGTCGTCGCCGAACTCGGACTCGAGGCGTCTCTGTCGGTGAGCCTCTCGTGGCAGAACCCCGACAGCCCGCTGCCGAAGGTCAGAAACGTCGTCGCGGTCGCCTCCGGGAAGGGCGGCGTCGGAAAGACGACCGTCGCGACCAACCTCGCGGTCGCGCTCGCCGAGGCGGGCGCGCGGGTCGGCCTCCTCGATGGCGATATCTACGGACCGAACGTCCCACAGATGATCGGCGTCGACGCCGAGCCGGGACTGACCGAAGACGGCCAGCTCGTTCCGCCGGAGGGCTACGGCGTAAAGATGGTGAGTATGGCGTTTCTGGCCGACGAGGAGACCGATCCCGCGATGTTGCGCGGCCCGATGGTCGATAAGCTACTGACACAGCTCATCGAGGGCGTCGAGTGGGGAACGCTCGATTATCTCCTGGTCGATCTGCCGCCGGGCACCGGCGACGCACAGCTGACGCTGATGCAGACGGTGCCGGTGACCGGAGCCGTCGTCGTCACGACGCCCGAAAATATCGCCCTGGAGGACGTCCGCAAGGGGATTCGGATGTTCTCCGAACACGACACGCCCGTACTCGGCATCGTCGAGAACATGAGTACGTTCCGGTGTCCGAGCTGTGGCGATCACCACGAACTGTACGGGAGCGGCGGCGGTCGAAAGGTCGCCGCGGAGTACGACCTCCCACTGCTCGGTGAGATCCCGATGGACCCCGAGATCCGGGCACGAAACGACGCCGACGGGCCGTTGGCCGCCCTCGGAGACAGCCCCGCCGCCGAGCCCTTCGGGGAGCTGGCCGACGCCGTCGCCGACCAGGTCGGGATCAAAAACCGAGCGGAGGCCGCCGGCATCGATCCCGACGACCCGGACATCGAGCGTGTGATCCCGTCCGATTCGTATCTCGAGCCGTCAGAGACGGACACCGCTGCGTCGAAGGACGACGAGACGAGCGGCGCGTCGACCGGAGACCCGGAGACACCGTCCGGCGACGGCGTCTCCGGCGGTCTCGACATCACAGACGGATAACGCGACGACGATAACCACAGGGATAGACACCCGTTCGAATCGGGAGCGGGAGAACGTCCGAAGCGTTCACCATCTGAATGCCTGTCCGAAGCGTTAACCACCGGGGAGCCGTATATGAAGTATGGCCGAACTGTTCGGGATGTCGGTGCCGTTCTTGCTCGTCCTCGTCGGGGCGGCACTGATGATCATGGAGGCGTTCGCTCCCGGCGCCCACTTCATCGTCGTCGGGATCGCGCTGCTCGCGGCGGGACTCGCGGGGCTCTTGCTCGGCCCCTTCCTTCCGGCCGCGGCACTGCCGCTCGTGTTGGCGGCGATCGTCCTCGTCGCCGGCGGCGTGGCGCTGTACGGCTACCGGCAGTTCGATTTCTACGGTGGGAAGGGGACCGGACAGACGCGCGATTCGGCGTCGTTGCGGGGGAAAACCGGACGGGTCACCCAGCGGGTCACGAAAAGCGACGGCGAGGTCAAACTCGACAGCGGCGGCTTCAACCCCTACTATCAGGCCCGCGCGCTCGACGGGGAGATCGAAGAGGGCGAGGAGGTCATGGTCGTCGATCCCGGTGGCGGCAACGTGCTCACCGTCGAGTCGGTCTCCGCGTTCGAAGACGATATCGATCGAGAACTGGCCGCCGAACGTCGTCGCCGCGACCGCGAGGATCGCGAACGGGAAGGCGAAAGCGAGCCGGCCTGATCGGGTTGACGCTCGCGCTCAACCGAGCCGGGATTCCCACTCGTCAGCCGGCATCGATTCGGCTGTCACACCGCCCGGACCCTGTGTCAAAAGCGCGACCGCGGCGTCGTCCATCACGTCGGGATCGAGTATCGACTCGCGCTCCTCGGCGGACAGGTGATCCCAAAAGCCCGTCTCGACGCGGCCGCCGGGATCGAGACAGTTGACGTTTATCCCCGGTTCGAGCTCGTACGCGAGCGTCTTCGAAAGTCCCTCCAGCGCCCACTTCGAGGCGACGTAGGGTCCCCAGCCGGCCGAGCCGCGACGGCCGAGTCCCGAGGAGATGTTGAGGACGTTCCCCCGCTCCATTTCGGGGACCGCGTGTTTCGAACAGAGGAACGGGCCGGTGACGTTGACCTCCATGATGAACCGCCAGTCGTCGGCGTCGATCTCGGAGATATGTCGACGCTCGTCGTAGAGGCTCAACAGCCCGACCGCCGCGTTGTTGACGAGGCCGGTCAGCTCGCCGTACTCGTCGACGGCCGTCTCGATTAGCGCCTCGACGGCCGCCTCGTCGGTCACGTCCGCGGGGACGGCGAGCGTCTCCCCGTCGGCCTCGGAAGCGGCTTTCATCAAGTCATTCTCGCTTCGGGCCGAAAACACCGTGTTCGCACCCTCACGCGCGAAGCGTTGCGCCATCGATTTTCCGAGCCCGCGGCTCGCGCCGGTGACGAGTACCGTCTCGTCGTCGAGTCGTCCCATGTCGCGTCGGTCGACGGCGATAGGCAAAAACCCGGTGGACGACACGGTTTTGTTCGCGGCAGCCGTCTGGGTTCCCATGACACGAACGGCAGTCATCGCCGGTGTCGGTCCGGGGCTCGGCGAATCGATCGCCAGAACGTTCCACGAGGAAGGCTGTCGGGTCGGGCTCTTCGCCCGCAGCGAGGCGTATCTCGAGGAACTCTCCGCGGAGCTGGGCGAGAACGCCCTCGCAGTTCCGACCGATATCACCGACCCGGCCGAGGTCGAGACAGGCTTCGAGGCGGTTCGATCGGCGTTCGGATCGGTGGACGTCCTCGTCAACCACGCCAGCGGTGGCGCATGGCAGGGAATTCGGGAGATCTCGCCGGACGCGTTCGAGGAGACCTGGCGCGTCTCCGCCTACGGCGGGTTGCTGTGTTCGCAGGCGGCCGTCCCCGACATGCTCGAATCGGATGGCGGCACCGTCATCTTCACCGGCGCGACCTCCGCAGTCCGCGGCCGCGGCGGGGCAGTCGGCTTCAGCGCGGCGAAGTTCGCCGTTCGCGGCATGGCCGAATCGATGGCCAGAGAACTCGGTCCCGAGGGGATTCACGTCGCACACGTCGTCATCGACGGGCAGATCCTGCCGCGGGGGGGCGCGGGAACGACGGAACGCGACGACGGGGAATTTCTCGATCCCGACGCGATCGCCGACTCCTACTGGCATCTCGTCACTCAGGACCGGTCGTCGTGGACGCTGGAGCTGGATCTCCGACCGCACGTCGAGGAGTTCTAACGCCGCATCGACGCCGCCGCCCGAGCCCTCGCCTGTCGCGAGGAACACACCGTTTTGTACCGCTGGAACGTACGAAGAGTATGAGCGCTGATCGTCCGGAAGTGACGGTGTACTCGGATTACGTCTGTCCGTTCTGCTATCTCGGGAGAGAGTCGCTGTCGCGGTATCGGGAAACGCGAGAGACGGGGCTTCGGATCGACTGGCATCCGTTCGATCTCCGCGCACAGAAACGTCGTCCCGACGGGACGGTCGATCACGCCGTCGACGACGGAAAGGACGACGCGTACTTCGAACAGGCGAGACGGAACGTCCGGCGACTGGCCGAAAAGTACGACGTCGAGATGGCGCAGGAGATCGCGACGGACGTGGACTCACTGCCGGCACAGATCGTCTCGTATTACCTGCGCGAGGAGTTCGACTACGACACCTGGCTGGCGTTCGACGAGGCGGTGTTCGAAGCGCTCTGGATCGAGGGCGAGGACATCGGCGACACCGAGTTACTACTCGAGCTCGCCGATGAGGTCGGCGTCGACGCCGACGAAATTCGATCGGCGCTCGAAAGCGAGACGCTCCGCGAGGAGGTTCGCGAGCGGTTCGCCGAAGCGAAACGCGAGGGCGTGACCGGCGTCCCGACGTTCGCATACGACGGCCACGTCGCCCGCGGTGCCGTCCCGCCCGAACAGCTGGAACGGCTGATCGAGGGCGTGTGAGACTCCCGCCGGAGGCGCTCGCCCCGCAGGTTTTATAACAGCCGGTCGACAGCCGGGAGGTATGCGAGAGCGTCGGCGGATGCTGGCCACGACGGCGGCCGCGCTTTTCTTCTCGGTGCTGGTGTGGTTCAACTACTCGGCGGTGTTGCCGCTCGTCGTCGAGGAGTGGGACCTCTCGGGCACGCAGGCGGGGATCGTCTTCGGCGCCTTTCAGGCCGGCTACCTCGTCGCGATCGTGCCGGCGGGGATTCTCGCCGACCGGTACTCGCCGCGGTGGGTGATCGCCGCAGGCGCGACGGGAACCGGGGTGCCGAGCCTGCTCTTCGCCGGGGTCGCCGACGGGTTCCTCCCGGGGACTGTCCTGCGGTTTCTCTCGGGGATGTTCATGGCGGGCGTCTACGTGCCGGGGATGCGGTTCGTCAGCGACTGGTTCCCCGAGTCGGTTCGCGGTCGGGCGCTGGGGTTCTACATCGGGACTTTCTCCGTGGGGTCGGGGCTATCGTTCGTCTTCGCGACGGCGCTTGCGGACGCGGTCGATTGGCGGCTGGCGGTCGGGGCCACGAGCGTCGGCGCGCTGTTCGTCGCGCCGCCGATGCTCGCGTTGACCCGCGATCACCCCGATCGGTCGGGGGCCGACGAGGGAGAGTTCGACCTCTCGGTGCTCTTCAACCGCGAGTACCTGCTCGCAGTCAGCGTCTACTCGTGGCACAACTGGGAGCTGTTCGGGGTCAGAAACTGGCTTTTGGCCTTCCTCGTGGCGGCGCCGGCCTTCGCGGCGACCGAGTCCGCGCTGATCCCCGGCTTCGTCGTCGGCGCGATGGTGACGATGGGGGGCGCCGGGAACGTTATCGGAGGCTGGCTGAGCGATCGCATCGGCCGGCTCCGGACGATCGGGATCGGGCTGGCCGCCAGCGCCGTTATGAGCGCGGTCTTCGGCCTGCTCGGGGGGCTTTCGGCCGCGGCCCTGACCGCGATCGTTCTGGGCTACGGGATCGTCATCACGATGGACAGCGCCCCGACCTCGACGCTGGTGACGGAGGTCGTCGACGACGCCCACGTCGGGACCGCCCTCTCGTTTCAGTCGCTGTTCGGGTTCACGACGACCGTCGTCTCGCCGGTCGTCTTCGGGATCGCGCTCGATCGGGCGGGGTATCCGGTCGCTTTCCCGACGCTGGCGGCCGGGGCGGCGCTCGGGCTCCTGTCGGTCCTCGCGCTCGTCCGGCTACAGAACGGGCGAGACACCGCCCAGAGAGGGGATCTTGACGAGACCGGCTGAACGTCGCGAGTGGGGGTCGCTTCCGAAAAGAGGATCGTCGGGTGAGGGGTTATTCGGCGGAGATGACGTCGTCGATGCGGACGATCATCGTCGCGGCCTCGGTCGCGGACTCGACGGCCTCGCGTTTGACGGCGGCGGGGTCGAGGATACCGTACTCGACGGGGTCACCGACGCTGCCGGATTGGCCCTCGCTGATGAGCCCCGCACGCCCCTCGGCGTCGTGGGTCGATCGCAGTTCGACCAGGGCGTCGATCGGGTCCATGCCGGTGTTCTCCGCGAGCGTCCGCGGGAGGACATCGACGGCGTCGGCGAAGGCCTCGATTGCGAGCTGTTTGCGGCCTTCGACGCTCGCGACGCTGGTGCGGATGTGATCGGCGATCGCGATCTCGGTCGCCCCGGCGCCGGGAACGACGCCGCCGGCGTCGAGGGCGGCCGTGACGACGTCGAGGGCGTCCTCGAGGGCGCGTTCGAGTTCGTCGGTGACGTGTTCGGTGCCGCCGCGGGCGAACACCGTGACGGTCTCGGCGGCGGCGCCGCCCTCGATGAACGCGAGATCGTCATCGCCGAAGGACTCGACTTGGACGGTCTCGGCTCGACCGATGTCGTCGTCTCCGAGGTCGTTCAGCGTGCCGACCGATCGGGCGCCGGTCGCGCGGGCGATCGCGCTCGCCTCGTCGTCGTCGACGGAGTCGAACGCGAGGATGCCCTCCTTGGCGAGATAGGAGGCGACGATATCCTCGACGTCGCCGGTGATGAATGCGACGTCGATGCCGGCGTCAGCGATGGTATCGGCGTAACCGCGGAGTTCGGCCTCCTCGGCTTCGATCGCCGCGTTGAGCTGATCGACGCTCGTGATGTCGTACTCGGCGTCGATTTCGGCCTCGCGGACCTCGAGATCGAGATCCAAAACGGCGATAGCGGCGTCCTCGACGCGTTTCGTCATGTCGTCGTGGAGCGGCTCCTCTTCGCTTATGACGCCCTGGACGAGTTCGGTCGCCGACGCTCCCGCGCCGGTCTGGGTCCGCATCGAGATGGCGTCACGGTCGACGCCCTCGTCGGTCTGGACCTGTCGGATCGCCTCGACGATCGTTTCCGCGAGCGTCCGCGCGTCGATGTCGCCGGTTCCCTTGCCGGTCATCGACGATTCTGCGACCGACGCGAGGACGTCGTCGTCGAGTTCGTCCGTCAGCGTCTCCTCTTCGATCGCCTCGATCGCGAGACGGGAGGCCTCCTGATACCCCTCGGCGATCGTCGTCGGGTGAATGTCGTCGTCGATGAGGTCTTCGGCCTGTGCGAGCAGCTGACCCGCGAGCACGGAGGCGGTCGTCGTCCCGTCACCGACCTCCTCCTCTTGGGTCTCTGCGACCTCGACGATCATCTGGGCGGCCGGATGTTCGATGTCCATCTCCTGAAGGATGGTCGCGCCGTCGTTCGTGATGACGACGTCGCCCGAATCGGAGACGAGCATCTTGTCCATTCCACGGGGGCCGAGCGTGGTCCGGACGGACTCGCTTACGGCCTTCCCTGCCGTGATGTTCGACGATTGGGCGTCCTTGCCGCGGGTCCGCTCTGTGTCCTCACTGAGAATGAAAAGCGGCTGTCCGCGCCGCTGGCGCATTTGCTGTGACATGTTCACTGATATGTCGTCAGCAGTTCTATATAAACGTTTCGCAACAGATAGCGGCGGAAGCGGCGATCGAAGAGCGGCCAGTGAGACGGAGAACGGTCGTGAGGAGGTATTACCGGCGATCGTGGACGGCTACCGCCCGATCGGCCCGTGTGGAGACACCGTTCGGGTTACGCCGCGGAGTCCGGTCGGTATAGCGGGCGCGAAGCCCCTCGACGTATCCCCGGAGGCTGCCGAGAGTGACGTCCCGACCGTTGCCGAACCACGCGGAGGGTTTCGCGTTCCCCCGGAAGACGTCCCGGAGTGACGTGGTAGCGTCCGCGACGGCGTGTCTGAGCGTCCGGAACGGAACGGTCGGATGGAGTCCGTAGTTCTTCGCCAGCCGGTAGGAAAGCGACCGATAACGGGGGCGCCAGTCCCGTTCGGTCGAGCCGCCGTCGGCCGCGGTCTCCCGTGAGACACACATCCGGCCGCTCCAGACGACGTCGTACTCGAGGCCGGCGATCCGATGAGCGAGATCCCGAGCGCCCCCCGTCTCGAGATACTCGTCGAAGCCATCGAGCGCCGTCACGAGCTCGCGGCTGAACGCGGCGTTGCCGCCGTTGAAGTAGGTGACCGATCGGTCGCGGATGGTTCGGTCCTCGACAGTGTCGGTGGCGACACCCGTACCGAGTCGCTCGTGGGTCGGGCCGGTGACGGCATCCCCCTCCGTCAGGCCCTCCTCGACGGCTTCGAGCCACCCCGATTCGACGGTCATCGTCGGGCCGACGAAAGCGATCGCATCCCCGCGAGACCTGTCGATCCCGGCGTTGCGTGCGACGTTGACGTTCCGGTCGTCGATCTCGACGAGTACGTCGACGTCGGGTCGGTCACGAACCATCCCGCTCGTCCCGTCGGTAGACGGTCCGTTGACCACGATGAGCTCCGATGGCGCCTCGGCCGCGAGGGCGTCGAGACACCCACAGAGCTCGTCGCGGTCGTTCAGCGTCGGGACCACTACCGAGAGTTCCATACATCCACATAGCGGGGCCGACCACCAAAAGTCCGGTGTCTATGGCTCGATCACTCGGGTATTCGAGCGTTCCAATAAGAGACCGAGGCGAGTCGATCGCCGATCTCCGTCCTGCCGACGGCGGTGTCGATCGCCCGAAACGGGCGGGCAACCCGTTTCGGGATCGCGCGGTAGAACCCATACGGGAGGACGAAATCGTGTTCGACGCCCGCAACCTCTAGGTCCGCGCCGACGACGAGTTCTCTCGCTTCCCGATCGGAGTACAGCCGCGAGCCCATCGGTAGCGCCCAGTTGTAGATCGAACGGGTGGAGTACCGGTTGAACGTATCGAAAAACACCTGCTCTTTGCTGACCCGGCGCATTTCCTTGATAAACCCCTCCGGATCGGGTGCGAGGTGGAAAAACCGCATCGCGAAGACGGCATCGAAGTGATCGTCGGGGAACGGCAAGCGTCCGGCATCTCCCTGGATAAACGATAGTTTCCCGTCGACGCCGGTGGCGGCGGCCTTGCGCCGACCCTGCTCGAGCATCGCCTCGGAGATATCCATTCCGACGATATCGGCGCCCTGATCGGCGAGCATCACGGTGAACCGTCCGGTACCGCAGGCGACTTCGAGGATTCGTTTGTCCTCGATCGGCATCAACGCGTCCAGAACGGCCTCTTTTTCTCGACGATCGATGTAGCGGCCGCCGCCGGTAAAGCGTTTGTCGTCGTACGCCTCGGCGATATCGTTCTCCTGATACCACTCCTGTCCCTTCACGCTAGTGAAACCGACCTTCCGGGAGCATAAAAGAGTGCTGGATACGGTTGCACAGGAGTCGAACAACAGAAGAACTCGTATCAGGCGATGTAATCGCGCGGATATTTTTAAAAGGGGCACGCGACGATTCGGCGCATGTTAGAGACGGGGGTTATCTCGAGGCTGGAACGACGGCTACCGAACTCGATTCGGCGGAAATATCTCGCGAAGTTCGCGATAAGCGTCGCCGTGGTCGCGCTCTTGACGCTTGGCGCGTCCGCGTTTCTGTTCAGCGGCGTTCAGGCAGACGTAGAAAACGACGCACAACAGAGCCTTCAGCTGGCAGCCGAAGACGACGCGCAGGCAATTAGCGCGTGGGTCGACGATTACGAACAGCGGGTTTACGTGATCTCTATGTATCAGGAGATGGCGAGCGACGACGAGAGTGCGGTTACCACGACGATGGAGACCGAACTTCGCCAGATGCCCGGCGATGCACACTCAATTCATCAGTTCGACACCGAAACCCACGAGATCGAACACAGCACCGAGCCGGGGCTGGTCGGAGCGGATCTCACCGAGATGGATCTGGAGTTCCACATCCAAGAACGCGAGAGCATCGACGAAGACAGCCACATCGAGGAGATTCCGTACGAAGAGTTCGACGTCCACGGGGTCGATGCGACCTATTCGGACGTCATCAGCTACGAGGACCACGACGTCGTCGCCTTCGTGAGTTCGGTCAGCGGCTCCGAGAAGGGCGTGTTACTCTTCGTCGACGTGAGCGAACAGGAGACGGCGTTCACAGAGCAGATCGACGGGCAGAACACCCAGGTGGTCGACATCGCCGATGCGGAGATCGGGATCGACAGCGAAGGGAACGCGAGCGGAACGACGTATCACGAGGGTGTCGACGACCCGGTGATCCGACAGGTTGAGGAGACGGGCGCGGTCGGATCGCTCGAACGCGACGATACGGACGAGGTCGTCGCTTACGCGCCGATCGAGGGGACCGACTGGGCGGTCGTCACGCACGCGCCTCAAAGTAGCGCATACGCGGTCGTCGGCAGCGTTCGGAATGGGTTCCTCGCGATCATCGGAATCGCGCTGTTCGGATTCGTCGCCATCGGCGCGACGATCGGACGGACCACTGCCAGATCGCTCGATACGCTCGCCGGACAGGCACAGTCGCTCGCCGAAGGGAAAACCGAACTCGAGATCGGTAGCGACGGACGCGTCGACGAACTCGGGCGGGTACAGGACTCCTTCGCCGAAACGCAGGAGTACATCCAGACCGCGGCGGACCAAGCGCAGGTAATCGCGAGCCACCGGTTCGACGATCCGGTACTGGAGGAGGACGTCCCCGGTCGGCTCGGCGATTCGATCGACGAGATGGGCGACGATCTCGAGTCGTTCATCCAAGAGCTCGAAGAACTCGCAAGCGGCGAGTTCGGGACGACGATGGAGAAGGCGGCAAACGGCGATCTGACACAGCGGCTCGACCCGGACGCCGGCAACGAAGCGCTGAGCGAGATCGCGGTCTCGTTCAACGAGATGATGGACGACATAGAGCGGATGATCGCCTCGATCAGCGATCTCGCAGCGGACGTCGACGAGGTCTCGAACGAGATCGCCTCGAACGCGGACCAAATCGAGGACGCGAGTGCCGATGTGACCGAATCGATCGACGACGTCTCCGCATCCACGTCCGAGCAGAAAACGCGGTTCGACGCGGTCCACGCCGAGATGGACTCGATCTCGGCGACGATCGAGGAGATCGCCTCGAGTTCGACGCAGGTCGCCGGCGTGACGACCGACGCCGCCGAGCAGGCCGAAGCGACCAGAGACGACGCCGAGGACGTCCTCGAGGAGATGGCACAGATCGAAGCACGCACCGACGACGTGACCGAACGGATCCAGACGCTCGATTCCGAGATGGAACAGATCGACGAGATCGTCACGCTGATCGACGAGATCGCCGAGCAGACGAACATCCTCGCGTTGAACGCCAACATCGAGGCGGCCCGCGCCGACGGCAGCGGCAACGCGAGCGAAGGGTTCGGCGTCGTCGCCGACGAGGTGAAAAACCTCGCGAACGAGACCGCAGACGCCACCCAGGAGGCCGACGAGCTCATCACGGAACTACAGGAGTCGACCGAGGCGGTCGTCGCCGACGTCGAAGGTGTCCGCGAAAGCGTCGAAAGCGGCGTCAGAGCCGTCGAAGAGAGTATCGAGGCGCTCAATGACATCGTAGAGCGCGTCGAGGAAGCCGAACAGGGCGTCCAGTCTATCAATCAGGCGACCGACGAGCAGGCGACGAGCACCGAAGACGTCGCTCAGATGGTCGATGAGGTCATCGAAATCAGTGAAGAAACCGACGCCGAGGCGGACAACGTCGCCGCCGCGGCCGAAGAACAGACCCAATCGATCACCCAGATATCCGACGGTGCATCGGTGCTGACGGATAAATCACAGAACCTCAGAACCGAACTCGACACGTTCGAGTGGGAGGCCGACACCGAGAGCACTACCGGAGTCGAAACGGACGAATCGGACGGGAGTAACGCGTTCGAAGACGAACTCGATACGTTCGAGTGGGATACACACTCCGAAAGCGCACAGGAGCGAGAAATTGACGACACCGCCGGGGCGCGAGGTTTGAAGACAGCGGACGACCCCGAACCGAAAAACTGGGAAGTTGAAGACACCCCCGAACCGCGAAACCCAGAAACCGAAGAGACAACCAAACCGCGAAACCCAGAAACCGAAGAGACAACCAAACCGCAAGACACGGAGACCGACGACCCTTCCGACCCGGTCGTCGGCGACGACTGATACGTAAAATCGTTACGACAATTCGTACGATACCACGACATCGGTCGGCCAATCGGCCGATATATTAGGTATCCTTATACACCCTTGATTATCTGTATTGTTTTGTTATCCATATAGCGAAGTTTTACCAGTACCCTCTCGAGACGTGGACATATGAGTACGACCACGGAGGAACGCTCGTCACGGACCGACTCGCCACTTGCCGACCCGGAGTTCCGCGATCGGCTGCGCGAACTCCCGCCGAGCGCGAAACTCGTCGCGAAAGTTCTCGAAGACACCAGACCGCTCTCGCAGGGACAGCTCGCCGAGGAATCGCTGCTTCCCGACCGGACGGTCCGGTACGCGCTGAACCGCCTCGAAGAGGAGGATCTCGTCGACTCGCGGTACTCCTTTCGGGACGCCCGAAAACAGGTCTACTTTCTGGTGTAAGCCGGTTTCGAGTACCGATTTCACTCGTTTTTGAACCCGACCCGTTCGGCGTCCGTCCGGGCACGCTCTCTGGCCGCATCGAGATCGAACTCGGCGACAACCTCGCCGTCCCGAATCAGGGGTTCGAGTAACGGCTCGCCTTCGTCCGGTTCGTCTCCGTCGGCCAGCGCGATGTGGTGGCCGCCGTCCGGCGTCCGGTATACCGCCTTCTTGCCGGAGAGTTTTCCGCGCTTCGCCGCCGGCTCCCCGTCGAGTTCGACGATATCGAGCGCGAAGTCGACCGGTGACGCGTCAGTGATGTGGCTTCCGACGCCGAATCCGTCGGCGACGTCCGCGAGCCGTCGGATCGTCTCGGGGGTGATCCCGCCGCTGAGGAAGATATCGACGTCCTCGTGGCCGTTGATATCGAGCTTCCAGCGCGTCTCGCGGACGATATGTCGGAAATCACCACGCCGCGAGCCGGTCGTATCGAGCCGGACGCTGTCGAACCCGAGTTCCGCCGCTCGGACGGCCTCGTCGACTTCGTCGTCGTAAGTGTCACACAGGGCGATCCTCGGGACGTCCGGATCGACCGCCTCATCGAAGGCTCGCCAGGCGTCCTCCTGGTTGCCCGGTCCGAAACAGATCATGAGCGCGTGCGGCATCGTCCCCGACGCCTCTCGATTCATCAGGTCACCGGCGGCGACGTGCGAGAAACCGTCGAATCCCGCCAAAAGCGCGCTTCTGTCGACGGTGCCGGCGATCGAGGGGTGGACATGTCGGGCTCCGAAACTAAAGAGCGACGTCTCGGGAGCCGCCAGACGCGCTTCGAGGGCGGCCGTCGCCATCGCCGTTGGATGAGAGAGAAAGCCGAGAATCGAGGTCTCGAGTCGGGCGAACTCCAAGTACGGGCCCTCGATCCGCACGACTGGGCCGCCGTCGAACAGCGTCCCCTCGGGGAGTGCGTCGGCGTCGACGCTTCGTCCTTCGAGCAGTTCGGCGACGTCTTTCAGCCCCGCGAAGAGTTCGAACTCACCAGTCGGGAACTGATCGGCCGTCACCTCCGCGACGACGTGTGGGTTCCGGCCGGCGTGTTCCAGTGCCTCCTCCGTCCGAAGGAAGTACGCGTCCGTCGCCCGCCCCGCTTCGATCGCGGAGTCGGGAACGATATCGAACATATCGGCCTATCTCGTGGCACTATCAAAAAGCTGCGCTTACGATTCCCGGTCGGCGGCGGGATCGGGCTCGGGTTCGGTAACGGTTTCGAGCAGAGCGTCGGCGTCGACATCCATCCCCTGCCGTCGAAAGAACGTCGCGACGTTACGACAGTCTCGTTCGAGGAGTTCTCGGCTGTTCGGGTGATGGACGGTGACAGCCTGTCCGAGATCGAGAAGACAGAGTTCGCCGTCGTGGACGACGATGTTGTACTCCGAGAGATCGCCGTGGACGAGCCCCGACCGATAGAGTCGCCGCATGTACTCGCGGACGACCTCGTAGGCGGTCTCGGGGTTCTCGATGTGCACCTCGTTGAGCCGTTTCGCCCGCTGGTTTTCGCCGCCGAGATACTCCATCACGAGGACGTTTCGCTCGATCGCGATCGGCTCGGGAACCCGAACGCCCCCCGCCCGCGCCCGCTTCAGGTTGGCGAACTCCTTTTTCGTCCACGCGACGACGACCTTCTTTTTGTCCGAGCCGATTCCCTCAAAGCGCGGATCGCCGTCGAGGTACTCCCGCATGTGCCGAAAGTCCGAGGCGTTGATCCGATAGACTTTGACCGCGACTTCACCGTCGGGAGCCAACGCGGTGTAGATATTCGCCTCCTTGCCGGTCGAGATGGGCCCGCCGAAGGCGTCGATGTAGCCGTCCTGGACGAGTTTATACAGCGCACCGAGGGTCGCATCGTCGAAGACGGACGCCTCGACTTTGAACTGCTCTGTGTCCTTGATGCGCTTTCTGAACTCGAGGAACTGTCGGTCCTGCTTGCGAGCGATCCGGTCGGCTTCCGTGTCGGTGACGTCGATCTCTTCGAACTCGTCGCCGGGTGGCTCGTCGTCTTCGATCTCGAGCAGGCCGAACTCCTCAGTCATTCCTCGAAACGTACACGCTGCCGCCTGAAAGCCTCACCGGTGGCGAGACGGAAAGCGTTATAAACGAAACGCCGTCGTTATCGCTCGTTCAGCGGCGTGACGCTCTGGTCGGTCTCCCCAACGTAGCGCGCCCGCGGCCGGATCAACCGGTTGTCATCGTACTGTTCGAGGACGTGCGCGATCCAGCCGCCCACCC
>LKMJ01002144.1_pt1 | contig 17913 bp, 19 predicted proteins | sample 643391 | NCBI WGS metagenome assembly LKMJ01 (sample SAMN04112250, study PRJNA286221) | soda lake metagenome | biome: soda lake; feature: Kulunda Steppe; material: water; isolation source: sample PL-Br10 brine of Picturesque Lake | place: Russia: Kulunda steppe | collected 2010-07
CCCCGCACCCTCCAACCCGAGACCCCACCACCCAAGGCTCGTTCGCATTGCCAGGAACTCAGCAATGCCGCAAAAATGGTATAAACGCGAATCTTAATTGCCCCCGCCCCGTTGGTGCACCGTTGGCGGTTCCTGGCGCCGTACGCCAGCACATCTAATAAAAATTTCAAATGTTTTGGGCGTGTTAAAGCGTTGTTCTAGTGAAAGAGGCTCCCCGAGCCTCGGCAAGTTGGCAACCCACCCTTTTGCATAGTGTTTTCCACACACAGCCCCAAACTCTGACCTTGAGATGCCTGCACACGTCTGTAAGTGCCCCACATCTCCTGTGTAAGTTTGGGCGTGGGAATCTCTGCCACTGAGCTGTGCACTCAGGAGAGGCAGATGTAAGGAAACAATTTGGCCCAACGCTTCCCAACCCCATCCTTGGTTGGTCCCATTACAAATGTTTGCGATTAACTATGATTCCCCGCAACCTTCAGGCTTAGTCCGGCTTGAAAGTATGCAGGGGTTGTGGAGATGTCGCGTTCCCTGTGTTGGCACCAATCCGACTTTGGAGCATCAAGCCATTATACAAGTCCTGGAAAGCAGCAGGATTGGAGCAGCTTTGGGAAAGTACCATTCTCCTGCCAGAATGGCACATAATGGTGCCAGATTGGCCAATGGCATGCACGCCACGCTCCCACCTCGCTTTTTTTCACAGCCTGATTCATGACATTTATATGTCATACAAGTGCATGGTTGGGGTTGGGAATGGGGCGAGCATTAGGGCGGAAAAGCAAATTGGCCACGTTAAAGGGGGTCCAATGGTGGGGAAGACGTGCAGGGAAGAGGCCTTTTGCAATGCATGTATTGGACATGACGCACATAATGCGTGAAGTCTGCTGGTTTAACTTGAATACGTTTTGCAAGTTATGTGCTGTAACATGTGCAGAGACATGCCATGCCCTGGATTTTTCATTATTTTGCTTGTTTGTAAACCTCGGATCTCCATGTTGTAATGATGTGCGTGTGTGCATGCGTGCGCATGCGCAGGGGTCATGTGCTACAATCCTACCTTGCTCTTCGGGGCGGACATAAAGTGTGCCTTGGAGTAGCCGAAGTCGCATATCTTCAGCAGCGGGAGAGGCAAGCCCTACATGGACGTATGGAGTCATGTAGGCACAGGGGCAGGAAAGCATGCCAAGCTTGAAATCAGCACTGTACAACATGAGGGCCAGCTGGATCAATGTGCTTGCTGTGCAGCAAATAACAACATACCAAGAGCTGAGATAAGGACATGATTATGATTGTGCAGGGGCAATAGAATAGAGCTTGGATTGGGAGAGCTCCATGAGGCCTCGGCACACAGGTGATCGAGCGTTGGAAGCCAGCAGCTGGACACAATCACATGTCAGCAGAACTAACAATGTAGAGCTCTTGATGATCATGTTGGAGTCATATGCCCTGAATATAAGGGCACGTACCGGGACCATCTGCAATAACGTATTTTCCAGCTTGATGTCACGATTCACCACACCCTTTCGGTGGCAGTAATCAAGGCCAATCACAAGCTGCTGGAAAAACCAGCGGGCAGCCGGCTCCTGAGAACGGTGCAGACAGTTCATGACATGATGGACATGAGTATGATATGATGTGTTAGTCAGACAGTACAGACATTATATGCGTTAGTAAGACAGTGCACAGTTCATGACATGATGAACATGAGTACGATGCGGTAGACATGAAGCAACTCAGGTTTTGGAAGCCTCAGCAGCATCACCAAGGGGCGCTGTTTGCACACAGGGCAGACAGCAAGAAAGGGTGCTGTATGCACAGGGCGGACAGCAAGAAAGGGTGCTGTATGCACAGATCCGACAGCAAGAAAGGTCACCATTTGCACAGAGCAGACAGCAAGAAAGGGGTTTCATGATCTGTGGCACGAGAGACCAACAGAGCGCAATGAAACGTGCTGAACAAAAAACGCTTTTCATTGGTAATATCGAGGCAAGTCTGTTGCCCTCGCTAATAGATGGCCTGTGGGCGCTGGACAGAGCCCATGCATAGTACCATGCATAGTTGGGCTGGCCCTCCCACAGCAGGCAGGCTAGCCCTACAATAGCATGCGGCAGACTTCAGAAAAGCTCATTATCGTGCAATGCCAGCTGTCATGATCATGGAGCAGGGTCGAGAAGAGGGACACAGCCTACCTTCTGTACAGAACACGTGCACATACCATTTGGTGCGAGCAAACAGTACAAAGCACACGCTGCAAGCCTGCTGGCCATAATATGCATCGTAATGCACATGTGTCCCCTGCCCATGCCTTACCTTCAACCTGATTGCTCGCTGAACGTATGAGAAGAGGTTACCACCTGCAAATGATGCGGGAAGGCAATCTGTGGGAGAGGTTCCTGGCCTCTAGAAGCTAATGGAAGCTTTCTGGCAGCATCGATTGTGCCAAGAACCTAAGTCAGCTCTCCTCACATCCAGCAGCTCCCATGAGCGTGTGGCATAGCCTTGGTCATGGTCTTTGCTTTCCTTCTCTAGATGACTTCCCCATGCAAGCACACAGAAATATGACTCTATGCCAGGCGAGCTTACCGGTGGCAAACTCCATCACAATGCAGATGAACTCCTGTGTGAGGAAGACCTCCTTGAGCTCAATGACGTGTGGGTGGCGGAGCATCCGGTGGTTTAAGATCTCGGCCTCAACATACTTGTTCACGCGGTCTCCGCGCTCAATGAACTTGATGGCAGCTTGCTCACCAGTAATTTTACTTCGCGCAAGCTGCAAGCAGGACCATCACCGGGTGGACAAAGCTTGGAGGCGTGCCCAGGCATGCATGTGAGTCATGTGCAGGTGTGTGGAAATGGCTCCCTTGAACTTAGAGAGGTGCAACTTTCCTTGCATTTTGTGCACTCATGGCAGTCATGCGTTCCGTGCATGAACGCCATAGGTTATGTGCAAGCAAGCGATAGGCCAGCGCGTGCATGTCATCTGTCTCCGCTGATAAAACACAGTCTGCTTGGCTGTTGTACACATCTACACAAACCAGGCAACTTCCTCCATCCTGGTGTCCACAACTGCAATCCCCCACAAACCTAGTCTTCCCAAGCCCACCCCAGGGCAGAAGCCAATCATGAGAAGACAGTTGGCATGCTAAAGTATGCAATGCAATGGCTCAATGCAATCCTCACACATCGCGTGAAAAGGTAGGCCAGTGCACCCCACACTCTCTCTTACTTGCACGAAACCAAATGAGCCGCTGCTTAGGTCCTTGAGCTTTTCCCATCTAGGGTGGCCGTGCAGGGGATCCGATGCTGTGACGCAAGGCATGCTCCTGGAAGACCAAGTGCCAAGGTTAAGTCTTGGCCTGGGTCTGGCCTGTGGTCGTTGCTCACTGGAGATATGGCACACTGCCCTGCTTCCTAGCTCACGCCCATTCAGGCAACTGCGAGGCATGGAAGAGAGGAGTACACGCGTTTGAGCACGAAAACACAGGCTTTACCGCTAAGATGACCGACCCAGTTCCAAGGTCCAATCGCACAGGGCGGACTTCACCTTTAGTACGCTCCCCAAATCGCTACCTTGACCATTTCATATCTTTTCTTTTTACTTGTTCTCAAATTTAATTATTGAGAGCTGCTGAATTTTGAGGATGCTGCTCGTTTACCTTTTGGGTGTGATTATGGGGATAGTGCATGCTGAGGAGCCTCCGCTTTCTGATCAAAGGGTTGTCTTCCAGCTCAAGGTGTGCACCTTACAGTTTGTACAGTCTGTTTCCTCTTTGATGAGGAAGATGTCTCAAAGATCCACCTAATAAGAACTAATTCCTGACTCTGTCCTGTCCCTTTGTTTGAAGGAAGGAGACATTGAGTTTGGCTTTTATCCCACAGTTGCTCCAGTGACATCGGCACACATATTCACATTAGTTCAACTGGGTGAGCGTCGCTATGCGCACGTGCACGAGCCCATGACCTGCATGAGATCAATGCAAGTTCCGAGTACTGCGCCCCTATATTTACTGCAGGACTCTACACCACCAATCAATTCTTTCGCTTAGACAGAGGGTATGTTGTTCAGCATCTGACAATAGCCGAGTTTCAGGGCAGGTGCCTGTCATTCGTAGTGGCAGGTTGATGTCTTTTGAAATTGCAACGTGCATGCAGGTTCGTGGCCCAGGTATCAGATGTTTCGTCTGGCCGACTTCTTCCCCTCAATGAGCAGCAGCTGGTGAGACGGGAGCCTCTGGATTGCTGAAGTGCTCCTTCCAAATTGCATTCAACCTTCTTCCTTAATTGATGTGAGGAGCTTTTTGCTGCTTGCGTAGTTTTTCTTTTTTTCTTTTTCTTTCCTTCTCTCCAGCTCTGAAATTCACAATCAATCCTTGCTTGACTCAACCAATGGATTATTGACATGCGTCACACCCTCAGGAGCAGGCCAAAAAGAATGTCCCTCTTGAGGTCAAACCTGGGGTGCTGCATAAGGCAGGTGCGTGTGGCTGCAAGGCTCAAACACGTTGCCTTATTTCTGATCTTAGCCCATCATGCTTCACCCACCCAATTTGCAAAGTTTGAAATGCCTGTATGTGCACACTCTGACAGGTGTAGATGTTGCTGCCCTCGTTTGGCGGATACAGCCTTGAAACCTTACCTTACCTTACCTTACCTTACCTAACAGGTGTACTAAGCATGGGACGCTATGCGGATCCTGGTTCGGGAACCTCATCTTTTAGTGTCCTACTTGGCAACGCGCCGCACCTAGACATGCAGTACACAATCTTCGGGCGCGTTACGAGAGGAATGGATGTGCTAGAGAGTCTATTGGATCAACCAATGAAGAGGGAGGGCATGTTCGTTATGTAGGTGAACCAGTCTTACGCTGTTCACTCATCTCAAATTGGCAATTCCTGTTCTGTGCAAAATCAGGCCTCACCCGCCCTGTGTGTGCCATCGCAGGCCTGTTGTGCGAAATACCATAGTGAACACCTACTGGTACACTAGTCAAGCAGACCAACCCCAGGCTCCATTAACGTTTGGTGCTCAAGGTAAGTTGACTCTCCTTATTCCAACGAATTGATGTTGAACTGTTTCGTTCCTGTGGCTCAGCAAGCACAGGCTTTAGACCACGGTGCGGTTTTATGATTATGCTCGGGCCTGTGGCTTAGGCTACACTGCAGGCTGTGTTACTATTGCAAGGGGGTTTAAGGGATTATTATTGATCGGATACTATTGGGAATTGCTGGGAATTGGGAACTACCCTGATTGCCCAGCCATGAACCTTTGCTTGCTGTCCGACTTTTTCCCTACAATCATCAGTAGCGTGAAGCAATCAGCGATGGCTCTGGTCCAAAGGTGTGCCCAGTGTAGCTGTCACATCAGATGCATCATAATGACCTAAATTTGTGAACAGAGCCAGGGGCTCAAGTTTGTTGCCGGGTCAATCGGTTGCAGGGAGCTCCAACACAAGCTGTCAGCAAGAACTACAAGAGTTGAGGGAACGCTTTTCAAGCCAGGCCCAGGAGCTTGAAGGGATGCGGAAGAGAATGCTGCCTTAAGTACACTGGAACCAAAGTCTGTTGCTGTGCTCCTCTGCACTTGAACAAGACACGACAGCCTGCTAATAAGAAAAAAACATTTGCAGCCTTGACCAATTCCCTACGCAGTCATGGCTGTGTTGAACTGCCAACTGGCGCATTCATGGCCGTGTTGAACTGCCAACTCTTGCAATTTTCATTTCTATCCATAAGCACCTGCCTGTTAAACAAAAACATTGTTGCCTCCTATTACACTTTCAATTAATTAGCCAAAGTATTCCTTGTACACTAGCATGGCCATCAAATGAATCCCTGGAAAGAAATGATTACTTCGCAAACCAGGCATTATCTCAGGCAATCATGTACTCACGAGCATATCTGGCAGACGTAGCTTACGCGTGGACATCGTACCCAGGCCCCTGGAGATTGCGCAATTAAACAAGCTTTTAATTTTGAGAGTGAACCAAATGCCATAATGTTTGGCTTTTGGGCTTGTGGCTGGTCACTGTAAGCCAGAATGCACATTGTGGCAGTGAAATAGACTGGCAGTGAAATACAGTCAGCAAGCTCTCACAGCAAAGATGTGTGTACTTGGCTTAGACTCTAAGCCACTCGGAGCTGATCGCCATGTGGGCACTGAGCATGAGACTCAGTGGGGCAACAAAGCATCATCGAATGGCAGTGAGCCGTATCGATCCAAACAGCAGGGGGATGGCTAGCATGCTAATGAAACCCAGTGCCTGATCCAATCATGCACAGGAGAAGAGGCTTGCTGCTTTTGTTCAGGTATACTGATTGAACTTCAAATAGAGTAATCTCAAACATCTTAGCGCTCGAGGGGGCGCCAAAGTCCACTAGGCCCCCCTTATTCCTTACATGACAAGTAGATCATCAGAAACAATCTTGTCTTAGGCTACAGAAACGACCATTAAAAAATTTTCTAGTGCTCAGCTGTCTGGCTGGCTTCAAGCTTTACCCATGTATGGGTATGCTTCACTTAGGGGCATACCTGATGATGATGTGATGCTGGTGCATCTGACAGATAGCGTAAGTGGGTGTCTGGAAATCAGGAACTGCAGAATGGAAGCGCCATGAAAGACCGCCCTCAGCAATGGTTTTGGTTGTCATCACAAGATACCAGCAGGACCTGCGTTTGAACCAAGATGCAGTCATGCTGGTAGGACTCACCTCCTTGCATCAGTGAAGGAAATGTGCAGAAGTGGACGTGCTCAATCACTTCATGGCCACCTCCTGTATGGTTGTGTAGAGGTAATCGTGTGAGAGGCAATCCATAGCAGCTCAGGGGCTATCGTCTGGAGCCTTTGATCTATGATTATCAGAGTTCAGCAAGCCTACCTTGGTCGCCATGCCCAGCAAGGGCCAGCACAAGGCTCCTGCAAACGATGCAGACAAGGCACATGCCCCCATCTTCACTTTTACTTCGGTAAAGTACCACCAGCCAAAGAGCCCTCTACGTAATCAGTACCGAGTAGAACTGCACAATATCTAGCATCCTCAGGCTACTATTCGTCCTCAGGCTACTGTAGTATTAATAGATGTCAGGCAACTGGCATGTGCATCTTGTGAGTAGCAAACATGGACGCACTTGCAGTTGAGGAGGATTTTGAGGACATCCTCGTGGTTCCATGCGCGTTTCCTTGCTCCTGCAAATGGGAGATTGCTTGCAACCACTACGCGGTCGCCGGCCAGTTCTGCTTGCCTGCAGATGGAAAAAAGACGGGGCAATTGACAATGGATCTTAGTGACAATAATTCAGTGTCTCGCGCTCATTCCATTGGAACCCTTGTAACTGAGGAAATTAGTACGTACTATTCAACTTACTCGTTGCAAAGCACCAGGTGAGCAATAGCTGAAGCTTGGAGAGAAGTACAAAAGCACCGCAAGTGAACTAAACTGGCACTCATAGACTGGGAGCCAAGTTCTGAGTCGGCTGCTGTGTCTTGCAAAGCGAAGGCAGCACCCCATCCCCTCCGCCACCGTCCTCATGGCTTCTGTTAGTTGCTCCTCCTCACTTTCAATTGAGACCATGTACCAGCTTCCTGGCTGTAGCACTATAAGCAGAAGGCATGCTAGACCTGAGCTGTGTCTTCAGCCACTGTAGTTGCCTGGAGCCTATGCCCCCACTCTGTGCCTCTAGATGACCACCGGCACTCGAATCAGATGGACGACTTGAAAGGAATTGTTCTGCCTCTGCCAGTTCCAGGCTCCCCTGCGGAGCGCCATGCAGTTGCCGGTGCGCACTTCCAGTTGACGGCATGCAGCAAAGGACGTCCTCGCTCTTGCATTGAAAAGCGAGCTCTCATGTCATAAGCACAGGTAGGCAGTGGTTGGGGCTGGCTCGGGTGCTTAAGACATTTATTCAACAGTGACAATTTGACATAACAGGCAGCCTTCCTGCCTTGCAGAGCAGCCTTCATGTTATTACTTTTGCGTAAACATCAAAGTGGTGTCCAGAACGTCACCAAAAAGCTCACGGTGACGTAAGTTTGCACAGAGGGAGTACTGTGTTAGCGGATTGTTGCTGCTCTGTGGGAGCCCTCACCTCTGGCCTGTCGAGGCTTAAATCAGTTGTGTCCAAAACGATTAGCAAGTATCCAGGCGCGAGTGAAGATGAGTAGTAGGAGGAGCCATCAGGGAACTGCAGACTGCATTGCAACGATCGCAAACAAGCAAGAGATTGATGATGAGCCTGCAATTCCTGCCAGAGGAATTGATGAGCAACACGCTATCAACCTCGCACTCCCCACCTCAGGGTTGCTGACTTCCATGTGCTTTCCCAGAACATTCTGGTTGATTAGGACAAAAATTGGAAAATATACTGTAGACATACGCACCGTTACAGTTATTCAGCAACCCCACCCACCTCGCCAGGACTTCTTTGCGGCCCACCGTCAGATCTTTCTTGCCAAGCACATGAGCGATTGGCATCGGCCTCTAGCACCACAGGGGGAGAAAGGGGATGGTTGAATGCAGATCACACTGGCCATGATTCATGCATTTTTTGCAGCAGGGTTGTGGTGCTTGTATGCTACTATTACCAGCTGGGAAAATGCATCGGCCACGCCATCCAGATCACTCCTTCCCTCCTCTGCAGGCTTGTTCCCCGCAACTGAATCGCCCAGGTTTATGATGAACTCTTGGGTGGCAAAGTGTTCTTGGAAGTAAGTCAGGGCCTGCACGTTTGGATTGAGAACCCATTGCCGCAAGCGGAGAACTTTAATGACAGATGCATCTTCTCCTTCTCCTCATGTCCTCTGTCCATTCGTGCCCATGCACTACCTTCTTCAAGTTCTCCAACGTGTTTGGACTCGTGCTGAATCCCGCGTGCTGAATCCCGCTCATTATGCCAAAGCTGAAAATTGGCACATCAAGGGCGGCCATCGTGGATGGAAATTGTGTATTTATAAGCAATTGAAATGTCAACCGAAAAAAAATTGTAGTGTCAAATGTTCACTGAATTCGCATGCACATGTATACGCATTCTGCACTTTTCCCTGTCTTCGCTGCCTTCGTAATTTATTCCTTTCTCGCTTCACACAAACAACAAGCTCCATTCCTTCCTTCATACACTGATAGTTTTTTATGAGCAGGCACTTCTTGACTGAAGGCCTTTTGTAGGCCTCTGGTCCAAATGTTTGTTCCTTTTCTGACAGGCATTTTCTTGGCAAGCCTTACCGGATCCGGTAGGTCTGGACCCATCCCTTGCCCTTTGTCCCTCACCTCGAGGTCATCGCCCTAGGGTGCTGCCGTGAATTCAAGATGGTTATGCATTCGTGTGCGGAATGGGGGCGCCCCTACCTCGAGGGAAAGAAAAAAAGGAAACTATGAAGGCAGTGAAACATTCCCTGCATCAATTAAGGAAACGGGCACCTATAGGCCCTAGCTAGGGCCTAAGCACCGTACCCCACCAACAGAGAAAACAAAAGAAGTCAATGGGGATCAGGGGGGTGACAAGCAGAACTGGTCTTGATGGTGATTTGTTGCAAAAGTTTCCTCGCGTTTATAAACATATTGAACCAAATGAGCATGAAGTTTCACAACAAGTTTGGTAGCTTTCTAAGGATCTAGACCAAGATGGGCCGTAGATGGTGCCTCCCACTCCCAGAAGGATAGTGTGGAGGCTAACTTTGGCCGCAGCTCTGCGAAAGTGTTGACGGAGCACTCTGTGCTGGTGGTGTGCGGCTTCGAGCTGGGTTCAATTCCCAGATGCACCTCACTTATATATACAGTGTTGTTCCGTGGGCTAGTTTCCCCCCTGGTGCATGAGCCCAAGCTCACACTCTAGTCCTCCGTCCGTCCTATCCGTGTAGTCAATTCTCCGTATGTCAGGCCAACCTAACATCCTAGGCCTGGTATCTTCACAGTACTTGACCTCCACGAGATTGATGTGTTGATTGAGTGGGAGCTGACTGGAGTTCCGGACTCTTGACGAAGGCTGGTAGGCTGTTGCTGTTGCTGAGAGCCCCCTATCCCTATCCCCTCTGCACTCTGCCCTACATCTTAATGCATACCTAGGATTGGGCATCTTCTAAGTATTGCGTTGTTTGTATCTGGACGGCTAGTAGTGAATCTTTGCTTAGAAGGGAACCGACAGGGGAAAAGCTGTTTGGGGACGATTCTGTTGAAAGATCCTGCAGGGATTTGTAGGTTTTGTAATGCTAAGTGGTCTTCGCTGCCGATATCCATTTTGACAAAACACCCTCCTCAGGCAGGAGCCTGCTCCTATAGCTTCCGTTATTAGTCTGCATGCGATGTTGTGGCGTTTAGTAATCATACCAGAGATAATCTGGTGTTGACAACTTGATAGAATGTGTAGGGCACTGTCTGAGGGCATTGAAGACTGGTCAAGGTCAAAGGGGACAGCATGCTTCTCATTGAAAAGGGTACCTGTACGGCAGTGGAAAAGGGTTTTCTTCATCTTGAACAAAAAGACAAAGCATTGCTGATGTTTTTGGGCTATAGGAAGCAAACCTTGATCATATGAGTAGTAAACGTAGGGTTTGCGTGACCAAGTTCATGTTTAGAGTGCATATGTGCCTTCAGTGCATTGCAGAGGTTTGAGAAATGAATGAGCTTTGGGGCAGGTGGGTTGGAGGGCCTTGAGGATGTTGCATCAAAGGGGATATCCCTTCCAGAGGCCAGGTTAAGTCATAAAAAGGATTACCATCAATGCCAGCGCACCCTGTGTCTGCAAGATTTGCGTCAACTTGGGTTGCTTGATGCTTGCACAGCATCCGTGCACTCATACCCAGCAACACCTGCGTAAGATTTGACTTTGAATAGGTGCACAGGGTTTGGTGAGTTGCAGATATTTTTGCATGATTATCTTCAAAATATCCCCTTGTACATGGTGGCGGTGAAGCTCAGGGTACAACAAGTGCTTCCTGATTTGGTGGAGAGACGAGAGGCTGTCAGTGGCAAAACATGAGTGGCCATGAAGAATTGCGGCTGTGATAGCAGCCAGTTCAGCTCTGTTGATGGTGTTTGTTATGCCCATACCAATTTGGTTCAACAAAGCTGGGAGAAGCGGTAGCAGGGTGGTACACATACCAATGTGCCTGCACCTGTCACTTGTTTTCCTTGATGAGCAGCTGCCGTCTGTGTACGCCCACTTCTTCCAGCAGGCACTTTTTTGGCATAGTGTGGGCTGGATTCTGTTGGAAAGAGTATTCTTGACTGTGGTTGAGAGTATGTACGTCTCGGTAACCAAGAGGAAGTTTTCAAGCTTCTTGAAACCAATTTCGGTTCTTGGGTGGAGGGCATTGAGAACTGGGTCAATACTGATGTTTTCGTGCTTCCTGCTTCTGGAATATCACAGGCCAGGTCCCTGACCCAGGTGGGATTGTGATTGTTTAAACGCAATCGTGCTGCTGTATTATAAACGGCAATTATTTACACACTCGTGACAAGGGAGTAAAATTTCTTTGCTGATCCAAAGGAGGGGGTGGCATGGTCAAGCTTGGATGAGGAGATAGTCCCTAGAGTGCAACGTAAATGGAGGTAGGCGTTGAGAAGTTTGGAAGTAGGGGTTGGTGCTCATCCGTCCTCCACAACATGGTAGGAACATGGATGTGGCTGTTTCAGTGCTGTTTGCTATGGCAGAGTATATAGCATGTCTTAGGGCATGACGCATTAGTTCATCATCGTACACAGGATGATCAAACAGTGATGCCAGAAAACCTGGATGAAAATGTGTTGATAACAACTCCAAAGACTTCTTTGCGAGCATTGTCACACCAAATAGTGCAGTGCCAGATTTATGCTGCATCGTGACCCGTAGGTTGGTTAAGTCAGTTGGTGGAGTATTTGATCCTGTTTTCAGTTAAGCTATGGTGGTATTTGAGACGTCAAAGACGAACTTGCAATTACACCTTGTTTGCTCCTAGCAACCTTGTAAGATGCATGCCAGGGAGTAGACCCCTCTAGGCCTCGGGGGGCAACAGGCGTGGCAGCGCCCAGTCCAGTCCAGTCCAGTCCAGTCCAGTCCAGTCAAGTCCAGTCCAGTCCAGTCCGTCCACTGTCCAGTGTGAGTGCATCCGACAGCAGCTGCATGCATCGCTGACCTTGCCTGTTTGCAGGCTGAAGAGTGAGAGAAAGCGTAGGGAAGGATATCCTTATATTAGAGGCTCCTCAGTCTCATCGCGGGCAACCTGTTGTCTGCTTGGTGTACACTGTCGCTGTCCCCAGCCAGTCCACACACCACAAGTTGCTAAAATTCTATCCTGCGTCACCTACACAACCTTGAAGCTGGCCGTTTTGGCAAAATGGACCCATTTTGTCCATCCACATTACAACTAGGGCATCCCAGGCAAGATGCTTGCGGTCACCATCACCTACCGCGTGTCAATTGTTGTGGTGGCTGATTATACACCACATAACTTATGTGGTGTATATGCTTATGTGACATAAGCCTGCACCTGACTTGCAGGGAATGTACTCGAGCAACACAGCTGCTACCGCACATACACAATTGCTGCAATCACACATGACTGCTACCGCTGCACCTGATGCTGCGTACACACCTGGTATTGCAAGTGCTTTAGAAGCCTGCCGCTGCATGTGGCCACCCAAGCATGCATTTATGACTGAGCATGCAGAAACGAGCGATGTCGATCACAGAATCTCAGCTGCCACACCAGTGCCATTCAGACCTAACGCCTGTTAACAGGTCCAGCACACCAGGGGCAACACCTTTGCCACAGAAGCCTCCTCCGCCTGTCATGGCGACCGTTCGTGTGCCAGGTGACAAGCTCACTATCACTGATCTAGCAGCATTGCAGAAGCTGGCTGTCTTTGAAGTCTCATTTCAGGTCCCAATGGCCACACTGATGGGCGCTCTCAAGCGCACTGATCTCCTGCCTAAAGAAGGTGGCGATCCAAGTACGTCAGTGAGTGCCCACACATCACTCGCTGTTGTCACTAAAGCAGAAGCTAGCTTAAAAGCTAAAATTGCAGATCTCAACCCACGCAGTAGCACAAAAGAGTCATACAGCAAGAGTGAGTCTGCCGCATCACCAGCCCAATGCACAGTTTGCACTGCTGATAATGCACAAGTTTGATCCTAGCAAGTATGCATCCCAGACAGCAGGCCTGTATTGCCTGAAAGAAGGTGTCACTCTTATGCACAGAGGCCACACTCGGCACCCTGCACGCATTTTGTTTGATACATGCTCCGAGACAAACCTGCTCTCCAAGAAATTTGCAGACGAGAATGGGATCCTCTATGGGCCAACACCTGCCCAGATCCACACATCCATTGGGACGTCCAGCGGTGTAATCGTAAAGTGGTGGGACCCATCCACACAGTGCTCAACCAAGGCACATCACATGAGTGCAAAACATTTACTACAGAAGGTGCTCAATTTCTGGTTACAAAAGGTGTTGAGCAATTGTACGACGTGCTGCTCAGCACACATGTGGCGCGTGATTGGGGTGTGCGTGCCGATCCTGTTTCTGTGTGCTTGAATACCACCCACACTTGATGTCTGGTGATGTACACACCATGGATAGTGTCCCACTGGTCAGCACGAATAAAAGCCAGGTTCCCTGCGCATCGGCCTCTGCAGTCGTGTGTGCTAGCACACAGGGGAGTGTTCCCTTAGATACCCCACAAGCGCCTCAAACTGAATCCTATGCTGCCCAAGAGTCTGCATGCAAGACAAATCACCCTGCATCTGCACATGCAACACCATTGAACATGCAAAATAATTAATCATGCTTCCAAAATTTCTGCCACGCTGGAAAAGGATTCATTCCCACAACATTCAGGGAAAAAGGGTGAAAATCAGTTGGTTTGTCGTGTATTGCCAATCCCTGGAATCTATCTTGTTAATTGCTGCCCCTCTATCATATTGGACACACCTGTGTCGCAGTCAAGATGGATCATCTCTGCAGCATGTCAGCCAGGGAAGTACACAGCTAGCAGTTAAGCAGATAGAACCAGCGCCCACGGTTCTTGTAGCCCTTGCTTAAAGTACAGTTGCATGGGAGTGCACCCAGGAGCTTGCAGAGCTCAGCATATGTTGTTGCTATGAGGGGGGAAGCATTCAGAACTGGACGAAGCAGCCATGCTGGCCATCATGTTTGGTTGGCTGGGTTGGCGCTTCAGGCGTCATTTGCATATGGCAGCTAAATGCATCTGAGCCCATCAGAGGTGAAGAGCCAGTTGGTGCCTGAGGCCTTGTGCCCGCTTGGAGCATTTGTTTATGTCACTCTATTCCGCATCGCTGATGATTCCACATACATGAATGAGCTTGGAACAGGGAGGTTTTGATCATCATTGATTGATTGATCGTGGCTGCATCAGCTTTGATCAGGGGTGTGTCATGGTCTGAGAATATCCTGATGGTTCTGCTTTGCCGAGGTCAGTCAATCTGCCAGAGTATCTGCTGAGACATTGTCCTTGATAAGAAAAGAAAGAAAAGAGAAACTACGTAGGCAGTTAAATCACTCCCCACATTAAGGAAAAGGAGACACATTAGCCCAAAGAGCCGTGAGTCTCCTACACCATGGAAAAGGAAGAACTAGTGAGGATCTGGAGGGTGACAAGCAGCCCCCTGCTCCAAACCAAGACCTTGAGAGCAACTGGATTTTTCAAGAGCGCGTCTAGATGTTGTCAGTTTGTGCGCATAGAGCACAGAATGAACCTTGACAGCTTGTTTCTGAGAATTTGGCATGACCATTTGTTTGTTGTCTCTGCGCATCATTCACTTCCTGCTCAAGACAAGGGGGTAAGTCATGGTCATGCCACAAGTCTGTTTGGTGTGCAGCAGTCTCTAAGCGCGACAGGGTCCTTGCTCCAGCCTGGGCTGGGGACTGAGTAATTGAGGTATTTATGGTTGTGGTCAAAAGGAGAGACCATTTTTCTTGGGTCCATTTCTGGAGGGCGGAGTGAAAGCAGAGGGGGAGAGCACGCATGTAGGAGTGTTTAACCTTTGTATTCATGGGTGACTTGTTGTCGTGCCGCTCTACCTTACACGGGGAGGGGGGCCCAAGAGCTCAGAGGCAAACTCTTAGGGTGAGGCATGATGGTTTTATGGATTCCAGCAAGTTTGGTGTCATTAAATGCTTAGTAAAGGATGTAAAGACGTTTTGGAGTGAGCATGCATCTTCCCATCACGTCATAGATGCATGCCACCTTTGACGTGCATAATTTAGGTAGTATCAGGGGTGGGGGAGTTGTTGTAGGGGATGGTGGGTCTGTCTGGTGAGGGTGGCAGAGGGGATGGGTGTTTTTACTGAGTAGGTGCTTGTTTGACCAGGCTGATGTATGAACCAGAATTCACAGCGGCCTGGACCTATGACATCTGCTTGTGTCAGTGGGTTTGTGGGATTCAATCAAGTTGATGTCGAATTTCACTGTTTCTGAGTTCAAAGTCAACTTTTTAATTTCAGGTGTTATCTGTTGACTACTCTAGCAAAGCCTTGTCGCTCTAGGTTGCTCATAGCATTGTCAGGTGGGGGCATAGTGAGGTTGGGTTCATCCAGATTGTATGCCTCAAAATCCAGAATATGTTTATGGAGTGTGGGTCATTTGTTATTTGTTTGTCTGGTTCCCGGGTGGGCCCATGAGGAATGTCCACAAACTTTACCTGCGTGCACACTGCAGTGGAATCTTCCATTTGGCGCGGTAGAAATGTACACTGTGACTATTGCTTGTGTGCTGCTGTGCAAATTGAAGTGCATGTTCTTTTCCACACTTCAAGACGTGCTCTCTCAGACAGAAGTATTCGTTCCATTCCATCCCTCTCTGCCAGTTCTTTCCTTGGAGGCCCCTACTAGGCCCCTACTAAAATAGTATTTTGCATGCCTTGCCTTGTCAGACTGTCTTCGATCTCCTTTCTCACCGGCAAAACTAACTCTGCCATTCTATCTCAGACACCATGGATTTTTTTTGGCTGGCAGTGACCAGCAACAAAATAACGAGCCTAACGATCAAGCTGGCGGTCAAGCCTAACTTGTAAACTTATTACCTTCAAGGTGAAATTCAAGCAAGTTGCCGCCTTACCAGAGGGCATATCATGCCGCTGTCTGCTTCGTGCTTATACGAGCTAAAAATTCCTTGCAGGTTGTGCAAGGGCTGCTTCTCTCTGCAAGATGAGTCGTTTGCACAGGGTGCAGTCACTGTACCCTGGTAAGGCATGTTACGATCTGGTGCAGGGCCACTGATCGATAGATCAGGATCCACTTTCAAGCACAGCTTCCATTCAGTTCCAAGCAAGCCACACTGTCTTGGAAGGAGGCCTCTAGTGCAGGCCCCCCTCCCATGTGTGTCTGCAATCTCAGGGTGTCATTATGCACTCAAGCACTCGTTACAAGCAGTTCATGGCACGGGGACCGTGCACACGGACAGCTGGCTGACTGCTTGTGGCTGAACGGGCAGACGCAACAGGATCAGCACCGAGAAGCTTGCAGCTGCATGGCTCTCTGCATCCAAGCTGGCATGGCTTTCCTCCCAGCTTGTGGGCGGCGCGTGTTGCGGGCTTGGAGGCTACTCACATCATCGTCATCTGGGAGAGCAGCAGCAGGCAATGGCCAGTGCGGGGACCCACAAACTTGCTGCCCCTTGTTCCCTGTGTGGCGCGCCATCCTGCAGGGCCCCCCCCTGTATGCAGGCTCAGGCTCATCAGAGTCATCAGACGAGGAGGGCTGGTTGTGCGCAGCCAGCGGGCGAGGGGGATCTGAGGGTTCAGGGAGCAGGCGGCCCTCCACTGAGGCCGGGGCCAGCCCACAACGGGGGCTGGTGCGTGCCCTTGCTGCGGAGCTGCTGGGCCAGCCGACCGCAGGCGAGCGAGCTGTGGCAAGGGGGGACGGCGTGGACGTCGAGGATGGTGAGGAGCAGCTGGGGCGCGGCTGTGGTGGGGAGCGGGGGGCGTGCGTAAGCGAGCTCAGGGGTGCAGCGTGCTGCGGCACCAGGCTGCCCGGCTCAAGCTGCGTGGCTGCACCCCTGGCAGGCTGCCGGGTGAAGGGCGGCGGCGGCGGCGGCCGTTCCCTGCCTGGGGAGCTGCGCGCATCCGGGCAGCAGCCCTTGCGCATGACCGCTGATGCGCGGAAGGCGCGCAGCGTGAGCAGTTCCTGCTGCAGCTCGGCCACCTCCTGCGCGTGCGGCGGGGGGGAGTGCAGCAGCGCGTGGCCAGGCGCGTGGCTGAAGGGAGGGGGGGCTGCTGAGCCAGTGACGCAAAGGAGGACAAGCATGCATCTTGCAGCGCAATACCCTACCTTGTCCACATGCCTGACTGTCAGCGCAGTGGGGCTGATCGCTTACGCAGCACAGGCGAACACAGAGACAGACAGGGGCACCCTGCTGCACTGACTCCCCCAACCGATGGTCGGTTCCTGGTGAAGCTCGGCAGGAGCCACGGCCAGCACGGGGTAGGTGCTGCATGCACGCCGCGCGTGCGTCCGAGATAAAAGAGGCAGGTGCCTGGCAAGGCGCTGCGGTGGTGCAGGTGCGGGCTAGGCTGGTACGTACGCGCACAGCGCGCGACACACACCTCACGTAGCGCCTGGGCCTGCTCCTCTGCAGACTGCAGCATGCCCTGGGCCTCCGCCAGCTGGATGGCAGACAGCCGAGCCTGTGCCTCTGCAGCGCTCGTCCTGAAATGCATGTGTGCTCATGGCATTGGTACGGCTGCTCTGTCACGCATCATGGCTGAGCAAGGACAAGCCAGAACAGGGTTCCACAACATCACGCTGCGCAGGCTCATGGGTCGGTCGGTGGCAGCAACCTGCAAACTCCGGTAGCCTAAGTGAGCTGTGCGCGATTGCATGTGGTAGGTGCCCATGGACGCGCGACGTGTGGTCACGGCCTAGCACATCCACACACACACACACACACACACACACACACACACACACACACACACACACACACACA
>LKMJ01002162.1_pt1 | contig 17904 bp, 26 predicted proteins | sample 643391 | NCBI WGS metagenome assembly LKMJ01 (sample SAMN04112250, study PRJNA286221) | soda lake metagenome | biome: soda lake; feature: Kulunda Steppe; material: water; isolation source: sample PL-Br10 brine of Picturesque Lake | place: Russia: Kulunda steppe | collected 2010-07
CACTTGCATGTATGCTTGCAAACACACACACACACACACGCGCGCGCGCGCGCGCGCGCGCAAACACACACACACACGCCCGCGCGCACATACACACACATTCACACGCACACACGCACACACACATACACACATACACACACTTTCACACAAACATGCATTCACACACACATTCACACGTTCACACACACACACGCACGTACATTTACGCACATGCACACACACGCATGCATACATGCATGCGCATGCACACGTATATGTGTACACGCTCACGTACATGCAAGCATGCCTGCACATGCACACTCTTTTGCACACGAGCATACAAACATGCACGCAAACACGCTTGCAAGTGCAATTGCAAGCATGTGCACACGTTTACATGCATGCAATCGAACACACATATTTATTTATGATGCTTGCATGGTCGCATGTGCACACATGCATGCGCACACGCATTTGTCCGCACGCATATGCACAAGCACTCAGCTTACATGCCCACACGCACAAATGAACATACACCTGCACGCAATTGACGCATGCCCTGCAAACGCGCACACATACACACCCACAAGCACAAACACACACCTGCGCACACTCACACACATACACATACGCACACATGCACACACACACACACATGCACACACGCACACACGCATATGAACATGCGCGCACACACACACACATGCGCATGCACAGAGCATGCATGTGTGTTTGTACATTGTGAGGGAGCTTGTCCTTATTCGTCAGGTAACTTGGCAAACAGTCGTGCTTCAACAGCTGTTACAACCTAATGGGCCATGAAGACCTTGCTTTTTGGATCACAGTGGGCCCCCGGAATTGGCCTGTGTGTGCAAGCATAGTGCATGGCTATTGATATGACATCAGTCATCTAAGCAAACAGCCAATATACATCTTGACAACGTGCAGGTGGCCCTCTTCTCGCTCGTGGCTGCCATGCTGTTTGCTGACCAGAACCTGCTTGCGCCCCATTTGACAGCGGCAGGACATGACTTCAATTTCACAGATGCGGAGCGAGACGCCAAGCTTGGAGGGGTAAGGGCTGATATCTTCTGCTGTGTGTGTGCCGTGTGCTGTGCTGTGTGCAATGGAAGCGGTTTGCAGCCTCTGGGGCGCCCTTGACCTTGAAGGCGCACGACTGTGTGACAACGAGCTTGAGGCTTTCAGTGCACCTGCCTGCCTGCCTGCCTGCCATGGCAGAAAATCATGCCATGTTCTTCATTTTTACTATGTTACATTGTGCCATCTTGTTGGACCCTCGTCACTTTTTGGTACAAAGGCTGGGTTGACTCTGGCGCTTTGGCCATGTTGGCGCTGCCAGCCTGCCTGGGCAGCCTCAACTGTCTAGGCAGCCTCCAAAGGTCACTGCTTGTGATCAAAAAGTGCACTTGCTTGCGAAATCATGTGCATTTATGAGTCGCCCATGAATCCAGGAGTGTGTGCCATGCACTCTCGTACTCGAGCACTGTGTTTAATTCCTGCTGCATTTCAAACCAGCTGCTTGGTGTTTGATTCACAGGTCATTATGGGGGCATTCTTTGCTGTGGGTGCCCCTTCAGCCCTCCTGCTCGGATGGCTGGGTGACCGCTACAACCGAGTATACTTGCTGTTTGGAGTGGTGCGTACCAACTAACAGCACTTTGCTGCTTGGCTCTCTTCTTTTTCTCATGCACTGAGCAGGTTGAGCCAGTGCTCCTGCAAGTCTCCCTCCGTGTTATGGGGTCCTGACTTGCAGCCAGTTGCAAGTTTCGGACATGACCCGAACTTCCAGCAAGTTGCAAGACCTCTCACTGGCAAGACCTCCCTAGTGCTGCTACTAAGAAAACTTTGTCCACCCTGACAGGACCTCAATGCTGGTTGCAAGACTCCCCACTGAGCTGGCAATTGTCTCTTGTAGTTCACTGCTTCAGACGTGGACAGAGAGAGGCATGCAGCCTGCTCCAGTATCAAGTTAGAAGTGTAAGATGTCTGAACGCAGATGCATGCGCACACACATACGTGCAACAAGTATGTTAAAAGTTGTGCGCGATTGTATCATGCCGGATATCAAATGGAGCCTGCCCTTGCCAGGGTATGCAAAGCGCGCCGTTCGACCTGCTGTTGCAACCCTTTGTGACCCTGCCATTGGACTCTGAAACCCTGCCTTTGCCAATCTCTGTTGCCTACGCAGGTGGTTTTTGGAGAAGCCCCATGCATGGCTACAGCATGGGTCACTGAGTACTGGCAGCTTCTGATACTGCGCACGCTCACCGGTGTAAGCGTAGGTGAGCGCCTTGCCCAGCCCTTGTGCTGAAAAGCTGACACAATTGCTTCGAGCCTGCTTTATGAAATTCATTTGTATTACCGATGCCCTTTCCAAGGCATGCTCGTGCTTTTAAATAGACAGTATAATCCATTGAGAGTTGCGCTGTGAACATAGCAGGCTCTTCAAGCTTGTCATGCATCCGGATCATATGTTTGAGCTTATTCTATTGCAGGTGGAGCACTGCCACTTGTGTACTCTCTTCTTGGGGACTTGTTTTCAGCGCAGCAGGTAAGGCACTCTGTTCAAATGCTCGCATGCATGCATATGTGTGGGCGTGTGAACACCTGAAAATACGCATGCCAAGGTGTGCATCCAAGCCCGCAGCCTCCCTGCTGCAGCTGCACTGTACGTGGAATGCATGTGATGTTTTTAGGTTGCTTTGGGTTAGGTCCATCTAAGGCTGTTGCGTTGAACCAGCTTCCAGTGCACCTGTGTGGCATATGTCTGCGCCTCCTCCTGCAGCGATCCTACGTGTCCGCAGTGGTGCAGCTGTCGACGGGAGCAGGCATCTCCGTGGGCAACGTTTTGGCAGAAGCCACTGGCCGCAATGTGTGTCACAGTATTGCAGATGGCACGCTGGCATGGCTAAGCCTCCAGCACCCAGCTGCGCTCCTAGAGCCCATGGCATGGCGGCCATGTGGCTGCCAAGCTCATGTTTGCATCTGGCACAGCTTTGCCGCTGGCGCACGTGCATAGCAAAGCCTTTGGCATGCAGCTGCGCACTTGGGCGCATTGGCGTGGCGGCCATATGGCTGCCAAGCTCCATCAGGGCTTCCTTCCCTGCTCTTGCTCCCGATCCAAGAGCTCCTTGCAGCAGTGTGCTGCATCTCTTTGCTCCGTGCTCTTTGGTTTGACGCTCTAGGCACGAGCGCGGGCCCTTTTTATCAAAATGCGTTGCTTTGCTTTCTTTGTTGGGTCTGTGGCCCTGCTCAGCGGTCTTGGGCGAAGCGCTTTGTGATGCGAGGAGCCTGCCCAGTCTTCTCATATGGATGGTACTGTTGGTGAAGCAACGGGAGTATGCGTCACAAGCTGTGCCTGTCCCTACTCTAGAATCATGCTGTGGTACGCTTGCAATAATTGTCCTTCCCAAACAAACTTACGACAGGTGATGCACCTGATGCTAGTCAGGGTGCGCACACGTCTCTGTGCCATTCTGAGTATGGTGGCCTTAGTAAGGAGGAACGTTGTTTGACGTGCTCCTTCCGGGCACGCATGTTCCAATGTCACAGGTGCATGCATGATTTCACAAGTGGCAGCATGTTTATCTCATGTATCCTGCTCTCTAGCTTATGGTGTGGTGTCACAGACTCCGCTACACCACGCGATTGTTGCAGAGGCATGCATGCACAGCTCAATGATGTGGATGGACTTGATTTGCGCTTTGTGTGTCAGTGCTCATGCACGCACTGATACATGCTCATGCACGCATCTCTGACAGGCCTCTCCAAGATCCTCCAGCACCCTGCAGCGGCAGACCTTGTGTAATTGCAGGATGGCCAAAAGGCGCATCCATGCCGCATCACAACTGCACATCTCGCCCTCATTCACACCCCAAGCCCTGACCTGGATGCATCCCGCTATGCGATTAGTAAAGCAGGGCCGGCAAGTGCCTTACATTTCTTACGCGCACCAGTGGCTCATCCCCCGCTCGTTGTACTGCTGGGCCACTTTCACGACCTGCACCCATCTCCTGTGCCCCCGCACGACCTGCACCCACCTCCTGTGTCCCGCAGGACTGGCGCACGCCCTTTCTGATTGTGTCTGCTCCCACCCTGGGGATGGCCCTTGTGATGCTGCTGACCACTGGAGACCCCCCAAGGGGTGCCTGTGAGGCCGTGCTCTCGTCGCTGCTGAAGGAGGGCGGCACCTACCATGAGGTGCGTGGGTGGCGCAGCCCTGCCCTCTAGCACCTGGACCAGGCAGGTTGACACAAAACACATGCGACTGAGGTGGAATGAGGTGTACTCGTTGCACCTGAGCTTGCCGGCTAGTCTGCGCGCTCAGGAGTGGAGTATGGAGCCTTGGGCGCTCCTGCTGGGCTTGACCCAGGGCAGGTGGCGGCAAATATGGACAGCAAGCTCTGTGCTGCTCTGCATGCACCGGGGAACAATGGGGGAGCCGCAACATGTTTTGCCTGTCATGGGCTCACCTGCACGCCCCCATGCATCGCACAAGATGTTTTGAGCGTTTGCTTTCCTGGATGCTCTTGCACTGTCTCTTCTTGCGGCTGCAGCTGCATGCATTACTGTCCTTGCTGTGCAGGTGGTGGGCTGGTCTAAGGTGAAGCGACTGCTGCGCGCCCCGTCAAATATCCTCATCATTGCCCAGGTGCGCACGGTTGAAGATTGAGGGTTGCTTGCATGCCTGGCCTTGCGAACACAACTTGTTCATGTTGACCAAAAGCCTATTTGCTCTCAGCAACCCTTCCGTCACCGCTGCAGTTGGTGCAAGTCCTCCCCCCCAAAGGACCCACATTTTGTTTCTAGCCGTAATTCTGTGCACAACTCCAAAGATGTGTGCATGCGATTTCAACACCGTGTTGTTGCCCTTGCTCTGATCCGCATTGGCAGGGCCTGCCAGGCTGTCTGCCGTGGGGCATGATCATGACTTTCATGAACGACTACTTGGCTCAGGTGTGCTGTTTATGATTTGTTAAGGACTTGAGCGAGACCTTTTCTGAGGCTTAGTGTATGTCTCTTCCCTAGGTATCAGGTTGTTTGTCTGTGTTGCCTCTCCAACTTATCCCTCCCCCCCCCTACCCTCTCTTTTTTCACCCCTCCCCAACCTACTCGCGCTGTCTCTCTTTCAATAGGCAGACTGAGCAGCCCAGCACCTTCAGTGCCCATGCGGCATGTAGCAATACTTTCCCACATTCATTCCGCAGGGGGGACATCAAGCGCTATGCTGCAACACGGCATCCCGAAGTGTGTTTGCGGGACATGGGCCTAGGCATTGGTACAACCACCATACTTCTTGACGCGCATGCTCTGCCCTAATACGCTGTCTCTCGTTTTGCAGGACAAGGGCCTGGGCATCCGCGCAGCCACAATGGTTCTTGTTGCATACGGAGGAGGCGGGGCTGTTGGGGTCCTTGGAGGGGGGGCCCTTGGGCAGCAGCTACACAACAAGTGAGGAGTTATGAGTTGGGTGGGGGAGGCAGCTGCTTGGCAACATTCAGAGAGTTGGGGATGGTGGCAGGAGAGGCAGGGGAAAGAACTCCCTAAAAATGACAAGCGATAACCTGTCTTCAGTAAGGCAAAGTCTGTGTGGGTGCTGGTGTTGGAGGGAGGGTGGGTGGATGAAGGGTTGCTACTTTCATGGCCTTTAATCGGCCATGGAAGCTCATGTCAGCTCCCCTTGCAGGGAGATTAGGTTTTACAGGGAGGTAAGATACCGCCGAGGCAATTTGAAGCCCCACATTGCATCGTATGCCCCACATGCTTCAGGTGGCGCAAGGAGGCATTTGCAATCATGTCAGGGTTGGGCGTGCTCAGCGGCATTCCCCCCCTACTATTCATGATCAACGCCGATCTGTCGTCGATGCCTCGCTGGGCACCGCTTCTGATGGCTGTACTCGGGGGAGTGCTTTCAGGCGTGGTAGGTGTGCAGCACCGTGCCTGTAGCACCTTGTTTTCTGTCCATGGTAGCCTGCGAGTCAGATGGCCCATGCTGCCTGGGTGTGCGTGCGCTAACTACTTTTTTGTGAAGTATCATATTGATCAGATGGGCGTTGGCCATCTGTGAATCCAGCTCGGAAGCCTGCTCCATCTTGGACAAGATTTGTATGAGAGTGCGTAGTCTTGCCAGTACATGGGAGCTGCCCATAGGAGCACTCGCAACTTGGAAGCGGTGCAGGCAGTGGTCTGTGCAGGGCAGTTTGTGGCTGCTATACATTCATGGCTGCGCACTTTATCACGATGAAGAACGTGCCATGAAGAAGCAGCGCTAGGAGCCAAAAACCTCTTGAGTTTTGGTTTCCTTCCATTCCTTTTTCATGCATGCAGCCCGGTCCGAACCTGCGAGCGGTGTTGATGAATGTAAATGAGCCAGAAGTGAGAGGTGTGGCCTTCGCATTGCAGGTGCGTAAAAGGGCACCTTATTCCTTTTGTGTCTTGCTCCGGAAACATGTCAGGCATTTACGCAGTGCAGTGCGCTGGGAGAGCTGAGTTCATGAAATTTTAAGAACTGCTAGGAGCCATGAGGCAGCCTGTGCATATCATGCTTGCCACTAACATAATTTGTTGTGCATGGCTGTCGCTAGCAATGTCAGTGCAGTATGTCAAGCCCAGCCTCTTGCTGCGTGCTTTCTCGCCCCTGGCTGCTACTTGGAAACATCAAGATGTAAAAATCCAAGTTCCATATGGGGAAGCGCAGGACTGACGGGTCACAGGCAGCAAATAATGATCGTTTCTTCACGCCTCTTTTGGTTGCCGACCGTGATTGGCAGCCTCACCTGTGAGCTGTCTGTCCTTCCAGCACTTTTTTAGCAGCCCTCGGTAGCCCGGCCCCTGAGGTTTTGAGGTCCCTCTCACTACGTACACTATATCTCTGCCCTGCAGACTGTGACAGATGATTTAGGGAAGGGCCTTGGGCCTGCGGTGGTGGCTCTCGTGATCAATTTAGTTGGGAGGCGTTCTGCATTCAATATAGCGACACTGGGGTGAGTAGCAAGTGTGTGCCCTCCATTCTTATACAGCCTTATAACCACAAAACTTAGTCCCCAACACAGACAAGAGCAGCCGCACTTGATCTCACACAGCCTTGGATCCACAAAACAAAGGCCCTGACATGAACAGGAGCAGCCACGCAGGACCCTGGTCATCTCTACTAAGGAGCCTTTCGCATGGCACGCGGCATTTTTGCACTGTAATGTTGGCAGAGTATGCGCACTTTATCCTTTGCTGCGCTTCATCCTTTGCTGCCCAAGCAGTGCTGCCCTAGATCCTTGGGTGCTCCTGACCCTGATGAGAGGGGCGGTCTATTCTGCATGGTATGCTCGTAGCACTGCATGGTGTGATCGTGGCAGTGCATGGTGCGATCGTGGCAGTGCATGGCGTGATCTTAGCACTGCATGGTATGACTGTAGTACTGCATGGTGTGATTGTGGCAGTGCACGGTGTGATTGAAGCAGTGCCGCCCTCGATCCCTGGGTGTTCCTAACCCTGGCCCATGGCTTTGCCTGTGGATGTCCTGAAGGGGCACCAGCGAGGAGCATGTCCATGCATGCACAGCCTCCCTAGTTGGCTGGTGCATTGCGCCAGTGTGAAGAAATAATAGAGGGGCTGTGAGTAGGGCCATTGCCTGTGGATGCTCCAGCCAGGCCTTTGTGCATGCTGCCCCTGCAAGCAACATTTAATGTTTCATGTCTTTGGCCTCCTCCCGGCCAACCAAACAGCAAATGGCTCAGCCTGCCTGTCTCGCAGACGCTCACACCCCCAAGCTTGCATCGGTCAGCCCATTGTCAACATTGATTCCAAAAACAGCTCATGCCTTACACACAGCACTCACCCTTTCCCCGGTATGGCATACTCTGCCAGTACTGCAGCATGAAAACACAATGCTCAAGCCAGGGCTTGTACCTTCAACTAGAGCGTCTCTGTCCAACCCCCACATGGTGCCTTCTGTACCTCCATGTAGCACCAACCCAGGCGCGGCCCTGTGCGTGCGCGCACACACACGCACGTACGCATGTACAATGCACGTTCACACATGCACACGCATTCACACACATTTGCACCACACACACACACAGGCACGCGTGCATGCGTGCGCGCGCGCTCCTCCAGGTGGCTCCCTGCTGGCCTCCTGCTGTGGTCCCTCATGTTCACAATGCGCAAGGATGAAGCTGCCATGGTGGCCCGTCTGCAAGCCAGCGTGGCAAGACACACACAGGAGGGGCAGTGTGGGGAGGAGGACCAGGTGGGCATATGAGCGGCTGCTCACACAAAAGCTGCTCTGGCAGGATGGGTGCGGGCGGGTGGGGTGCCGGCCCTCTGGTTCTGGACTTGCGGCAGCTTGCGCGTTGCATTGTTGGGCCTTTGTTGTTGCGCACAGCCATGCAAGTTGCTCGTAACGTGTGATGCTGCATGGCTCCTACTCTGGCCTGCAGCTGCACCGACTTGTATGTGTCATATGCTGCGCTTTTGCTGTGGCGCAAGGCCATGCTAGCTGTATGTGTCCATGGGCGTGCGGCTGAAGCCAGGACTGCTCGTCCCAGGAGGGACAAGCACATGATGTTTGATGCTAGAAAGCTGAGCATAAGAGGATCATCTCTTAAGCCCCTCAAGTGCCTTAAGCCACCTATGTGTGCCAATGCTTTGAGCTATCGGTCGGCCCCTCCACTGGACCCTCCTTTGTAGGCTCGTGATGCACACAGACAGCCCCTGCCTCCAATTGTTTTGCATGCCCTGACTGCTCCAGACATGCACATGACTGATGCATAGTTGGACTGGGCACTGGGGCAGCCGTGATGACTGGAGAGCCAAGCAACCATGCTTTGCCTAGGCAGTGGGGGTCCAATGGTGGGGACAACCTGTCCTCGGGTTGTGCTCCTCTGTGTTCATAACCACCAAATGTGTCTCATCCACATTGCATGGAGCTCATTGACCTGCAAAGCCTGCAGCAAATAGTGTGCTTGTGCACACCGTGCACATGCATACGCACACAGAACACGCACGCCTGAACGCATGCCTGGACGCAAGTCAGTGCTTATTTAAGTAAGATGCGTTGCCAAATGGCTGCATTTTGTTCAATTTTGTGGCGACTCTACGACGCCCGGCAGGGCAGCGCAGAGCACCCTGCGTTGCCAAAAAGCGACGCTAGAAATGCTCACAGACCACCCAGCGTCACCATATTCTTGCTTATTCATTTAAAATAAATTATTTTATAATTGCGTGCAATAGCGCATAAATGCACTTTGGGGGCTCTTAGGTCCCTCCAAGCCAAGGATATTTGAAAACCAGAACTCCCCTGCTTCCCCACTTTCCTCATCCTTCAATCTCCTAGAAGCGTAAGCAAAATTGCTGTGGCGACACAAAGTTTCAGCAGAAGCGACCTGTGTCGCCAAATGGCGACACACCCCATAACCTTAATCAAAGCACTGACGCAAGTCATCCCTCGTGCACTCGCATGCAAGCCCACTCATTTTTTATCGCACCGGGCGCATGCTTATCCCTACATGCTTGCACCAGGAGATTCATCTAGCCGTTCTGTTTTTGCGAACCACGCAGGAGCGCGCCCTGCTTGCTGGGAGTGTGATCAGCGTTTCATACCAAGGGCCCCAAGGAGATGAGATGGGCAAGGTCCAGCCCCCCGGCAACAGTTTAGAAAGGGAAGGTGAATCCGGGGGAGAAGGCGGGTGGGTTGGGGTGAAGGTGGGTGGGTCAGGACTTACACCAGTGGGCGATGCTATCAGCGATGATGGCACAGGTGAAAGGCTGGCGCTGTTAGCCCAGACAGCAGGGGCGGGGGGCAGCCATGGCAGCGGTGTCGGAAGCAATCTAGTGGAGTGTAGATCGCAGACACAAGGGGGAGCTGGGGGGGTTGGGGATGGCAGGTTGTGCGAGGTGGGCAGCTTACCCCACGCGCAGCCCCGGGGGAGCCAGGGTGTTGAGGTGCCAACAGGGCAGGTTCAAGTGCAAGCTCCTGATCCTCGCGGAGGGTGTGCCACAGCAGGCCTTCCTGCAGAGGGCAATGTGCCAGGTGCGCATCATTTGCAGCAGCCTGGAGGCATGCCAGGCAGGACGCCGACAGTAGGTGATGCCATGTGTACTCCAGGGTCTGATGCCTGCTAACACAGCTGTATAGAGCCAGCAGCCTGGATAGTCCTGGCATATTTATGCACTGTTTAATGTTTAAATTCCCTTAATGATCAGACTCAACTTTTTTAACTTCTGACAGCAGCTCCACCCCTGCCAGGCTGGTGCTCGAGGATTACTTAGCAATCATTTAATTGTTTAATGGCCTACCTGTTTGTGCTCAGCCATGCTAAGCATATGCATTTGTCTGATGAGCAAGGCAAGGGCAAAAAAAGAAAACAAAGACTAGGCAGTAGAAAACTCCCTGCGTCAAGTAAGGAAAAGGCTAGGGAGGAAAAAAGATGGGCTTTCCTGTCTATGTAGTTTTTTTCTTTTCTTTGAGGGAAGGAAAGCCCCCGGGGGAAGAAAGAGGTTGAGAGAGGAAAAGAGGGAGGATACACTATCTTAAAGAATGACTTAGATAGACTGCCAAAGGTTCTGCAATGGAAAATAAGAATTCCCAACCTCAAAATTTTAGAGGAATTCACGACTACTAGTAGTAGTCGTGAGTCATAGTATGGATTCGGTTATTATTGTTCTTTTGGACTCAGTGAAAGTAAGGCAACAGCTATGTAGCTGAAGTCAGTGAAGGCACCACCTGACAGCCTGAGGTCACAAGGTAGAGGTCAACCACAAGCCTGCCAGGGTTGTTTGGCTAATTGGTCTGTGGCTGGTAATTGCCAGCCAAGGAAAAAAAGAAAACAGGCAGTATAACCACTCCCTACATCAACTTGATGTTGAACAAAGGAAAAGGAGACATATTGCCCCGAAGAGCCGTGAGTCTCCTCCACCAGGGATGCCAAAAAGTAGTCCGGAACCTTTCGGAAAGATTGGTAGTAGCAAAGTTCTAAGGAAATGAAATTAAAGACAGCCTGATTCAATCTAAGTTAGGTTAGGTTAGATTAAGTTACATAGCTGTACCTGCCGAACGAGGGCAGCTTAGCTGAAGCCAAACAGGCCTGCAACCATAACCAATAGGTAAGGCAAGCTAGGTGGTGTTCTGAAATCTAGGCACAGCATTCTAGGAAGTCTGACAAGGCAAGGCATGCAAAACATAAGGGGACCCCGAGTCCACTGGCACTGTGGCACTGTGGCACAGAAAAAGCCTGGAAAAAGCCTGGCAGAGAGGAACAAAAGTATCATATACTTCTGTCTGACAGAGCTGAGCATACAAGCAAGAGTGACAGTGAGAATGAAAACGCACCTTTCTTGGAATGCAGTCCAGAGCACATCTCACATTGCGTCTGTGGGAAAGATAAAGATAAACTATACAGGCAGTTGAATACCCCGCGCATCAATTGCTAATTTAACTTAAGGTTGAACTCGTAAGGAAACTAAGAAACTAAGTAAGCAAAGGGAGGCACATTCGTCCAAAGGAAAAGAAAGAAGGAAAAGAAAAAATGCACCTGCAGGATTAATTTTGCAAATTTGCAAAATTGCAGGGTTAGCCCTTGCAAAACAAAATTCCATGTGTTGAGGGAGAGGTGTATCCTGGAGCAACTTGCTAGTGCGACTTCCTGGTGCGACTTCCTGGTGTAACTTCCTGGTGCAACTTGAAGCACCAGCCTAACCCCCTAACACAAAATGGACGCTAGTTACTTAATGCCATTTAGCACTTCGCCAGTGTGGGGCAATCCCATTTGCATGCACCTTTGCTTTATGCAAGCGGCCTGTCTTGGCCTGCGAATTCTTTCCTGTCTTTTCTTTCGCACGCATGCATAATGGAGTCAGGGGGATTCTGAGGAGACATTTCTCCCTTTCTCTCTCCCTGGTGGAGGAGACTCTCGGCTCTTCGGGCAAATGTGTCCCCTTTTCCTCAATAGATTGAGGGAGTCTGTTGCCACCTGGATTGTTTTTTTATTTCATTTCCCCTGTTCTTTTTGTTGGTTAAATGACTGTACTTTCACAGTACTCTTTCCGTTTATCATACGTACTATGATATGTAGACAAGGCTCTGTCGTCGCTCAGCAAGCACCATTAAAGGCATGAAGTTACTGGACGCCATATCCCTCGTATTTCCACCAGTATCCCTTCATTCACTTGTGGTTCTACCCGTGACAAAGTTGAAATTCGAACAAGTTGTGCAAACGGATTGCACACAAAGACAACTAATAAGCCAATCTGAAACTCTCCACCCAGAACCCACCGACACAGCAGATATTAAACAACAGGAAGATGAAACCCCCCAGTTAGAGTAAGAAGACTCGCTCAAATGTCCCTTAATACTCTCTACCCAAAGCCGTCCATCTAGACACACCAATTACTCTGGGGCACACCTAATGCAGCAGCTACCCCATACTACCCCTTCCAAAACCCTTTGAAAGTACGCAGGCAGTGAAACACTCCCTACATCAGTTAAGGAACCTTTCCTTAATTCCTGAAGGGGCCACCTAGGGCCTTGGTATCATTATGTTGGAGGGGTCTTAATACTATTATAATAGAGGGGTCTTATAATACTATTATAAGACCCCTCCACCAGCAAAGCAGAGACCAAATAAGTCAATGGGGATCAGGAGGGTGACTGGCATCACCCATTCCTGACCTCGGCAATGAGAGGTCACAAGACTTTTCTCAAGAGCACGTCTGGAGAAGTTTAAAAGCATACTGAACTAAATGAGCATGAAGCTTCATAGCAAGCTTTGTACTTGAGTATCAAGACCAAGGTTCCTAAGAGGCTCCATGCTGAGAGGGCTGTAAATGGAGTCCCTGGCATAACCCTTTAAAGAGATGTATGTCTGCGACGTCTGCAACCGCACTTTCCACTGGTCCTGCCTCCTAAGACTTGGCTGCTACAAAGACGAGGACCAGGAACCCGTTAAAATGATACAACCTGGGCCTGCCCTGCTTGTGCTTTCCTTGCTGATTCAGATAATGAGTTTCGGCATCACTCCGCTGAAAATGAGGAATTGAAAGTAATGACCTGGGACCCCACCTGGGAACCAGAGGAAATGACCATCCACGCAGATTTTGAACAAAAAGTCCAGAAGAACCTGAAGAACAAAGACCTAGGCCCAAACCTCTCTGCCCCCACAGCAGACATCAGCCTAGACAATCTGACATGCCAAGGATGACACATTTTTCCAAGGATGACATATCTGACAATTCATGGCACCAAAAAAACGATTACATCCTGAGAAACAAAGTAACCTTTGATTTCCATCAAACCAACCCACAGCTGGACATCCAGCCCACGGGTCATTGCGAGTATTGGGTTCATGAACTTTGTCTCACAGACCATACAGACCAGAATGCACAACCTCACGAGCAGGAATCTCAGACCATAAGCTACTCTACTATCCTTGCTGCATGCGTCTACGAGCAGATGGGAAGTGCAAAGGTATGCTCACACACAAATGTCTCCAAATTCTCCACCAAAAATGCAATGAAGCTGAGAGCATTAGCCTTCACCGCGATATCAGCCCACCACCATAGAGCTTCGCTTCTGAGTTGGTTGGACTGTTTGTGCGTAAAGCCAGCGCCACCAAACGGTTTGATAGCAAAAAGATAAAAGACTCCTTCCAACGTATCCTCCATATCCATGTCATAGCAGCCTTCAAACATTGTGCAGCTGTGACCCAAGAGGAAATGGCTTCACTACTGGACTTTAATCCAGACCTCCCACGCTACTGAAGTAGCCACCCACATGATACCGTCTTTGATGCCTTCACTGACTGTTTCTTCTCTTCTTTCTCTTGCTTCTCTATTTTCCAACCCATCTATGACGCTGACATCATGCACTTGACCTCAAGGCACACCATTTACTCTGCCATCAACAGTCCCCCTGACATACCCACAGCAACCTTCATACTCCTACCCTGCTGGGGCTGATCCACGAGCACATATGCATACATGGCACTCTACAATCAATTCAACTACATTTGTAGCCATATGTGAACTATCTCATCTCAAAACTTTCAGTTTGCTGATGTCCCATTCTGGAATGATTCTCGCGTCCCACTCCCAACGCACCACTGGGACCTGCAGATCATTGCGGTCTGGAACACGCAAGCCAGACTGACCTTAAACGACCGCAACCCTGAGTGGCTCAATCACCTGCCACAGAGCATACCTGAGGCCAAATGGAACATGACCAGTGTGAGCAACAACGCACATATCTGTATGCTCCCACTTGGCGCCCCACCTCTAGGCTTTAACAAACTCAAGGGATGTAAGCCTGACCACCTCCTAGTCGCCTAGCGCCACAACTACGACACACCAATGCACACCGGACTAATGACAACTGCACAAACACAAGACAAATCAAACCCTCATCTGGCCCTCAAAGTAGCGGACTGGAAGAAGATTGCTTACACAGATGGGAGCTGCATCAGTCATGACCTCCACCAAATCATTGGAGCAGGTGTTTACATACCTGACACCAACAGAATACATCACGTGAACACCAGTGGCTCCAACATTACTAATACTGTCCAAAAGGCTGAGCTTGCAGGCATTGCTGCAGCCGTTACTCATGACCATTTTCTGATGGCAACAGACAATGAAAACTCAATGAGATAAAATAGAAAGCAGATCAGATACACAGAATTGCACACCTACCACATCCAACACAACCCCCTAGACCCTAGAGGCTATCATCAAAAGCAATCCGCAACAGTGCCACTGTGTGACACTCTTGCATCAAATTTCTAAAAATAAAAGCCCACACCGGCATCATTGGTAATGAGTGTGCTGATCAGGTAGCAAAGCATGTGGCTTAACATCCTGAAGCTGCTGACACTGGTATTGAAATGGCAGGGCATGAAGGAAACTCTTTTCACAATATCACCTGGCTTGCAACCTCCACGGATGGTCCAAACACACAGTGTCCTATAAGGACATAAGTTATGTTGACTACGGTAATCAATCCCAGCCCTACCAGCTCCATATGTGCTGCCTCCCCAACAAACGCGGCGTGCTACAAGCACACATGCATCAAGTCCACAAACTAGGCAACGTACATACTGATACCAGCTACTACACCTACTACCAGAAATTAATTAAGAATGAGTATTTTCCTAAGAGTTTTCTCAGCAAAATCAGTAATGCCTTCTGGTCTATGAGTGGCATCTCTCACAAGGAAAGAGAGACAGTTAAATACCAGTCTGGCACGATCTTCAACCAAAAATATGCTGTCTGTCTCAAACAATTTAACAGCCTCAGTTGCCCCATCTGCTCCAGCCAAGACAGTGCACTCCATAGCCTCTCAGCATGCCAGCATCCCATCATAAGAAGAATGGTGACTGAACGCCATAACATTGCAGGTAGATTTAAAAGCTATTATTTAAGGTTCTCTAGGCTCCTGTTTTGTTTCCACAGATGGTATTCACAGTGCTGACAAGCATCGTACGCAAGATCTTCAAATATCTGTGCCAGCAGAATGTCCAGAATTTCTCCGGCTTGGATTTTTGCTATAAACTAAAATCAAAGAGACAGACTCGCTTCTTGCCCTGATGCCATTTTAGTGACTCCAAAGTAAATACGCAACGTCAATTCCCAAAGTCAAAAGAACATTCCGATGATCCAGGCCTTATAAAGTGATCACTTTAAGGAGTGGAAGAAGTTTGGTTTTGGGTGGGGGGCAGGGTTCTTTAGCGACAGCCACTGCAGCCGGAGGCAGATCCCCAACACCAGCCACAGCTTACCAGCCCAGACAGACTTGCCCCGAGAACCTCCCTTGGCAGCGTCGGACCACCCATCTCATTAGGTCAAGTACTGCAAAGACACTCGCCCTGAGTAGCAGCTCCTAGCTGCCCATGCTCAGCACGGCAGCCCTAGACGCAGCATTGCAGGAGACCATGTTCTTCATGTCATTCTCTTAGGTTTAGGGGGTGTCATTTACATTCCTCACACTTACGGTTCCTCTGAAGAATCTCGGCCTTGATTCACAAAGAGCCGAGAGCCTTGCTCTTAAGCTTCATTCTCATTCTTTGCACTATGCTCATAAGCTTGTGCAGACCAGACGAACTCTTGAGCATTCTCCTCACTTCAGAATAATCAGGAGAGGTCTGCTGGCTTGTCTTATCCTCACTAACCGCCCTTTTCTTTTCTGGTGAAGGTGCTTCTCTTCCCAAGTGGCCCCTTTTCCTTAATTGATGTGAGCAGCTGTTTTGCTGCTTACGAAGTTTTCTTTTTTTCTTCTGGTGCCACCCACTCCCAAAGGATAGTGTGGAGGCTACCGTTGGCAGCAGCTCGGCAGAGTTGTTGACAGAGCGCGCTGTGCTGTTGGTTGGCGGCCTTAAGCTGGCTCCTAGGCCGGGTGTCTTCACAGTACTTGAATTATACAAGATGGATGTGCTGCTGATTGGATATGAGCTGACTAGGGTTCCGGACCCTGGACAAAGGCTGGTAGGCTGGTGCTGTTGCTTAGAGCCGCCCACCCCCTTCACTCCCTGCCCTACTTCTTTATGCATACCGAGGGTGGGCATTTGTTGTATTTATTAATTTGGTAGATACTTCTGTAACTAGTTTAGCATCTGGACGACTGGCAGTGTGTCTCTGCTTGGTGGGGAAGCGGCAAGGAAAAAGCCATTCAGGGATGGTCCTATTTGTTGATCCTTCAGGGATCTGTAAGTTTTGTGATGCCAGGCAGTCTTTGCTGCCAATATACATTTGGATAGAACAGCCCCCTAGGGAGCCTGCTTCAACAGCTTTCATGATACTAAAGATATAAACAGTATTCATAAGATTAGGTTTTGTACCTGCACCTGCCAAACTAGGCCAGCTTACAAAGCTTCTTCTCCCTTCTTGCTAGTTTTCTTTTTTCTCGTTTTCCAGTTTTGCTCAGATAGCCCCCTCTGGTCGTTTTCTTGGAGGGCCTTCACTTCAAATATATCAGAGTTTGCATGACTTGAAGTTGCCTAGCCAGAAAAGCCTTTGATTCCTTTAAGGAGAAAGTTTCTCAACGGCACAACAATGTTGCATTCTCACCTTGACATAAAAAATTATTCTTTGCCTGGTTGAACGAAGAAAGGCAATGTCAGATTAATGAGGCGCCATAAAAGGTGCCAACAGCAAGAGAGCCTGAGTTTTTGATGGAAGACAGGTGTTGTTCTTGAACATTTGACCATGTTACAGCTTCAAGCCTAGAGCTGGAACTAAGTAGGCATGCGCTTCGTAACATTGCTCGTTTTCGTTTGCATGCTCATACCCTGAGAGTTGAAACCGGTTGTTGGCAAATCCACAATAGGCTCTGTGGCAAATGTGACTTGCATGATGTCCAGGACGAAAAGCATGTCCCTTTTTATGCCCCTGCTTAGAAGTGTGCTGTTTGAGAAGGAGATTGGCAGGACCAAGGATGTAAACAGCGCCGGTTTGGGAGGACCCCACCGGTATAATACGTGTATAATTCGCACTTTTACGTATAGATCGTCGAATTGACCTGGCAAAAACGGAAGCAGGGCCAGGGGGGTCTGGGAAAGCCCAACAACCCCCCCAACTTCCATATATGGCCATTAAACATAAAATGCCTCCATCTAAGGGCCCTGAATGGGACCAGGTTATCATTATAGTGCCTGAGTTCACAAATGGGACTAGGTCGAAGGGGGGAGGCAAGGTGCAGTGCAAGCACTGCTTGAAGGAATTCACCGGAGGTGCCTCCCGCATCAGGGAACATTATATGTACTCCATCCCTGCTTGTGGTGTCAGCCAGTGTGAGCAAGTGCCAGCAGACGTGCTAGCATTGATGCAGCAGGAGCATGCAAAGAGGGTGAAGGAGGACAAGCTGTCAGCAGCAAAGCGAGCTCTGGAAATGGCGACCTGTTCGACAGTAGCAGCAGCAGCAGC
>LKMJ01002163.1_pt1 | contig 17900 bp, 14 predicted proteins | sample 643391 | NCBI WGS metagenome assembly LKMJ01 (sample SAMN04112250, study PRJNA286221) | soda lake metagenome | biome: soda lake; feature: Kulunda Steppe; material: water; isolation source: sample PL-Br10 brine of Picturesque Lake | place: Russia: Kulunda steppe | collected 2010-07
CCTCGGCAATGTCTTCGAGAATACGCCAGTGGATCAGGCTGTTGACGGTCGTCCCGTTGTACTCGCCGCGAGCACCGCCCTGCCAGAAGTACGCCGCATCGTTCGAGTAGAGTGCGGTAACGCCGCTAAGAAAGTCGCCGTCGGGACCGCGGGCGACATAGACACGCGCCCGCTCGTCGAGTGCCTCGATGAGATCACGGACGTACTCCCACGAGAGGGCGAACTCCTCGTCCTGTTCGGCATACCGCTCGTCGGTTCGATCGTAGATGGCTTTCGCTCCTTCAAGACCCTCCTGTTGGATCGTCACATCGAGGTCGCGAGCGTCACGGATCTCGCGGCGAAGGCTCTTGCTACAGTCGGCGAGCAGCTCCTCGGGCGTCGTATCGGCGACGTCGAGCACGTAGGTAAAAGAGGTATCGAGCGAGAAATCCGACCAGACGAAGGGACGCGGATCGGTGTAGGCGGTGTTTGCGACCATCCGGAAGAGCGTCGTCGGCGAGTCGATGTCGGTCTCCTCGACAATCGCCTCCGCAAATCGCCGGTTGAGTCGCTCGCGTTTCCGTTGTTTCGGGCTCGCAGGCATCACGATCGGCCCGAGCCGTGGGACGCTAAATCCCGGCGGCGGTGAGGTAACCATCGAGCCGACGGCCCGGCGCTGAATAAACAGCGGCAGCAACGCAACCGGGTTCTGTCCCTTGTAGCCCGCAAAGAGATGGAGGTCGCCACTGGCATGGTCATCAAGTACCGACAGTGCCGCTGGCGTGTGAAACGGTTCAAAGCCCGTCCGCGGAAGGGCCGATTCCCAGTCAGATAAGGTCAGCCGTTCGAGTCGCATCTGTGTGATCACTCCGGTCAACACCAACAGCGGGCTTTGTTACCGACCGGTTATCACGGTTGGTGTCCGCACGGATGTGTTACTCAAGAGGTGTCGTTGCCGACTCCGTCGGAGTCGACTTCGGGTTCTCGGGATGGTCCAACGTTTCATACAGCTCACCAGGTGGGCCGACCCAGCCATCGAGTGCCAAGGCGTATTCGATGATTCGCCGGTAGAGCTCGGTATAGTTCGGAAAGTCGAACTCGCTGAAAAACCGCGGATGCCAGAGAATCGTCATCACCGCGTTGTTCTCGGCAGCCTCCTCAATAATCGCTTTACACTCCTGCCATGCGCCTTCTACGTCGGTTTCGACGTTTGGCAGGGCAAGCTCCATGATCGTCAACGGAAAGACGACGAAGTCGTCATCGAATGGGCGTTTGATCGAGTAGCCATCGGCAAAGCCGTAGGTATCCGAAGACCCGAGACTGCAGTCGTATTTGAGCCCGATATCACGATGGTACTCCCAGGTTTCCGGAATCGAGAGATTGAGATAATGCTGTCTCCCGCCGCTGACCGGTTCGCCGAGCACACGCTCAAGGGTGCGTTTTTCGGCCGCCAGCCGATCTCGGTCGGTCGGTGACTCATACGAGCCGTGGAGGCCGACTTCCCAGCCACCGGCGTCGAGTTCGGCAATGAGGTCGACAATCGCCGAGTCGTCGAGCGAGTACCGGCCACCGAACAGCCGCCAGCCGTCTTTGCTGACCCACTCGCGGGGTGGCCGGTCGCCGAACAGCCGCTGCTCGTTGAGAAAGTAAAACGCCGACCGGACGCCGAGGTCGGCTTCGATTGCCATGAGCTTCTCGAACGTCCAGTAGGTGTTCGTTCCCGGCAACAGCGATTTGAGATGCGCCGGGTCGCGGTCGGCGATGGCGTAATATACCGAGTGAAACGTTTTGTACGGTCGGTCGACATCGTGAGTCAAACAGAGCGCAAAGCGGTGGTCGTCGGGAATGGAATCTGCTGGTGTCAGTTCAGTCATGTTGGAGCCTCCGAGACAGCTTTCAGTAGTTCGGCCGTTGGATCACCAATCGCGGTGAACAGCCGGGCAGTACGGCGGTCCCAGATCGACTCGCGCTCTGGTTCCGCAAGCAGCCGATCGACAGCCGAGCGCGCTGCATCGTCATCGGTGGCGACAACGACGAGTTTCTGTTCGGCAAGCTCGGCGACCAGCGCCGGAAGTTCGTGCTGGCTGACATGTAAATAGACGGTCGGCGTTCCACAGAGGCAACTGGCGACAGCAAGATCCGGCTCGTCGGTCACACAGAGCGACGCACCATCGAGGAGGGGTGTCGTCTCGGCCGGCGGAAGCCGGATTCGACGGCCCGAAAGGGCCGGATGCAGGTCGTCAGTGTTGCCGACGTAGACCTCGCCAGCCTCCGACAGCGACCCAACGAGTTGCTGTTTTGTCTGTCGGTCGAGTCCTCGGCTGGCCGGGTTGTGGTGGCCGGCTTTCGCGGTGAACTGCACCACCGAATACGAGTCGGCGGTGTCGACACCGTGGCGTTCTCTCACCGCCGAATTCGGCGTAAACCAGTCGGGATGATACTGTGCGGCAGCGCCGTAGAGGGCGAGCGAGCCCTGGCCACCGCCGTCGGTCGCGGTCGGTGCGGGCAGTGAAATACCGCTATCGGTCGACTCAGGACGACAGTTGGGACCAGTGGCCGACCCGGCCATTGGTGGCTGGGTTGGCGACGGTGAGAGAACCAGCCGGGCATTGGCGGCGTTTGCAGCACACCACAGAGAAGTTGCGCGCTCGCCGACGATCACATCGGGCTCGAAACGCCGGGCATAGCGGCTCAGCTTTGCAGTCCATTCGAGCGACTGGAGTCCACTGAGGAGCCGCGATGACGACGCTCCCGAAAGGGCCGTATACTCGAATCCAGTCTGTGCGAGCAGTGTGGTCGTCTCTGCGGACTCGCGGACGCTGAGCGCGACCCGGTGGCCATCTGCAACGAGATGGGTGATCGCATGGGTGAACAGGCGGACCTGTGGTGGCCGCGTAATCACGAACTGCACGCGCACGGGAAGGCCCTCGCTGTTGGTGGCTCGCGGAGATGGTGGAGTCGGGTCGACCGAACGGGGTGGGAAGGGAGTAACTGTATCATTGCTAGCTGGGACAGACGCGACGGCAGTTTCTACCGTCACGGAGTCAGTGAGAAGACACTGGCTTTGGCCGCCGTTTGTTATACTCTTCATAAGGAATGAAACAACGGCACACTGCGGGCATACTACATCCAATCAGTTGCAGGAAGCCCCGAACAGACGGCCGGCGATAAACGGCAGCCACCGGTCAGTGTTCTCCGAGTTACGGCCGGAGCTGGAGGCCGTATTTGACGACGTTGGTCGCGGCGTCTTTCGTTCGCTCGGCGAGGAGTTCAGCATACGAACCGGCCCACCGGTTCGGATGAACGAGCAGACAGCCGCGGTCGACCTCTTTGGCACGGAGCAGCTCTATGAGCTCCCACGTCGAGTCGACTTGGACCTGTTTGTCGCCCTCGCCCATCGTGTGATCTTTGACTTTGAGTGGGCCATCTTGCCAGGTTCGTCCAGTATCCGAAAAATACGTTACATCTGTAAAATCCATTGACAGGTACGCCTCGCCGAGGAGATCGTAGTCCGAATAGGCGTACTCACCACTCCACATATCCCGGTTGTCGTGTGCAGTCAGTGGATTACCATGCATACAGATGGTGTCGATCTCACAGAGCCGCCGGAACCGCCGGAGATTGCGGCGAAACGAGTCGTGTGCGGCCGCAACGTCGCCATCGGCAGTATCGAGATCCTCGTAATGGTAGCCGACCTCGTGGCCGAGCGCCTCGGTCTGTTGGATGAGATCCGGCCGGAACGTTTTCGGAATAATCCGGAAATAGTAGGTCGTCGAGATATCTCTAACCGCCTCGGTTCGGGCCATCTGCAGGGAGTTCATCGGTTTGCGGTCGACATCGTGGCGGACGATGAGAAACCGTTCGGGGAGGTCGTCGCCGCGGAGATACTCGCGGACGGTAATAAACTCATAGCCGGCTTCGAGGCCGGCATCGAGCAGCGCGGCGTACGCCTCGTCACTGAAATCAGCGACCATCACTCGTCACCGCCGTCAGTGACTGCGCCGGCAGTGCTTGCTGACCCGTCGCTCGATGAGCCGAGCGTCTGCCGATCGAGGTCGAACGCCCCGCGGCCACCGATCGTATAGACCTCGTGGCCGACGTGATCGGGGTCGAGGACGGCCCGGCTGTCGACGACAGCGAGATCCTCGAATGCCCGCCAGTCGAAGTCGGTGAACTCCTCGTGGGCCGTCGCGAGAATTACGGCGTCGTATTCCTTGTCGTAGCAGTCAGCAAGGGCGACCGGTGTCGCCTGGAATTCTGCGAACGAATCGAGCATCGGATCGACGATATCGACGGCCGCGCCGTTCGCCGAGAGGGTTTCGGTAATCGAGATGGCCGGGCTCGCGCGGGTTTCGGCGACGCCCGCACGGTAGGTGCCACCGAGGACAAGCACGGAGGCATCCCCAAGCGACTGCTCTCGGTCGGCAAGGAGGTCGGCCAGTTTGCCGACGACGAAAGCGGGCATTTCGTCGTTGACCTGTCGAGTGGTTCGAAGCAGCGGGCTCTCGGCGTCGAACTCGCCGTAGAGGAAGTATGGATAATACGGAATGCAGTGACCGCCAACGCCGGGACCCGGCCGGAGAATATCACACTCGTCTTGGGTGTTGGCGACCGCAATCGCCTCACGGACGTCGATCGCGAGGTCGTCGGTATAGGTCGCCAGTTCGTTCGCCAGTGCGATATTGACATCGCGGTGGACACCCTCGAACACTTTCACCGCCTCGGCGGTCGTCGCATCCGAGGCGCGAATCACGTCGTTGTCGGTGATCTGATCGTAGACGAGCGCGGCTACACGGGTACTTTCCTCGTCGATCCCACCGACGACTTTCGGCCACGAGCCACGGATATCCCGGAGGGCTCGGCCACTTTTGGTTCTTTCCGGACAGAATGCGAGGCCGAACTCGCCGACGGAGAGTCCGCTTTCTGCCTCCAAAAGCGGGATGACGACGTCTTCGCAGGTTCGTGGTGGGACCGTCGATTCGATAACGACGAGATCGCCTTCGTCGAGCCCGCTGGCGATGTCTTGGGCCACCGATTCGACGATGGTGAGATCCGCACGTCCCTCGTCGGTAATCAGTGTCGGGACGATAACGACATGGAGTCGGGCGTTGTCGGCCGCGGCTGCAGGATCGTCAACAGCCCGCAGTGCGCCGGTTTCGACGGTCTCGGCGACGAGGTCGGCAAGCCCCGGTTCGCCGTCGACATGGCACTCGCCCTCGTTGACGCTGTCGACGACGTCGGGGTCGACGTCAGCGCCGACGACGGCACCGGTTAGCTCGGCGTAGACGCCGGCCAGTGGGAGCCCCATTTTGCCGAGGCCATAGACGGCGACCGGGACGTCGCCGCTCCGAAGGGCTTCGCGCTGGCGGTATTTGTCGTAGCTGCTGTCGTACAGGTTGAAGGTTTTCGGTCCACCGGTCATGGGAGCTGATTCACCCCCTGAAGCGATTCCGGGAGCGGACGGTGTCTCGCGGGGGTCCCGAGCGCGAGCGTGTTGGGTGGGACGTCCTCGGTTACGACGGCACCCGCGGCAACGAATGATCCCTCGCCGATGGCGACCCCCGGCAAGAGGGTTGCGTTGGCCGCAATCGAAACATTGTCTTCGAGGATCGGGCCGACGAGGTCGGCGTCCTGACGGATCGGATACGGATCGTTGGTCAGCACGGCGTTCGGCCCGAGAAAGACGTTGTCACCGATCGCCGTGTTCGTCGGAACATAGACTCCGGTCTGCATGCTAACATTGTCGCCAACGGTTGTGTGGCCGTCAATGACGGCGTTAGTGCCGACAACAACGTCGTCGCCGATGGTTGTTTCCTCGCGGATTAGCGCGTGGTGGCCAGTGTTGAACCGGCTACCGATCGTCACATCGGGGTAGACGACCGTTCCCGATCGAATCGTCGAGTCGGGGCCGATCACTGGTGGGGACCCCGTGGCGACGTCACCGAGGCTGACGTGTGGCTGGATCGTACAGCCCTCACCGATTCGGGGTGTCGTCTGCGGCTGGTCACTCATCGAGCGGTTCCTCCGGCCAAGAGATCGTGGTAGTAGACGGTAAGCTGAGTGTCATGATAGCTACGGTGCCCGACGCCCGTATGCGAGCGTGGGTGCTGGCTCAGAGTTCCGATGGCGGTCGCTTTGTTATACAATCCTTTCCGAGCCGGAGCCAGTGACTACGCCCACAGCAGACAGTGTCTTCGGCACGCAGCCACTGGTGCAACGGCTTGGACCAATGGTGAGACAGCCCGAGTAAGCGGCTGCTACGACCGTTCCATCACAGAACAAAGCTGGCTACTTATACGAGAGCCGGTGGACATGGGTGACAACAATGGGGACCGTTGTAATCTCAATTGATGCGGAGCTTGCCTGGGGATTCCACGACCTCCCCGATCCTCCAGAAAATCGTATCAGCCGGTCGCGGTGGGGCTGGTCGCAACTCCGAGAGCTGTGCGAATCGTACTCGATTCCGGCAACGTGGGCGATCGTTGGCCACCTGTTTCTCGAACACTGCGATGGCTATCACCACGACCATCCGCTCGGGGCAGGCTGGTTCGAACGCGAACGGACCGACTGGGCAGACGCCCGCGAGCTTCGGTTTGGAACCGACCTTATCGGGACGCTCACCGAGAGCGACGTTGCACACGATATCGGCTGCCACACCTTCTCACATGTCGAATTCGGCTCCGAGCAGGCAACCCAGGCGGTCGCCCGCGAAGAGCTTGCGCTGTTTACAGCCGCAACGGGCGCATACGACCTGCCGTTTACCTCGTTTATTTTCCCGCGAAACAACATCGGCAATCGAGATGTAGTCGCCGAATGGGGCTTTTCGTGTTATCGTGGGACACAGCCACGGAGGGGTCGAAACGGGCCAGTCAGCCGACCACTCGCAAAGCTTTCGCAGGCGACAGTCAGCGCCCCACCGCTCGTACAGCCAACCGTCGACGAGTACGGGCTAATCAATATCCCGGCCTCGCTGTACCTCTTCGGCTTCGAGGGTCGCTTCCGGCGGCTTGCCGAATCGATCTGGGCTGATCCGGTCGTCAAGCAAGCCCACCACGGCATCGAACAGGCGGCACAGACTGACGAGATTTTTCATATGTGGCTCCATCCGAACAATATCACTGACGAGGCGGATGTCCGGCGCTTGGAAGCGATCTGGTCGACACTCGACCGTGAACGACGCGCTGACAGGGTCGAAATCAAGACGATGCGCGAGGTTGCACAGGCGGTCGACGCCGACCGCTCGAAAGCCGTATCGACGCCGGTCGAATAAGAGAGCGGAATTCGCCGCAACACTGCCGTTAGCTCGTGTTGTGTTCGCTAAAAGAGAGCTGCCAGCTTGTCGGATCTAAGAGATCGTGGCCATCAAGGAGCCACTGGGTGTCGACGTGGCCATCGAGTAGTTTTGCGATAAGAACCGTCGGCGTTGTCACCCGCGAAAGCGGAAGCCGGTCGTCGCCGTGAAACCCAAAGGCGGTGAGCAAATCTCGTGGAATCGCCCCGCCGCTGGCGGCGATGAGGTCGGCGTCACCGAAGTCCTCGAGAATCCGCGATAGTAACGCTGTGAGTTCGGGTCGAACGCGGTCCCCGCCAAGCAACGGCAGTACCTCGGTGAGCCGTACCTGCGTTGTTCCACCTGAGCGTTGGTGGCCGGTAACGACAGCCGCGATGGGCTCGCCGTTCCGAGAGGCCGTGTAAGCTCTGTACGACCAGTTGGGATTGGCAAAACGCCACTGGTAGAAGGCTTCCGTCCGGGCGGCGTGAATCCGGTTTGGCGCTGCGCGCTCATAGAGTTCAGCCAGGAGTGCAATCGGTAGCTCGTCGTGGCGAGTCACGTCGATGTCGGGTTCGATAGTCGCCGCCGTAATTCGGTCTCGGGCTGCATTGTACAGCTGCACAGCCGGTTGAATCGCGGATGCAACCCGGTCTACAGGTCCGTCGCTGATCATCGAATCAAGCTGTTGAATCCGGTAGTCGATCGGTAGCTGGCCGACAACCGCACAGTCGAGTGTGAGATAGCCGGGCCGAGAAATCGCATTCGGAATACTGAACATCACCACCGGCTCCTCACGGTCACCGTAAAAGTCGAACGACCGGTCGGTCATGCGGGTGAACAGTCCATTCCGGCGGTGATCCGGGTGCACCATCGTCTCGCAGGTCTGAATACCCAGCAGTGATCGGTGCCCGGTGTCGAGTTCGACGGCCATGTACGGGCGCGTCCCGATTAATTCGCCGTCGTATTCGGCGACAAACATCGGGACGTGATCGACCGCCGGTGTCTCACGAAATTTCCAGTCGAACCACTCGCCGGTCGCTTGGCTCCCAAATACCGTCTCATAGAGCCCCAAAAACGCCTCACGGTCCTCAGGCTCGAACCGACGGATTCGGTACTCCGAGCCCGTCTCAGCTGTTGTATCGGTCTGGCCGGCCGAAGTCATTGTGAGAGACAGCCGCCAGCGCTCGTTTGTTATACACGTGCTGTGTCGGCTCTCGCGAAAGTATGGTGCTACTACTGTGCGGCCAGTAAAAAAGAAAGACCACTCACAACCCGCATACAACGCGATCAAATCAGCTGTTAGATGCGTGATATGCGCCCACGAAATGTACGCTCGAACCGCTCCTGAGAGAGCGAGGTGGACGACGAATCTGCGTGTGGGCGTGATGAGAGGAGCAGTCAGTATGTTGTAGACGACAGTGCCGTGTGGATAGCGCCGGCCTCACCGCGCAAGGCCGAGTATAACAAAGCATAGTCCTTTCGAGGACTGATATATATGCTTCACAGCGACACGTCCGGGATGCGAACACTCGTTGTCGGTCTGGACGGTGTCTGTCTCTCCGTCCTCGAACCACTGTTCGACGATAATGAGCTGCCAGCGCTCGAATCGCTCTACGAACGAAGTGCCTCCGGGCCGCTCGAATCACAGCTCCCGCCATGGACACCGAGTGCGTGGCCCTCGCTGTATACTGGCAAAAATCCCGGCAAACATGGCGTCTATGACTTTCTGCATTTCGACGGCTACGACTGGGATGTAGTCAACCGATCACACGTCAAAGCCACCGCGGTCTGGGAGCTACTTTCGATGAACGGCTTCGAGAGCGTCGTGCTCAACGTCCCTGTCACACATCCCTCACCGGCATTCGATGGCACGCTTGTTCCGGGGTACATTTCGCCGGAATCACCCGAGTGCCACCCTGAATCAACACTCTCGGAGCTCAGAGACGAACTCGGTGAGTACCGGGTCTACATGGAGAATTCCGGCAATAACACCTCGCAAGCCGAACGCGTCAACGGCTATGAGACACTGATCGGAATGCGCGGAGCGGCATTCCGGTATCTGGTCGACGACCGGGAGCCGGATTTCGGCTTCGTCCAGTTCCAGCAGTGCGATACCGTCTTCCACGAGTATCCCGAGGACACAGAAACGATCCGTCGGGTCTTTCGGGCGATAGATACTGAACTCTCGAAGATTCTCGAGACCTGTGATCCGGATATTACGCTCGTCGTGAGCGACCACGGAATCGGCCCAATGGAGGGCAAGGAACTTCGAGTCAACCAGTTCCTCCGCGAACAAGGACTCATCGCCACAACGGCCGGCGACGGCGGAATGCCGTCATGGGCCAGTCTGTCACGCAACCAGCTTCGAAACGGCGAAAAATCCGAGGGCACCCCGGCACCATCGCCGGCCGAACGGGCACTCGAGTATGCGGCTGCAGTGGGAATTACGAGCCAACGAATCGGAACGATCCTCCAGCGACTCGGTCTCGATGACTTCGTCCTCAAGTATGTTCCCCAGGACATCGTCAGAGCAGGAACCGAACGGGTTGACTTCGCCGACTCGATCGCCTACATGCGGTCGCGAACCGAGATGGGTGTCCGGCTCAACGTTGCCGGCAGAGAGCCCGATGGCGTGGTTGACCCCGACGAATATGAGGCAGTCCGCTCGGATGTTATGGCCGCACTCGACTCAGTAGAAACCCCGGACGGGGAGCCGTTTTTCGAGCAGGTTGTGCCACGAGAAGCCGTGTTTGACGGGCCGTATCTCGAAGATGCACCCGATATTCTCACGGTTCCAGCTGACTTTACGCATTATCTGTCGGCCTCGCTCCGCAGTGAGCGGTTTGCCGAACCCAGCGAACCGTGGGAACACAAACGCAATGGGATTGTCATGGTCGCTGGCGACGAAATCGATCCCGATACCGACCTTACAGGCAGCCATCTGTTCGACATTACGCCAACAATTCTGGCAACATTCGGCCTCGGCGTTGGCAGTGAAATGGATGGCACATCGCTTCCAGTCGTTCCCGAAACCGGCCGAACCGAGTATCCGGCATTCGAGCCCGAACCAGCCGTCGAAACAGACGAAACAGCGGTCGAACAGCGACTTGCAGATCTCGGCTATCTAGAGTAACAATGGCAATAGAAATCACTGAACTATCCGATGCAGACGAATGGAATCAACTAGTCGAAACAAGTCCGCAGGCGACCCCTTTCCACCGCGCCGAATGTCTCGAGGTATTCGCCGAGCACGCGGGAGCCACACTCTATCCGTATGCTGGATTCAAAGGCCAGGAACCAGTCGGTATTTTCCCCATTTTCGAGATTTCGAAAGGGCCCGTCAGTACGGCCTTTTCACCGCCACCGAATCTCAAAATCAGCTACCTCGGGCCGGCGTTATTGAACCATCGTAAACAGAAACGTCGCCGACAGGAAAAAACAAACCAGCGGTTCATCAACGGCTGTCTCGATGCCGTCGACGAGGATATCGACCCACGGTATACACACATTCGAACGAGCTTTCAGTATACTGATGCACGGCCGTTCGTGTGGGGCGACTTCAGCCCGAAGACGCGGTATACCTACGTTGTCGACCTCGAACCGACGGAAGAAGACATCATCATGGCGTTCAGTAGCGATGCCCGAAGCAATATTCGTGGAGCCGACGAACAAGACTACGAGCTGTCACGCGGCGGGGAAGCCGAAATCAGACAGACAATCAAACGGCTGCAGGCACGGCATGCCGAACAGGACGTCTCGTTCAACGTGACGCCGGAGCTCGCCATCGATCTCTGGCGTGAGCTTCCCGAAGACGTGTTTCGCATCTATACCTGCGAGATCGATGGCAAGCTCGCCGGGGGCCATATCACCCTTGAGACCGGCAACGTCATTTACGGCTGGCAAAGCTGGGGGGACATGGAGTCCGCGATTCCGGTCAACGATCTCCTCGACTGGGAGATCATCACGACGGCTCGCGAACGCGGCCGCAAGTGGTATGATCTCGTCGGAGCCAACAACGAACGAATCTCGAAGTACAAAGCGAAATTCAATCCCGAACTGCGAACCTATCAGAGTATCGAACAGGGAACGCCAGCGATGAAACTCGTTTCAGAGATTTACAAACGCGTCAAGTAACAGTCCAGCAACCGACTTGTTGTTAGTAGAACAGATCAGCGTCCGGAAAGGTCAAACAGACCAACTGCCGGCTTTTGATTAGGCGTTGATCTCGACAGTGGTGTCGGATTCGGTGTCTGACCCAGCCTCAACAGATTCAGCGTGGTCGGACTCAGTCACGTCTGACTGCTCGGCCACGGCCTCGCGCTCAGTTGGCTCAACACGGGTGTTGATCGGCCAGTTGACCAGCCCATCGACAACCATTGCCAAGCCCAGTACGAAGACGCCACCGAGTGCGCTCCGTGCCGACTGGCTTTGCCCTTCTGCATCCGCAGACCCGCGTACTGCGGACACGAGCGTCCCGACAGTGCCGACCGCACCGGCAACGTAGAGCAACAGAAGCGAGACGCCCTTGGCGGTTTGTCGACCCGACCAGAGTCGCCACAGGAAGGTCCGCAACAGCATGAGCGAGACTCGTGGAATGTAGGTCAGGTAATTGATGTGACTTACCTCGTCGCCGTAGTTCAGTGGCGAGGCGACATCAGCCACCGTATGGCCGGTAACGTTGAGTCGGACCAGTAGATCATTGCAGTAGCCATAAAATTCGTACATCTCCTCGATTTCGGCATTGTGGAGCGCCGAAAGCGAGATTGCGGTATATCCCATCTGTGGGTCGCCAATGCGCCAGTATCCGCTTGCGATTTTTGTGAGCCCGGTGAGGATGTGGTTGCCGAGCCGACGGAAGCCGGGCATCTCTTCGTGATCACCCTCGTTGAGAAGGCGGTTGCCTTTCACATAGTCGGCTGTTCCCTCGGCGACCGGGTCGATAATGCGGTCGAGCAGGTCGGGGTCCATCTGGCCGTCACCGCCGACGACCGCGGTGACATCGATTTCATCGTCGCGAGCTCGCAGATAGCCGGTCTTGATTGCGCCGCCAACGCCCCGATTTTCTTCGTGTTGAATCGGGACCACTCGCTGGTCGAACGCTGCACCTCCGTCAGTTGCGGGTATGGCATCGTTTACTGCCTCAGCGGTCGTGGTAATCTCCTTCCAGGTATCGTCAGTCGACTGGTCATCAATAACGTAGATTCGGTCAACGAATTCGGGAAGTGTCTCGATCACCTCGCCAACAAAGCCCGATTCATTATACGCCGGTACGACAACACCAACAGTCTTGTTTTTATACATAACTAGCTCTCTGGCGGTCGGCTGATGCCCGACCGATTGGTCTAGCTTCGGCCGGTTGTGGCTATTGTTATTCCCCGCTTGCAACCCATTGTAGCCGAGTCATCGCAACTCCCAGACCGACAGCATCGCCACCGTCGCCCACTCCGGTCTGAGAGCGTCTCGCTGGGAGGACAGTGGCTGTGCTACCTCAGTAGCGACCGGGTAGTCTATCCGTTGTGAGTGTTCAAGTATCCATAACAAAACATCAGTAAGTGGATACAACAGTAATGAGACGGAGCCGACAGCGGCGATATCGTGTTGGGATAATCAGTATTCTTGTCATCCTCATGGTTACCTCACTGTTTGCCCCGCTTGCCAGCGGGAATACCAGTGAAGGCGACCAAGAGACGTACTACGTTGTCCAAGATGACCAGACTGTCGAAGTCACCCCGATTGCGGGCGATGAGCCAGTCGAGGAGTTCTATGATTATCGCCATCCCTTCCGCGACGATGGCGATAGAGACCATCCGCGCTGGGGACGGTCGTTTAGTTCTGAAGGAACAACTGAGTATCAAGCAGACGACACCAGTATTCTCATGTTGTATGACGGGCCCGACGGCCTGAGTCTCGTGGCCGTTCACGACCGATTCCATGAAAACGACGAAGACGGAACTCCCGGTGGCTCGGTGAGCTGGGAGCTAAGCGGGCTTCCTGACGACGGTGAGTGGGCAGTGATCGACGACGACTACGGCTGGCTTACTGACGAAGCCGACAAGGATGCACTCCACTATTTCGATGCGGATCACACCGACGGTGCGGCGGGCAACGATGGCGAGCCGGCATCAGGTGTCGATGCACAGCTCTCATGGGTCTGGCGGAACAGCCGGACCGATGGGATGGCCTATCGGCTCCCGAAAAACGAGTTTTCAGTGACGATTGATCCAGCATTTAATGGGGATTCGTATCACCGCTATGGCGATGACCGTCGTTCGGCCGATGGACCCGACAATCCGAGCTTTGGTGAGCAGTACAATGGAACAATCGACGATTGGCAGGTGATTGTCCCGACTGACGACGGTGAGGACTTCGAACGAGTCTCACTTGAGAGCCTCTCGGAGCCAATCACGGTTGAACCAGCCGAGGAATCTAACGCAGCCGAGCCGGCTGCTATCGGTGTTGCGTCGCTCTCGCTCGAAAACGACACGATCGAAGCCGGAGAAACCGCGACGCTGACCGCCGTGCTTGAAAACACGGCCGAAACTGACGGCGAGTACGAGGCTCGCTTCCGTCTCGCTGACAGCGAACTCGAAACGAAGACTGTCGACGTTGCGGGCAATTCCGAAGCGACCGTTGAGTTTAGCCAAGAGATCGGCTCCGCTGGGACCTACCGACTCGGTGTGAACAGCGAACAGGTCGAGCTCACGGTAACCGAAAATGCCACTGCAGAGGCCGAGACAGCCGGCAGTAACGGTGAGGACGGCGGTGACACAACCGACGAGCGGCTGCCAGGATTCGGTGTGAGCACCCTCCTTGTAGCACTCCTCGCGCTCACCGCAGCTGCCGGATTACAGCGACAGCACGGGTAAGTTGACGTCCCATGCCGTTGGCTGTTCAGACTGCTGATTACTGACTACTAGCGATGCAGAATCGTCCAATCGAGCCGACAAAGAACGTGAACAGTCGCGGTCTGGTCTGCTGTGCGCAATTTGCGTTTGTTTCTGTCCGATCAGTTCTGTCGCGTCGTATGGTGCGTGCCGAGACGGTGGACCGTTGTTTTCTCTGTATCGAGCTCGCAGCCGCCACAGCAGTCGATCACGACCGACTCGTCGTAACCACTCCAGTCGAGGTCGTCGAAGGCCGGCCGTGATTTGAGAACGACAACCGCCGCCGGCGACAGCTGATTTGCCGTCGAGACAGAAACCGTATGTGGCGTTAAGCTTCGCGGGATCGACGCCGTCGGATCACAGATCAGGGGCCGGGTTTCGGCCTGTAGAAGCTCGCGAATTAACGTTGTTGCCGGTAGCCGTGCGGCCGTCGATGACTCCTCGGGCGTCGGAATTCCCAAAATGAGAACCGTCGTATCGTCTGTGACGGTGTTGGTGTACTGCTCGCCAAGCGCCTCAAGCACCGTTTCGGCAATGAGTGTCGGAAAGCCGCTTGCAGCGTCGTACAGGCTGTCGAGAATCGGTGTTTGATCGGTTAACGAATCACAGAGAAACCCGGACCCGACCGGTTCGCGGCTGTCGAAGCCCGCATCGGGAATCTGATGTGGCGACCGCTCGCTTGCAATATCGATAACCGATGGCACATCGATCGATTCGCCTGCGGCAGCGACCGCAAGCTCATTGCTAAGTCCCCGGGACAACTCAGCAATAGTTCGTTCGAAGGCGGAGATGCACTCGGCAGTCTGGAGATTCGAAACGTCTGAAACCGACCCATGCGTCACCGACGAAAACAGCGAGCGGGCCAGCCGACGACTTTTTTCATCAGCGCCGCCGACAGCAATATCACCGTTTCGAACCGTCTGCAACGACGGCGAAGGTGGAAGTGAGCCGATCGCAAGCCCGAACTCGTCGGTCGACAGCCCGCTTTCGGCCGACAGCAATGGCCCAACCAGTTCGCTGGTCGTTCCCGGCGGGACAGTCGATGCCATAACCACGAGATCGCCAGGAGCCAGCCCGGTGGCAATATCACGGACCGTCGACCGAAGTGCCGACAGATCAGGGACATCGTCGGTGCGGAGTCCTGTATCGACCGTTATGAGATGAACAGCTGCCTCGTCAGCAACCTGTGGAAGCTCAGTCGTCGCTCGCAGTGCCCCCGAGTCAACGGATTTCGACAACAGCCGGTCGATTGGTGGATCGGTGACCGGTGACTGGCCGTGATTGAGTTCCGTGACACGGGTTCCATCAGTGTCTGCGGCGATAACCGTTGCATTCAGACTCGATAGAACAACCGAGAGGGCCGTTCCTGCAGACCCAAGACCATAGACGCCGATCTGCAGCGTTTCGGCGTCGTCCGTCTGAGTGGCGTTTGAGGTGGATTTGGGCCACGACCTGTTGTGTGATGGTGAGTTCATGTCTCTACGGCGAGTTCGTCGATCCGCTGGACGAGTTCGAGTGCACGAATGCCGTCCTCACCAGTGACCAGCGGCTCGGTTCCGTTGGTAACTGCCGAGACGAACGATGAGAGCTCTTTTTTGAGTGGTTCGCCGTTTTCGACGGTTGGCCGTTCGATGACGTTTTCGTGCCGATAGCGGACATCACCGTTGGTTTCGATATACTCCGGCAGTGAGTGACGGTTGATCTGAACCGACTGGGCCATGTAATCGACGTTGACCCGACACTCCTCGGCCGTAATCGACAGCGTCCGAACTTTTTCTTGGGTTACCCGGCTGGCGGTCAGTGTCGCGACGACACCGTTTTCGAATTCAACGGTTGCAGCGACATACTGGTTGCCAGCGGTTCCGGACGCGGAGACTGTTGCCACGGGCGAATCAACCAGCGAGAGCAGGATGTCGGCATCATGGATCATCAGATCGAGTGCGACACCATCAGTGATCTCACGGTTGGTTGGTGGCCCCAGCCGTTGGCTGTCGACCGCGATTGTCTCGAGGTCGGTCGTAATCTCTGAAAGGGTTCTGACGGCTGGATTGAACCGTTCGACGTGGCCGACCTGGAGGGTGACTCCAGCGTCTGCCGCCGCGCGAACCAGCTCACGGCCGTCGGCTGGCTCTTCGACAAGCGGTTTTTCGACCAGGAGATCCACACCCGCCTCGATCGCGGTCATGGCGGTCTCGTAGTGGAACGGGGTTGGAACGACAATCGAGACCGCATCGGCTTTCCGCAACAGCGAGTCGACATCCATCGCCTCGGTTCCGTACTTTGCGGCGGCTTCGGCGGCCTGTTGTTCGTCGACATCGGAAATGCCGACAAGGGTGGCGGTCGGAAGCTCCTGGTAGACACGGGCGTGGTGCTGGCCCATACTTCCGACACCAATCACACCAACCGCAAGCCGGTCGTCAGTCATCGGAGCCACCTCCGGACTGGTCGGCCGCTGTCGGTGGTGACGACGGTTCGATAACCGGAGGTTCGGCGGCTGTCGGCTCGTCGAACCGGCCGTAAGCGCGAAGAATTGTCGTCAGTCGGCTGAGGTCGGCCTCCGAGAGCCCAGGGTGAACGGGCAGTGACAACACTTCCTCGGCGGCCCGTTCGGCTTCTGGGGCCTCGACGTCAAGTGACTGGTAGGGCGGTTGCTGATGAATCGGTGTTGGATAGTAGACCGCAGATCCGACGTCTGCATCAGCAAGGTATGACTTGAGTGCCTCACGGTTCTCGGTGCGAACCGTGTACTGATGATAGACATGCGATAGCCCATCGGGGACTGTCGGGGTCTCGACGCCGTCGACGCCCGCAAGTGCGGTAGTCAACTGCTCGGCGTGAGTCTGTCGGGCCTCGGTATAGTCTGGCAGTTTTTCGAGCTGTGCCCGACCAATCGCTGCACCAATGCTCGTCAGCCGGAAGTTGTGACCGACAGTTGCGTGTTCGTAGCTATCGGTTCGGCCGTGATTGACGAACCGGCCCGCGCGCTCGGCGACCGCCTCATCGTCAGTGACAACCATTCCGCCCTCGCCGGTAGTCATGTTTTTTGTCGGATAAAACGAGAAACAGGCGGCATCACCGAGCGAGCCGGTTCGGTGCCCGTCGACGGTGGCACCGTGTGCCTGGGCAGCATCTTCGATAAGCAGACAGTCGTAGGTGTCTGCTAGCTCCGCAAGCCGCCTCATTGGCGCGGGCAGCCCGTAGAGGTGAACGGCGAGAATGGCGTCGATATCGCGGTTTGTGAGAACGGTTTCGACCGCATCAGCGTCGAGATTGTAGGTTTCGGGGTCGATGTCGGCGAAGGCCACCGAGGCCCCCGCAAGCCGGATTGCATTGGCGCTAGCAATAAATGAAAACGGACTGGTGAGAACGGTATCGCCCGCACCGAGGCCCAGCGCACGGATCGCGGTTTCGAGCGCTGTCGTACCGTTTGAGGTGGCAACCGCGTGCTCGGCACCACAGAAGTCCGCGAACTCCGATTCGAATTTGCGGACTTCAGGACCGTCGGCGAGCAGCCCACTGTCGAGGACGTCACGAACACGGCGCTGTTCGTCAGGGCCGATATCTGGATCTGCGATTGGGATCGAACTCATGGTATTCTCCGCCGGGTGGTGAGTTCAGCAAGCGATTCGGCACGGCAATTGCCGGTTGAAAGAGTCATTCGTCACAGTGAAGACACGTTTCGGCCTTTGTTATGACTCCGTTGGATCTCAGTAGCAGGCTACTTACCGGCGAGAGACTGTGTAATCTCGGTCGGAGTCGCAGTC
>LKMJ01002165.1_pt1 | contig 17895 bp, 16 predicted proteins | sample 643391 | NCBI WGS metagenome assembly LKMJ01 (sample SAMN04112250, study PRJNA286221) | soda lake metagenome | biome: soda lake; feature: Kulunda Steppe; material: water; isolation source: sample PL-Br10 brine of Picturesque Lake | place: Russia: Kulunda steppe | collected 2010-07
GAGGGTGAATTGGAAAGTAATGATGATGAAATTTTAAAGCAGGCCCGGATGTCACGATCTCCGGAAGAAGGTGATGATCTTTTGAAACCGAATAAATAGTTGTAAAGTTGTAGTTTTGCCTGATATACTTCTTTTAACTTTGTTTTGGGCTAATGAACTACCTAGGGGCAGAGCCCGCGAGGTATCAACTAAGAACCCTTAACTTTTTGGTCAATACTAAGCTTACTTTTGGAGTGTCCCCCTTTGAAGGGGGCAATGGGGGATGATCAGTTATGTTTCAGAACCAAGTTTGGGGCACATCGAAACATAGAAAATTATCCCCCAGCTCACTCCGTTCGCTTTCGCTTACGCGTTCAAAAGATGAGCCCCTTCAAAGGGGGAATTTTATCTGTTTCCGACCCTGAGGGTCGGGGAATTAAACCATTTATGATTAAAAAAAAGTTAGCGGTTGACAGTTGTCAACTGCCTTCTACCAACTCACTGCTAATTCTCTGACTTCACTTTCTCAATCGCCTCTTCAGCTTCTTGCTCATCTCCGGCATCCGGCCGGGGTTCTTCATCTGAAGCGGCACCGGGATCGTAGTCGAGAACTACAAGTATGGGGAAGTGGTCGGATCCGATATCGGGGAGGCGGCGCAGCTCCACGAGCTGGAAATGACGGGATGCAAAAACGTGATCAAGCGGATAGCGCATGATGCGGCTTCTGGCATTGAAGGTGTTGATGAAGCCCCGGCCCACTCTTGGGTCAAGCAAACCACTGGTCCGCTGAAAAAGATGTGTGGTGTGCGACCAGGCCACATCATTGAAATCACCTGCCACGATAACCGGGACGTCTCCAAGCTCACCCACCTCTTTGGCAATTGAGAGCAATTCAGCATCCCGCATGTCAGAATCTTCGCGATCGCCCTCATTCTCCTCTTCCGCTTCATCCATGCTGCCGGCATTTTTCTCTGCATCGGGACGCTTAAGGCCGGGAGGGCGCGGATGTGCTCCATAGAGCGTCACGAATGTTCCAGACCGAAGCCGCACCCCGGTGAGAATTGAAGGAATTTTCGGATCAATCAAAAACCGGATCTCCGGGTCTATCAGCTCTAACCTGGAGTAAAGCAGCTTTCCATAATGGTTCTCCTGCGGCTGAAATAGCGTGTAGGGATACTCCTCTTCCAGACCATCGAGCTGTTCAAGCCACCACTGAGTCGGTTCGCTCAGCAGGATGAGGTCGGGATCAGTGTTTCGGATAAGGTCGCGTAGTGCTTCCACTTCCCGATTGTCGTAGAGGACATTATAGATCAAAAGAGATATGCGGTTGGAGTCGTCTTGGGCATGGCTGTCCGACATCTGTTTGGGGTATATCGCCGTGTATGGTGCGATGTAAATGAGCTGCCAGATCAAAGCCAGTACGACCACCCCGGCAAGTGCATATTCCCATATACGTAATCGTCCGAAGAGTCGAAGCACTGCATAGCCGGTCAGCGCCAGCACGATAAGTACCACGATCTGGATTCGCGGAAAATCAAATACACGAATCCACCAGGCGTCACTGCTGAGTAGGGTGACTGCGGTACCGAAAACCAGTGCCAGTGAAAGAAGACCCACTGCAATGCGGCAAAAGAGACGGAATGGTTTACCTTCGGTTTTATTTGACATGATCTCAAAAGATTATTTTTTACATGATGGATTTCTGTCCGGGACATGCCAGCTAAATGAGTAATCCTCATTAGACCAGTTTTCACCACCATAAGCACCAGATCTTTTAGAGTACCTGAATGCGTTACCGTTTACAGTTCTTAAATAACGAATAACCGATTAACCAATTACAACACCACTGTCTCAGTATCTCGTCTTAAGCACAATATTTCCAAGCTCTTTAATTTCGTCCTGCCCGGTAAAAATCACTTTGCCACTTTTCGATAATACTGACCAGGCAATGTTACTTGTAACATCGTCTATGGCGTCTTCCCGGGTTATGTCATCTGTCAAATCAAACGTTCTTTCACCGGTCATGATTACGGGCTGGGAAAAGTCCTGATGGACAATTAACAGGTCGCCCCGGCCATCAATGGATGCCTGAAATATCTCCTGCAGGTCGGTCAAAACGGCATCTTGACCAACGGCTTCTTTGATCTCTTCAATCCCCTCCGTTCTGCGATTTTTTTGCAATTCCTCTACCAGCTCCCAGCTTTGTTCTGCAATCGTATGTTTTTCAGTATCGTTATAGTCAATACTTGCATAACCAATATAAATTGACGGTTTGTCGGCAACCTGCATCAGACGGCTGTAGTTGTCTTCCGTACAAATTACAACACAGTTCAGTCCCGTTGCGCTATGCATTTTTACAACGGCCTTATCAACAGTATTTAAAAACTCACGAACCAAATCGTCCATGCGTTTTGAATCGCTGACTCGTTCTGAATTTGTGTTGTAATAGCTAGTTTCTGAAAATGGAAAATCATCATTTTCTACTTCATTAATAATGCCATCATTGATTGCGTTGTAGAGGTTAACGCCCCCTTGCGAGAGTAATAGAATAAAATACTCTTCACTTCTTATATACGATTTCATCAAAGATAGAATGTTGAATGTATCTGATATATACACACCATTCTCTTTTATCGGCCAGGCCGATTTAATGATCTCTTTCGTATCGTTGGATATGTAGACGTGTAAACTGTCTAAATTATGATTTATATCTATTTCGTCTTCTACTTCTGAAAGTCGCTCCAATAGTGAAGAGACCGGCCTTTTGCCAAATTCGCTGATAACTCGTTTTTCAGCCTCCTTTAAAAGGTTTCGTAACTGAGCTGAATCATTCGCATTATCGGGATGAGTTCGATACGTGTTCAGTGAAATGGTAACACAGGGGTTATTTTTTTCGGTAGCTAACTGTTCTAATTTTTGTCTGATTGTCATAATTATTTTTATAGATTTTCACTAAAATTACAGGTAAAAATATGGTTCTTGATAAGGTAAAGCGTTACACAGTTGTGCGAACTGTTACATGATTCACGCATATCACTTTGAAAAAGAATCAAATGCTTCTAATTGATGGGATCGTGATTTGTAAAGAAGTGCAAAAGATGAGTTGAAGAGTATTCGATGGCCAGGATAAGGGTGATGTTTTGCCAACTATTTTAGAATCGAAAAACAACGGCCAAGCCGGAGTTGATACCTTTTTGTGGATTTTTTTAAGTTTTCTGCTCGGTGTTAATTCGCTATATCTTCTGAATAGTTATTCTTCTTTTTTCTTTTAATGCTTTAAAATGCGATGGCGTTAACCCGGTTGCTTTTTTAAACTGCGATGATAAGTGTGCAGCGCTGCTATAATTTAATTTATACGCAATTTCAGAAAACGTATCTTCATCAAAAATAATTAACTCCTTTATCCTTTCGATTTTTAATGCAATAATATATTGTTCAATAGTAGTGACTTCAACTTCTGAAAATAGATTAGATAAGTATGTATAGCTATGATTTAATTCTTTACTCAATATATCTGAAAACTTAATACCGGGGTTGTAGTCTGATTTGGAAACATAATCAACCATTATTTTTCTGATTTTCTCAATTAATACACCTTGCCTTTTTTCCAATAACTGCATTCCTGCTTCTTTGATCTTCTTGTCCAGTTTCTTTTTGTCATTGTCAGAAACATCTTCCTCTGTTTCTATTTCTCCTAAATCTACTTTGACAATTGATATATCAAGTTCATCTAAAGTATCTTTAAGAAAGATTTTGCAGCTTTCACAAGCCATATATTTAACATAGATTTTCATAAAGCATCTCTCTCTTGTAATTATTATTTACGCCAAAGGCCGGAAAGAACCGGGTTTTTTTGGTTGAATTTAACGTTTGCGGATATGATAAGTTGTGAAGCAATCCGGGTTGTGGCACTGCCAGGCTCCACGTTCCAGTAAGTAATTCTATTGTTCCACCCGATAACTCCTTTCATTGATTTGCAAGTCATTAGATTTTTCTTTGTATCCGGCCTCGTCAGCTTTTCTATAAATTGTCCCGTATAAAACTGGAAATTTTTTATTTGCACTCTCAGCTTTAATGAGTCTAAATAAGTGTTAGAGTTTTCGTTGTACTTAGCAAAATTTGGCAAACCCACCTCTATTTAGAGTATTAGATATATTTATCCATTATTGTCATGTGAATACAATATGCTAATAGGGATTTCCCTGATGTCTCTAAGGAAATCCCCCATTCAGGCACTAAGGTTCAGCCTTAGAATCTTCATATAAGTATTTGTATAGGTTATAGATGTCGCAAAAAATTCGCGGCAACAATTTTAACCAGGAAATATAATTTGAAGCTATGAAAAAACTAATTACAGTAATTGTATCGCTGGTAATTCTTTTTGGAATGTCACTAAATACAGTTGAAGCACAGCAGCCTGACTACGACAGAAAAGGTATTGAAATAGGCTCTACTGACAATGTTACTTTTACAATGGGACTCCACTCTGTAGGAAGAGTTCAGGTATTAACTCAGGATAACGTACGAGTCTGGGGTGGAGGCGAATGGATCACTCCCGATGAGCAGCTGTTTGGAATGCAGACCTCTTTTGCCAATCTGGAATTTATGATGGACATTGGTGATGGTGATATTGAAGTATTCTTCGATGGATTGCTGGCAACTCAGCGCCACCCAAGCCAGTGGTGGGGAAATAACGGCTACATGTATATCCGTAATATTCCGGGTAATTCATTTTTGACAGCTCTGAACCCGCTTCTTGAGCACATCGATATCAAAGCAGGTAATTTCTTTGCTAATTTTGGTGAGCACCAGTTCACAAGAACGATCAACGCAGATGCACACAGAAATCCACTTGTTGGCAATCCTGTTATGGCCCCGTTAGGTTCTGAGCCGGGTATGGAAATTTACCACAAAGGAGCAGGCTATGGATTAATGGTCGGTGCCGGAATTGGTGCACCTGAACAAGATTTCCAGGAAGCTCGCGGATATTCATTCCGTACAAAATTGTGGCTGGATATGATTGATGGTGTTTATCTCTCCGGTTCTTTCTACACAGCAGATCATGATGACGGTGTAAACAGAGGTACAAACCTGTTCCGCCGGGAACGTCACGGTTCTTCTTACGGTGGTGTTTGGAATCTTAATAACGACAATTCAGGTGCTGGTGAAGGCCCGGGACAAGCAAGACCGGGTGTCGGACAAGAACTTACTGCTTGGGAGCTCAACGGTATTTTCAGTCTGATTGAAGGCAATAAAATCTCCGCTTTCTATGGACAAGGTGAGGATATTGGTCCGAACCCGAACAACTTTGGCCAGTCCGGTGATGAGAAGTGGAGCTACTATATGATTGAAGCTCAACAGTTCTTGAATGACAATTTCTATCTGTCAGCCCGATACAGCAACATCAGTTACAGCGAATTCCTCTCAACAGACAATACAGGTGATGTAAACAGAATTCAGGCTGGGTTTGGATCATTTGTGACTGAGAATATTCTTCTTAAAGCAGAATATGTATATCAAAAAGCATCCGGATTCAACGAAGGAACAACCGGAGTAGTAACCAGCGTAGATGTTGGCATGGAACCAACGTTCCAGGGACTGATTCTTGAAGTAGGAGTAAGTTTTTAAACAAACTAAAGTGTAATAAAGTGTAAGAGGCCATCGGGATGATATCTCGGTGGCCTTCTTTTATGAAAGTAAAATGTGTGTAAAATCTTCAGAATTCAGTTCAGAATGATCTCATTTAGAGGTTTTGCAAAACCTTCTTGTGGTTTATTCTCTTCAAAAAGCACAGCCAAATAAGAAATAGCTTTCTAATAGCTGTGATGATTTTAGACTTCCAAATCAGTCGTGTTAAAAATACCCGCTCTGTAAATTATTTGAATGAACCGATCGGGTGATGCGTCCTTCTGATTTTTTATGGCGACTCTTTAATTCTTTGCAAAAGCTATAAATATGTAAATCTCAATAATATTTATGTAACAATAAATATGCTCCTCTTTTAGATTTTATTTATCCGAGAGTCGCAAAATAAATCAAGCGTTAACCGCACCCCGTAAATCAGTAGCGACATCTATCCAATAAACATCTACAGCACTCGGTTAAAATTATTGTTTTAAAATATAAAACTTTAAGAAAGGTATGCTATGGAGTTATTTAATAAACTGATTTTCAAAAAAAAATTAAGAATTAAAGGCAGGAAAAATACCCTTAATGAGATCAGGAATAATTTAGCAAAATATGCCTGTAAACAAATATCAATTATAGAGTGCGTATCCAAAACCGGCCCCCTGACTGTTGATTTGATCTATAGGCTTAGCTCAGAAAAAACAAAAAAGAGTGTACATGATTCAATATTAATCATGATCACTAATTATTATGTGATGTTGCATATGGATATGTACACAGGTTTTTATTCGGTAAACAGAAAGCACACTTATAGTCTTATTTTTTCTTTAGTTGAAGATATTTTAGACGAGACTGCTAAACAGAATAATGGATTAATTCCGAATAATTCCGATATGGAATTTCATAAATCACGGGATTTTACAAAAGAAATGGTTGAAGTCTATTACAGGGCGGGAATCGATGGCTGCCACCGATATGTTGCTACTTCAGTATATTCGGCGCTGCTGTCTGAAAATAGAAATCTATCCGTAAAGCGTGATTGGGTAGAACACATTGTTCGAGAAATTCAGGCAGAAAAATTTCTTACCGGAAGTTACGATGATACTGAATTCAGCCTTGAAAGCACAGGCTGAGATAGTTCGTACAAATAAAAATCATTACGAGAATCAATAACTTTTTATAATAAATTATTATGAAAAAAGGGAATAATTTATCTCTAAAAGAAGAATCAAATACTCCCAAAAAATTAAAGGCCAGAATTGAGAAAGAACAGGATTGGGTAAAAGCTATAGCTGAAAAAATGGGGGTGCCAGGCAGAACCGATCTGGCATACCGAGCACTAATTGCTGTTCTGCATTCAGTGCGAGATGAGCTGGATTTGAAGCAGGTTTTTCAGCTTTCCGCATATTTACCATGCAGTATTCGCGGAATATATTTTGAAGGATATGATTCGGATAACGTCAAAGTAATGTTATACAATAATCAACTCCTGATGGGCTTCCGAAACAGAATGGGCCCGGGTAACAGCAGGTATTTTGAAAAATATCTGAATCAATATGGCAAGAAAAAAATTAACGGTGAAGTACTTCTTGGAACCATTAGGGAGAAGCTCAAAGCGGTTAAAGGAGTTAATGCAGACATTGCCTTCCAGGCCGTAATAGAGGTGATATATGAAAAAACTCCATTTGAAGAAGCGAATGTAAACAATATTAAAAACTTATTGGATCAGAATACGACGATTCAAATCGCAGATTGAAATGCAGTTCAGTTTTCCCGTCAAAGTTTTTTCAATCGTTAAAATATTCTGTTTGATTTTTTAAAATGTACTCGTGGTTCACTTTTTTGGGTAAGACTGATCTACGATGGAAGAACTTTTTTATTAATCCTGAATCGGAAATCTTTAGTGAGTGAAAGATATTAAGTGATTGATATTATATGAGCGCCACTTGGTAAAGCACATGTTTAATTATCTATTCATCACAAACAAGTTTGGTGTATTATCTTCAAAGAGCGCAGCCATTTTATAAATAGCATTGTAACGGCTGTAAAGATTCAAGACATCTTCTACATAATTTACGGTTTCAGTGCCTTTCTTATAACCATAACGGGCATGCTGATAATATTCCGGGTGCATAAGCCTGGTGAGTGCATCAGCTATATGTGGCCAATCATCAGGGTCATTTCCCAGCCTGAGAGCAAGCTCTCGTGCGTCGGCAAGGTTACCCATTCCAACATTATAAGCGGCCAAGGCTAAGGAGTGTTGATTTAACGAATCGAGATGCGCCTCACGGTTTAAATGTTTTTTCAAATACCGTACTCCTTCACGGATATTTTTTTCAGGGTCATATAGTTCCGTTTTATCTTCAAACTTTGAAAACCTGGGAATAATCTGCATCAAACCGAGTGCGCCGGCCCAGCTTTCAGCCTTTGGGTCGAATGATGACTCCTGGGCAATCACGGCAATAACAAGTTTCCAGTCCAAACCGGCTTCCTCTGCTATCGTTTTTACTAAATCATCATAAGGCGATAAATAACCTGTATTAAATATATCATATGCGCGATCGTGATATCGACTTTCAAATCGGTCGCGTTTAAAATACCGGCTCTGTAAATTATTTAAATATGCCGATCGGATGATGCGTCCATCTGATTCGCAAACCTGAATATGATTTCCGATAAATTCATCCATTTTTTGCTTCAGGTCCGGAGCATTTTTACGAACCGCCCAGGCAATACTATCACTTTTTTTAACCATCATTCCGGGAGTTTCTTCCCCGGGGTAGCGTACCTCAGCCTGGAATTGTTTTGTTTTCAAATTCCCGATTTCGTCCGGAAGTTTCGATATCGATACATTTTCAACCACGGCTTCGCTAATATCGTAAACCTGGTTAATGAAACTATGTGGCGCACTAAAAGTTACCTGATCAAACAGTTCTTCGCTGATTGCAAAATAATCAGCTATCAAATCCCCCTTGCCACTTTCTAAAATTTGCAAAGGATCTTCATCTGAACCGATCAAAACGACTTCTACCTTTAGGCCGTTTTCTTTGGCAAAGCGCGACACCAGTTCAAATTCGAAGCCTCGATCCATTCCGTCCAGCAGAAAATATGATGTGGGGCTGTATCGGGTGATCATCCGTAGAGTGCCTCTGGTTTGTATTTCTTGAAAATCGATTTTAACAAGTTCCGGCTCCTCAATATTCACAGAGACATAAACAGGTTTCATATTCTCAATCTTAGAGCAAGAGTCGGCGCTCAATATGAATAAGACTAAAAGCGAAGCGACAACAGTTTTTGATAGATAAACTTTAGAAAATAGTTTAATCATTGTGGAAGTCTCTATTAATTAGCAACGTAACTGTATTCCTTTATTTGAATACTACCGGGATTACATTTTTTTGTAATTCCCACTCTCTTGTTTAGTTGATGGTATCAGATCTATTTTACATTCATCGAACCGATGTATACACGTCTGATAATCAGATCCCTAAAGTCAGTTTTATATTGTTCCGGCCAGAGCAGGAGCAATCGTAAAATGGTGTTAGTTAATCTCTTTATGGTATTTTAAGTATCTGTATTATTTCGACTTCGCTCCGCTCAATAAGAGGTCAGTTTGAGTGCCCCGAACTCCCTCGGCAAGGAGGTGTAACGAATGAAGTCGAAAACAAAAATATAGTACTGTAAAACTCTCTTATTGACTGGAAATAAATACTTAAAATCCATTCATTATAAAATTAATAGTTAATATTAAAACAGATATAGGATGAGTTTTTCCCGTAATTCTGATTGTACGTCTCTTTTGTGAAAAAAGATGAAAAACCTATCTATTTTATACGTTACACAAAGATGAAAGAATGTTGTAAAAATTAAAGATTTTTAGTGCTTCAATTTTCAACGCTACTTTAGAACTCTTAAGCCAATCCTCAAGTATTAGATCTATATTTTACGCTCTGTTGTGGCATATATATTTCCATCTCAACGGCTCATAGTATATGCAACCGGATATAATTTCTAAAATAAAAGGGGGGTTATAAAGACTGAGTTTTCTCTTTTATTAATACATTCAGGATTGAGTGATTTAATGAGTAATCAATTTGTAAATCAATCAGGTGCACACCTTTGGATTTCAGGCAGTTGCTGAGGGTCTCCCGGAACTCTTCATCGCTTTCGGGGCGGTGACCTATAGCCCCGTAACTTTCAGCATATTGAACGAAATCAGGGTTATTGAAATCGAGACCAAAATCGTCGAAGCCCATATCTTCCTGCTTCCACTTTATCATGCCGTAGCCATTGTCGTTTATAATGATCACAACCATGTCCAGATTATTTCGAACGGCTGTTTCCAGCTCCTGTGAGTTCATCATAAATCCGCCGTCGCCACACACGGCCACCACTTTTTTATCGGGGTTAATCATCTTTGCAAGCATGGCGGAGGGCAGGCCGGCTCCCATACTTGCAAGTGCGTTATCCAGCAAAAGCGTATTGGGGGCATAGCACTTGTAGTTCCGGGCAAACCAGATTTTGTACATTCCGTTATCAAGGGTGATGATATCATTATCTGCGAGCCTGTCCCGCATAATGCTAACCAGCCGCTGCGGGAGCATCGGGAAGCGAGTATCCTTGAAATATTTACTCAGGTGGGAGTCAACATCTTCTTTGATCTGCCGGAAGAAACCGGAATCCCACTCTGTCTCCTCGCTGATATGGCGGCAAATGTGCTGAATAGAAGATCTGATATCACCCACTACATTGAGCTGCGGGAAATAAACGGCATCTACTTCGGCGGGGAAAAAGTTCAGATGGATAACTTTTCTTCCGTCCTGGTGCATAAAAAATGGCGGTTTTTCCACTGCATCGTGACCTACGTTAATTACCAGGTCGGCTTCATCAATCGCTCGGTGGACAAAGTCATGATCGGAGAGTGCCGCTGTGCCCAGGTATTGTGGATGGCGCTCGTCAATCACCCCTTTGCCCATCTGGGTGCAGAAAAAGTAGATTCCTGTGCGATCTATGAACTCCGTTAATGCATCGCGGGTATTCTTACGGTTCGCACCGGCACCAATCATAAGCAGCGGCATTTTGGCATTTTCTAACATCTTTACAGCTTCCAGGATAGCCGTTTCGTCTGCATCAGGACGCCGATGGCCCACCACCTCAAACAGGTGGCTGTCCGTCTCTTCACGGGCTATATCTTCAGGCAGTTCCAGGTGTACCGCCCCGGGTCTCTCTTCTGTTGCAAGCCGGAAGCTCTCACGCACCAGTGATGGAATGGTATTACCGTTTACAATCTGTTTGGTAAATTTCGTGACCGGCTGCAGCATATTTACCACATCCAGAATTTGAAAGCGAGCCTGCTTGCTTGTTTTAATCGGTTTCTGGCCGGTAATCATCATCATAGGCATGGCACCCAGCTGTGCATAGGCAGCGGGGGTGACCAGGTTGGTGGCCCCCGGCCCCAGCGTTGCCATACATACTCCCGGTTTGCCGGTCAGCCGGCCGTAGGTTGCCGCTATAAATCCGGCACCTTGTTCGTGGCGTGTTACAATCAATTCTATCTCAGAATCTTTCAGGGAGTTTAGCAGATCTACGTTTTCTTCGCCGGGAACGGCAAAAATATATTCTACACCTTCATTTTCGAGGGCTTTAACAAACAGGTCGGATGCTTTCATAGGAGTGGTTGATGAGGTTGAAATATGGATTCTATCTCTGGATTTTGATTTTAAAATACAATATCCGTACCGGAAATTTTATTTTTACTGTAGAATAGACAAGAGCGAAGCGATTTTTGTAATACTATTGAGAGTGCCCGAATCAATAAACTATTAAGACCTTTAGAGAATAAATGTTCTCTTTTTTAGTAAATGTGTAATGTTCAGTCTAATCTGAACTGTCTATATTCCATCTGCAATCATTTGATGGAGGACTCATATATTTTAATGAGTGAGTAGTTAAAGTGTAATTGAGAATCCATCGTTTAAATCATTAATAAAAGAGAGAGATGAAAAAAAATAAATCAATTGAGTCTCCTATAGGGATTGATAGTTCCGGATGGAAAAAAGTTTTAAAGATAGTTAAGGGCCGTATTAAGGAGGATAATTTACCTATCGTTTCTGCCGGTGTAGCGTTTTATGCGTTTCTGGCAATATTTCCAGGTATAATGGCGCTGTTCTCTATATATGGTTTAGCAACAGATGCTCAGTCGGCACAGGAACAAATCGCAACACTGGCAGAGTTGTTGCCCGGAGAAGCAATTACATTAATTGAAGGAAGAGTAGATAATTTAATGGAGACTTCATCAATTGCGCTTGGCTGGGGAACTTTGTTTGGTATCCTGATTGCTCTGTGGAGTTCTAATCGGGGAATAAAATCTCTGTTTACCGGACTTGATATTGCCTACAATGTAGAAAACGGCAGGGGCTTTTTTAAACAATATGCTGTAACTCTTGCCTTTACCCTGGGGACCATAATTGTAATCATCATAAGTCTGGTATTTATTGTGTTGTTTCCAGTGTTGGTTGATACGATTGGGTTGCCCGGCACAGTTGGCTATCTGCTAACCTGGCTCAGGTGGCCTGTGCTGACTATAATTGTCATTTCGGCTATTAGTTTAATCTATCAGCACGGTCCGTCACGGGAAACTCCAAGATTTCGCTGGGTGGTTCTTGGGGCTACGGTGGCAACCATTTTTTGGTTGATAGCTTCCTGGGGATTTTCCGTTTATGTAAGCAATTTTGGAAATTTTAGTGAAATGTATGGATCGTTATCGGCAGTAGTGATTCTGTTATTTTGGCTATTTATTTCCAGTTTCATCATCCTTGTAGGAGGAGAGCTAAACCGCACCACCGAAGCGTATGCCGAAAACCGTCTTGAAATGCCTGAGTAATTTTAATTGAATATAATGCTCAGAAGAAGGTTGGGATTATGATACATTCAATTGCATCTCGGGGGATGATTTCTGATTAGTGGATTTAAAAGATAGATTTGAGCCGAAATGTGAGGCTGACTAAAAAGGGCGTCATCTCGCACTTGATGCGTGATCTCCTATCGTTGATATAGTCAGGAGATATCGCTCCGCGGGGAAAAGATGAACGGATCAGAGTCCGGTATGACAAAATGGATGACAAATGTGTTTTTTACTGCCCTTTTTAGATAGCCTATCCATATTTTGTTTCGAACTCATGCTAATTTATATAAAGGGTGAAGGTTACAATTTTCCATTTTACGTTTCTTCTTTCTCGACATCCTTCTCAGCTTGCTCCATATCTTCTTTATCCGCTATCTCATCATTAAAGATTTCCGAGCAGATAAACGGCAGCGCCTGAAAAAACCGCGGTTAATATCCCACCGTACAACGGCATTTTATAATTAGCGAAAAACTCTTTTATATCTCTTTCTCCTGATATTATTTTCTCGTCTTTACCGATTTGAGAAGAATGACAGTACGATACAGCATAGAACACAGTTCTGGTAAAATGCTTGAATCTATTTTGCTAACTATGTCACTGCAGGTGGGCTGGTCCGTGTCGAAAAAGCAGTATGAAAAAACGGATGTTATTTAACCAATAGCCATTACTCCATTACCTGAAACAGTAAAAATGGTAATTTCTTTGCTTACATACCGGTTATATTTCTCTGACACTGTTGTTCTTCGAGATCCGTTTCTATTCAACTGTGTACTTTGCAGGTCCTTTTGGTAAAAAGGTTAAAGAGATAGCTATCCGTTATAGATAAATGCATGTCTTAAAAGTTACGAGAAGATATAGCTAATGCCTTTGTAAGATGATCAGTTAACATTGCATATTAACTGCATTATTTTAGGCGTGATGCAGATCTGTACAATTCTATTATTTATATAAATCTCTGTTAATAATATATAATGGATTTTACCCTCTGGATAAATAAGTTTTTAGGTGTGCTTAACTAAATACAAACTTAAAAATTAAAATCAAGATAATGGCGAATCATAAAAAAGAAGGAAGCTTAGCTAAAGAGATAGAAGATCTTACTGCGGAAATTCCATCAGATGTCTATCTGTGGTCAGCTTTTACTGTAATGGGTGTTTCACTAACCTTTAAACTTATACAAAAAAATGACCTCGCCCTGTTTGTGGGGCAATGGGCCGCACCTATTTTATTGATGGGAGTATATAATAAAATTGTTAAGGTTGAAGGTTCAGATTAAATATTCCGGTAAACAACACACCATAAAAAAATGTACGCCATTGAATCAGGGAGTATTAGATGGAAGATACCTCTAACATATCAGGCCAGGTAATTCATGTTAATGGCTGTGAAACTGTAGGGAGCTGATTTTAAATTTCTAAACAATGTTGTTTTTAAAAAAACAACCTATAAACCATAAAAACACTAACAATCAAAAACAGAAAAATCATGAGATCAAATATTTTATCCTCATCAACAATTACCGGACAAAATGTCTACAACCTAAAAGACGAAAAAATAGGAGACATCAAAGATTTAATGATAGATCCGAACAATGCAGAAGTTGTATATGCTGTATTGGAATTTGGAGGTTTTATGGGCATAGGCAGCAAGTTATTTGCTGTACCACTCAAAGCCCTTAAGTTTTCAGATAATGATAGAAATATAAGACTGGACGTTAATAAAGAGAAACTGGAGGACGCCCCCAGCTTTGACAATGACAATTGGCCAAGAACAGCCGATAACGAGTTTATGGATTCTGTATACAACCATTATGGAGTTAAGAGCCAGCGACACTCGGAAGTGCATTAATCATTAATATAGAGCCCCACCGAAGATCGTGCCAAGTGCGGTTTGAGGGGGGCATTTTTTGAACCTGCTCTCCAATGCCAAAAGTGAATTGCTTGTTACATAGGTGTTATCAACCTGAGTTCGATTAAAAAAATAGCAAAAGCAGTCCAAAAAGGGCGTCATCTCGCACTTGATGCGTGATCTACTTTCCTTAACAAAGGCAGGAGATGCCGGATCTAAGTCCGGCATGACATTATTGTTTACTAATTAACTTAACTAACGTCCTTTTTGGACTGCTTTTATTGATATCTGACAAATTTAAGAATCGAACTCAAGTTATCACAAAAACTATCTTAATTATGCATTACTTTATTCGATTATCTTGGTTATTGATGTGTAATATTTTTTTGAGTTGCAGTCAGCTTACCGATGAGCCGAATGAACCAGTTGCTGAAGAATCGCTTACCCCAATTATTCAAATAGCTGATACATTAAAGGGAAGTCAAGGGCAAATCATGGATGTATATATTTTGGATTACTTTGAAAGCAAAGTTCCTATAATAAATTCAGTGCTTTATAGTGAGGAGATTCAGCTAACGATCAACTCTTTGGGAGATGGTCGTTTCAGGCTAAGTCAGCCCGGAGAACTAATCGGAGAATTTATGATCCAGGCCAGAATTACTAACATTGATGATTTAACCCTTGAAACTGAATTAACATATCAAATTAAAGAAAAATCAAAACCAGTTGCTCCAACGGATGAAGCATTAATCATTATGCCGCTAGGTGACAGTATGACCAACGATTCCCGTTCAAGAGTAAAACTGTGGAATTTATTGACTGATGATGGCTATGCTTTAGATTATGTGGGCAATCAGTATCAGGAAAGTTCCATCCCTGACCCTAACCATGAGGGCATAGGCGGTATTAAGATTGAAGGCATCATGGATAAAGCAGAATCTCTGATGCAAACGCACCGCCCCGGTTTTGTAGCCCTGATGGTGGGAACCAATGATATTGCTTGGTATTTTGATGAAACCGCCTCGGAAATTGCTGACCGCTGGAATAGTCTGATCGATCGAATTTTTGATTCATCCGACCCGGGAACGATTATCCTTGCCGCTACAATCCCGCCTGTTTCATCCAAGAATGTGGGGAAGGCTGGCATGTCGGTTCAAGATCGGGCCATCATGGTACAACAATATAATTCCGAATTACGCTCTTATATTAACCACCGAAATACAAATGGCGATCACATTATACTGGCTGATATGGAGTCCGCATTAAACCCGGACAAACACCTCTCAGGTGATGGTGTGCATTTGAATGAGGCGGGATATGCCATTATGGGATCGGTATACTACGATGCAATGATTAAAGCCTTGACAAAACAGGAGTAGTGCCTTTTTTGTCCTCAATACATGGTTTTCACTTACATACAAAAAGGAGATGCCGCTGTTTCTCAATATGAAAGCCACGAAAAACAACTTATTATTAACGTATTTATACTTCTTTAGCCTGGCCGTTTAGCTTTTATAACTCAGTCTAAAACAACTTTTGGAGAAACTGATTTAAAATGATTAATGAAGTCCGGGATGACTTTTAACGGATAGCTCGAATTGGTATTGATGAGAATGCAGATTCCTATACCATCTTCGGGAGAAAAAGCGATTTCGCTGCGGAACCCGTTGACATATCCACCGTGGAACACGATTTTTTGACCATGATTATCAAGCACTCTCCACCCCATTCCATAGTGCGATTCGTTTACCCCATCCCAATAACGGCTAAATCGCTGGTTACGGATGGTAGCAAATGGTTCATAAATTTCAGCCAGCGTCTCTTGAGAAATAACGTCAGGATAATGCCCTGTTAACAAAAGCAGCCACTTTCCCATATCTGAGGCTGAAGCATTAACCCCGCCGGATGAAACCGCATTGTAATATTTTCCGGAAATTGAAACGGGAACGCGCCCTCGTGTTCGTGAAACATAAAGGTGCGGTGATGCTTTATTCCCTGAATTAAAGATGCCGTCATAGCTTGTCGAGGAGTGGACCATCTCCAACGGATTTAGAAGCTTTTCATACAGAAGTGTATTAAAGTCGGCGTTAGTCTTGGCTTCCAGAACTTTTTCTATCACTGAATATGCCGCATTCTGATAGGAATGCTGAGCACCTTCTCTTGAAATCAGGGGAACTTGTTCAAATCGGGGGATAATCATATCCAAAGTAAGTCCATCTTCCACCAAATTTGTATACGCGTGGCGTGGCAACCCGGAGGTATGAGACAATAAATGCCTGACCTGAATCCGGCCGGTTTGCTTAGGATCATTCAGCCTGAAATCCATTAAATAACGGGATACCGGGTAATCCCAGCCTACTACTCCTTCTTCTGCCAGCACTCCTGACAAAACCGAGGCAAAACCTTTAGAGAGGCTGCCCAATCTGAATACGGTGTTTTCATCCACTTTTTCGGGTTTACCTCTCTCTTTTACGCCGAACCCTTTTTGATATATAACCCGGCCATCTTTTACGATGGCAACCGCTGCACCGGGGATTTGTTCGTCGTTTAGACCTTCTGTAAAACCCTGTTCAAATTTTTCCAGATACAGGGCCAGGGATTTATCCATTACCCATTCTTCAGGCTCAGGCTCAAGTGCAACGGTCTCCGGCTTGATATCGGTAAAGGCCAGATAAGATCCAAAAACAACAATTAATAAAAGAAAGGCGGAGATAATTCGAATCACAGATTTTCGATATGTGGCATCAAGATGCAGTTTCTGTTATTGGTAAAATTCATGAGTAAGGATACGCAAAAACTGACTTCAATTAATAATTGTATTTAACTAAAATTTCATTCAAATGTATCACATAATGGAAAATAACATTCAATACGATTATTGCTTTACAATAATTCAAGACCGTTTTATTTCTTCTCGTGCTTTATCCCTTCTCTTTCCATCAGTTCAAGTCCGTAGTTGCGGATTGTCTCAATAATCGGAATTGCGGTTCGTCCTTTATCCGTGATGGAGTACTCCACTTTTGGCGGCACCACAGCATATACTTTACGGTTGATGAACCCTTCCGCTTCTAACTGACGCAGCTGGGAAGTCAGCATTTTATCGGTAATGTGGGGGATAACTTTTTTCAACTCGCCATAACGAAACACTTTTTCCTTCAATCTCCAGAGAATTGGCATTTTCCACGTCCCGCCAATTCTGTCCATTGCAAACTCTACGGGATTGTAGTAAACCTTGTTGTTATAGATAAAATCGGGCATAAGACAGTGATTTAGCAAATACTTTCTTAAAAGTAAGTACCATTCTGTTTGGTAAGTATATTGTCAAAGGTAAGTAGAAAGAATATTTTTTATCAACAAAAACATAAAAAGTCCCCCTTCGAAGGGGGCACTCTTCAAAAAACTCATAAGTAGAACTGACGTTATGAAATTCAAACAGATAAAAAATGGAATCAAATATTAAGGAAACAAACAGCTATGTGCATTCTCATGGGATGCCTCACAAAGGGAAAATTTTAATGGTGGCGAGCAGTCCTGC
>LKMJ01002166.1_pt1 | contig 17891 bp, 11 predicted proteins | sample 643391 | NCBI WGS metagenome assembly LKMJ01 (sample SAMN04112250, study PRJNA286221) | soda lake metagenome | biome: soda lake; feature: Kulunda Steppe; material: water; isolation source: sample PL-Br10 brine of Picturesque Lake | place: Russia: Kulunda steppe | collected 2010-07
AATGCCTTCGAGAAGAACCGATTCGATGTTTTGGTCAGTAATGAACTCGGCAAGCGTGGCTAGCGGTATCGTTTTGTTGCCGTCGATGCTAACGGTCAACCGCACGTCGATTGTGGCGTGCATGGGACACCTCTCGGAGTGGATACCAGAGGCGTCCCTTTCCTCAAGGGAGACAGTTGTTACTGAACTCTAGAGGACTTTGCGACACGACCCAACGATTACCACCGGAGCATCGTACTCACCATGGTAAGTCGGCGTATTCGACCACCTACACAGCTTGCAGTCGAAGAGTATCACGTCCACCGTGTCAGGATCATTCGCCATACTCATACATAGAGCATGAAGTGAATGAATATTCGGGGTGAAAGTCTGTTCTGACCACAATTGTCAGACGCGATCGTAATCTCAGAACATGATGTCTTGGCACAGACTGCGTAATTCTGGAAGCAACTCACTCTCCGAGGTGATGATTTTTCGCCGGTGGAACAGGTTCCCAGATTCTAGGATTGAGTCGGGGATCTGGTCTAAACTATGAGCAGAAAAGTCTAGATAGACACCCAACACCGGGAAATTCGTCCGTTTGATGACCCTCTGATATCGCTGCTCATTTTTAGGGCGACCGTCGGTCACGACTACAAGGAAGGGATGAGTATCTCGTTTCCTGAGGTGCTCCCGAGCGAGTTCCAAACACGGCGACAAGGGTGTTCCACCACCATTATCTCCGGTCAGGATGCTCTCTAGTCTCCCCTCCACATCTACTCCGAACGGTTTAGCGACTCTCGGCTCGCTTTGATACATATCGATCAGACAGGTGTCGATATCGATCTCTTCGAGAGCCGTCAATAGAGTCGCTGTTGCACGCTCTGCACCCTTCATATCAGACTGCATCGAGCCAGATCTGTCCAAGACAAATACGGCGTCGTAGTCTTTTTCTTCAGGTGATATTTCCTCTCGGAAGACCTTGAAGTCGTGAAGTGCGAGTCGATGGGTGACACGGGTATCTAGATCACCCTGTCGACGGTCGTGTCGATAATCACTGCGTCGTTCCTGTTGAAGTTGTCTCCGAAGGATATTGGAGAGACGACGGCTTTCCTTTCGTACCTTCGAACTCTCACCCGAACGGTAGGTCCCGTCATCTGGGCCGTCTACGATCTGGAGGTCCCTGACGAATATATCATCTACTTCATCAAGTGTATCTTGTAATTCTTCGAGTTCCTCGGCCATCCGATCGGCCTGTTCTTCGTGTTTGTCTATCTGGCGGTTGGCTAACGATTCGAACTCCCGGACGACGTCTTTATCAGTGTTTGGCTCGCTGGCAATATCCTCTGTCCAGGCATCCTCTTCGGATTCGGCTTCCGAGACGTCATCTTCTTCCGCCGGGTCAAACGAACTAGATCGATCTTCGGTGTCATCTTCGGAGGGTGGCTCTAGTTCCCCACTTCCTTGCCCTTTGGAGACGTTGCCATCCGAAGTGTCTGTGTCCCCCGACGGTCCTGCTTCTTCGGTTCCAGGGTCATCAGTCTGCGTAACCCGCCTGTCTTCGTTAGAAATTCCACCAGAGTTGGATCCTGAAGCTCCATCTTGATCTTCGTCGGTGTTCGTTTCCCGAGTGGCTACGGAATCGCTCTCCGTTTCTGGGTTGGTTGCTTCTTCACCGTCTGGATCGGGTTCAGAACTGTTGGCAGTGTTTTCCTGTTCGATATCAACTTCTCCTTCATCGTCTATATCTTCACTTCCTTCTGCTGAGCCTGGGTCATTGCCTTCTGCCTCGTCTTCTGTGTCGGGATCTAACTCTCCCGAACCATCTACATCTTCACCTACTTCACCAGAGCGTACCTCACTGCCTTCTATTTCGTCTGCTGTGTCGGGTTCTACCTCTCCCGAATCATCCACATCTTCACTTCCTTCTCCTGAACCTGGGTCACTTCCATCTGTTTCATTGTCTGTGTCTGGGTCTAGCACCTCTGAATCATCTGCCTCGCTCCGATTTCTATCCGAGATTTCATCTCGATCGCTACTTGTTTGTGTTTCAGGTTCCGGAACGTCAGTCGCGTCACTGCTGAGGTATTGTTCGTTCTCGTTACTCGCCTCTCCAACATCAGACTCGTCTGAGGCTTCGGAGTCGCTATCTGTATCCGAATTTGATGAGTCAGTGTCAGAGCTTAAAGAAGAGTCTTCGTCGGCGATCTCCCCATTGGTATCATCAGGAGTTTGCTCTGCATCTGTTGGTTCGGCATCAGAAATGCCGTCTCCAGCTTCGTCAGGTTTCTCTGAATCCGATTCGGCCACCCCGTCGTCTGGGGTCGCCCCAGTGGACTCTATCGAATCGTCTGGAGACGATGGGCGATCTGATTCGTTTTTGGATTGGTCTGTGGGACTGTTATCTGATTCGACGTCGTCCGAATCGTTCTCACTCCCTCTAGGGCCCTTCTGAGTGGACTCGTCGACATCACCTGACTCTCCTTGAGTACCACTCTTTGAATCACCCTCTCGAAGATCTCCATCAGAATCCGACTCGACATCGTCAGAAGAAGTATTGTCGTCCGACTTGACCGTCGAGTCAGATCCTTTGGCCGATTGTTCTTCCGGATCCGAACCCGCCTGACCAGTCTCCTGATCTGAACTACGGTCAGAATCATCCTGACGAGAGGACAACATTTCGTCGCTTTGACTATCGACAATGCCGTCATCACTAGCCTCGTCGATGCTAGAGGTTTGGGACGAATCACCATCGTCACCAGCGGGAGAGCCCTCGCTGTCGCCTCCAGATTGGTTCGGTCGGTTCTCGGTATCGATATCCTCAGGTTGTTCGATTGAGTCTGTGTTAGTCGAAACCTCTCCTTGCTCCGTAGACGAGTCAGAACTAGTAGGCTCCGAATCGGATTCTGTGTCGTTACTCGTAGCCGAATTATTCTCGTCGACGAACTCGCTGTCCGAGTCGATATTCTCTAAGAGAGATTCCAACCGTTGATCGATGTTGTCCGAATCAGTTCCGGAATTACTGGCAGTGGCGCCTGCATCACCGTTGGCAGGCGAGGGGTGCTGATCTCCCAACGTGGGGAACTCTTGGGACTGATCGTCGGTCGAATCGATATATGGTTCGATATCCTTCCATCCCTCACGAGCAGCTTTCGCACGTTCGACTGCGTCAGTAGCCCCACGAACCTCTCTGAGCGTTTCGACGATAAGATCGAAGACATTCTCGGTGAATTTGGTTCGGTCCTCCTCGGTCCCAAATTCGATCGTATCGTCATTGGAGTCTGCCAACCGACGGAGTGTTCCTGTATCGTAGACACCTAAGTCGAGACAGCTGATCAGAACGGCATCCAGGATACTGCAGTCGCCGGTTGGCTCTCCAAGATAGTTCGCATTCATGATACCGAGTTCTGGAGCGACAGAGAAATCACGGCGGAGCTGTTCCTCAATCGCGCCGTCCTCTAGTGCGTTCCAGAACTGTCTAAACGAATCACGGTGCTCGTCTGGGACCGAATCGACGACGAGACCGGCTGCATCTTCGTCGGTATATCTGAGGTGACCAATCTCGTGAAGAGTCAACATCTGTTGCATCAGCAGATCGTATGCAGGTCTATCGATCTCCGTAGCAGGTTGCGGAATTTCCCAGCTAGGGATCTGGACCGATACTGGATCACTAGTGTAGTCGACTAGTGCAGTGTCGTCGGTGTCGGAAGTAAACTCCAATCGTAATTCCTGATCGGCCATCCCTCTGGCCCATCGTTCCAAATAATATCGGGTCCACTCGGATGAACGAATCGCCTCTGGATTTGGATCCTTGATCAGGGAATCGATATCAGTGTCGGAGGTGATATTGTGAGACATTCGTCGTCATTCCAGTTCTTTTTTAATTCGATCTTTTATCAATCGCTTATCGTTCTCTTTCGCATGTCCAACAAGTACCATACGCGTGGCCTCAATTACAGGCATGATGGAACACATTTTGCAGATTTTGATGAGTTCACGAGTCGTCACGGGCGTCGTTATATCACCACGTTGGTATTGATCCCGAAGTGAGGAAGCCAGAGTGGTCAAGTCCTCTATATTCTGGTCACTGACATCGTCGTCGTCCTGGAATCGCTCCTCCAAGAGTTTCGCTTCGTACTCTGGGTCAAGATAGTCGACTTCGATGGTATAGAATCGGGATTTGAACGCATCGTTAAGTTGTTTGACCCCACCGTAACCACCTCTTGGAGGATTCATCGTCGCAACGAATCTAAACTGTGGGTGAGGCTCTATGAGTTTGCTTTCTTCACGTATGACGAGTGCTGCATCGTCACCTTCCTCGGTAACTTGGTGAAGCGGTATCGTAGCCTCTGGAGGGGCAGCGTTGATTTCATCCGCGATAAAGACGTATCCGTACTTTACTGCCCTCGTCAACATCCCGTCTTCCCAAACGACATCGAAGCTATCACCGTCGTTGGAATCGGGCATTCGGGTACCCACTAGGTCAGCGTACCGAACATCTTCACCGAAGTTGACCCTGACACAAGGACGATTAGTCTTTGCACAGATATACCGTACTAGTGTATCTTTACCGGTTCCCGCATCACCTACTAATAGTGGGCTAAAATCAGCGTCTGCCATCGCCGTAGCTAAGACCTCGGCATCTTTCTTAGAGGTACCAGCGATAGTTCGATCGAAGTAGTTTTCGACGTCAGGTACGAGTGGATGACCTATATCTTCTAAAATATGCAGCCCGTTCCACTTCCGACCAGTCAGGTCGCCGGGTTTTTGATCCAACGCTCCAACGTCTCCATCGAAACTGCTGTGTTCTGTGGAAAATGTCCAACCTTGATCGTTAAATTCAACGTGTCGTTCTAAAATCTCGACAGCTTTCTGCGGATTGATACCAAACTCTCGACAGAGGTGACTGATACCGTGATCTCGATGAAAACGACCATCACGTTCCTCGAATAGATCACGAATAGCCGCTAAGTTATCGGAATATTGGCGATCATCTGTTGAGCCAGAGACGCTATGTTCTTCGGGCGAATCGTCACTGGAGGCCGTCTGCTTAGGACTGTCTGTTGGTTGTCCATCAACAGATGTACCATCGTCTACACGCTCAGAGGCAGTATCTAAGGAGTATTCGTTTTTCACCCACGACGTAGGTTTCGACCACCCATTTTCGTTGAAATTGACGTAGGTTTCGAGGATATCTTTCGCCTGTTCTGGTGAAAGATCGAATCTCTGTTGCAATTCCTCTCTACCTTGCTCACGATGGAGTTCTCCACCATTCGCTTCAAATGCCTCGATGATGGCGTCTCTATATTTCTCACGCTGACTCGTGTTTGTCATAGGTATCAATTCTCCGAATTTTCATTAAAACTAGGGGTGACGTTAACTGTGAATCAGTAATTCGAACAGAAAATTCTCACATCTACTCGGCTCTAGTACATGTGAAAAGCGTAATGATGTTGATTAGTCATCGGTCAGTGATTAATATAGACGACCAACAATTGTATGTATTCTGAGCTGAAAATCCACATCAGTCGATACCGGCAGCGCGTGCCATCAATTTCTTTTTATCACCTTCGTACATCTCGTGGATTTGTTCAGTGAGTAGTGACGCGATCCTGAAGCACTCACGCGCTTTTGCTTCATTCGCTTCTTCCAGTGCTGTATGTCCCTGATCGTAGAGTTCCTCTGTGAATTTGATATAGTGATCTACAAGTTTATTTGCTTGAGAAAATCGATCGTTGTTTTCGCGTCGCTTCTTAACATTGTCAATATCTTGCTCAACTTGATCTGCGAAGGATTCGATTGAGCCTGCGTCAATCCCCTCTGTCAGATAATCAAATTCATCGAATATATCTTCCAACCACACCATCTTCTGATAAATCGTATATCGTGTGAGTATATCGCCTTCGACGGTCTTTTCAAAAAGCGATATCTGATTATCGATAGAATCGGAGACTACTGTACTGAGGTTCGTTCGCTCGATATTAGGAACCCGGTTTCGCAAACGCTCGGCAGCACTTTCGACCGTGGTAACATCAACATCCTTGTTTCCACCACCGAAGTTTAATTCGTATCCGTTGATGTCGTGGATCGATTCTGAAATAACAGATCTGATCTGATCCTCATCGTAGTTTTCAGGGCGTGCAATACAACTCAACAGTGTGTTAGCAGTTCCGGAGGATTCAGTCTCGTTTTGTATATCTCTCGCGATCTTATCGATAGTACCGTAACGACCACTCTCAAACTGCTCTATCACCCATTCAATAGAAGATGTCCAATCTGGATTTTCTGAATTTCCTGATCGGATTATACTGGAACCGTCATCCTGTTTCCAGCGAGAGGAAGACGCATATATATTATTTTGGTCAGACATTTGTGAATCATCGCTTAAATTCGATTTCTCTACAGCTGTATCATTATAATGAGTCTCAATTAGTTGATTTAACTTTTTCGTAAGTTTCTTGCCAGTGTTTAATTCGTGATTTAGTGAGTCGATTTTGCCAGATTTTTTATTTATTTCGACATTGAGATCTTTTATGGTTTGTTCTTTCTCTCCTATCTCTTTTTCGAGTGTTCCTACCGTATTATCGTGCTTTACACGCTGTTTTGTACAATCCTCAAATTCCCCTACTAGTTTCCGAGTCTTTTTTGCCAGCTGTCTTTGACGCTTAATACCTCCATAATCTCTTTCGACTTCTCCAAGACGCTCCTTAATATGATCTAATAATTCAAGATCGTACTGAGATTGATTCGCTTTTGTTTTGTCCACTGTAGAACCGTACCCCCCGTTTTCTACACCAGAGAGGTTTTGCGCCATCTGATTATCCCTCGTGATATCGAGAGCATTCATCGTTTGCTGGTGTTCATCAACGATCAATACTGCATCTTTCAATTGCTTCGGGGCCCCCCTCTTCCGTTGATTCAGTAACACTAAACCTTGCAGAAGGGGATTATTATTGTCTGTCTTTGCTCGGTGCTTTTGCGCCCTATTGATAGACTCTGTAAGCAGGCTGTCTAAGGATTCCCGGCTAGACAATGCATTGTCAATGTCTTCGAGTTTCTGATCAACAGTGCTGGGATCCTCATTATTAGATATATGAGAAGCGTGGATTCTACCAATCTCTGATTTGAAATGATTTGCTTGATTTTTGAGGTTTTGTAATTTCTCATTAAGAGGATCTGTATTAGGTTGGATTCCGGAGTTCATCTGTTCCTTAGAACTCATTTCGGAGTTGATTTGTTCTAAAATCTCATCACGTTTGTCAGAGAGCGTTTTATTATTATCCTCATGTTCTCCCTCCTCGTTTAGCTCAGATTCGTCCCCAAGTTCTGTATAGAGTTCGTCGACAAACTCACTATCTGTATTCGAATCCCCTGTAGATATAGAGAATCGTCTAGGACCAACAATGTGTAAATGTATCCGTGGACCTTTGTAATATATCATGGCTGCTATAGCACCGGAAAGAATAATCCCAAAACCACCTGCCAGAATACCAATTACTAAACCGTTGATTTGGCCAAAAGGAGTTGACACCGAGGTCAACAAGTTCGTTAGCACACTCATCAGTCATCACCATCCGATTTAAGATAATCATATCCCAGGTGACCAAACAGTTCTTCCATGTCCTCCTCCCGTTCTTGAAGTCCCTCAATTACGTTCATGTTCAGATGCCCCCATTCTTCGATTAGTTGGCTCGTTTTGCGAAGCGATTCCATTTTGGGGTTCCACATGATTGCCCAAAGACGGATTTCTTCCATCCCTTCGACACCCACGTAGTACTTGTGACTGGGGCCAGGATTCATGCCTGTAAATTGGAAATCAAACGAGATCTCCTGAAGAATCGAATCGAATTCCTCCTCTGCCAGACGTTTGAGATCGGCTATCTTTTCGTCGGGCCCATAGAAAAGGAAGGCACCCCCCCATGCAGTAGCTGGGTCAAAATCTACTAACCGGCCTTCGGTAAGGGTTGTATTAACTAACTTTTTTAATTGGTCCCGACTGGTCACGCTCCCGTGGGTGCTACTTAAGGCTGGTGCAAGAATCGGGGCAACATCGTCATCATCCGCATAAAATGTGAGTGCTGGTTGCATAGCGTCCGCAATATCGAACATATCTCCAGATGAAAATCTATCGTCTGTCGTTTTAGGAATTGTAGAAGATATCGTAAAGCCTTCCAGAAACGCCATGGCGGTTTCGTTTTCGGATTGATGTCCATTTGCCCACGACTGGTAGTCGGAGATTGGGACATTTACATCACAAGCATTGAGATGTTTATTGTCTACGAGTATTATTGCATCGCCATGTTTGGCAGCATCAAGGACACCATAGAGACCGTTCAATTGGGCGTCGAGGCTTCCCTCAACCTCTTTTGGATCCGGTAAGACGACGAAATGGAATACAGCACTATCATCCAGTCGCTGTTCTTTCATTGCCTTAGTCAACAATCCAGAGGTTCCACTCCCAGTACCCTTGACAGCACTGTGGAGAACCATCACTCCTTCAGATTGTTCTACATCCTCTAGTTTGGAGTAGTAGCCACGAAGGAGTTTATCACCGTGCTCATCCAGTATATTTTGGAGTTTCTCTCTAGCATTAAATGGGTCGGTTCCGCCACCACCCTTACCTATCGCGTAATCACCCGCAGTCCTATCTGGAGTCCCTTCAGTATACTCCGTAGCAAAATACGTCTGACCGAGTTCTCCGCGGTTCGTGTTCAAAACGACAGCATCCTGTAATCCCTGCTCCCACAATGCTGCAACGTTAGTTCCCAGAAGAGACTTTTTCCGTAGTAACGCAGAGTCGACGAGATTTCCACCACATCCACCGACCCCGATGAAGAACCACTTTGATTCTAGATTGAAATTGTTCTCGCTAGTATTCGACTGTGTGTCTGAGTCATTATTGTCGGACATGATTTTGGATTCGGCATTTCTTTTTCCACTCTCTTCTTCGACCCCCGTCGGCGTATTTTCGCTGCTTTTGTTCGGCTGGTCATCTGTCGTCTGTGTATTTTTTTGACTCGTTGACCCATGTCGATTCATATCCTGAACTATAGTTTCGGTTACGTCATCCAAGTCATCAGACGTGTCGTCTATCCCCGACTCATCGTGAAGATCTGTATTCACATCGTTAGAACTCTCAGAAAGATTTGAATCCCCATCCCCCTCTTTTTTTTTCTGCAAGTCGTTCACCGCTTCGTTGCGTTGGGTATGCTCCTCATATCCATCGTCCGGATCATCTGTTTCTGGATCTACTTCCAGATCAGTATCCCCGTCGTCAGACTCTTCAGAGAAGCTCGAACTCGAATCATCAGAAAGTTTGCCGATGAGTTCCGCGATTTTATCTGGATTGCGCTTCGACTCCTCGATCAGCTTTGAATACGATATAACTTCATCTTTCAGCGCTTCGGAAATCTTCTCGTATGTGTTCGGATACTCTTTTCTGATCTTTTTTGGTTGTTCCAAATGGTTGTGCAAGACATGTGCAGTCATTGAATTCTCTGTAATCGGGGCATTATCGTCGCACAGTGAACAGTGAATGTCCGAAGATGAATCAGTGTTTGACATTGTTATGAATTGATCTTTTGATTGTATTTGTCGACAAGCTGTTCCGTGCATCGTCGTGGATCTGTATCAGGATCGGTAGTCAGCTCGATATGGCCTTTTGAGCCATTGACGTCGACGACATGATCGTCCACGATCTCTTGACTGGTTAGGAACGATTCGAGTTCAGTGTAGACTTCGTCATGTTTGTACATGTCGTCGATCGCCTCAACCTGCATAGTAGCTCGACCGTCAGAACTCACGTCTACGAAATCTTCATTCCCACTAATACCACTACGTAGACGCTTCAAATGGTAGAGAACATCTCCCTCAATTTCTTCTTTGTCGATCGTTTTAGATTGAGTACCTGTTGTAGATGACGAACTAATACTCGTCGAAGGGGTGCCTTCTGTAGTCGATTGAGTGGAAGAGCGACCGCTTTTTCCGCTATTGGGGGAGTCGTTGTCGACATTACTACCACTCGGGGAGACGTGAGAGGCTTCCTCAAATTCGAGTCGATCGAGTGCTTCGTTTATTTTGAAAGATCGACCAGTCTCCTTTTCGAATGCTCGATTGAGAGATTTGAGTTTGCCACTACCTATCACCGGTCCCAATCCACCATCTGTCAGTTCCATATCGACATATGGACGACCATCTTTTGCAACGGAAACAGCGAGTGAGAGTGAGCTTACAGCCTCCTCACACTTGGATATGTCTTCAAGTGCTGATTCAAGTTTGTCGATGGCCTCATCAAATAAACAATCATGGAGTAAATCCAAGGCCTCAACTCGGTTGTCTTCGATCTCGCCAAAGACTGTATCATTTAGACCGCCCCGATAAATCCGTTTTAGTGATACTCTAAGTTCTCCACCAAATTGATCAATTTCGCGACGCAAATCCGCTATCGTCTTCTCCAGTCGCCGATCTAATTCTTCAACCTCTTTTTCACGAGAGTCAATGTGATTGACCAGACCATCATCGCCGTAGATATGACGTTCGAGTGTCGTCAGAGCGTCGACAGCGACACCTATTGGAACAGACGTTCGGATAAGTTCATCGTGAACCACATCTACATTCTTTATATCGAGTTTCTTGTCGACATAGTCAGTTGCAGCGGGAGGAAGGACAATCGTAGTATACCGATTGATATTGACTACACTCTCGCCGTACCGTTCTTCGTACGACGAAGTAATATTGGTCCAAAATTCGTCGTATCGCTCAGTATAGAACGATCTTAGTTCACCACGAAGTTCCTCGGTCAGTTCGTCAAGACGCTGTTCTGGGTCAAGTGTGGCTACTTTATTTGCTACTTGCTCTGCTTCCGATACAGAAACTTCACCGTCTTCGATATTCGACTGAACAGTCTCAATCTCAGCCCCCAGTTCGTCACACCGATCTTGGAAATCCCCACGCTCCTCTCGGATTCGAAGTATGATTGAGCGATCGAATGGCAAATCGTCAAGTTTGTTGAGTGGGTCCTCTAGTCTTGAATCGAACCCACGTTCGAAATTACGACGCTTCTTTTCGAGTTCATCTTTTATATCTGGTCCCCAGTCGTCAGCGACAGATGGTCCAATCTTCCAAGCAGCGATGAGTGCCAGAACAACTAAGATAGGTATTGTACCGAAGGCAACGCGTTGTAGTAGAGAGACATCAAGCGTAAAGACACTACTAAACGCATAATAGAACAGGACTGCGTAAAGGAACCCCGAAAGCCCAATTGAGGCTATTTGTATTCGCTCGCGTTGCTGACTTGATAGTGGGGATTTTGAATAAAGGGTTGTTCCGAAGCTAAGGTAGGCCCCAGTTATCAAGAAGAACAATACGAACACCAGAGCTTCTGATTCAACGAATGCCCATCCTGCCTCATGAATCAGTTCTGGCGTATCGGCGACCGAATTCAATAACGCCCCAATCTGACTGAAAATGAACCATTCGTTGATGTATGTTTCAGTCATCGCCCCTATCGATTGGAGAGTTCCGAATACGATAGGGCCCCCTGCTAATCCCCACAACAGAATTGCTCGTTTTTTAGATGGATTCATTACAACAACTATCTGTATTTCACGAGGGATTATAATATTATCTCGACTGTATTATTCCCGAATATAATTAAAATTGATTTAGATTTTTTTTTGAAATTCGCTACGGATTTAGAGTCGACAATGAAAGACTAAAAGTACGTTTGACCGGTCTGACTACCACCGCCCTTCTAGATGACTTAACGAGTTCACAGCGCAATTGTTCTACACCAGCATCTTAATAAAATTCTGTAGCTATAATCACCTACGAGTCCTGCGTAAGGTCATTTCTGTACTCCTCAATGTAATCTTCCAGTTCACGGTATCCCTGCATTTGGTCCTGTGATAGTAGATCCGGTTGGTCGACACTACTGATATATTCCTCTACCACTCTCGGTTGGGTATTTTTGAAGATCTTCTTGAAGTACTGCATATCCAATGAGACAGGATCATTCTCAAGCATTCCCTCTACAATATCAGATTGAACCTCGCTCTCAAGAAGGGCATCAATTTCAGAGGGAGTGTAAGATTCCGAGAGTTCCCCTAGACGGTCGTATTCTGTACTAGTAAATTGTATATCCAGAGGGTCGAGATTCTTACGCCAAAGATCAGCCAACGCATCCGGTGAAGGGTGTGGGACAAACAGCTTGGTTTTGAACCTGCGTGAGGCTGCAGAGTCAATGGTGAACGGTAGATTAGTGGCCCCAATGACCATCACATTATCTCCGATGTTATTCATCTCTTGTAGGAATGCAACTGTCAGTCTGCTATCATTTCCACCAGAGTCGGGTGCGTTTCGATCAGGAATTAACGTCTCTATCTCATCAAAGAATAGAATAGCATACCCTTCTTCACCAGCCTTGTTGCGTGCCTCCTGAAATACGGCTTCAATCCTACTTTCAGATTGACCTTGTAAGGAAGCAAGTATATCACTCCCTTTCACAGAAATGAAGGCTGCCGAACTGGAATTTGATTGTGAATTAAATTCTTGCTGGAATTTATTGGCAATAGCATGTGAAACCATAGTTTTTCCACAACCAGGAGGACCATACAATAGTAATGTATAGCTATCGGGTAAAATTTCATTGATACCCTCTCCGTATTCATTTTCAAGATCTTCCACGAGATCCTCATTTTTCAGCGCAGTCAGGTTTGAGATGTGATTTTTGACAGAGTCAAGCCCAACAATATCATCAAAATTGTGTTCGGGAGGATGTGGAGAAACCTCGAAGCCGCCGCCAACTTCTTCCTTATTATATGAAGATTCTGGTTCTTTTTCACTTCTCTTGTCCTCATTAGAATAACTCGCACGGGAGGTATTTCTGCCAGATGAATGCTCTCTGGAACTTCTATCATTTCTTCTTTCATTATTCGGCGTATTTTGGCTTTGAATAGGTTCAGATTTGACTGTAATGTCGGTAGATTCTCGAACAATAACTGTGGGTCTAGAAGGCACTACATCAAGGGCTCGGAACGAAGAGTGATCTCCTTGTCCGTAATTGAAAGAGTAAGACGTATGACGTTCTATATCCTTTTGTGGAACTGATTCGGTAATCCCACGGATTAGATAGTTTCGGTTCTTGAGATATTCTTTAAGTATTTCCGAATTAATGTCATCAGAATATATGGTTAACTCATTACAAACAGGTATCTCGGTTTCTCGGACATTAGGTTCAACCTTAACAGTTATACTTTGTCTTATCAAGTTCTCTCTAGTAGGTTTATAACCCAATGCCTCCGCGACATTTTCATTTAATTTGATATATCTGTCTAGGTTTTCTTTATCCAGGACCATTGAATTGACTGAATCAACTTCGAATATTCCAGCGGTTCGATTGGTCCCACTTAGACTTACGCGGGCATACTGGCCAGGATTACTAATTCGCGACGTACCAATACGGACCGCATAAGTCGGTAACTCTTCGTCCCACCAAGCTTTAATTTCTGTCGATTTCATGGATATTCGAATTTGGTGTATTTGTTTGCTTCTGCCATATTCCGTTTAGTTTGATGCATTATCGATACATCCATAGCAAGTAGTTTACTTGCATGATAAAGAGCGACCCAGACATGGACAAGGAAATCATCGCAATCTGTACGAGCACGCGATACCAATTGACTGAGATTTGCTGTTATCCCCTCCAAGAGGTTTTCAAGTATTTCTAACAAAGGAAGCCATGTAAAAGCTCGATTACCTTTATTACTCAATGGGGCTAAAATATACCCGTCCTTTACTTCGATCAAATCTGATTTCCTGACAGATTTTTGTCTTGACTTCGATAAGTTTTGAATCTTCAATGAGACTTCTTGTTGTAAGAGATTCAGACAGTAGGACACCAATTCAAAATCATCTGGTGGAGACTCTGGCAGAGTAAAGTCAATCTCTGAAAATAGGGTAGCGTAATTTGTCATATCTTGAAGAATAAGATCTAATTTCTGTGATGCAGTATTCGTATCCATATGAAATATTTCAGTCATCACTTCTTTTAGATTCAAATTTAATCTTTTAAGAGAATATATAAATGATTGTGAATACATGAAATTAAGCAATTAAGTCTTTGAACTATTTAGTTGGTGACGGTTGCCCTACAACATCTTTGGTGTCCTTGCTTTTTTCTTTCACGTTTTCTGACTGCTGCTTAGCATCCTCAAGATGATCCTCAGTTTTAGAAAATGCAGTTTCTTCTTTCTCACCCTCAACAATTCCGAATACTTCTGCATTAGAAATGTCACTGGCACATTGAGTAGCGTCTCTAAACGAAGCAAGGCAATCAGTCATATATACCGTGAACTCTTGCATATTTTCTAATAATTGCTCAGCTTCTTCAATATCAAGATTGTTGGTTGAATAGATTAGATAAGCCTGAGTCCTCAGATCATCCATATGGAAATTGATCTCTTCTTCTCGATCTTCAAATGCCTCTAATAAACCACTGAGTTCCTTTTTTGCCCCGCCAAGAACCTCAGAGCTTTCGTCAGGAAGCATATTTTCCAATCGAATAATTTGGTCATACTTATCCTTGTATCGTTTGCGTCGAGCTTCGTCTTCTATTTCTTCAGGCGGCTCTTCAACCATGCCCAAATCGGTTCTCTCTTCAGGATACAAAACGTCACCTCCACATATGTCATATAGTTCACTGCGAGCATCCTGAATTTTTTGTTCCAGCTTCTCTCTTCGCTGTAATTTTGTTTCGACCTTATCTTCTAATTTCTCAAGTTGTGATTCGATATACTCATATTGTCGGTTCAGATTTTCAACCATTATTTCAAGAGTGCCAGTCCATTTAAGGAACAAATTGGTTACTTCCTTTCCAGCCCCCATGAAATCAGATTCTTGCAATTCTGTTTCTCGGTCCTGTAACAACTGAACCCTACCATTCTCGTATTCAAGAACGTCTTGATTAATGAGGTATTCTACAAGAAGTCGGGTGTGTCTCTCAAACGCATCTTCTTCGATTTTATCAGTTATACTTCCTGTATCTATATTATCATCATTAAGTGCAGAAGATAACTTATCTACACAACTTTCAATGTCCATTTCCACCTCATGACCCTCATTTGATGATTCGGAATCCGAGTCAAACAATTCTTTGTATATTATTGGGCATATTATATTTTCCCAAGCTGCCTCAACGTGTTCATTCCCCTCAGTCTTTTCACTGAGGTGACCAAGGTTTAATGATACACCGTATCCTTCCTTATCCTCAGCCACTATCCGACCTTCCTCCGCATCCTTGAACGTGAATTCTAATTCTTTATTCATTGTTTTCAATTCCCATGTTTTGTTTCGCTATTTCTTTCAGTTTTTCTTTCACCCGTTCCTGATACCATGATTCGACGATGGAGTCATCTTTACCGAATGTTCGAACCTCATCGTCGAATCGGTTCTCAACAAACTGCCGTGTGTCGGCCCCCTCTCTTATTTTGTTTAACCGGTGGGCCTCACGGTCAACCTCGTCAGGGACTTTCGCATCCCAGACGATGTAAGATTGTTTAACACCAGAGTTGTTGGGTACATCTTCATTGCTGGTTGGAGCCTCTTGGGTGAGTTTCGCCTCGTAAAATTCTTCTTCTCCGCTGTCGGCTAATTTCTCTTTGACACTTGACTCAAGGCTCTCAATAACTTTCTCACTACTATCCTCGTCTAAATCATCAAGAATACCAGTGGCATCTTGATACGTGTCCTCAACGATTTTACTGAATTTGGTGGTCGGAACTACGAAGTCATGTTCACTGAGCTTTTGTTCAACCCTTGGAGCGATTGTTTCTGAAACCGTAGATTGGGTGAAATCTTCGATACAGTCCTGTTCGTTCACCAACCAACGCTCAGAGGCACGTAAATCAATCAGATAGTCCCGACTAGTGAGTTCATTGATTAGTTCGTCAGGTGCCTCAACTTCCAACGCTTGTTCGATAGCCTGCCGAGTGACAGTGCCAGGATTTCGTTCTTGATCGGCCTCGTTTGATAATGCCTTTCTCACATCCGCCAGCCGCTGGGAACTATCTTTGTATAGCCTTGCCCCCGGAAGATAGAACGTTGTGCCTTGTGCGTTTAGAGATTCAAGATACGCCGGCTCATCAGAATCGTCATTCGTGAACTGATTGAGTAGGAATACAACATCGTCACCAGCAATGTTAGTATCTGATTTCACCTCAGAGGCGATATTATCCTTTTTGACAATGGGAGTGTCAGATTCGAAAGTATTAATAAAGGTTTGGACGATGTCCTCTCCCCACTCTGGAAATGCTTCCAAATCAAAATAGTAGCCTTCAGTATCCTCCCGTTTGTGTACTCGATCATCCCCGGTAGCGAAGCTATCTATTTCAGTCCGAATATGCTCTGCAGATACCTTCGGACTCACCATGAAACGGTTTTGTACCTCACTTTTTTCTTTGTATTTCTCTTGGATTTGCGTTCTTAACTCACGGTTATCAATATAGAGGAAGCCGTTGTTGTTCACGGCCACCTCCAGAAAAGCATCTCTGAGTGATTGTGTGTGAATCGATCTTATCATCAAATAATTATTCTTGAGTGGAATGTAATAGTTGTTTGGACGTAGCAGAGACAATATATATAGTTTGTATAGATAACTTAGAGACAGGTATATCGTTTAAAACAGGCTCAGAGATCAGTGTTTTGCTGATTTGTTATTTGCGGAATTACATGTCCTTGTGAGACTATTATGTTCGATCATTAATAATAAGCATATGATGAAATTTAGTGAACCGCCTCGAGGTTAAGCCCCGAGGCACTCGCCTTGCTTATCTGCAGATCGCTGAGGCTATTTTCCTCAAAAGGGTCGTTCGATAGAGTCACCCACATTCACTACTCTAACATTACCACTCGGTGATCTGTCTTTGGCTACATCGTCGACTGTGGTCTCCCCGGGAGCATCGTAGAGTCTGAGTGCCTCTTCAGCGTACTCTCGGATCTGGTCTGGTTGAGAAAGATAGTCTTCTGCGAGCTCCGAATCGAACTGGTAAAGGTCGTCGTAGTCGACGTATAGAGACCGTCGTTCGTCTAGATATTGTTGAGTGAGTTCGGTAATTGCTTGTTCGCAGTATTCTTCGAAGAAATTGATGAATTGTTGAATGAATTCCTGTCCAGACGAATTACTCATATTTTTTGAATTGATTGAGAGAATTTAGTGATGCTGGTTATTTCAAGCACTAATATACTGTTCGTAGCTTCGATAGTCGTTAGTACTTCATACGCACGTTTGACAGGTATTGTTTTGTGATTGGGATTACCAATACAGGATGAATAGTTATACTAAAATATTAGAATCTCTTTATGCCAGACATGAAAGTCTCTGACTTGGAAAAATCAAGAGATGTTGTAGGACGGTTCGAACCAGTTGTCTTGACAGGAACGGAAGGGTCTGTGCGGACTAAGGCAAAAATAGATCCAGCAGCTGACCGAAGTAATATCGGAGAGTTAGCCCTCAATTCTATAGGAAGGAGTGATTATAATGGGGAGACAGATACGATTGTTGGGGATTCAAAAGAAAACCGAGACACATACGAGATTGCTGTAGAACTGTCAAATGTTATCGACTCTAGAATTCTGGTTCAGCCGAACGAGAAAGATCGCAGTAATTTCACAGGGGAATTTTTGATAGGCATGGACCTTTTAGAGGAATTTGACCTGGTTATTGATCCGCTTGTCGACAATTTTGAAGGACAAGACGAGATTAGTGAAAAGAGGAAAAAATTGACTGAAGCCTGATAACTAAATCACACAACAAGGTGAATTAACTCCATCAGTTCCAAACCATCAGAGAAGTCTGTGGGAGAACATACAGGTAATCGAAATCAGTTATTTAGTGTGTATTAACGATTAATTCTGAC
>LKMJ01002167.1_pt1 | contig 17884 bp, 19 predicted proteins | sample 643391 | NCBI WGS metagenome assembly LKMJ01 (sample SAMN04112250, study PRJNA286221) | soda lake metagenome | biome: soda lake; feature: Kulunda Steppe; material: water; isolation source: sample PL-Br10 brine of Picturesque Lake | place: Russia: Kulunda steppe | collected 2010-07
GAAACCTGGACACATACCTTCGAAGCGGCAGGGAATCACTTCTATCACTGCGCACCACACACCGGGACAGGTATGCACGGTGTCGTGGTCGTCGAGGGAGACGAAGAAGGTGAAGAAGAAGAAGGAAACGGTAACGGCGACACTGAAAACGGCAACGGCGACACCGAAAACGGCAACGGCGACACCGAAAACGGCAACGGCGACACTGAAAACGGCAACGGCGACACTGAAAACAGCGAATAAGTAGCCGCCGATCACTGTAGTAGCCGCCGACCACTGTTCGAAATAATGTATTGCGACATCCCGAGAGCGTAGAGTGGGCACACCGACCGATGCGACAGCAAGCACTCGCCGTGTTCGCTGCATGCCCGGCGGAGTGAAACTGGCCCGTTATTGCTGTGTCTCCATCAGGATCGCCCAACGTGCTAACCGAGACTGTTACATCCCGGGCAGCGTGGCCTGTACAGATGGCCGCTGAAATAGCATCAGTACGTGGCTATCGGTATAAAAAGGCTGGCGCGAGTGAAACTCCAAAGAATTACATTCGCAATTCACCTAGTCGGAGACAGCACATGGCGAGGGAAAGATACGAAGTGATCGTCGTCGGCGGTGGCGTCGCTGGCTGTTTCGCAGCCGCGACGGCGGCCTACCGTGGCGCGGATGTGGTGCAACTCGAACGGAAATCCCGGGAAAAGGGCGGCCACATCGCCTGCGGTGACGCGATGAAAAGTCCGACAAAGTCGAAGATGTACCCCGGCCCGATCGATATGAAAGCGATCGCAGCCGACGACGACGCGCTGATCGACGGCAACATCGATCAAATCGAATGGTGGGACGAGGAGATCGATGTGAAAAAAGTTCTCCCATACAAGGGCAACAGCAACGTCATCGACCGGTACGTCGTCGGCCAGCGACTCTTAGAACAAACCGCCGACCGCGGTGTCGACCAACATTACAACACGGTTGTCAACGATGTGACCCAGAACGGCCGCGTAACAGGTGTGGAGGCGATCAGAGACGGCGAACCAGTCCGCTACGAGGGTGAGGTACTGATCGACGCAGCCGGTGCACAATCGATTCTACAGGATCTGATCGACTTCGACGCGCTGGATACAGGCGGGGAAACGAGCTTCGAGATGCCACACTACACCCACTTTGGCTCCGCCTATCGGGAGATCGTCGAGACTGAAAAGCCAGTCGAGTATCACAACGCGATCGTGGGTAAACCCTTAGAAGAGATGGGATACATCTGGTATTTCCCGCGAACACCGACAGAGATCAACGTCGGGCTGGGTTTTCAGATGAACAAAGACCCGATTCCGCTCAACGATAGGCTAAAACGCGATATGGAAGCACGTCCGGAGTTCAAAAACGCAAAGCTCGATCAGATCTTCGAGACGAAGAACAAACTCGGCTCGTCGATTGCACTCCGTAGACCACTGGATTCGATGGTTGCACCGGGCTATCTCGCGACGGGTGGCGCAGCCGGGATGACACACCCGATCTCCGGGAAAGGGATCCGAGGAGCAGCGATTTCGGGCTACTCGGCAGGAAAGACCGCCGCCGAAGCTGTTGCAGACGGCGACGTCACGGAGTACGGACTCTGGGAACACAACCGATACATTTTCCGAGATCACGAGGGATCGAGACTGGCCTCACGCGACGCCTACAACGTCGCTGCGAGTTCGATCGAGCCGGATATTCTCCGTGCTGTTGCGGCACTGTTACCCGAGGAAGAACTCAAAACGATCGTCGGTACCGAGACCGACATCGAGACTGTCAAAGGGAAAGCCCTGGTCGGGCTCGGTGCAGCCAGAAACATCGTTTCCGAGTACAGAAAGGGCACCTTCGAGACGCTCGGAATCTCGAAACAGCAGCTGTACGAAGCGATCCAGGGCGTTCGAGAGACTCGCACCTTCGCCGATGAGTACGACGAACACTACGAGAGCTACCCAGCAGATCGGTCACTGTTCGAAGACTGGCTCTCTGGGCGCAACCGGATCGACCAGCAGTTCTACGACGCACTCGAGCTCGAATCGAGTGAACAAAAGTACTAGCTCGTCGTTCGGTTAGATCGTCAGAATCTCGTAGTTCGCTTCTGCCAGCTCCGGCAGTGACGGGGCGTGCGTGCTGTCGTCGCTCAGCAGGTCAATGCCAGCGGTTTCGACATCGTCGACGACATCGAATGCATTGGCACAGGCACCACAGACGCCGGCGAGCAGATCGTTAGTGACGATCCGTTCCCAGTCGCTGTTGTATGCTCTGTCAGGGTTTTCCGCAAAGGCTGCGGGCCACTTGGTTGCCTCGCCATCGAGATACAGCTGTGTTTCGAATCCGGCTTCGTCGAGTTCGAGTACGTAGTTGAATGCGTTTCCTGCCGTTGGCGTATCGTCCGGTCCGGCATTCAGCAACACTGCGTACTTCCGTGGTGTCTCAGTCGTCGACGCTGTCGAGTTCGTTCCGAATACGGAATCGATAACTCCCATACGCCTCACTTTGTCTCCCCTACGTGTAACTACTTGCCAGATACGTACGTAGTACACAACACCACCACACATTTATATAGGGAAAACTCACAGTCGAGCACTTGCACCTGGCTCGGCACCGGTAAGTGCTCTGTACTGTTCGAGATAGCTATTGATAACTGCCTGGTGGTCGTAGGCTTGCCAGTGTTCGCTCCGGGTCTGGAACTCGAACTCTCCGGCATCGACGATGGCATCGGCGAGTTGCTGTGGGTTGGTTACCCGGTAGCTTCGCTCGTAGTTTTCGATTAGCTCGTGGGCACTGGAGTCCGCCTGATACTCGACAATACCGATACAGCCACACGCGAGCGCCCACAACAACTCCGTCGCGAAGTACTCCTGATAGGCCGTCTGGACGAACGCGTGTGCCCCGCGATAGATTGCGAGCCGACGCTGTCGATCACATGCCCCAACAAACTCCACCCGGTCGTCGATTCGCAGGTCGGCAACTTCCTGCTCGTACGACGCGCGTTTTGGCCCATCGCCGATGATCGTGGCACTCCAGTCCCGTTCCCGAAGCTCTGCGAGGCCGAGCAGGAAGTCTTGTACGTTCGCTCCCTCATCCAGGGTTCGAGCGTAGACAACGTCGATCTCTTCGGCAGGGTCAACAGACTCGATCAGGTCGTATTCGATGCTTTCAGGGATCACGCTCGTCCGTGTCTCGGTTGCACCAAGCTCTCTGACCGTCGTTCTGACGTGCTCCGATGGCGTGATGATTTCGTCAGGGCTCCGTGCAGCCCACGTTGTTCGTCGGTCGTCCTCCTCGAGTGATTCGTCGCCATACCACTCGACGACGAGCGGCGCTCTCGTGAGTGTGCTCGCGGTCCGTGCCGCGAGTACCTGCTCGCCTGGCGCTGGCCTTGCGTGAATGACGTCCGGGTTGAACCTGGCGAGGACGCCAGGCAGACGGGCACAGAACGACACGACTGGCGTGCCGAGCGTAACGCCGTAGTAGGTGAGTCCATCCGCTTCGTAGGTGTCGGTGTAATCGTCCCACCACTGCCCACAGAACAGCCCCACTTCGTGCCCTTGATCTGCAAGCAATCGGGCGATGCGTTCGAAACGACGAGCCCCTGCGGTGTCGGTGTGCCTGGTTGTCTCCATCGTCACGAACGCAATCCGCATACAGGGTCAACACAGCGGGTAATCAAAAATCCCACCCTTCCAGACTGGTACTGTCACGATCACTCGGCACCGATCTGTGTGGTTGTTTCGTGCATAATAATAAACAGAAAAGAGCGTACATCCCCAAAACGAACAACGGAACCGAGATTATATTCCGACAGTGACAACTTCACAGTCGACACGCTCGCGGAGATAGGCTTCAACATCCGGATCGTCTGTGATTCGACGCATCATCTTTCGCCATCTGCCAACCTGGTTCTTTCCGATAACCACGATATCGGCTTCCTCGGCGGCGATCTCTTCGAGGATCGACTCCTCGACGAGGAGTCCGCTTCGGACAGTGTAGCGCGCATTCTGAAGTCGGCCAAACGCCGACTCGACGGCATCTTTCAGTTGACTTCGCGTGACCCGGTGGCCGTTCTGGTAGAGATTGATATGTAACACAGTCAGCGAACCACCTGTCTCAGTAGCGAGTTCGATCGCTTCCGCAAGCGTCGCCCGCGAGTGCTCACTGAGAGGATATCGCACAGGAACAACGATCTGGGTCATTCAACCGGCAGTACGACTGGCAGTACTGTATGATTGTCGGCTTCGGACGCCAAGACTGTGCAACACAATTCTTTAGCATCCGACGACGAACGCTCCGTATGGAGCAGATTACCGGCCAGGACGGCGAAACCCTGTACGTGGATACGAACGCGGCAAAACGAGGACAGAACGGACCCTTTTATATTGTTTATACGGATGCTGCGGGAAAAAACAACTGGGGGTTTTACTGTCATAACTGCGAGACGACCGACAACGCCGTGGATTCGATGGGCCGGATCCAGTGCAACGAATGCAGCAACCGTACAAAAGCAGAAGAGTGGGACGCTGCCCACGAGTGAAGAGGCAGTCTGACAGTGTGTCGAAAAGTCAGTCAGCGTGGTCAGTCTGTCGGTGTGTCGAAAAGTCAGTCAGCGTGTTGGTCAGTCTGACAGTGTGTACGTATCCCCGTCGCGTGTAACAATACCATCTGCGCGGAGGTCTTCAAGTAGTTCTTCGATAATCGGCGGCGGGACGTCGAGTTCGCGAGCCAGCGTTTCCACATCGACCGGTTCTTCGATCAGTAACCGCAACAGATTCGACACCAATCTACTGTGTTCCCCACCAATGGCGTCGTCAAGCTGTTCTCTGAGTTCGATGATTCGTCCCTGCGCCCATCGCTGTGCTAGCGAGAGCTCACGTTCGAGTGTTTCGACGCTTTGCAATGCCTCAACTAGTGTGACAATATCCGACGGTTCACGCTCGGGCTGTTCAGTGCCAATATCGTGATCGAGATCGATACTCAGCTGCCGGCAGGTGGTGATATCCAGTCGGGAACTCGCCGGGTAGGCACTCTTTGTGCCGAACTCGTATGGCGAAACGGTGACTTCGAGTCTAATATGTCTCGAGATCGAAAAGTACTTGCGACGTCTGTCGTCTGTTCGGCTCTCGACGAGACCGGCAGCCTCCAACATGTCGAGATGATCGATGACTGCTTTCGGGCTAACACCCAGAAAATCACTAATTTCAGTCACATAACAGGGACGCTCGGCGAGCAGGCGGAGAATACGCCGACGGTTCGCATTTCCCAGAAGATCTAGAAATTCGGCTGACTCCATTCACCTAACGTAATGATTCACGGAATAAAAGCTTGGCCCCAACTACAGACGTAGTTACAGGAGGCTACGGGCTGTTCCCCGACGAGCCACTACCGGGCTGGTCGTCATCCTCGGTATCGTCTCCGTTGTCCGCATCATCCGCGTTGCCTGGTCCACTATCTGAAGGCGACTCTTCATTATCGGATTGGTCGCTGTCATCATGTTCATCCGATTGGTCCTCTCCGTCACCTGACCCAGCATTGTCAGGCTGACCCGTTTCGTTTCCTGGCCCAGCATCGTCAGGCTGACCTGTCTCGTTTCCTGGCCCAGCATCGTCAGGCTGACCTGTCTCGTTTCCTGGCCCAGTATCGTCAGGCTGACCTGTCTCGTTACCAGGACCAACGTCCGCAGGTGGACCCCGTGGTGCGTCAGTGAGATTCCGGGCACGGTCTGCCACTTCTGGACCAGTGAGGTTGGCAACGTCCTGTGTTAGTTCATCGAGTGTAGAGACGTTGACTCCACGTTGCTCGGCAGTCTCGTTTGTCTCTTCGACCGAAGAGCGCACAGCAGCGGTCTCCGCTCTGAGGGCACTCGCCTCTGCAACGTGGGCTGGCTGCCCTGCCTGTCCAGCAAGTTCCTCACTGCTGTTTTCGAGTGCATCGACTCGTTGCTCTAGGACCGTGGTCCGGTTTTCGATGGCTGCCTCGGGCTGGGTGGTGGCGTTCATCTCAGCCTGCCACAGTCCTGAATCCATCGAACTCCCTGCCTCGACAGCACTCGACTGCGCAAAGGCCGTCATTTCGGTTCCAAGTGCTTGCTCGCTTTCGTTTGTCTGGTCACCCTCCATCTCTGCACCAAACCCGACTGCCGGAACAGCGAGAAGTGTTACGCCGACAACTGCGAGCACAGCAACGAGGAAGTACTGGCGAGAACTCATATCTTGAAACAACATATTTCCGGTCCCAATATAAAGCCAAAGACTCGTTCGATCTGTTTATTTCAGACTGATACCGTCTAAGAATCAATTATAGCGTTCATTCTTTGTTCTGTACCCACTACAACAGATGGATACAGTATCACAACCAGATCGCACTCGTTGGCGAGAAGCAGTTGGTTTCACGCTGCAGTGAGAACACTCACCGATATCGTTCGATACCAACAGGATAGTTGGTTGTCTGCAATACAATATAAAATCTTCGGGTATATTTTATACGTATAGACAAACTAGTTGTCGATGAACCGTATGTTTGAACAGTTTTCGACCGGATACTACCTGGGGCGCCTGTACGTCGAACCGAGCAATGAGGATCGGGCGACGATGTGCAAGGCCCAACACGAGCGCGTCAACCAACAGCTATACGCCGCGGGAGAGGGGATAGAACGCCTGGATAATCCGCTGGTGATGAAACTCGGCTCGCGACATCTCGCCGTCCACGGTGAGGAGGGGGTGCCAGCAGATACACTCTCTGTGCCCGAGGAGGTACTCGACGAGACAACTGTTCGAAACCCACCGAGCATGCAAGAGGTGCTGCTCGCAAAAGCAACGCGGGCAGAGCAACTGCTCGAGTTCACCGACGGGAGCGTTGGCTGGTAATCGACGCGAGACGCGAAGACACTACCAGGTTTTTAATACCTCCCAACCCACCCCATGAGGTAATGCTGGACGCTCTGTTCGGCCGGAAACAACTGAAAACCGAGATAGACGAGCTTACCGCCGAGATCGACAGTCTCGAAGAGGAGATCGACAGTCTCGAAGAGGAGATCGAACTCGAACAGCGCCGTCGAAAGGAGGCAGTGACAGAAAAACAAGAGGCACAGCGCCAGGTCAACCGGATGGAAGACAGGATCGAACAGCTGGAAGATCGTGTCGAGCGGCTGCAATCGGAGGATACTGGCTTTACGTACCGACAGAAGACGACGATCGATGGGAAGCGACTGAATGAGATACTGAACCGGCTCGACTCGATCGAGACCGGTCCAGAAGGGGCGCTGACCGCATATCTCGACAACGGTAGAGATCTCCCACGAGAAGTTCGGGAGGCATTCGGTGAGCGAGCAGCGCTGGTTTCCAGGGCCGCGCCGTGTGTGGCCGTCAGCGACGACGCCGGCATCGTCGGTGCCTGTCTCCGCCCACCGATCTCACCAGAGCCCTTTAGCGAGTGGAGCGACCAGTTCACCTTCGAGCGCTCCTGGTTCCAGCCTCGGGGGCGCTATACGCTTGCGCTCGTCCGATCAGATCTGTTTGCAATGGGAACGTACCAGGGCGACGAACGGGTGTCGTTTCACGGGTTCGACAGCGAACTGAAAAGCCAGCACTCGAAAGGTGGCTTCTCGCAGGCACGGTTCGAGCGGCTTCGAAACGAACAGATCGATGAACACCTCGACCGGTGTCTGGCTGCAGTTGAAGAACGCGAAGCCGATCCGCTGTATGTCGTTGGCGACCGCTCCGTACTTGGCGAGTTCATGCATCTCGCAGCGGAGACAAAGGCAGTCGACGCCACCGGGAAACCAGAAACGGCACTCCGTTCGGCCTGGGAGCAGTTCTGGACAGTCCAGTTCCGGGTGATATAATATGTGGTCGGGCGAGATTTTTAACCGACGCCCTCAGAGATAGGACGTATGCAGGTCGCCATTCTGGCACACGAACAGTTTCCCGACCGTGCCAAAACAGCCGTTGGAATACTACGATACGGTGACCACGACGTCGTTGGGATCCTCGATCGTACCCGAGCAGGCGCGCACGTCAGCGATTTTTTGGATGATGTGCAGGATGCGCCGATCGTCGAGCGGATGGAGGAGATCCCCGACTGTGATGCGCTCATAATCGGTGTTGCACCGATCGGTGGCGGATTCGAGGAATCCTGGCGAGCAGACGTTCGGACCGCTCTGGTGCGTGGGTGTACTGTCATTGCTGGTCTACACTATTTGCTCTCGGAGGATGCGGAGTTTCGACAGCTCGCAGCCGACCACGGCGGTGAAATACGGGATATCCGACAGCCACCCGAGGATCTCCCCGTCGCGGCGGTAACAGCTAACGAGGTCGATGCACACGTTGTGTTAACAGTCGGGACAGACTGCTCGTCGGGGAAGATGACCAGCGCGTTCGAACTCCGCGACACAGCGCGCAACCGCGGACTGGATGCCTGTGTCGTGCCGACCGGTCAAACAGGAATTATGATCGCTGGCTGGGGGATCGCGATCGATCGCGTGATCGCCGATTTCGCTGCAGGCGCTGCCGAACAGCTCGTCGAACGGGCAGGAGACCACGACCTGATTGTTGTCGAGGGACAGGGTGCGCTTGCCCACCCTGCGTACTCGGGGGTCACCACTGCAATTTTACACGGTACACAGCCGGACGCGCTAGCGCTGTGTCACGTCGCAGGTCGAGAACAGGTCAGCGGATACGAGTCGTTCCAGCTCCCCCCGCCAGCAGCGTACGCTCGGTTGTACGAGCAACTGGCCGAGCCGGTGTCGGCAGCGACCGTCGATGCTGGACTGTTGAACACACAGGGGCTGAATCAAAAACGAGCGGCTGATGCGGTCGCCGAATACGAAGACGAACTCGGTGTCCCGGTGACAGACCCGGTCAGAAACGACTGTCAGGCCGTGCTTGAGGCCGTCTGTCCCGACCAGTTGCAGGGATAATCAGCAAATTTATGTATATCTCAGAGAGTTAGTTACTGTACATACTGTAATGGAAACAGCCACAGCAGAGTCACCAGCGATTACGAGGCGACAGTTACTCGCCGCAGCCGCGACTGTCTCTGTCGGTGCCTCGAGTGGCTGTGCCCAGCGGCTTCGAAGTATCGCGAACAGGGAGTCCCCGGAAACAGTTTCGCTCACAGTCACGGCTCCGCCCGCGGACTCCGACCGGCGGGCAACTCTGATCGCCAGACATCTCGTCAGGAATCTGGAAGCAGCCGGGATCGATGCAACACTGAACGTGTTGCCAGAGACAGAACTCTACCGAGCGGTGCTGTTGAACAGGGATTTTGAGCTGTTCGTTGCTCGCCTCCCGGCAGTCACCGATCCGGACGAGTACTACGGACTGGTTCATTCGATGTATGCGACCGAATCGGGATGGCAAAACCCCTACGGCTTCACTGATATCGAGACCGACAATGCGCTCGGTCGCCAGCGGCGGACCGAGGAGGATGATCGTCGAGAAGCCGTGAACGATCTCACCCACAGCCTCGTCAACAATCAGCCCTTTACAACGATCGGCTACCCCGAGGAGATCCGTGCATTTCGAACGGACCGCTTCGTTGGGTGGGAAGAACACGGTATCCGACAGCCACTTTCGTATCTCGCCCTTGAGCGATCGGATTCCGTCTCTGCTGACGAAGAACTATCGCTGCGGCTCGCAGTCAACGACGCACGCATCTCACAGAATCTCAACCCGTTGTCTGTTGAATTCAGACAGGCCGAACCGTTCACAACGCTCCTGTATGACTCTCTGGCTCGTCGGATCGAAGACGAGATTGTCCCATGGCTTGCCTCCGACTGGGAGTTCGAACCGAACGGCGACACTGGAACGGTAACAGCATCGTTACGCTCGGGAGTGCTCTGGCACGACGACAGCTCGATGACAGCCACCGACGTGGCATTCACCTTCGAGTTTCTTTCGGATACAGCACTCGGAGAGCTCGCCGGCACTGTTCCTGCACCACGATTTCGATCGTGGACATCACTCGTCTCAGACGTTGAGGTACCTGATGACACGACAGTTCGTCTCACCGTCGAGACACCGAGTGAAGAGGTAGCAATACAGGCGCTTTTGACCCCGATTTTTCCAGAGCACATCTGGCGTGGGAAACAGGAAGTGGCCGAGATCGCGGGAGTCGAAGGATCGAGCAATGTCACAGAGGCGCTGGTGTGGGATAACAACGATCCAGTCGGGAGCGGGCCACTACAGATAGACGATGTGTCGTCTGACGATGAAGTGACGTTCGTCCCGTTCGAACAGCATTTCCTCGTACGCGGTGGCGACTCACTCGAGGAGATTCCAGAACGGTTTCTCGGTGAGCCTGCGTTCGATCTGCTCGAACTCCAGATGGTGCCAGGCAACGAGTCAGCAGTCAATAGCGTGGCGCTTGACGAAAGCGACGGGACCGCAACGGGTGTCGATCCTCGTGAAGAGGTTCTGGAAGCGATTGCAGAGGAACCGAGCGTGTCGATGCTGGTTGAACACTCACCGTCGCCGTATCATATCGGCTTCAATACTGCAAAGCAACCATTCGGTAACCCATACCTGCGACAGTTGCTGGCCCGCCTGGTCGACAAACAGTACGTCGTCTCCGAGATTTTTGGCAGCCATGGGACACCGGCCGCACACCCACTCGACGAGACGGTATGGGGACCAACTGAGCTTCAGTTCGATGGCGAGGATCCAGTGGTTCCGTTTCTCGGATCTGATGGAGAGGTAGACGAACAACAGGCACGAGAAGCGTTCAGAGCGCACGGATTTCAGTTCGACGACGATGGAAAACTACGCATACTATGATCCCACTACTCCCCCAGGTTACGGTTGTGGTCTCCCTGTTGACAGTGCTTGGCTTGATCACGATTGTCGGGCTCGACCGCCTCTGGGAGTTTCGGACCCAGGCGCTTGCCCGGTTTCGGATGGTGTTTCCGTATCTCGTCTTGCTCGGAGGGGTGCTTGCGCTCAATTCGGTACTGCGGGATATCGGCCCAACACTGTCCTGGGTCGTTGGCCACCAGATTACAGAGATACTGTTTAGCTGGGAGGGTGGCTTCGTCGCCTGGATGCAGAGCCACTCGCACCCATACGCCGATATCTACTTTTCGTACATCTATATTTACGGCTATATTTTCTTGCTTATCTTCCCCGTCATCGCGTATTTTGTGCTCAGTGATAGCCGCCCAGTCCGTGAGGTGACGCTTGCGTACACACTCAACTACGCCATTGGCGTGCTCTGTTACATGCTATTTATTGCCTACGGTCCGCGAAACGTGATGCCCGATGCCGTCGACCAGATTCTCTACCTGCACTGGCCGGAGTCACACCTTCTCACCCAGGAGTTCAACGCGAACGTCAACGTCTTCCCGTCACTGCATACCTCGCTTGCGGTGACCGTTGCCTTGCTCGCTGTTCGGACGCGAAAACAGTACCTCCTCTGGGTGCCAGTCGCGTCGCTGCTCGCGGTCTCGGTCGTCATATCGACGATGTACCTCGGGATTCACTGGGGGATCGATGTCGTCTTCGGGATACTGCTCGCGGCGGTGAGTGTTGGCGGAGCAATCTGGCTGTCGAGCCCGAAACGCAGAGATGGGTATCTCGGTGCGATCGGGAAGCGACTCCGTGTGCTGATCGATCGACCAGTCGACTGGCTCATTGCAACGGTCAACTCCTACCGCCGTGAGAGAACCGGCGATCCACGGCTTGACCCCTAGACGGTGTCGTCGAACGCCTCGCTAATGATCTGAAAAGACTGTGTGTCGACCTCGTCTGTATCGATCGCAAACAGCCCGAGAAAGCCAGCCGAGTCGAGTCGCGAGGAGACGACGTGACTGAATTTGAATATTTCTGCCTCACCAGACTTGCCGACCATCGACGAAAGCGAGAGGAGTCCGACGCGACAACGATCAACCCCGCGCTGTGAGAGTTGGTCGAAACACTCCACGACGCCGATACCGGTCGCTGTTAGTTCTGTCGGTGACGCCACTGTGTAAACAAAGAGATCCTCAGCGGTTGTCTCGGTCTGTTCACCAGAACAGTCAACGATCGTGAGTAGCCGGGGTTCGAACGAGACGCGCGCTTCGAGAGCTTCGACTATTTGGGATGCTGGCAGGTCAGTCGTGATAACGACTGCACCCTCACCATCACGAATACCGGTAGCGAGCGCATCGAGAATACGATCACGGTTTTCCTGCTCGTCGTGGCTGGCTACGAGCAGATTCGTGCCAGGTGGAACCGAGCGCGCTCCGTCGAGCACACCAGGAAGGTCGTACATATTAGCTCTCGTCACCGATACTGCGAATCGTCGCGATGAAATCGTCGTCATCTTCGATGCCACCGAGCGTCTCGGAGAGTTCTTCACGGAGTGTTCCAATACGATCGACCAGTTCGGTATACTCTTCAGTACCATCCAGCTCGGCCCGGTTTTTTGTCGCTTCCAGTGTTGCCCGCTTTTCGACGAGCGCGTAGTACTCCTGGAGGAGTCTATCGTACTGGGATCGTTCGAGGAGATTTTCCACTGTCGTTCGGAGTGTATCGCTTTTGACTGGTTTCGAGAGGTAGGCATCGAATCCCATCTCGAGAATATCGAAATCCGGATCGACTGCGGTAACCATCGCGACCCGACAGTCGAGTTGCTCCGCTCGGATCCGTTCGAGTACCTCATCACCAGACAGACCCGGCATCATCCGATCGAGCAACACAACATCGATCGACTCATCCAGCTGTTTGACTCCCTCGTCACCGTTTAGGGCTGTCCGAACCGCGTACTGTTCGTCGAGCCACAGGCGATACGTCTCCGCAACGTCGGGTTCATCTTCGACGATCAACACGACTGGATCCGAGTCTGCCATCTGCTCGGGCTGTTTGCTCTCTATGCACATAGCCTTATGGGAGGAAACCGGTATACCCAAACCCTGCTGACTCCTATCGAGCCCTATGATACAAAATCTTGCAGCCGGCCAGCCCGGAATGACGAGCAACGTCTTTCTCGTCACCGGGGAGCGAACGGTGCTGGTCGATACGGGGGCGCAGTTCGATGTCGTCACAGCGTGTCGAAAACACACGACAGAACTCGATGCCGTCGTGTTGACACACACGCATCCGGACCACATCGGTAACGTCGAGGCGGTTACCGCTGCCTTCGACGTTGCTGTCTGGGGGTACGACCCGGACCAGGAGGTCGTCGACCACGAAATAGACGATGGTGAACAGCTACAGCTTGGAGATGACTCGTATGAAGCGATCCACACACCAGGGCACAAAGACGACCACATCTGTCTATACTCGGCTGCGAAGGGTGTCCTGTTTGCCGGTGATCTCGTCTTCGCGAATGGAGGGTTTGGTCGAACCGATCTCGCAGAGGGTAATCGGTCGCTACTGGTTCAGAGCATTCAGAAACTCTGCAACGCTGTCGACGACGAGTTACACGAGATGCACACCGGCCACGGACCGAGTGTCACAACGAACCCACGCCAGGACATCGAACTCGCGTTGCAGGCATCTCAGATGCCGTAATCACGCGTAGCGCTCTGTTTGTACGGTGCCGTTAGGCCAGCCCGTAGTAGCCAGGCTCAGAGTCGCCGGCTGGCTCGGCGAAAACGAACTCGTCTGCGTTTTTGATCATCCAGGGAATGGCCCAGTCCAGCAGGACGTTCTCGGTCTCGACATCCAGTTCAGCCCCGACATCGAGGCCCTGAAGCAAGCGGGCGATTTCGTAGATCGTGTACAGCTTCTCCTCGTCCAGTACCTCGTCTGGTTCGCGAAATGCAAGCGGGCGAAGATCCTCCGCCGTGGTTCGGTCAATCGGCATACCGGCTCTAGTGAGTGCGCTCGGTGTAAACACTCCGGTACGTCGTCACGTGGCGTGTCGGGTCGAATTCGTTGCTGAAACATATATCAGTCTGTGTCACCAACCACCAGTAATGAGTGATTTCGGTTGGGGTGGGGCTGTGTTGTTGCAGTTTGGTCCCCAGGATGCGCCGCTGATCTGGTACGGAGCCGTATTCGTTCTTGCACTCCTTGTGATTGCTGCTGGGATCGGATTCTGGATGGCCAGAACGGAGTCAGAACGGCAGCCTGTGATTGACCACGAGAGTCTAATAAACGCCTTCGAGGAACCGCTCGTGGTGGTGGATCACAACAACAACGTGTTGATCGGGAACGTTCCGTTCCGGTCGCTGTTCAAACGCGATATCGATGGACGCGCGATCGAAGAGGTTCTCGACTCGGCTCCCGGCGCCGTCGAGGCGATTACGAACCGAGAACAGACAGTCGTCGCAATCGAGGGAAATGGCGGTACTCGACAGTACGAAATCCGACTGTATCCGGCTGGAAAAGAGCCACGGCCACCCCGAAAGTGGGTCGTCCTCTTCGACGATGTGACCGATCAACGACAGCGAGAGACAGAACTCGAACCCGAAACCGAACAGCTGGATCAGTTCGCCGGGCTCATCTCGCACGATCTGCGAAACCCACTCGATGTCGCAATTGGGCGCACAAACGCAGTCACGGAACAACTCGACGACACCGAGCTGTCGAACCATATGACGCGTGTCCAGGAGGCCCACAGGCGGATGCAAGAGATTATTGATGACATGCTCTCGCTTGCGCGGTCTGGTCACAGCATCGACGAAATCGAGCAGGTGCCACTGGAAACTGTCGCGATGGATGCGTGGTCACTCGTCGAGACCGGAGAGAGTTCACTCGTCGTAGACACACAGCTCGTTATCCGGGCAGATCGAGAGCGACTGACACAGATCTTCGAGAATCTCTTTCGCAACGCGGTCCAGCACGCCGGGCCAAACGCGACGGTACGTGTCGATGCGCTCGAATCGGGGGATGGATTTGTTGTCGCCGACGACGGAGCCGGAATCCCGATTGAGAGACGTACCACTGTGCTCGAAGCCGGCTACACCGATGGTGAGGACGGAACAGGTCTCGGACTGGCGATCGTTTCGAGTCTCGTCGATGCCCACGGCTGGACGATTACCGTGAGCGAATCCGACCGCGGCGGCGCACAGTTCGAGTTCTCGGGCGTAGAGACGGTCGCAAACGAGTCACCAGAAACAGCTACCGACCGAGTGACCGAGCAGCGTGGCTAGATGCCCTGTTTCATCAGATGGCTTCGCAAGATGTCACTCTCCCTGTTCGCTGTGGTCGGATTGATCACGAGTAGCTGGTCGTCGGCGTCGAACTCGCCACGGTCGGCGAGTGTCTGTAGCCCCTGGATCGCAACACCACCTGTTGCACTCGCTGGAACGCCATCCCCGGCAGCCGAGACAGCAGCTTCAAGCAGTTCGTCATCTGTCACCGACACCGCGCCGCCGTCAGTCGCTGCGATCGCCTCGAGGACGTACCGTCCGCCGGCAGGTTCGGGGACTTCGAGCGGACCAGAGATCGTATCCGGCTGTTGCACGGCTGTTGGTTCCGTCTCGCCAGCCTCGTCTGCCGAAACGATCGGCGCACAGCCCTCTGGCTGGGCAGCATACAGCCGTGGCACGCTGTCGAGAAAGCCAGTTTGCTGCAGTTCGAGAAAGCCACGATAGAGGCCAACGAGTACGGTCCCGTGAGCAGTCGGGTGGACAATCGCGTCTGGCAACGTCTCCAGTCGGGCGAACAGTTCGTACGCGATCATCTTCTGCCCCTCGTGTCGGTACGGAGTCTCGAACGGTGCGAGTGAGTACCAGTCCTCACCGTGGGACTCGAAGGCCGAAACTGCATCGGGATAGCGCCCACCGACGACGTTCATATCACCGCCGTGGACGTTGATCATCGCCTTGTTGGCGAACGTCGAACGACTCGGGACAAAGCTGTGTGAGGCTAGACCCGCCCGCGCGGCATACGCTGCCGCAGCTTGCCCACCGTTGCCAGTCGTTGGAAGCGCGACATCGGTCGCGCCGTGTTGGCTGGCGGCGGTGACGGCCAGTGCGATCCCTCTGTCGACGACAGCCCCCGTCGGGGATCGGGATTCGTCCTTGAGGAGGACACGCTCGACACCGGCGCTGTCAGCGAGATTCGGACAGTCGATCGTCGGTGTCATCCCCTCGCCGAGCGTCGTCAGTGCTGCGGACTCGAATGGGAGCAGGTCGGCGCTGACGTCGCCGCTGTCGAGATCCTCGTGAAGGCGCGCACGGTGAGCAGCATCGTAGCTCGGTGTGAGCGCTCCACCACACTCCGGACAGCGGTGCGTCGTCGTCTCGGCGTCCGCGGTGGCCGAACAGTCAAGACAGTCCAGGCCGGTGAACCCAGCAGTCGTTTGCATACATCACGGTTGGGCCGCGGTCACAAATCCCTGTCCGTCCGCCATAGCCAACAGAGACAACCGTACTCGACCGACCACCGTCAAAAGGCGAGCCATTTTGGTTCTCGCAGCCATCAGGGCGCGTATGAGAGAAGTCATCGTCGCGGGCGGGGGAGTCGCGGGTCTGGTCGCGGCCCGCCGACTCGCCGAAACCGGTGTCGACGTGACAGTGTTCGAATCCGAATCACGCGTCGGCGGTCGTCTCAGAACCGACACACAGGATGGGTTCGTCCTCGACCGGGGATTCCAGGTGCTCTTTACCGCCTACCCTGCGGTAACGCAGTTTCTCGATCTCGACGCACTCGAGATGCGAACGTTCCGACCCGGCGCGATACTGGTTCGACCCGGTGAGCGGACGACACTTTCGGATCCGTTCCGTGACCCGAGGGCGGCTACAGCCTCGTTGCTCAACCGCGACGTGACACTTCGTGACAAACTCCGGGTGTTGAAACTCCGGCGGAGACTCTCCCGGAAATCACTCGGAGAGATTATGCGATCGGACCAGATGAGTATCGAGGCCTATCTCGCCGACCGCGGCTTTTCACAGGCGTTTCGTGAGAACTTCGCAGCACCCTTTTACGGTGGGATTACACTCGATCGGTCGCTTTCTTCCTCACAACTTGTCTTCGAGTACACGTTCAAGATGCTGTCTGCGGGGAAAATCGGCGTTCCGGCCGCGGGGATGGAAGCGATACCACGACAGCTCGCACGGCGGGCCGAAGAAGCCGGCGCGCGAATCGAGACCGACACGCCAGTCGAGCACCTCGACAGCACCTCGGAGGGTGTCGGCGTCGAGGTCGAGGCTGCAGGTGAGACGATCGAGGCAGACGCTGCGGTCGTCGCGACCGATCCGAAAAGCGCACGGGAGCTAACTGGCTGTGAATCGATTCCGACGACCGGTGTCGGCTGTGTTACACAGCAGTTTTCGCTGCCCGAGAGCCAACAGCTCGATACCGGGCGTCGGCTGCTTTTGAACACCAAGGACGGGAGACCGAACACGGTTGCACCGATGTCTGCGGCCGCTCCGGAGTACGCCCCGGCCGGCAAACAACTCCTGAGTGCCACCTTCCTCGGGCCACCCGAAGAAAGTGACGAAACACTGGCGAAAATCGTCCGACAGCGGCTCACGTCGTGGTACCCCGAAAATCACTTCGGCGAACTCGAACTGCTCACAACACAGCGCATTCCGTTCGCGCAGTTCGACCAGCCACCTGGCTTTCGGAGCCGACTCCCGACTGTCGAGACACCACGTGGCGATATCTATCTGGCTGGCGAGTACACCGAATGGTCGGCGATCCAGGGAGCGATGGAGAGCGGCCGACGGGCAGCACGGGCAATTACCCGATGATTCCGCTCCCGGCGGCGATCAGTCGAGTATTGTGACTGTGTTCCGAGCGCGTTCGAGCACTGTCTCGATCTGTTCTCGATGTGTCGCCACAGCCTCCTCGTCGATCGCGGTTCGGCTGGCGATCTCGGCGTCGGTCAGCCCTCGTTCCCCGAGTGCGCGGACTGTCGCCTCGGATTCGTCGAGGAGTGTGTACTCGACCAGCAGCTCTCGACGTGCGTCGAGTTCGACCGCTGTCGCATCCAGCGGCGGCTCGAAAGTCGGCTTGGC
>LKMJ01002168.1_pt1 | contig 17883 bp, 14 predicted proteins | sample 643391 | NCBI WGS metagenome assembly LKMJ01 (sample SAMN04112250, study PRJNA286221) | soda lake metagenome | biome: soda lake; feature: Kulunda Steppe; material: water; isolation source: sample PL-Br10 brine of Picturesque Lake | place: Russia: Kulunda steppe | collected 2010-07
ACGGTATCGAAGCTTTCGAAATGAAAGAGCCGATTGTTCCAGACCAAGATGTTCATTCTCTTGAATTCGATCACTTCCCGTGGCTTACGTTCTTTTCACCAGAGCGCGTTGAGCATTATTCACGAGAGAAGCTTCTCTCGACACCAGCACCCCGGGTTGAGGAACTCGATGATGGCAGTATCATGATTGTGACCCGTAATCCCCTGAATTGGGAAGAGGATAGCGAAGTCGCTGATCATCTTGGCATTCCATCAGCAAAACAATATCTCGACTCGGTTTGATGCGTTTTGTGCAGTAGGGGTGTGATGTCAGGCAGATCTGATCCTGCAAAGCAAGTGCTTCGGATCACACATCCCGTTGATCAACACCAGCACAGGCAGCCATCCAGCGCGCGCTGAAGGGGACGGACACCAGCCAAGACGAGGTGCCCGAGCAGGTCCTTGGAGTGATCGGTGAGGGAGGCCAGCCACTCGATCCGGCGCTTCGCCAGACGTTCGAACAGCGGCTTGATGCAGACTTCGGGGCCGTCCAGCCGGATGTAGAGACAACAACCGAAACGGAGGCACACGCTGCCGCTGTCGGCGCGAGTTTAAAACCCCCACTGTTAGAGAGAGCCAGTGAACGAGAATATCCTCGATACGATCGGCTCGCCACTCGTGGCAGTCGACAGTCCCGAGGGGACGACGATCGCGGCGAAAGTAGAGTCGTTCAACCCCGGTGGGTCGGCGAAAGATCGCCCAGCGCTGTCGATGGTCGAAACTGCCGAAGCAGAGGGACTACTCACCGACGGTGATACCATCGTCGAGCCGACGAGTGGCAACACAGGGATCGGTCTCGCGATGGTCGGGGCCGCGAAAGGATACGATGTCGTGCTGGTGATGCCAGCCTCACAGTCGAAGGAGCGTCGCCAGATCATGCGGGCCTACGGCGCGGAACTGGAACTCGTCGAGGGATCGATCAGCGACGCCCGCGAGCGGGCCGACGAGTTGACAGAGCGCGAGGGCTACGTCCAGATGTACCAGTTCGAAAACGCAGCGAACCCCGAGGCACACTACCAGACGACAGCTCCCGAGATTCTCGACCAGCTCGACGGCCGCGAACCCGACGCACTCGTGGCGGGTGTCGGCACCGGTGGGACGATCTCCGGCATCGGCCGCCGGCTTCGTGAGGAGTTCCCCGAGATCGAGATCGTCGCCGTCGAACCCGCAGAGAACGCAGTACTCTCCGGCGAGGAACCCGGTGATGACGAGTTTCAGGGGATGGGACCCGGCTTCATTAGCGAAAACCTGGATCAGCGTCTGCTGGATGGGATCGAGACTGTCGATATCGACACCGCCGAACGGGAGTGTCGCCGACTCGCCCAGGAAGAAGGGATCTTCGTCGGTCAGTCCTCGGGAGCGTCGAACGTCGCCGCAAAACGAGTGGCACGTCGGCTTCGTGGCCAGATCGAGGAGCCGCTCGTACTGACTGTCTACTGGGACTCCGGCGAGCGGTATATGACGACTGGAATGTTCGAAGCGGAGTAACTAGCCACGTCATCGCTCGAAACGGAGTCGTTGATTCCCGCCATTGTGTCCCCGGTTTTTTATCGTTGCTGTCGATACCTCCACTATGCAGATCACATTTCTCGGCACTGGCAGTGCGATGCCGACTGGCGAGCGGTTTCAGACCGGATTACTGCTCGAATCGGGCGAGCACAGACTCCTTGTCGACTGTGGCAGCGGCGCGTTGCATGGCCTCGCCGCCACCGATGTCGGCTACGAGGGCGTCGACACCCTGCTGTTGAGTCACCACCACCTCGATCACGTCTCCGACATTCCTGTGTTGATGAAAGCGCGGTGGCTCGCTGGTGAGGAGTCGTTGACGGTCGTCGGTCCCGAGGGGACCGGACAGCTGATCGAGGGACTGCTAGACGTCCACGAGTACATGCAGGATCGTCTCGATCTGACGATCCGCGAACTCGATCCCACAGACGGCCCGTTCGATATCGCCGGCTTCGAAGTCGATGCGATGGAGACCCGTCATTCGATGTACTGCCTTGCCTACCGGTTCCAGGAATCCGAGGAAGGTCCACCATTCGTTTTCAGCGGCGACAGCGAGGCCTTCGACGAGCTGATCGAGTTTGCCGACGGCGCGGCAGTACTCGTGCATGACTGTTCGTTTCCCGACGACGTGGACGTGTCAAATCATCCAACACCGACGATACTGGGTGAAACACTTGCTGCGGCCGATGTCGACGTTGGCCGCGTCTACCTGACACACCTCTACCCGCATACTGAGGGACGACACGAGGAAATGCTCGACTCGATTGCCGAACACTACGACGGCGACGTTCGGTTCGCTCGTGATGGACTCTCGGTCAGCGTTCGTTGAGAGCGGCCAAATGCAATCTCCTGGAGCTACGCCCGGTCGAGCGTAATTCTGAACTCCGCACCGCCGTGGTCACTATCCCGGAGTTCGACGCTCCCGCCGTAGGATTCGACAAGTGTTCTCGCGAGACCGAGTCCAAAACCAGTCCCCTCGCTTTCCGGTCCTTTCTGTCCCATCTCGAAGATCTCGTCCCGGACTTCCTCGGCGACGCCTCTCCCATTGTCGGCCATCCCAACGACGACCGTTTCGGGTGTGGGCTCCTCGGCGTACAGCCAGACCGTCACTGGCTCGTCGTTGTGCACTGCTGCATTGGAGAGGATATTTGTGAACACGGAGTCGATTAGATCGCCTGCGTAGACCTCGAACTCGAAGGCACCTGGATCGTACTCGATCGTTAGCTCCTCGAATTTCGTGTCGACATCTCTGACGACACTGCTGAGAATCGGCTCCAGCCTGCGCACGTCGGGCTCGCCTTCTTCTTGCTGGAGCATATTGACTGTGTCGCCGACGTTGTCGATCAACTCCGCCGCACTGCGGGAGGTTCTGTGGATCTTTGCTGCGTACTCTGCTGTCTGCGTCTCGTCGTCGACCATCCTGACGACGGCATCTGAAAAGCCGCTTATTACCTGGAGATCGTTCCCAAGATCGTGTCGGAGCAGGCGGTCGTACACCTCGACCATCTCCTTTCGTTTGGCCAGATCGTTTCTGGCGCGTTCGAGTCGCTCCCGCGATCGGATGGTGACGATCGCCGTCGCGACGTGTTCTGCGAGATAATCCGCAGGTCTGACGTGATACTCCTCGATAGTGTCGAGTGAGTGCCAGTGCAACAGCAAGATTGCCCCCGAGTCACCGACTTCGTCGGTATACACTGTCGGCGATGCGATCGTCACGCCGCCCCGGCCTGCCTCGTCGTACTCCTCGGGATCGACGACAGAGAAGTCGTCTCCGTCGTAGGCAATTTCTGTCTCCGAGGGCGCACAGATCGTTACCTCACCGTTCTCGTAGGCGCGGCGTGCGAGTGTGCCGGGATCGTCGCCGGTCGACAGATCAGACCACATGCTTTCGAGCACGCGGAGGTTGTCGTCCCGGCGGATCTCGATGACAGTCGGGGAGGGATGGCCGTCGATAAACCGTGGGGCCGCCTCGAGAGTCATCGTCGCCACCTCCTCGACAGATTCGAGATGGTAGATTTCCCGGCTGTATTTGACGATATGGCCTGCAGTCTTTACCGTTCGTTCCCGGGCGCTACTGTTCCCAGACTGTTTATCAGGCGACATTCTCTATTCTGAACCCACTCTCTGATGAGAAGATGAAGCGGCGATAAAAAATCGTTTCGGCGAATCCAGGCTGCCGTAGCTGTACAGATCACTCCAGCCTGTACCGGAGCAGTGCCGCAATTCCACCGATGTTTGCGAGCTGTCGACCGGGATCGAACTCGCTTGAGAAGACGGTCACGTCGCCGCCTTTCTGTTCTGTTGTCTCGATCACGTTGTCGACATCAATTCCCCACTCGCCGCCGCCGGTTCGCTCTTCCCGGAGCTGTTCGTCGAGGACGAGCAGCTGTTCGATTGCGCCGTAGTCTGCGGCTTTTTCGACCTGATCTGGCCCGTATGCAGCTTTGGCACCCTCAGCAATTCGCTCCATCAGCTCATCGATGAGCGCCGACTCCTCGGCGATTCGTGTCTCTTTTTGGACATCCTCGACTGCGCCGCGTTTGAGCACCTCGTGCACCCCGCGATCCCCGACTGCTGACGTATCGACGGTCGTGATCCGGTCGGTGAGTTCTGGGCGATTCTCTTCGATGTATGCCAGCACGTCCTGTTTGGTAAAGCCGGGGCCGGCGAGGATGATCGCGTCGACATCCTGTCTGGCGAGCACATCGCTCAAATCGGCGAACAGCTCCGAGCGTGGTCGGGCGTACTCACCCTTGCCGGTTGGGGCGGTCATCGTTGCCCGTTCTTCGGTGCCGTACTGGGCGACTGTGTGGACGTGTGCCTGTCCTTCCTCGACGGTGGCGATGGCGACATCCGGGTTGTCGGTCGCCTCGACAGCCTCCTCGATGCGGTCGCGCTGGTCGGGCTTCCAGCGTTTGGTGACATCGAGTTCGGTGTGTTCCTCCACATTGAGCGTGTGATGATGGCCGAGCTGGTCTTCTCGGGAGCAGTCGGAGATCGTTCCACCAATCCGGAGGCGGTTTGCAAACCGGGCGAACTCGACGGTCTCGACGTCGATCGCAGCCCAGATGTGTTCGCGCTCGCCGCCAGTATCCCGGAGCTGTTCGTCGTCGCGCTGGATCCGCCGGGTCGTATCACCCGAGACTGTATCACCCGGCTCGATCGCGTGAGAGAGATGCCAGAGGTCGTCGAGACTCTCGGGAACGAGTGTGAGTCGCTCGCGCCCGCCCTCGACTGGTTCGGTGTCGGCAATACGCATACGAACACTCCGACTCGGGAGAGTAAGTGACTGGTGATTGGTGTCTCTCACCGATACCAGCGCGAATCTGGGGCTTGCTCGCCGGTCGATGTTTCGGCGGCAAGCCAGCCGTCGATGCTCGATTCGGTCTCAGTGACGGCGGCGAGTAGGTTCTCGGTGTCGACCGCACTGTCTGCTTTGAGTGCCTGTCTGGCCGCGTTGTCGGCGAGCAACGCCAGATCACTCGCCGCGTACCCACCAGTTTTCGCCGTGACCGCCTCCCAGTCGATCTCACCCACCGGTCGCTCGGCGAGATGTACGTCGAGGATCTCCTTGCGGGCCTGCTCGTCTGGTGGCCCAACCTCGATCCGCTCGTCGAACCGACCCGAACGCAAGATTGCATCGTCGACTTCCTCGACGAGATTCGTTGCCCCGACGACGACACCGTCGCTGTCAGCGATCGTCTCCAGTTCGGTCAACAGCTGGTTGACGAGTTGGCGCTGACTCGTCGCACCGGTACTGTCGCGTGCTCCAGCGAGTGCGTCGATCTCGTCGATGAAGAGCACACACGGCTCGTTCGCCCGGGCGACCTCGAACAGATCAGCGACGTTCTGTGCCGGTTTCCCCATCCACCGTGAGGTCAGATCTGCGGGTGTCACGTCGAGAAACCGCCAGCCAAGCTCGCCCGCCAGTGCCGTCGCCACGTAGGTTTTCCCACAGCCTGGTGGTCCGTGCAGCAGAATTCCCGATGTGCTATCGAGGCCGTACTCCTCGTAAGCCTCGGCGTTGTCCACTGGCTCGATGACGACCTCTTCCAGCTGTCGTTTGAGGTCGACCATCCCGCCGACATCCTCGAAGTCACGATCGACCCGTGCTGTCACGAGTGATCGGGCACTCAGGTCGACATCGTCGGGCTGTGTCACCGTCTTTCCGTCACCGAGCGCGGAGCCGGCCCAGTCAGGAACACTCGACTCGGTGGCTTCGACAGCTGCAGCGAGGTGTTCCTCGTTAATCTCCGACTCGGCGCGCATCGCCCGTCGGGCGGCATCTGTCGCGATGTAGCTCAGATCACTGGCGGCGTAGCCGGCGGTCGATGCGACGGTCTCCGCGAGCGAGACCGAGTCGGCACCCGGTCGACCCGCCAGATGGATTTCGAGGATCTCCCTGCGTGCGGATGCATCCGGTGGTGGTACTTCGATCCGCTCATCGAACCGACCGGTTCGCAAGATCGCATCGTCGACCTCCTCGAGGAGGTTTGTTGCCCCGACAACGAGAATATCCTCCGGTACGTCTTCGAGCTCTGTCAGTAGCTGGTTTACCATCCCTCGTTCGCTCGTGTTCGACTGCTCATCTCGGGCGCTTGCGACCGCATCGATCTCGTCGATGAACAGCAGACAGGGGCTGTTGGCTGTGGCGATCCTGAACAGATCCTGGACGTTTTCTGCTGGTTTCCCCATGTACTTGCTTGCGAGATCGGCGGGTGTCACCTCGATCAACGACCAGCCGAGCTCGCCGCTTATCGCGCCCGCAATGTACGTTTTCCCACAGCCTGGCGGACCATGAAAGAGTACGCCGGAGACCGGATCGAGTCCGTACGCCTGGAACTGTTCCGGTTTCTGGACTGGATCGATCACTGACCGACGGATCGTCTGTTTGAGTTCGGTCATCCCCCCAACATCGGCGAAGGACCGCTCTGGGCTGGCCTCGACGAGCGTCTCGGCGTCCAGTTCTGTCTCTTCGGGCTGTACTGGTTGGGCTCGCGTGTTTGCTTGTACTTCACTGGGTTTGTCTGTCTGTTCAGTTCGTCGGTCGCTGTCGGTCGCTGTCGACTGATCAGCTTTTCTTTCTTTCAAAGGTATTTTACCACTGTCTTGTGTTTCCGTTGTCTCCGGGTCGGACAGCAGCGCCTCGTGTGCGTACTCCGCTGGCCGTGTACGATCAGCGCTCAGAAACGCCGAGAGCCACTCGTGACTCTCGAATGGCTGAGAGGCGTCATCCAGTGTTCGTACCGTGGCGATCTGATCCCGTTCGTGTGGATGATACAGCTCGGCAAGCCAGAAGGGGAGATAGAGCCGGTCGACTGACTCAACACCACCGAACCCGCCGATCTCGAACTCCTCGGGGAATCCGAACGGCTCGAACAGCCGCGATTGAAACTCGGCAGTGACCGTACTCGGGTCGTTCAGTTCAAGCGAATCACGAAGCTCGGTGATCCGGGTGGTCAGCAACCGCTCGGGTTGTGTGCTCGATACCTGAAAGTCGAACAACACCGTCCGACCGAGTCCTGGCTCGTCCCGTCCGAACTCGTAGTGATCGAGTGAGGCCATCGTCGTCTCGGTGACGCTGTCGCTGTACTGCTGGAGGGCGGCGTGGTTTTCTTCCCAGAGTCCGTCGAACACCGACGTGGCTGTCTGTGTCGTCGTCGCCGAGAGCAACCCGTCTGATCCGGTCTCGTACGTAAACTCCACCCGAAAGACAGGGTAGAATATCCGGTGGAGTCTACTGACCTCAATGTCGTCGCCAAACTGCCCGCTCGCAGCCATCGCCAGTTTGTGTGCGATCGGTCCAGGGCCGGGAAGCGGGCGGTCGAGGTCGATTCTATCGGGCAACATTGTGGCTGTGTGTTCGTGAGCTCTTTTTTGAGAGGCGTTCCGGCAGCATGCGCCCTCATATCACCGTTGTACAAATGATACTATCGGATTGTCATCACAAACGCCGCGTTCAATAGTCTCCGTTACCTTCCGCGTGTATGAGCAGCCAGGCAGCAGAGTCACTCGCTGTCGACCCCGAAATCGCACCCTATGTCGAGGAGTACGGCCCACTCTCACTTGACCGTGCCGAGGAGCCGTTCCAGCGGCTGATCGTCTCTGTGCTTCGCCAGCAGGTCTCGATGGATGCCGCCGCGGCGGTCCGTGAACGACTTGTCGAGCGCTTCGAGATCACTCCCGACGCGATGCTCGCTGCTGACGAGCAGGAACTGCACGCGGTTGGTCTCTCGGAAGCCAAAGCCGAGTACGTCAAAGCGATCGCGACAGCATTTCAGGAACACGGCTATCGTCAGGCGTACTTTGCGGAACTCTCCAATCAGGAGGTAATCGACGAGCTGACTGCCATCCGTGGTGTCGGTCCCTGGACTGCAAAGATGTTTTTGCTTTTCGCGCTGGCTCGGCCGGATGTTTTCCCTGTGGAGGATCTGGGTGTTCGGCGCGGCATAGAGATCGTCTGTGGCCGGGAGATGACTCGCGGCGAGATGCGTGAGCGAGCAACCGAGTGGAAGCCGTACCGTTCGTATGCCACACTGTATCTCTGGCGCGCATACGAGGGATGATGTTGCAGTCTTTCTCCAGGCCGTCAGTACTTTCTTCTTTTTGACATGTTCGCACTGAAGACGGATGCGGTCAATATTTGCTCCGCAGGCCTGCCCAATCGAGACGTTTGCCAGTCACTCTAGATCAAAGCGGTCGTTTTGCATCACCTTGCTCCAGGCCTGGACAAAGTCCGAAACGAGTTTCCGTTCACCATCCTTCGCAGCATAGACCTGTGAAAGCGCACGGAGACGGGAGTTTGAGCCAAAGACGAGGTCAACGCGGGTACCTTCCCATTCGACCTCGCCTGTCTCGCGGTCGCGGAGTTCATAGCGGTTCTCCTCGTCGGTTGCCACCCACTCATACTCCATCGAGACGACAGTCTCGAAGAAGTCGTTATCAAGCGCCTCCGGTTCGTCAGTGAAGACACCGAGTTCGGAGTTATCGTCGGTTGCACCGATTGTGCGAAGACCGCCAAGAAGTACAGTCGTCTCCGGTGCATCCAGATCGAGGAGATCAGCTTTGTCGACGAGCATCTCCTCGGGTCTTCTGTAGGCGTCGTCGGTGTAGTAGTTTCGGAAGCCGTCAGCATCGGGTTTGAGCGCCTGGAAGGATTCAACATCCGTCTGCTCCTGTGAGGCGTCCGTTCGACCTGGTTCGAATGGGACCTCGACATCGTACCCAGCGTTTGCAGCGGCCTGCTCGACGCCTGCGTTTCCGGCAAGGACGATGAGATCAGCAAGGGAGACGCGTGTGCCATCAGACTGGCCAGCGTTGAACTCCTCTTGAATCTCTTCGAACGTGGCGAGAACGCTTTCCAACTGCTCCGGTTCGTTAGCCTCCCAGTTTCTGTGTGGTTCGAGGCGGATGCGAGCGCCGTTTACGCCACCGCGCTTGTCGCTGTCACGGTATGTCGAGGCAGCCGCCCACGCCGTTTTGACAAGCTGTGATATCGAGAGATCGGTCGCGAGGATTTCTTCTTTGAGTTGCGCTGCCTGCGCATCGTCGATCAGTTCGAAGTCGACATCGGGGATTGGGTCCTGCCAGAGCATCTCCTCGTCAGGAACTTCTGGTCCGAGGAGTCGGGACTGTGGCCCCATATCGCGGTGAATCAGCTTGTACCATGCTTTCGCAAAACTGATTCCGAACGCCATTGGGTTTTCGTGGAATCGCTCGACGATTTCGCGGTAATCTGGATCCCGTTTGAGGGCGATATCCGTCGTCAGCATCATTGGCGTTTCGCTCTCTGTGCTATCGTGAGCGGGTTCTGCGGAGCCATGCAGCTGTTGGTCTTTTGGCCGCCACTGCCATGCACCACCGGGGCCTTTGTGTGGCTCCCATTCGTATTCGAGCAGGTTATTGAGAAAGTCCATATCCCAGCTCGTTGGGGATTGGGTCCACGGCCCTTCGATACCACTCGTGATCGTATCTGCACCGTTGCCCTCGCCGTATTCGTTCTCCCAGCCGAGGCCTTGCTGTTCGATTGGGGCGGCTTCAGGCTCTGGGCCGAGATGGTCATCGGAGGCAGCACCGTGGACCTTTCCGAAGGTGTGTCCGCCGGCGATGAGTGCAACGGTTTCCGCATCGCTCATCGCCATCCGGTCGAACGACTGGCGAATGTACGTTGCTGACTCCGCTGGGTCTGGCTCGCCACCCGGCCCTTCTGGATTCACATAGATGAGGCCCATATGGTCGGCGGCAAATGGACCGTCGAGGGTTCCGTCATCGTCGTGGCGCTTGTCTTCGAGCATCTCCTCTTCGGGTCCCCAGTCGACGGCTTTGTTGGGTTCGTAGACGTCTTCACGTCCGCCGCCGAAGCCAAACGTTTCGAATCCCATCGACTCCATTGCGACGTTTCCGGCCAGCACCAGCAGATCTGCCCAGGAGAGTTTCCGACCGTATTTGAGTTTGACAGGCTCGAGCACACGACGAGCTTTGTCGAGGTTTGCATTATCCGGCCAGCTATTGACTGGTGCAAACCGCTGGGTTCCACCGGATGTGCCGCCACGGCCGTCGGTGACCCGGTATGTTCCGGCCTGGTGCCACGCCATCCGAATGATAAGCGGGCCGTAATGGCCGTAATCTGCTGGCCACCAGTCCTGTGAATCGGTCAGCGCATCTTCGATATCTGCTTTCACCTCATCAAGATCGAGTGACTCAAATGCTGCTGCGTAATCAAACTCATCGCCATACGGGTCTACCGGCCGAGAGTTCTGATCAAGAATCTCTACGTTCAGCTGGTTTGGCCACCAGTCTTGGGTTGTCTTTCCGCTCGCCATCTCGTTTCCTGACATCTGTGGTGTCCAAGAAAATGTAAACAGGGCTATATGATTAGTTTTTCTATTTATTCTCAGTTAAAAATTACTGTAATATAAAGGTACGTCAGTCAGGTCAGTTTTGCATGCACCGCTTGACAGTCGCCTTTTGGTGACACCTGTATCGTTGCTCTGTTACTGATTACTCCAGCAGCGACGTTCCCGTCATCACGTCGGGCTGATCGATACCGAGCAGTTCGAGCATCGTCGGTGCGATATCAGCAAGCGTTCCACCGTTGCGCATCGTTCGCCCGCCGTCGGTTCCCTCTGGATCGACGTACACTGCTGGAACTGGATTCGTTGTATGTGCAGTGTGTGGTTCCTCGACAGTGCCCATATCGTCGGCGTTGCCGTGGTCTGCGGTGACGATGACGTGTGCGCCCGCGGTCTGCATGGCATCGAGTAGGCGTGCGAGGTTGCTATCGACGGCCTCGACAGCCTCGACGGCGGCGTCGAAATCACCCGTGTGGCCGACCATGTCGGCGTTGGCGTAGTTGAGCACCATCACGTCGGGATCATCGGATTCGATCACCTCGATCGCTTTGTCAGTCACCCCTGGCGCGCTCATCTCCGGCTGGAGATCGTAGGTCGGCACGTCCGGGCTCGGGACGATCTCTCGTCGCTCACCCTCGAACTCGACCTCGCGACCGCCGTTCAGGAAGTAAGTGACGTGGGGATATTTTTCAGTTTCTGCGAGTCTGAGCTGGGTGTGTCCGGTCTCCGACAGCGTCTCGCCGAGCGTGTCGACAGGCTGGTTTGGCGGGAACGCCACTGGGAGCCCGAACTCGGCGTCGTACTGGGTCATCGTCACGAGCCGGATCTCGGGTGAGTCAGTCTCGAACTCCCAGGCGGGTTCGATATCCGCGAGCATCCGGGTGAGCTGTCGGGCACGATCCGACCGGAAGTTGACGAAAATCACGGCGTCGCCGTCTTTGAGCGCCGCCCCACCGTCGACCAGGGTTGGATCGATGAACTCGTCGGTCGTCTCCCGCTCGTAGGACTCCGTTGCTGCAGCGACGGCGGAGTCCGCGGTGTGATCGCCCTCGCGGTTGACGATTGCATCGTATGCCCGTCTTGTTCGCTCCCAGTTCTGGTCACGATCCATCGCGTAGTACCGGCCGGAGACCGTCGCGACCGCACCTGTTCCGTGCTTCTCGGCGTGACTCTCCAGTTCGTCGAGATAGCCGGCACCACCCTTCGGAGCGGTGTCCCGGCCGTCGGTAAAGGCGTGTGTCACCGCTTCTGTCCCGCGTTCGGCGGCGAGTTCGATCAGTGCGTGGATGTGTGACTGATAGGAGTGGACACCGCCGTCGCTGACCAGCCCGAGCAGATGAACCTTGCCGCCGGATGCTTCGGCGTGTTCGAATGCCGAGAGCACCGTCTCGTTGTCCGAAAGCGGCGGATCCTGTGGCGCCTCGAAGATACTCGCCTCACCGCGTGAGCGGGCGATCGCATCCGTAATCCGCGCTGATTCCTGGATGACGACACGACCTGCACCGATGTTGAGGTGGCCAACCTCGCTGTTTCCCATCTGTCCTTCCGGCAGCCCGACACGCGGCCCGAACGTGTCGAGCGTGCTGTCCGCCCCGGTCTCCCGGAGCTGGTCGACTGTCGGTGTCTCCGCTGCCCCAACGGCGTCTCGTGCTGTTTCGTCCGGATTCAGTCCCCACCCGTCCAGAATGACAAGTCCAACGTTCATATTTACATATGCAGTCGCCGTCCACCCATACTTTGGGATACCTGCAAACGCCTCTCGCAATCGCAGTTCTGAAAACAATCATATATACATTTCCATCGAGAAACACTCTACTAATAGCTTAATTATTTTCAAATAGTCTAGTGGGTTTAAGGATATATACTCTCTTCCAGGACAATCATTTTATCTTCCCACCCCCGACCTGTTACATATGTCTATGCACCGCACGCACACTGATTTCCCAACCCCTCACAAAACCGTCTTCGATCGAACCCGTGTCATCGAGTGATCCAATCCGACGGAGTATCGAAGTCGAGTACTGGGTCGTCGACAGCGACGGTCGGCTGACCGAACCGGGCGAGCTCGTCGATGCCGCAGCCGGTGTCGAGCGTGAGTTCGTCGAGCCACTGTTAGAGATCAAAACAACGCCGTGTGAGTCATCCCGAGAGCTTCGCACGGAACTGCTCGGTCGGATCGAGGCAGTACTCGATCAGGCCAAGCGGTCTGAGAAACATCTTGTCCCGCTTGCGACGCCGCTGAATTACGGGGAGATTCCGGATATCGCCGACGAGCGCACCCGGATTCAGGATCGGACGATCGGTGAGAACTTCGAGTACGTTCGTCACTGTGCTGGCACACATATCCACACCGAACAACAGCCTGGCAAAAAAATCGACCAGTTGAACACGTTGATCGCTCTCGATCCCGCACTGGCGCTCGTCAACTCCTCACCATATTTCCAGGGGCGAAATCTGGCAGCAGGCGCGCGGTCGAAAATGTACCGCTGGCTCGCCTACGAGAACCTCGACCACCAGGGCAGACTCTGGCGGTACGTCAAAGACCACGACGAGTGGGAGCGACGACTCGAACGGCGCTACGAGGAGTTCCTCACGAGTGCACTCGATGCAGGCTTCGACCGCTCGACGATCGAGGCGAACTTCGACCCCGAGAGCGCCGTCTGGACACCCGTCCAGCTTCGCGAGGAGTTCGGTACCGTCGAGTGGCGGTCGCCAGACACTGCCTTCCCGAGTGAGATCCTCACACTCGCCGAGGATCTCGTCGCTGTTGTCGACCGACTCTGCACGGCCGATGTCGAGATCGGTGACGGTCCGCCGCGGTTCGGCGAGGAGATGATCACACTGCCTGCCTTCGAGACCGTCTGTGAGCACGTCGAAGCCGCGATCCAGCACGGTGTGTCGGAGAAAGTCGATTCGTATCTCACCGAGATGGGGATCGAACCCGACGCGTACAGTCCCATCACCAGAGCGGTCGAACAATCCGAGAGCGTAACCATCGAGCGTGCTCGCGAGATCCGCCTCGAATACGCGGCACGTCTCGAAGCGGATGTGAAACAGCCGATCAGCGCAGACTGAACTCTCCCGTCAGGTACACAAAAGCTAACAGCGGAACTATGTGTCCGCAGCGATTGTACTCGTGTATGCCCTCACAGCTACTCTCCGAAAACTTTGCCGAGAATATCGTTACGACAGCCCGGACAGCGACTGGAGACAGCCTTCGCTCTGTCACCTACTTCACGCGGTCGGATTTCGACCAGCTGTATCTCCGGGATGATCTCGAACAGGACGCGGATCTGAACACCTTCGTCGGCCACGAGTGGCGTGGCTACCGTGAGACCCAGAACGCCTATCAGCAGTCCGAACTCGGCATGTGCAAATTCACCGTGCGCGCGTTCGACAACGGCTATCTACTTCGTGTCGCCGAGGATCGCCGTGGTGTGTTGATCACGACCGACGGACTCTCGATGCAAAGCTACGAGGAGATCGCGGAAGCACTCAAACGACTGCTCCGAGACGCAGACGGTTAGTCTTCTGCACCGACGTTTTGTTCGCTCTGGAAGGTCGGTGGATCGGGTTCGATATTCGCGTACTCGACGGCTCGCTGGCCGAGCGTTGCGACCCGACGCTCGATATCTGCATCGACAAATTCGCCGTCTTCGATCTGATTGGACGCGCTCGGGACGGCAGCCTGGTGTGGAATCACCCAGGCGTTGACTGCCCGACAGACCGAACGCAGGTGTTCGAGTGTCGTCGTCGGGAACCGGCCCCCTGAGACACCAAGCAGTCCGACTGTCGTCCCCTCGAACTCGTCGAAGCCACAGTAATCGATCGCGTTTTTCAGCGCTGCGGAGTACGAACCGTGGTACATCGGCGACCCAAGCAGGACCGAATCGGCCTCGCGGAGCTGTTCTCTGAGCCTCGCGGCGTCGCCTACGTCCCGGCTGTCGGCGTCGAACACCGGGAGATCGTAGCTTCGGAGGTCGATCAGCCTCGTCGTTGCGCCGAGCGAGTCGGCTTCCTGGAGGGCGCGTTTGAGTGCTGTTCTCGTGTGTGAGCCGTCGCGGAGGCTCCCAACGACTCCGACGACGTGTGGTGGCTCGGACATGATACTGGTTTGGATGGAAGCGGTTTAGATTTTGGCTCTCTGTCGTCCCAACGAGCGACCGATCCCTCGCCGGTTGTCCCGGTCAACTACCTGTTATCGACCGCTGCACCCGTTGAAATCGGACTCTCCGTCCATTGCTGTCATCCACAAAGCATATTATGACTATCCTTACACAGTGTTGTATGTCAGATAGCCCTCCACTGCCTCGGGATACAGACGATGTTGCCCGCCGAGGATTCCTTGCAGCCAGTGTGTCGGCCATGGCCCTGCTTGCCGGCGTTGATCACAGTGCTGCCAGCGAACCCTCGAACGGCGAAACCAAAATTGCGGACTGGCACGACCTCAACGCAGTCCGTGAGGATCTCGACGGCGAGTACGTGCTGGTGACCGATCTCGACGAGGAAACTGCGGGCTACGACGAATACGTCGGCGATCCCGAGCAGGGATGGGAGCCGATTGGTGACTCGGGACCCGACGCTACCCCGTTTACGGGAACGTTCGACGGCAATGGATACGAGATTCGTGACCTCAAAAGTGACAGACAACAACGCGATGTTGGGATCTTCGGTGTCCATGCGGGGACGATTACGAATCTCACGGTCACAGATGCCGAAGTCGCTGGTCTGCGCTCGGTCGGTGGTCTCGTCGGGAGAAATGACGGCGGCGACGTGGTCGAGTCGTCTGTCCGTGAGGCGGACATATCGGGCAGAACAGCCGGTTGTCTGGTCGGGAGCAATAGGGACGGTGCTGTCATCGAGTCCGCTGTCAGCGAGGCGGAAGTGACGAGTGAACGTCTCACAGCCAACGCTCGGGCGGGCGGACTCGCCGGCTCAGCCGGTGCGGCGGTGTCATCGTCTCTGAGTGGTGGTCCCGACTCTCGCGTGGGTGGTCTCGTTGGGAGCAACTCTGGCGAGGTGATCGCGTCGTCGGTGGCTGAAGCCGACATCACAGGAGACGAGTGGATGGGTGGACTCGTCGGGAACAACCGTGGCGAGGTGAGAAACAGTCACTACAATCTCGACTCGGTCCGAATCAACGGAGAACAGCAACTCACTCTCGGAGGGATATTCGAGGAGCAGTACGATGACTGGCGGACCAACGACAGGGAACTAGAGATCCGGAAGTACGACTCGCTGTCCGAGGTTGACGGCTGGATCGAACTGACAGACGCACACGCTGTTCGGGATGCCCTGGGATTTGTCGGCGATTCCAGTGTCAACTGGCGTCTCCAGCGCGACCTCGATCTCACTGGGGACGATGCTGGACTGTATTTCCCCCATCTCGCTGGTACGCTCGATGGTAATGGACACACAATTACTGTCGATCTCGATCTCCCTGTTGTGGTGGGTGTTGGTGTTGTGGGGTACAACAGCGGGACCATCGATTCAGTTGCTGTCGATGGGACGATCACGGGTGGTCGTTGGGTTGGCGGCCTTGTCGGGCGGAACAGCGGTGAGATATTGTCGTCTGTGAGTGAGGCCGATGTCACGGGTGAGGAGATGGTCGGTGGGCTCGTCGGACTGAGCGGTAGCGAGCTGTCGTCTCCGAGCACGGGAGAGATCACGGCTGAGGTGGTCGAGTCGTCGGTGACCGAAGCCAAGATTACGGGCGATCGTTGGGTGGGTGGTCTCGTCGGCTCGAACAGTGGCGAGGTGATGGGGTCGTCGGTGACTGAAGCCGAGATTACAGGCGATCGGGACATCGGCGGGCTTGTCGGGTCGAGCAGTGGCGAGGTGGCAGAGTCGTCCGTGAGCGAGACAGCGGTCACTGGCCATTCTCCGGTCGGTGGTCTGGTCGGGACCAACCGTGAGGGTGGCGTAGTCGGGTCGTCTGTGAGCGCGACTGAGATCACGGGTACGGATCTGGTCGGTGGGCTGAGTGGATCGAACGATGGCGAGATAGGGGAATCACGGGCTGTTGCCGACGTGACTGGCGACCGTGGGGTTGGCGGCCTTGTCGGGCGGAACAGTGACGAGGTGATGGAGTCGTCGGTGAGTGACGCCGAGATCACTGGCAACGAACGAGTCGGCGGGCTCGTTGGATCGAACAGCGGCGTGGTGTCTGAATCGATGAGCGCGGCAGATATCTCAGGCGAGCAAGATGTCGGCGGGCTCGTTGGGCGGAGCAGTGGCGAGGTGGTGGTGTCGTGGGCAGCTGGCGAGGTGACTGGTGACCGTCGCGTGGGTGGACTTATCGGAGACAACCACCATGAAGCAGAAATAGCGGAGTCCTGGGCAGCCGGCGAGGTGACTGGCGAGGAGCTTGTCGGGGGGCTCACCGGACGGAACCTGGGCACTCACACAGCCGGCTACTGGGATACTGAATCGACAGGGCAGTCTGAAGGCGTTGGCACTCACTCCGGTGATGTCACTGGTCTCACGACTGACGAAATGCACGGCGAGACAGCGCCAGCGAACATGGATGCGCTCGATTTTGAGGGGACGTGGCAAGCTGTGACAGATCCCGACTACTATCCACTGTTGCAGTGGCAAGATCGCGACCAACTACTGGGTGGGGAGACCCAGACAGACGACAATGGGGACAACGATGGTGGGGATGGCGCCGACGATGCTGGCCCTGGATTCGGTATTCCGGGTGCAGTCGCGGGCGTCGGCGGCGGAGCATACCTCCTGCATCGGCGGCTGAGCAATTCCGACTCAGATTCGGAGTAACTCTCGCCTGTCGAGCCGTGGTGGAACACTTTATTTTCATCCAGTCTGCAGTACCAGTATGCTCATCACACTCGAAGGACTCGATGGGAGCGGCAAAACCTCCTGTCGGGAACTGCTACAATCTGCCGATTTCTCTCGGGATGTCCTGTTCACACGCGAGCCGACGAACAGCTGGTACGGTGAAGCAGTCCAGCGATCGATCAACGACGACGACGCTGACCCGCTCGCGGAGCTGTTTCTGTACGTCGCAGATCACGCCGCACACATCGCCGAGACGATCCAGCCAGCACTCGCCGAGGGCACGGTCGTCATCTCCGACCGGTACTCCGATTCGCGATACGCATACCAGGGAGTGACACTCGCCGACCGCTTCGAGAATAGTATGCAGTTCGTCCAGGAGATCCACGAGCCCTGGACACGCCCGCCGGATGCGACGATCTATCTCGACGTCGATCCCGAAACGGCTGCCCGGCGAAGCGGCGCAACCAACAAATTCGAGACTGCGGACTACCTCGAATCCGTCCGGGCGAACTACGAGCGGCTCATCGAGGCCGAGCCCGAGCGCTTTGTCAGAATCGACGCGACGCGACCACAAGAAGCGGTGCAGGCCGAGGTACTCGAAGCCGTCGAGACTATAATATGATGCTCTTTGTCGTCGTGAAGGCGTCGATGGTGTAGCCGATCCCTTCACGACCGATGCCGGAGTCGTC
>LKMJ01002169.1_pt1 | contig 17882 bp, 20 predicted proteins | sample 643391 | NCBI WGS metagenome assembly LKMJ01 (sample SAMN04112250, study PRJNA286221) | soda lake metagenome | biome: soda lake; feature: Kulunda Steppe; material: water; isolation source: sample PL-Br10 brine of Picturesque Lake | place: Russia: Kulunda steppe | collected 2010-07
ACGTGGCGATGGGCGAGACGTTACTCGAGATCGACGGGCTCTCGAAACACTTCCAGTCGGACACCGGCTTTCTCGCCGGCCTCTTCGGCTCCGAGGAGGTCGAGGCCGTCGACGACGTGAGCTTCGACATCGCCAAAGGCGAGACGGTCGCACTCGTCGGCGAGAGCGGCTGTGGCAAGAGTACGCTGGCCCGAACGATCCTGCAGCTGATCGAGCCGACGGAGGGTCGCGTCGCGTTCAAGGGCGTGAACTTGACGGAGCGGAGCCAACGGGAGATCCGCCCGCTCAGACGCGACATGCAGATGATCTTTCAGGATCCGCAGTCCTCGCTCAACCCGCGGATGAAGGTCGGACAGATCATCGAGGAGCCGATGCAGGCACACGACATGTACACGAAAGCCGAGCGCCGCGAGCGGGCGAAGGACATGCTCGAACGCGTCGAACTCGAGCGGGAGTACTACAACCGCTACCCGCACGAGTTCTCCGGCGGGCAGCGCCAACGGATCAATCTCGCCCGGGCGATGGTGACCGACCCCGACCTCATCGTCTGTGACGAGCCCGTGAGCGCGCTCGACGTGAGCGTGCAGGCCCAGGTGCTCAACACGATGCGGGACCTCCAGGAGGAGTACGGGCTCACCTACCTCGTCATCTCACATGACCTCTCGGTCGTTCGGTACATCGCCGACCGGGTCGCGGTGATGTATCTCGGACACATCGCGGAGCTGGCCGAGAAAGAGGAGCTCTACGAGAACCCGAAACACCCGTATACGAAGGCACTGCTCGACGCGATTCCGATCCCGGATCCTCGCTCGCGCGACGCTCGCGGGACGCTGGAGGGCGACGTTCCGAGCCCGATCAACCCCCCGAGCGGCTGTCGGTTCCGGACCCGGTGCCCGTCGCTGATCCAGCCCGCGGGGCTCGACCTCTCCGAAGCACAGTGGCAACGCGTCCGCCGGTTCACCCGTGCGGTCCAGCGCCGAACGTTCGTTCCCGGGTATCCCGACGAGGAGGAGGGGCTTCCGGTCGGCACGATCGACGACGCGGTCGACGCCGACTACTTCCCGGAGGGCCGCCCGGGCGGTGAGGCCGGCGAGATCATCGACGAGACGTGTCGATCGATCGCCGATCGCGAGTGGGATGATGCCCAGGACCTCGTGACCGAGCGCTTCGAGGAGGACAGCATCTGTGCGGCGGAGCGTCCGCAGTACACGGTTCCCGCCGAGTTCGGCGGGGACGGGCACGACGTGAGCTGTCATCTCCACCGCGACGACGCGATCTGATTCCACGCAGGTCGGTGCGTGGCGACGGTGGGCCGTCGGTGGTCGTCACCGCTCGAACGATCGTCGCCGCTCGAACGATCGTCACCGTTGAATGGTGATCGTCGTCGACGCCGTCTTCCGCGGATTCGTGCCGAGAAAGACCGCGATCTCGTGGTCGCCGGGATCGAGCGGCTCGTGGGTCGTTCGCTCCCCCTCGCGTTTCACGCGCCCGTTCCAGACGTGTTCGAACTCCCGGGTTTCGCCGGGACGCATCGAGAACGAGCGCGCTCCCCCCGGTTCGTAGGTTCGCTCGTCGGTCGCCTCGAGGAGTCCGTCGACGCTCCAACCCCACACGCGACGCCCGGCGATCGGGACCTCGATCGGCAGCGGGATCCGGTTATCGACGGTTACACGGAGGGTGATCGGGTCGCCGGGCGCGTAGCGTTCCCGATCGGTATCGACGTCGATGGTGGCCGCCAGCCGGGCGATCGCGGCGGGGACGAGCTTTTCGAGTCCCCGGGAGAACACCGAGGTGTCGTAGTCCTCACCCAGCTCCTCGGCGGTGCGGCTGCCTCGTGACGGATCCATCGGATCGGATCGAGTGGCTCGCTTCTGTTGAGCCTTCCGGGTGCCGGTTCCACGTCGGTTTCGAGAAAGATAGCTTTAACTTCGACATGGCTCACTTGATACCATGTCGTTTCGCCAGGGGTTCCGGTCGATCTACCGGGAGGCGTTGCCCATTCTCCTGATCGCACTCCTCGGTGGACTGTTTGCCGGCCTCGTGTTGGAGGAACTCATCGAGAGCGTCGAGCGGTTCCCCGGTCTGTTGGTGATGGTTCCGGTCTTCCTCGCCACGCGGGGGAACGTCTACGGCGCGCTCGGAGGACGCATCTCGAGCGGACTTCATCAAGGGCTGTTACCCCCCCGGTTCGAACGCAACGAGCGACTGACCAACGCCGTGATCGCGTCGTTCGTCAACGGGATCGGGATCTCGATCGTCATCGGCGTGATCTCGTGGATCGCGCTTCGCCTGTTGGGGCGGGACGCCGCGCCCGTCTACGAACTGGTGGCCATCATGCTCATCGCGGGCTTTTTTACGTCCATCGTGTTGATCTTCGGGCTGCTGCTTCTCATCTTCCTCGGCTATCAGCGCGGCTACGATCCGGACAACCTCGTCGGTCCCATCGTCACCACGCTGGGTGACATCTTCGGCATGGTGTTCCTCCTCATGGCCGTCCTCGTCGTGGAGGTTATCTTCTGATGGTCGTCCCGACCGGCGGCTCGCTCGGGACGTGGGACGCGAAGGCGATCGTCGCCAACATGTTTCCGCTTCTCGTCGTTCTCTGTGTCATCGTCCTGTGGGCGGGGATCACGCTGGAGGACGCCGAGGAGCTGTTGGAGCAGTACGGTCTCCTCGCCGTGATGGTGCCGACGATGGTCGACATGGGCGGGAACCTCGGCGCGATCCTCAGCTCCCGGCTCACCACCCGACTTCACCTCGGCACGACGGATCTGGACCTGCGGGACCGCGTCCTCTGGGCGAACGTCGCCGCCATCATCGCGCTCGCGGCGACGGTCTTCACCGCGCTCGCTATCGGTGCGTGGGCCATCGGACAGGTCATTGGCGCCCCGCTCGGGCTCGTGACGCTGCTCACCATCTCGCTCACGAGCGGGATGGCCGTCGCCGTCATCGCGATCGTCTTCAGCTTCGCGGCGACGTACGGCTCCTATCGGCTCGGGATCGATCCCGACGACACCACCATCCCCATCGTCACCAACGTCGTCGACGTCTTCGGAATGGTGATCTTCATCGGCGTCTCCGCGTGGGTGCTCGGCTTCTGACGCGGCGTCCGACGTCCAGCACGCGACGCGGGCTCTCCCGCAACCGTCCACCCGTTCACTCTCATTCGCCCGGCCACTCCTCCAGATCGACGACGAGAACGAGTGCGTCCTCGCCATCGGGGTAGTATCGAGGAAGCCGACGGATCGCCTCGAATCCCTCGCTCGCATACAGCGAGCGGGCCGCCTCGTTGCTCTCGCGGACCTCCAGTTTGACGACCGCTGCACCCCGGACGCGAAGCCGACCGAGCGCGGAGCCGAGCAGCGTCCGGCCGATGCCCTCGCCGCGCGCGTCCGGGTGGACCGCGAGGTCCTTCACGTGGCCGATGTCCCGTCCGAAGTTGGGCGTCGAGTCCGCGACGACGTAGCCGACGACGACGCCGTCACGTTCGGCGACGAGAAACGCCGGCGCGTCGAGCAGGCGATCGAAGGCGTCGTAGGGCCAGGGATTCGAAAAACAGCGCCGCTCGATCCGAAGGACCTCGAGGAGGTCGGCACGGTCGACGGGACGGATCGACGCCTGTGGGCGGGTCACACCCGAGATTCGACCTCGGCGCCGATAAGCACGACGTACTCGACGGACGAACCGGCTACCCGAGGCCGACGACCAGCCGCACGACCAACAGCCCGACCGCGAGCGCGACGCCCCCGACGACGCCGAGCCAGAGCCCGACGCCGACGGCGGAGTGATCCGCCGCGAACGTCGCCAGCCGGTCGCCGACGCCGTCCGGATCCCGGGCGTATCCGAGCGTCGCCTCCGCACAGTACGTACACAGCGCAGCCTGCTCTCGCGGGCGCTCGTGGGTTTCCCGACAGAAGGGGAGCCCGTCACACGAGTAGCTTTCGCTGCCGATCCCCACCGGGACGGCCTCCTCGGGAACCACCTCCTCGCCACAGTTCGCACAGCTCACCACCTCGTACTCGACGTCGCCGTGCGGGGTGGGCGCCGATCTGGTCTGCGCCCTGGACATGGTCGTACCGAGGTGTGCGGTCCGCAAAAGCATGTCGCCGGTCCGAGCCGCGTCGGTGTCGCCGGTCCGAGCCGCGTCGTCGACTGCCGCCCGCAGGCTGTCGTTCACGGGGCGCGTGTCACCGACTGTCCACCGCCGATCTACGACGAAAGCGTGCGGTCGATGGCGCGTTCGACGGCGAGTGCGGCCGCCTCAACCTCCCGGATGCGGACGTACTCCCGCTCGGCGTGCGCGACGGGGCCCGTCTCGTCGGCGAGGTCGCCCGGGCCGAAGACGACGGTCGCCGCCGGCGCGAAGTACGACGCCTCCGTCGCCGCGCCGAACGGGCGGACGTCGCCGCCGCGGTCCGACGGGACGCCCACGGCGGCCACGCCCTCGCCGGCCGCGTTCGCGACGGTCCCCACGAACTCGTGGTCGGGATCCGTCGCGAACGCCTCGAAGAACGGCGACTCGCGCTCGGTCAACTCGACGGCGACGTCGACGTCCGCGGGCGTCTCGGCACGAACCGCCTCGGTCAGCGCGTCACGGAAGCCGTCGGCCGTCTCCGGCGGCACGCTCCGCCGATCGACGGTGATCGCACAGTCGGCGGGCACCTGGTTCGACGCCGATCCCCCTTCGACGAGCGTCGGCGTGAGCTTGGGCTCTCCGAGCTGTGGATGTGCCTCGGCGTCGTCATCGAACGTCCGGATCGCCCGGAGTGCACCCTCCGCCGCCGCGACCGCGTTGGCGCCCGCGAACTCCGCGGCGTGTGCGGCCTCGCCGTGGAGGTCGACGGTGCCCTGGAACCGTCCCTTCGCGGCCGTGCAGACGTCCAGCCCGGTCGGCTCGCCGACCAGAAACAGATCGCCGTCAAGCCGATCGGCGCCGGGACGGTCGGCACCACCTGACCACCCCTCGGCACCGGCCCGGTCTCCGTCGTCGGGGAGCAGCCCCATCAACGCCGCGGCGCCGAGCGAGAGGACCTCCTCGTCCGGCGTGATCGCCAGGGTGAGTCGTCCCCGTTCGGGCTCCGCCGCGAGGAATCCATATAAAAGCGCCGCGAGCGGTCCCTTCGCGTCGCAGGCGCCGCGGCCGCGGATGATCGGCTCGTCCTCGTCCGTCCCGTCGCCGAATCCCCGCTCGAACGGTACGTGTGGCCTCACGGTGTCGATGTGTGTATTTAATACGAGATGTGGGCCGGCCGCCGGCGCGGACGACGACTTCTCGGCGAGGACGCAGCCGCCGGCGACGACGGATGCCTCGATGTCGTGATCGTCGAGTGCCGCACACAGCAGCTCCCGCATCCCCTCGACCGTCTCGTGTGAGGGCGTTCGGACCGCCTCGGCGAGGAACTCGACGGGGTCGAAGCCGATCTCGTCGGTACGAAGCGCCGGCGGTGTGTCGTCCGTCGGCCCCCCGTTTCCGGTCCGCCCCTCGTCCACCGCCCCCCCGTTTTCGGTCCGCTCCTCGTTCGTCGTCATCGCGGATCCGCCGGAAGCGTCGCCGAGAACTCGTGGGTGACCGGTCCGGAGAGCGTCGCGGGGCCCCCGGCGGGCACCGTGATGGCGAGTTCTCCGCCGGGCGGTCGCGTTCGAACCGTCTCGCCGTCGACGAGTCCCAGCCGTCGCGCGACCGCGGCGACGGCGACCGCACCGGTGCCACAGGAGCGGGTCTCACCCTCGACGCCCCGTTCGAAGGTCCGCTGGTCGATCACGGGGTCGCCGTCGCCGCCGTGGCCGTCCTCGACGACCGCCGCGAGGTTGACGTTCGCACCCGCCGGAAAGACGTCCGCGTGACGAACGGGAGGCGCGACTGCCTCGAGCGCGACGTCGTCGACGTCCTCGACGAACGCGACCGCGTGGGGGACGCCCGTGTTCACAGCGGTGACGACCAGCCCGGCCACGTGCTCCTCGATGAGCGGTTCGGATCGGTCCAAGGGAACGTCGGGAGCCTCGAACCGGGGCGTCCCCATCTCGATGGTCGCCTCGGTTCCGTCCGCGCTCACCGTCGCCCGTCGCGTGCCCGCCTGCGTATCGATCATGAACTCGCGTTCGCCGGTTCGATCGTGAGCCCATCGGGCGACGACGCGCGCGCCGTTGCCACACATCGCGGCCGTCGAGCCGTCCGGCTGGACGAGCGTCATCACGACCCGCGTCGGTCGGTACTGCGTCTCGACGCTTAAAAACAGGACGCCGTCGGCGCCGCGTCGCTCCGCGCCGTCGACGCCGGATCCCGTGGCTTCCGCCCGTTCAAACGCGTCGCCGTCGATGCCGGTCTCGCGGTCACAGTAGGCCTCGGCGAACGCGCTCCGGTCGCCGATCGCCTCGGCGGCATTGACGACGACGAAGTCGTTGCCGGTCCCGTGGTACTTCTCGACGGGGACGGCGTGGGTGCTCATTGGTCTCCCCCTTCGTGGTGGAGGATTGAACCGGTTTCGGCCGGGTCCTCCTCGACGACGGTGAGATCGGCGAGCGTCTCCCGCCGCCGAACGAGTCGTGCGTCGCCGCGTCCCGACAGCGCGACCTCCGGGGGTCGCGGGCGCGAGTTGTACTGGTTCGCCATCTCGTAGCCGTAGGCGCCCGCGATCCCGATCGCGAGCAGGTCGCCGCGGACCGGTCGAGCGATCGGACGGTCCGTACAGAAGGTGTCTCCCGTCTCACAGATCGGCCCGGCGACCGTGACCGGAATCGTCTCCCGGTCGCTCACGTCCGGGCTCACTTCGGCGATTCCCGTGGCGTCGGACCCGCCAAGGGTGGCTATCGGGTGGTACGCGCCGTACATCGCCGGCCTGAGGAGGTCGGTCATGCCGGCGTCGACGCCGACGACCGTCTCATCCGGCGTCGGCTTCACCGTGTTCACCCGCGTCAGGAGGACGCCCGCGTCGGCGACGACGTATCGGCCGGGCTCGACCGCGAGCTCGACGGTTTCCGTTCCGTCGGCGGTCGGGACCGCGCCGATCGCCTCACGGGTCGCCGCCGCGACGGCGTCGATGTCGAGCGGCGGTTCGTCCTCGCGGTAGGGGACGCCGAAGCCGCCACCGACGTCGACGTACTCCAGATCGACGGAGCCGCCTCCGCTCGACTCGCCTCCCGGGTCCGTCAGCGTTCGTGCGAGATCGCCCATCCGGGCGACGAACTCGCGGTGCGCGTCCAGCTGGTCCGGGTCGATTCCGGAGCCCGCGTGTGCGTGAATTCCGACGACGTCGAAGCGCTCCGTCGCCTCACGTGCCACCGTTGCGGCCCGGTCGTAGGGAACGCCGAACTTGGCGGCCGCGCCCGTCCGTACCTTCTCGTGATGGCCCGCGCCGACCCCGGGGTTGACCCGGAGACAGAGCCGGCCGTCGTATCCCCGTTCGGCGAGTCGATCGAGGGTGTCCACCGCGCCCGCCGTGATCGTCAGCCCCGGCTCCCGCGCGGCGAGGTCGACGACGTGATCGAGGTCCCGCGCCGGCGGGTTGACCGCGGTGTAGTGGATCCGATCCCCGTCGAAGCCGGCGGCGACCGCGCGCGCGACCTCGCCGGCGGAGGCGCACTCGGCGTCGAGCCCGGCCTCTCGGACGGTCTCCAACACGGCACGTCCGGTGTGTGCTTTGACCGCGTATCGGACGTCGGCGTCCGGGAACGCGGCGTGGAGACGATCACAGTTCTCCGTGACCCGGTCGAGGTCGATCACGTACGTCGGCGTGTCGTGTGTGGCGGCGATCCCGTGGAGTCGCTCGACGTTCCAGTCGGCGAGTCGCCGGACGGGCGGATTTTCGGCGTCGCTTCCGCCAGGATCGTCGCTCATTCGCGGAGCGCGTCCTCCCGTCGCGTCGCCTCCAAGGTCTCCTCCTCGACGTGGGTCGCGACGACCGCCGGCTTGTAGGCGCCGCCCTCGAAGAGGTCATGGTCGCCGACGGAGGACTCCACCATCCGGGTGAACGCCCGCCGTTCGGCGGGAAGGTGCCCGTAGATCACCTCCTCGTCGACGAGGTCGTACACGGGAATCCGCGGGGTGAGAAGCGTGTTCTCCCCGACGATCGAGTCCTCGCCGACGCGGAACCCGGAGGTGACCCGGCAGCCCGCGCCGAGCGAGACGCCGTCCTCGATCACGACCGGCGCGTCCTCGACCGGCTCCAGCACGCCGCCGATCAGCGTGTTCGCGCCCAGCTTGACGTTCGCGCCCAGTTGCGCACAGGAGCCGACGGTGTCACAGGAGTCGATCAGGGTTCCGTCGCCGACGTACGCGCCCATGTTGACGAACGAGGGGCTCATCATGATGCAGTCGCTTCCGAGGTGGGCGCCGCGGCGGATGACCGTCCCGTCGGGGGTGTTCCGCGTCCCGCGCTCGGCGAGATCGTCGGTCTCACGCAGCGGAAGGACGTCGTAGTAGGTCACGCCGCCGTACTCGCGCGGCTCCGTCTCCCGCAGCCCGAAGTTGAGGAGGATCCCCCGCTTGACCCACTCGTTTGCCTCCCAGCTCGTCACGTCGCTGCCCGTCTTCTCGGCCGCACGGACCTCGCCGCTCTCGAGCGCCGCGAGGAACGAGTCGAGCACCGCCTCGTCGTCGCCGGTCGTCTCCGCCGCGGAGAGACCGTCCTGATACCGTCGCCAGAGGTCGGATACGTCGGATTCGAGCGTCATTTACCGTGGATGTGGATGACCGGCGGTATTTACCCGTCGATCGAAACGTTCGTCCGAGTTGTTCGCGTGACACCCCACGCGTCGTTCCGGACGGTTCATGCGTCGAGGACATCGTCGAAGTCGTATCGCCCGGGCTTCCGTCCGACGAGCCAGACGGCCGCGTCCAGCGCCCCCTCGGCGAAGACGCCCCGGTCGCCCGCGCGGTGCGTGAGCGAGAGGGTCTCCCGGTTGCCCGCGAGCAACACCTCGTGTTCGCCCGTCACGTCGCCCGCGCGCCGTGCGTGAACGCCGATCTCGCCGGCCCGCCGAGGAGCCTCCCCCTGGCGGCCGTGGACGCGTTCGTCGAGGTCCGCACGGACCGACTCGACGTCCGCGAGGATCGTCTTCGCCGTTCCCGAGGGGGCGTCACGCTTCCCGTTGTGGTGCGTCTCGGTCAGCTCGACGTCGTACCCCGGAACGGCTGCGACCGCCTCCCGCACGGCCCGCCGGAGCGCCGCCACCCCGCGTGCGAAGTTGGAGGCCTTCAACAGCGGCACCTCCCGACTCGCCGCGCGCAGCCGCTCGGTCCCCGAGGAGTCGAAGCCGGTCGTCCCCGTGACGACGGGAACGCCCACCGAGGCACACGTCTCCGCGTAGCGCACGGCGGAGTCGGGACCGGTGAAGTCGACGAGGACGTCGGGTTCGCGCGTCGCGAGTCGCTCGTCGAGCCGGTCGGTCGAATCGACCGACACGCCCGCGACCGCGTCCGTCTCCGACCGGTTGACGGCGAACGCGACCGCGACGCCCTCGCGATCGACTGCCGCCTCGATCACCTCTCGACCCATCCGACCGCCCGCACCGGTGACGGCGACGCGGACCGGCTCGCTCATTCGACGGCCTCCGGAACCGTCGGCGTTTCGTCGTCGTACTCCGCGAGCAGTGCACGCAGGGCGTCACGACGCTCCGCGGAGAGCCGGGTGAGCGGCGGGCGAACGTGTGGACCGCCCCGTCCACGGACGTACATCGCCTCCTTCACCGGGATCGGGTTGGTCTCGACGAAGAGCTCACGGACGAGCGGCGCGAGTTCGTGGTGAAGTTCTCGGGCCCGGTCGTAATCGCCGGAGAGCGCCGCGCCGACCATCGCACAGGAACGCTCGGGCTCGACGTTGGCGACGACGCTGATGGTGCCAGTCCCGCCGACCGAGAGTATCGGGAGGGTCAGTCCGTCGTCGCCGGAGACGACGGAGAACTCCTCCCCGCGGGTCCGCTCGATCACCTCGCTTATCAGGTTCAGGTCGCCGGAGGCGGCCTTGTATCCCCGCACGTTCGGGTGGCTCGCCAGCTCGACGGTCACGTCGACCGGGATCGATTCGCCCGTGCGCGAGGGGACGTTGTAGACGATCTGTGGCAGATCGACGGCGTCGGCGATCCTCGTGTAGTGGTCGAGAAACCCCTGCGGCTCCGGCTTGTTGTAGTACGGCGAGATGAGAAGTAGACCGTCGGCGCCGGCGTCGGCCGCGCGCTCGGACAGCGAGAGCGCCTCGGCCGTGTTGTTCGAGCCGGTCCCGGCGATCACGGGGACGTCCTCGACGGCGTCACGCACGGTTCGGATCACCTCGACGTGCTCGTCGTGGGTCATCGTGGCGGACTCCCCGGTGGAGCCGACGGGGACGACCCCGTCGACGCCCGCCGCCTCGAGGTACCGGGCGTTCGCGGCGAGCTGCTCGTGGTCCACCTCGTTCCCGTCGGTGAACGGCGTGGTCATCGCGGGGTAGACCCCCTCGAACGGTTCGTCGGTCGTCTCGTGGTCGGTCGTGTACGGCGTCGTGGTTCGGGTGTTCGTCATTGATGGTGTGTGATTGGGTTAGTCGAGTCGGTCGGATCGGTTGGGTCGGTCGGATCGGTCAGTCGGGTCGATCGAGCTGATCCCCGGCGTTTGGCCGTGGGTGCCCGGTCGTCGAACGGGTCGCACGGTCGGGGGCCGTCCGGGACGGGGTCGCCACTCCCGCCGGTGGACGTCTCACGCGCGTTTTTTTGAGAAAAGCCGCGTCGCTGTCGGCGTTCGCGAGCCGCACTCGGACGCGGGTCGGATCACATCGACACGTGTGGCCGTCACGAATATATGCGTTGCGTCTCGCACGAGGATCGCCGAGCGGCAGCCGCCGGTCGCTTACCCTCGCTCACGCCTCGAAGAGCCGCTCGACGTCCTCGACCTGCCGCCGATAGATCCCTCGACCTTTCAGGCGCGGGATCTCGTGTCGGTGAACCGTGTCGTCGCTCACGTCGTAGACGAGCGGGAAGACGTTCGTCCGCCGCTTTGCGACGGTGTACGTCGTCGCCTCCTCGACGACGTCCTCGGAGGGGTCCGTACAGCAGAACACGAGATAGCCGATGATCGTCGTCGTCGTGTCGTACTCGCGTGCCCGTTCGATCAGCACGTCGCGAAATCGATCGGAACGGTCCGCGATCACATCGCGGGTGACATCTGACCCGTCGACCACGGCGGTCAACACGTACACGTCGCCGAGCGTCCGGTCCTGGTCCGTTCCGCCCCACACCGCGTCGAATTCGTCCGAGCCCACGTCGATCCGCGAGAGGTCCGCGTTCAACCGCTCGACATCGACCCGTTCACGGGACGGTGAAGTGTCCATGCAGATAGTTCACACGCTCAATGATTAAAAATGATCCACATACGGATCGACGGCCGACGACCGGGTTCGCTCCGTCTTCATCCTCGGGATGCTTTTATTACTGGGATAGTATCCGAACGACATGCAGCATCCGGGCATCCGTCTCGGCGTCCTGGCCGACGGGGAGATGAACGGCGAGGAGGCGGCGGCGCTGGCGTTCGCCCGTCGGGTCGTCGACACGGTCGGAACCGTCTCGCTTCGTGACGTCGCGTCCGATGCCGTCGACCTCGATCGGTTCGACGTCCTCTGGTGGCACGCCCACGCCCCGGTCGGCGATCCGTCGACGGTCGCGGCGTGTGCCGAGCCGATCCGCGGGTTCGTCGCGGATGGCGGCGGACTCTGGTGTTCCTCACGCGCGCTCGCTCAGGTGGCGGCCCTCGGGATCGATCCCGTTCCGCCCGACGCGACGGGTACCGAGGCGGTGACCGAGGCGGTCGGCCCGCTGTGGAAGGCCGTCTACGCCGACCATCCCGCCCTCGACGGGCTCGACGGGCTCCGACATCACATCCGACCGGCCGGCTCCGAGGGCCCCTACGCGCGCTACGAGGACGTGTTGCCCGAACGGGCGGACGTGCTGGCCGCCACGTATCGCGGGTCCGAGGACGTGCCATCCGAACCGATCGTCCTCCAGTGGCGGATCGGTTCGGGAACGGTTCTCGGCGTCGGCGTCGGCATGGAGTTCGCCCAACGTGACGATCCGTCGACCGAGACGACCCGCGAGCAATTCGCGGCGAACGTCCTTGGGTGGCTCGCCGGCGACGCGACCCACGAGACCGCGCTCGCGACGGGCCGGCCGAAGACGGGAGCGGAGCTCGTTCGCTACCGCGACGCCCTCGCTGACGACCCGAACCGGCCGCGGTCCCATCCGACGCCGCCCGCGAACTGGCTCAACGACCCGAACGGATTGGTTCACCACGACGGCACCTACCACCTCTTTTATCAGTACAACCCCGGCGGCCCGTACCACCATGCCGTCCATTGGGGTCACGCCGTCAGCGAGGATCTGGTCCATTGGCGGGATCGACCGGTGGCGATGGCGCCCGACCCGACCGGTCCCGACCGCGACGGCTGCTGGTCCGGCTGTGCGGTCGCCGTCGACGGCGACGTGTACGCCCTCTACACCGGCGGGCGGGACGGGTGGCAGCGTCCCTGTCTCGCGCGGGCGACCGACGACGATCTGACCGCCTTCGAACCCCTCGCGGAGAACCCCGTTATCGACGCGCCGCCGGCCGAACTTGATCTCCTCTCGACGCCCGGGGAGCCGGCACACTTCCGTGACCACTGTCTCGTTCGCGAGGACGGCCGGTGGCACCACCTGATCGGCGCCGGCTTACAGGACCTCGGCGGTGCCGTCGTCTCCTACACGGGAACCGACCTGACGGAGTGGACCTACGAGGGACCGACCCTCGTCACCGACGACGTCGAGCCCGGCGTCGTCTGGGAGTGTCCGGAGCTGTTACGCTTTCCCGACGGCGACCTGTTGCACGTCTCCGACTACTCGCACGTCCGGTACTTCATCGGGGAGTTCGACGCGGATGCGAGCCGGTTCGCCCCCGAGACGAGCGGGACGCTCGATCCCGGCGCGTTCTACGCGCCGCAGTCGCTGTCGACGCCCGACGGTCGTGAGGTGATGTTCGGCTGGCTGCGGGAGGAACGCTCCGTCTCCCGACAGTGGGACGCCGGCTGGGCGGGCGCCATGAGCCTGCCGCGGGAGGTCGAAGTCGTCGACGGCGAGCTCCGGCAGCGCCCGGTCCGCGAGGTCGAGCGGCTCCGGTGCGAACGGCTCCTCGAGGGGACCGTGTCGCTCGGCGACGAGGCCGAGCGGCTCGACCTCGACGGAACGGGTCTCGACTGTCGGCTCCGCGCCGATCCGACCAACGCCGAGGAGATCGGGCTCGTCCTCCGGGCCTCGCCGGACGGCACCGAATGTACGACGGTCCGTCTCCGACGGGACGCCGTCGTCGTCGACCGCTCACAAAGCAGCCTCGAACCGACGGCCGCGTCGGACGACGTCGCGGTCGACGTCGCCGACCTCGATCCGCCGTTCGACGTCCGCGTCCTTCTCGACGGCTCCGTTCTCGAACTGTTCGTGGCCGACCGACGGGCCCTCTCGACGCGGATCTATCCGACGCGTGCGGACGCGACCGGCGTGGCGCTGTATGCGGGCCCGGGTGGAGCGTCGATCGATCTCGACGTCTGGCGACTCGGGTCGGCGTGGCCGGCGGCGCGGAACGGGTCCGGAGTGTGAGACCGCGATGTCGTCGACGAGATCGGAACGGTGTGCCGTTCCACGGCTCCATCCGTCCGCTACTTCTCGACGCGGGCGACCACGGTGTCGCCGACGAGGTCGCCGACGCGCTGGTCGTCGTCGGTGAGCAGGATGACGACGAGGCCGACGAGGTATCCGAAGGCGCCGTCGACGATCCGGAGAAGGTTGCGGATCGCGGACGCGCGCATGTCACACGGCGAGCCGTCCTCCATTACCACGACGATCCCGAGCAGCCGCTTGCCGAGCGTCTGCCCGTACGTCCCCTCCATGTAGATGAAGTAGGCGAAGAATCCGACGGCGGACAGGCTGGCCATGAGGAAGGCGAGCGTGTCGCTTACGATCGCCGTGATCCCGACGATCAGCCCGAACGCGAACCCGATGATGATGACGTCGAGAATGAACGCGCCGATCCGTGCAAGCAGCGTCTCCGTGTGGGTGCCCATCCGCGGGCGTGGTCGTTCCATGGTCTCGTCATTGCCACGTCACTATATAAAAAGGATTGTGTCGCCCGACCGTGTCGTCGGTCGAATCGTGCGATCAGCTAACTACCCACATCGCGTACACGTTGTTCACGGTGAGAAAGAGCCCGACGAGCGTGAGCAGAACGGGCGGGAAATAATAGAGCAGCGCGTCGCCGTCGCGGGCGCCGAGGACGCTGATCCACACCATGATGAGGTAGACGACGATCTTGAGCGCGACGAGGCCGGCGAAGCCGAAGGCGTCGATGGCGGCCACGACGATCGGGTTGGCCTCCTCCATCTCGGGGACGTAGGTGAGAAAGGCGATCGTCGACACGACGTCGCCGACGCCGTAGGTCGTCGTCGCCACGATCCACAGGGTGTAGAACTCGCGGGGGCGACGCCGATAGGTCGGACGACGTCGCCGTCGTCGCGAACCGTCGCGGGAACGGGACACGACGAAGCCAGTGGCGGGCGCGTACTGAATCTATCGGTGTCAAAGCGAGTTGCCGCCGGCGCTCGTCGTCGACGGTCTCGACCGCGGCGACTCCGGCCCGCACGTCGCTTCCGAACCGTTCAATGTCCGCCGGCCGGAGGGATCGGTATGGGCACGCCGCTCGAACCTCGAGACGCGCAGGTCGAGGAGGTTCTCGACCGTCTCTACGAGGAGCATCCCGACTCGACCATCTCGCTGAACTACTCGAATCGGCTCGAACTGTTGATCGCCGTGATTCTCTCCGCACAGTGTACCGACGAACGGGTCAACTCGGTCTGTGCGGACCTCTTCGAGACGTATCGAACGCCGGAGGACTACGCGAACGCGCCACAGGAGGAGCTCGCGGAGGCGATCAACTCGATCACCTACTACAACAACAAGGCGACGTACATCCGCTCGGCGTGTGCGGACATCGCCGAGAAACACGACGGGGAGGTGCCCGACACCATGTCGGAACTGACCGACCTCGCCGGCGTCGGCCGCAAGACCGCGAACGTCGTCCTCCAGCACGGCCACGACGTCGTCGAGGGGATCGTCGTCGACACCCACGTCCAGCGGATCTCCCGCCGGCTGGGGATCACGGCGGAGGAGCGCCCGGAGGCGATCGAGCGCGACCTCCTCGAGATCGTCCCCGAGGAGCACTGGCAGCAGTTCACCCACCTGTTCATCGATCACGGGCGTGCGACGTGTACCGCGATCAATCCCGACTGTGCGGACTGCGTGCTCGCCGATCTCTGCCCCTCCGCGAAGGGCGACGCCGACGTCGACCTCGCGAGCGGGGAGTCCTGGTGAGCGTGGGATCTCGGGGGCCGATCAGTGCGGGAGCTTACAGCCAGTCGGCCTCGGGGTCGACGCGTCCCGCGGGAACCTCGCCGTTCAATACGGCCGCGACGTCGTCGGCGCCGCGCCGGTTCAACTCGTCGTACGCGTCCTCGCTGTACCACGCGGCGTGTGGCGTGACGACGGTGTCAGGACGGCCGACGAGCGGATCGTCCTCCGGCGGCTCCTCGGCGAGGACGTCGAGCCCCGCCGCCTTGATCGCGTCCGTCTCCAGGGCCTCGAGCAGCGCGTCCGCATCGACGACCGGTCCGCGCCCGACGTTGACGAGGACCGAGTCGGGATCGAGTCGCGCGAGCGCGTCCGCGTTGACCATCCCGCGGGTCGCGTCCGTGAGCGGCGCGTAGACGCCAACGTGGTCGGCCCGGTCGAACAGCTCGTCGAATTCGACCCTCTCGACGTCACGCTCCGCCATCGTTTCGGCGTCGACGAACGGGTCGTGGGCGATCAGGTCCGCGCCGAACCCGGAAAGGCGGTCGGCGGCGAGCCTCGCGATCGGCCCGAACGAGAGCAGCCCGACGGTCGCTCCCCGCAGCCGCCGGATCGGGCGACCGTCCTGCCAGGACCACCCCCCGGCGGACACCCCGTCGTCATACGGCTTTAGCGACCGGAGGCAGTCGAGAAGCAGTGCGACCGAGTGCGTCGCGACCTCGTCGGTACAGTAGTCCGGCACTCGGGTGACGGTGACGCCATTTGCCGCGGCCGCAGCGACGTCGATGTTGTCGACGCCGACCGCCGATCGGACGATCACCTGCAGATCGAGTGCCTCGATCGCCTCGGCGGTGACCGGCGTGTCGATGTCCGTGACGAGCGCAACCGCTCCCTCGGCCGCCTCGATCAGCCGCTCGGTGGAGTCGAGCTCGGCGACCTCGACCTCCACGGAGCCGTCGACGGCGGCCTCGAGCCGGCGACGGTAGACCTCCTCGTCGATCATCGGGAACGCGGACAGCAGTACGCGAGCCATGGGCACGGTTGCACTGGAGGTCACTTGAGCGCACTTGGTACGCCGTTTCGAAGTGCGGAAATCACATGAACGATCGTGCTCGGTGGGCGGCTCGCGGGCGCGGTTCGACGGCTCTTTGCGGATCCGGATGCAACGTGGTCGCGTGAGCGACGAGACCTCAACGAAGCCGCCGATGCTCGTGCTCCTCGAGTCGCTGCGGTTCTATCGGAACGTCCGGATCGGCATCGTCGCCGGCGTCTCGCTCGCGGTGGCGCTATACGTCGTTCGGACCTTCGAGCTGCTCGGCCCCCTGACGGAGGTCCGCGACTATCCGGTGGTCGGTCCGGAGGCGTGGTTCCTGCTGTTGGCGTTCGTGCTGGCGGCGACGTTCGCGCTGCTCGTGGCGGCGACGCTGACGGTCGTCGAGGCGATTCGCGGGGCGAGAGAGATATCGACGGAGAGCGGTCGATGAACGGTCAACGATCGTCGCACGTGGCGGTCGATGAACGGTCAACGATCGTCGCACGTGGCGGTCGATGAACGGTCAACGATCGTCGCACGTGGCGGTGTGTGAATTTCGCGGTACGCTCCAGCGGGTTCCGCGCTTCAGTCGTCGGGAGGACTTCAGTCGGCGGTACAGGACGGTTCGCACTCGTCGCCGGTGAACTCCTGTGCGGGTTCGGTAAGCTGGTAGAGATTCTGCCGTGCGTCGGCGAAGTAGACGTCCTCGTCGACGATCCCGATGCCCTCCAGCCGCTCGAGCGCATAGCGGACGGTTCGTGCGGACAACATTGATTCTTGAACGATCCCCTTCTGTGTCAGCGGGCCGTTGTATTCGAGCACTTTAAAGACTAGTTTGGCGCTCGGCGGGAGGTCGTCGAGACTCTCCTGTTGGGTTCCAGCCATCGGTGTGGATCGAAACCGCACACGGTGATAAATGTTGATGCAGATGCGCCCTCTTCGACCCAGAAACCAGCAATAAATTCCTCATGATTCGCCATGATCCGGATTATATTGCCTTTATATGCCGTCCGAACTGACCAGTCAGTCAGTCCCGTCGCTCGCGCGCGCACTCCTCGAGGCGACCTTCCCTCACGTCGGGATGAGACCGTGTATTTTCCGATCACGTCCGGGCGGAGACGGGCGATCGAGGGATTTCGGAACGAACGCCTTTTCACGGGCGGTTGCGGACACGTACGTATGAGCGACGAATCGGGGATCACGGGCCACACCCGGAGCGTGGTCGTCACCACGATCTGCTGTCTCGCGGGGATCGCCGCGGGCGTCGTGTCGGCCCTCTACGTCGGGACGAACCCGGCCGATGCCGGGTCGACGATGGCCGTCCTCGTCATGGGCGTCTTCGTCATCGTCCAGTATCCGCTGTATCAAGTGATCGGCGTCACGGACCTGGGCATCAAGGACAACCTCTACGTCATGTTCATGACGTTCACGCTGTGGTTCATCAGCTACACCATCCTCCTCACCTCGGCGGTGACCCTGTAGATGGCCGACGACAGCATCGCCGTGGTCGATCTGGACC
>LKMJ01002171.1_pt1 | contig 17881 bp, 20 predicted proteins | sample 643391 | NCBI WGS metagenome assembly LKMJ01 (sample SAMN04112250, study PRJNA286221) | soda lake metagenome | biome: soda lake; feature: Kulunda Steppe; material: water; isolation source: sample PL-Br10 brine of Picturesque Lake | place: Russia: Kulunda steppe | collected 2010-07
CACAGCGACTCCGGCGAGCGGGGGCGAGGGTGGGGACACACCCACGCGGACACGCGGGACAAGATCGACGACCGCAACGTCCGCGAACACGCCATGCTCGTCGCGCTGCTCGTCGCCGAACTCGCCGAACCCGACCGGACGGTGCCGCGGCTCGACCGTGACGAACTGATCGAGGCCTTCCGCGACGCCGATTTCGAGACCGGGATGCGGGCGGCGGACCTCTGGCCGGCCGACTGGGAGTGAACGTCCACGCGGCCATCGGCCACGTCGGCATCGCTCCCCCGGCCGCGGCATCGCTCCCCCGGCCGCGGCGTCACTCCCCCGGCCACGGCGGCGGCGTTCGCTTGTGTGCGGTGCGTCGATGACGGTCGAGCAGCCGGTCGACGGTCTCGGGGTCGACGTCCAGCCGCGTCGCGATCGCCGCGGCGTCGAGGTCCGTCGTCGTCGCGAGCCTGAGGACGGGGTCGATCACGTCGTACGGGGCGCCGAGGTCGTCTCGGTCGATCTGGCCGGGGAGGAATCCCGCGGTCGGTCGCTTCTCGCGGACGAAGGTCGGCACGTCGAGTTCGGCCGCCAGCCGCTGCACCTCCGTTTTATATAGGTGTCCGATCGGCAGCAGGTCGGCCGCGCCGTCCCCGTATTTGGTGAAGTAGCCGAGAAGCCGCTCGCTTCGGTTCGTCGTCCCGAGGACCAGTCCGTTCGTCGCGTTGGCGGCGAGGTACGCCATCGTCGCGCGGAGGCGGGCGACGAGGTTTCCCGTGAGCGTCGGCTCGTCGTGGAGGTCGAACCGCTCCGGAGCATCGGCCTCGAACCGCGTGAGCAGCGGCTGGAGGTGGACGGTGTCGAACGCGATCCCGAGCGACTCGGCCAGCGACTCGGCATCACGGGCGTGGGTCGCACCGGTCTTGTTGCATGGTAACACGAGCACGTATACGCGGTCGGCACCCAGCGCCTCGACCGCCATGGTGGCGACCACCGTCGAGTCGAGCCCGCCGCTCATGTTGACCACCACGCCGTCCGCGTCGGCCGCAGTCACGCGGTCACGGATGAACGCGGTGATCCGGTCCCGCTCCTCGATCGGATCCGCCCGATCGAGCGTGTCGTCGAGACCCACGGAGGCGTCACGCTCGATGAACGATCACCGTCGTTTCCGAATGAATGGCTTGTTTGGACATACCTTGTGTTCTCTGCCTTTTGAAGCTATTAATGTCTTATTCTTAGAGGAAAAAGAACAATACGACACCATATAAGGTATCTTAACCAAACGTTTATACATAGAAAAACGCTCGGTCGAAACACGCATGTCGACGCTTCAACTGAGTGCAAGTCAGAAACGCATACTCACCGCGCTCGTGAACCTCTCCGACGGCAACGAGGTCGTCCGCGGAAAGGACATCGCCGAGGCCATCGATCGGAACCCCGGAACGATACGGAACCGGATGCAATCGCTCACGGCCCTCCAGCTCGTCGAGGGCGTTCCGGGACCGAAGGGCGGCTACAAGCCGACGACCGCGGCCTACGAGACGCTCGACATCGAGCGGATGGAGGAGCCGGCTCGGGTACCGATCGAGCGAAACGGCGATCCGGTACGGCAACTGAACGTCGAGGGAATCGACTTCGCCGGCGTCCACAATCCCGACGTCTGTCGTGCGGAGGTCGCCGTGCGGGGATCCTTACGGGAGTTCTCCGAGGGTGACCGCGTCACCGTCGGCCCGACGCCGACCGCCCGGCTGCGGATCGACGGGATCGTCGACGGCATCAACGCCGGCGAGAACACGCTCGTGATCGAGACGCTCGGGATGGAGGCTCCAGTCGAGGTTCCCGGCGAGGAACCCGTCGAGACGGGCGGCTACGCCGACGCGGACGTGATCGCCGGCGACGCGGACTGAGAACGATTGTGGCGCCCGGGAGCCTCCTCGACCGTCGTCAGGGAGACTCGTCGTCCGACCGATCGGACGCCGCCCTCCCGAGTCCATCGTGTCTCCCCGCGGCGATCCGGTCGCGGATCGCCCCCGTCACCGCGGCAGCCCGGCTGGCCTCGCGGTGACGGTCGTCGAACGCCGCTCGGGCGCTCGACGCCGCCTCCTCGTCGATCTCGAAGCGCGCGTTTCGGTAGGTGACGTTCCACAACGCCAGCGGTTCCGGGGCCGCGGGACCGATCCCGAGGTGTCCCGGCAGCGGCTCCGGATCGAGCACCCGATCGAGGAGGGAAGGGTCCGCACGTCCGGCGGCGACGAGCCGCGCCGCGGCGACGAGCCGACGAACGAGCGCCCGCGGGAAGCCGTCCGCGGAGACCTCGATGATGAGAAACGCCCCCTCCCGCCGTGCGCTCGCGTGCAGGTCCCGGGTCGTTCCGTGGTCCTCCGGCGTGAGGTTTCGGAAGTCGTGGGGCCCCGAGAGCCGTGCGAGCGCGTCGTGAAGTCGATCCTCGCACAATTCACCGCCGTTCGACGGCGCGTGGAGGTAGTATCGATAGGTTCGCCTCCTCGCGTGGTGGGTCGCGTGGAACTCCCGGTGAACGTCCGCGGCCGCCCAGACCCGGATCGACCCCGGAAGCGTGCCGTTGAACGCGCGCGGGGTTAGCCACCGGGGTGCGTCGAACGCGATCGTCTGGGCGACCGCCGAAACGCCGGCGTCGGTCCGTCCCGCGGCCGCGTATCCCGACGGCGTCGCGTGCGTGGGTCCGTCGCCGCGATCGACGATCCCGAGCTCGGCAAGCGCGGACAGGAGGGTTCCCTCCACGGTCTCCGCGTGCGGCTGCCGCTGGAAGCCGGCGTACCCGCGGCCGTCGTAGGCGACCCGATACGCACGGCGACGCCGATCCCGCTCGGTCGTTTCGGTCACGGTTCCGTCGCGCTCAGTCCCCGCGGTCGTCCATCGGAACCGTCACGACCGGGACCGGAGCGATCCGAACGACCTTCTCCGTGATGCTGCCGAGCAACACGCGCTGGAGACCCGTCCGGGCGTGCGTCGGCATCAGGACGAGATCGGCTCCGGCGGCCTCGATGGCGTTCTCGATGGCGTCGAGGGGCTCGTCACGAACGACGCTTCCGACGACGTCGATGCCCGCCTCCTCCAGATCCGCCGTCACCGACTCGACGCGCTTGCGGGCCGCCGACTCCACCCGCTCGGCGAGCGATCCGATCCGGGTTCCACCCTTCGTTCGTTCGAGCGTGTCGACCGCGCTGACGACGTGGACGGTGGCGTCGTAGCGCTCGGCGAGGCTCTTTGCGTGCGGGATCGCGGCGTTGGTTTCCCCGTCGGGAGCGACCGGCAGGAGAAGGTCGTCGTACATGATCGGGGATGGATCCGCGGCCGGGAAAACGCTGCCGGCCACGTATCGATCATCGGTCGAATTTAAAGCCCGATCGCGTCGAGGACGTCGAAACCGGCATCCGTGTAGGAAATAAGCTTGAAGCCGAGATAGATGCCGAAGATCGCCATCACGCCGGGAAGCTCCGGCGGGGCGGGAATGGGAACGCGGAGGAACGCGAACAGCGCGCCGACCGAGAGGCCGACGACCGTCGCGACGACCGTCAACGTCGCTGTGGAACTCATGACGTTCGAGTCGGTGCCGTCCCCTCAAAAGGGCGACGTTCCGCGGGTCGAACGGACGACCGTCGGTCCATGGATCGAACGGACGACCGTCGGTCCGCGAATCGCCGGGATCGCTCGCTCACCGGGACCGGCCGCGCCGCGGACGGCGACGCGGATGCGCAAGGTTTTCCGGGACGCTCCCGTGAATCGAGCCATGGCACGTTCCGTCCACAACCCGGAGAACCCGCAGGTGGTTTTACACACGACCCACGGCGAGGTCACGATCGAGCTGTTCGCGGACCGCGCGCCCCGCACCGTCGAGAACTTTCTCGGCCTGGCGCGACACGACCCCGCCGCGGACGACGACCCCGCGCCGGAGACGAACACCTGGGAGGACCCCGAGACGGGCGAAGTCCGGGGCGACTCGCTGTATCAGGGCAACGTCTTTCACCGCGTCATCGACGACTTCATGATCCAGGGCGGCGACCCGATGCAGAACGGCCGCGGCGGCCCGGGCTACCAGTTCGACGACGAGTTCCACGACGAGTTGACCCACGACGGCCCCGGGATCCTCTCGATGGCGAACTCCGGGCCGAACACCAACGGCTCGCAGTTCTTCATCACGCTCGCGGCGACGCCGCACCTCGACGGCAAACACGCCGTCTTCGGCCAGGTTATCGACGGCATGGACGTCGTCGAGGAGATCGGCGGCGTCCCGACCGACCGACGCGACGAGCCGCGTGACACCGTCGAGATCGAGCGCGTTAGCGTCGATGTTGGGGCTGAACGATCTCACAAGACAGAGGGCAAAGCGGCGAATACAGAAGTATTCGACTCTGATGAATCGTCAGATGGCGTTTGATTTCACTGTTTCACGACTCGGTTGATGTGTAGATCGTACACATCAAAACGATCTCACGGAATTCACGGTCCCACGCTCGGGCACGTACCACGTGCCCGAGGGTGCGCTTGATCGTCGAGAAGACGATTTCAGACGGTGCTCGTTGGCCGTACAGAGACCCATCGATGCGCGCGTTATGCGTGCAATCGATGGGGTCAAAATCCACGGTGCTTGATCAGCGGTCGCACACCGTCTTCGCGTGATTTCTCGCCTCAGTTTATAAGTCCCCGTCCACGAACGAGACCAGCGCGTCGGTGAACGCGTCCGGCTCCTCGAGGAACGGGCAGTGGCTGCTCTCCGCGAAGCGTTCGACCGTCGCGTCCGGCGTGTGGTCGGCGACGTACGCCACGCCGGCCGGGTCGACGAGCGCGTCGTCCTCCCCCACGCAGACGAGCGTCGGGACGTCGACCGCGCCGATCACGTCCCGGTAGTCCCGCACCGACTGATCGAAGAGGATCGCGCTTTTGATCGCGGGCGGGACGCGGGATATCTCGTCGAACATGAGCCGTTCGTGTGCCGGCGTCGGCTCGCCGTGTATCATTCCGTCGATGAAGACGGCCGCCAGCGCGTGGTGGTCGGTCTGGGCGAGCTCCATCAGGTCGATCAGCTCCGCGAGGTCGAAGACGCCGTGCTCGTAGTCGTCCTGCTCGAGGTCGGCGGGCTGTTGTTCGACGACGACGAAGCGGTCAAGCCGGTCGGTGCCGAACCGGTCGACGTACTCCCAGCCGACGAGCGCCCCCATCGACCAGCCGACGAGGACGACGTCCTCGAGGTCCTGATCGTCGAAAAACGCCTCCAGATCGGCGGCATAGGTCGGCAGCGTGTGGCCGGTTCCGGTCCCTTCCGAGCGACCGTGACCGCGAAAATCCAGCGTGATCGACTCGTAGCCCTCCGGAAGGGTCCGTTGCTCGATAAAAAAGCGCGAGCCCATCATCACGCCGTGAAGGAAGACGACGGGGACCCCGTCGCCGTTGCGTTCGTAGTACAAGTCGACGTCGTTGACGGTCGTCGTCGGCATGTCCGTATCGTAGTGGGTGGCCAACATAATTATCGGGGGCCGGAGGTCGATCCGATGGGCCACGGCGCCGTCCCGGTCAGCCGTCGGTCCGCTCGTAGGTGACGAAGGCGAGGTCGCCCTCGGCTTCCCGGCCCGTCTCCTTCCACGCCTCCGGGTCCCACTCCGGAAACCGGGTGTCGCCCGCGGGCGACTCCGGAATCTCCGTGATCTCCATGCGGTCGGCCCGATCGAGGAAGGCCGCGTAGACCGTCGCGCCGCCGATCACGTGGACGGCGTCGGCTCCGAGATCCGCCGCGGCCGAGCACGCGCGTTCGACCGCCTCCGTGACGTCGTTCGCGACGACCGCACCGTCGGGGAGGTCGAGATCACGCGTGGTTAAAACGACGCTGACGCGGTCGGGCAACGGGCCGCCGATCCGCGAGACGATGCTCTCGTAGGTCGTCCGGCCGACGATCACGGGATGGCCGGCCGTCAGGCACTTGAATCGCCGGAGGTCGGCCGGATAGTGCCACGGCATGTCCTCGTCGGCGCCGATGACGCCGTTCTCGGCGACCGCCGCGACGAGCACGATCTCGAGATCGTCGTCCGACATGCTCACTCGGCGACCGCGAAGCGAAGCCCGTCGGCACAGTCGTAGTCCACGACGCGGACGTCGTCGTAGGTCAGCTCGTCGAGCGGAACGTCCGCGATCTCGATCCGCGGCCGGTCGCGGGGCTCACGGGAGAGCTGTTCGAGCAGGCCGGGCACGTGGTCGTACCCCTCCTCGCCGTCGGCCTCGGCCGGCGCCGCCCCCTCCAGCCACTCGCGAACCGCGAGATGATCCTCCTTCGTCTCGACGCCGGCCAGTCGGTCCTGGAGGTCCGGAAGGTGTTCCCCGTACCACGCGCCGCGCTCGCCGGTTCCACAGTAGACGTGTGCGTCGACCACGGTGTGACCGAACTCGCCGACCTCGAAGCCGGTTCGCCGGGCGAGCACGTTCGCGAGCAGCGCGTAGGCGGCGATGTTGAAGGGAACGCCGAGCGCGATGTCGCCGGAGCGTTGGGTCAGATGCAGGTTGAGTCGGTCGCCCTGGACGTTGACGACGAACGTGTAGTGACACGGCGGGAGCGTCGAGGTCGCGGCGTTCGCCGGGTGCCACGCGTTCACCACCATCCGGCGGGAGTGGGGATTTTCCCGGAGCTGATCGAGCACGTACGCGATCTGGTCGAACGTCCGCCGCGTCGTTCCGTCGTCGTCCTCCTCCACGGTCACCCAGCGGTGGGCGTCCGCGGGCCACGTCTCGCCGGGAAGCGCGGCGTCCCCGTCCGGAACCGGGTAGCGACGCCAGAATCGGCCGTAGGCGGTGTCGAGGAGCCCCTCGTCGTCGGCCCACGCGTCCCAGATCTTCGTCTCCTCGCGGAGGTTTCGGACGTGCTCCTCTCCGGAGAGATACCAGAGCACCTCGTGGATCAGCGAGTTCCAGCGATAGCCGTCCATCTTCTTGGTCGTGAGCAGCGGGAACCCCTCCGCGAGGTCGACCGTGTACTGCCCGCTGAACGTCGCGACGGTGTCGACGCCGGTCCGGTTCGGCTTGTACGTGCCCGTCGAGAGCGTGTCGTCGACGAGATCGAGGTACTGTTGCATGGGTGGATCGCGCCCGCCGCGCGGGCGGTGAAGGTCTATCGAAAGAGGAGTGGTAAGACCACAAAAATGGTCCCATTACGCTCGACGGTCGTGGGCTGACGGGCGATGACGCGGGCTACCGCTTCGGCGCCTGCTCGCCGAGCACCGCCGCCACCGCCGCCGGAAGCTGCCGGAGCGAGCCGATCCGGACGGCCGGTTCGGCGTCGGGGTCGGCTTCGGAGGCCGATTCGGTGTGCGGCCGCTCGATCAGGATCGGGTCGATCCCGGCCCGCCGGGCGGCGACCACGTCGCTCATGCGGTCGCCGACGTAGACGCCCGTGTCCGTGGGATCGTCGTCCGGTTCGGAATCGGACACCGCCAGCCGATCGAGCGCTCGATGGATGAACGTCGGGTCGGGCTTCCGACGGCCGTAGTCGTCGATCGTCGGCCGTCTCGCCACGACGACGTCGAAGACGCCGGGAAAACAGTAGTCGGCGACGAACGAGACGGTCGCCTCGCGGTTGTTGCTCACGAGCGCGAGCCGCCGATCGGCTCGGAGTTCCTCGAGGACCGTCCTTCCCTCCGGGTACCGCTCGCGATCGCCGGCGCGGACCCGTGCGTTCGCCCGGCGCGAGGCGTGTCGCTCGCGGGCGGCCCACCACGCGTCGACGTCGACGCCGAGGTCTGCACACGCGTCGGCCATCGCCGGATCGTACCGCGTCGCCTCCAGTACCGCCGCCGTCGACGCCGGGGGATCGGCCACGCCCAGCTCCGCGAGCGCATCGTGGGCGGCCGCCCGGTAGACGCCGGGATGGGTCCCGGGGCCGACGAGAAGCACGCCGTCCATGTCGAAAAGCACCGGCGGCCTCATCGCTCGGAAAGCACCTCGCCGACGTCCGCAAGCGAGTCGAGCACGTGGTCGGGCTCGACGTCGGCGCCGGCGAGCATCTCCCGGTCAGTCACCCCCGTGAGCACGAGGGCGGTTCGCATGCCCGCTCGCCCGCCCATCAGGACGTCCGTCTCCAGCCGATCGCCGATCATCACGCACTCCTCGGGCGCCAGACCGAGTCGGTCGAGCGCGACGTCGATGGTCACCCGTGAGGGTTTGCCGAGCACCGCGTCGATCTCCCGGCCGAGCAGCCCCTCGATGGCGCCGATGACGGCGCCACAGTCCGGCACCTCCCCGTCCTCGACCGGACAGGTTCGGTCGGGATTCGTCGCGTAGATCGGCGGATCGCCGCGCCGATCCGCATCGAGGACGTCCTGGAGCTGCGTATAACGGAACTCACGGTCCATCGACGCGAGGATGACGTCCGTCTCTGCCGGCGTCGTCACCACGTCGACGTCGGCCGCGTCGAGCTCGTCCTTCAGCGCCGGCTCGCCGATCACGTACACGCCGGCGTCGGGGTGGCGGTCCGCGAGGAAGTCGGCGGCGATGGCGGCGGAGTTCAGGATCGACTCCAGCGGGACGTCGATCCCCATCCCGGCAAGCTTCTCGCGGTAGCCGACCGGCCGCTTCGTCGCGTTGTTCGAGAGGAAGACGGCATCGACGCCGGCCTCGGAGAGGGTCGCGAGCCCGTCGAGCGATCCGGGAAGGATCTCGTCGCCGAGGTAGACGGTTCCGTCGAGGTCGATCAGCGCGCCGCGGATCCGGCTCATCGGAAGCACCTCGTCGACGGAGGCGGTCGAGTGGGACGTGTCGGCATCGTTCGTGTCGTGAGCGGAGACATTGATGAAGGTGTGGGTGGCGGGTCAGCGGACCTTGCCGCGGATCCACGCCGAGAGCAGCTCGCTGAAGATCACGACCACGAGGATCGCGAGCAGGATCGTCAGGACGCCGTTCCAATCGAAGAAGTTGATTCGCGTCTGTAGCTCCATCCCGATCCCGCCGGCGCCGACGAACCCGATGATCGTCGCCTCGCGGACGTTGATGTCCCAGCGGTAGACGGAGATGCCGATGAAGGCGGGTTTGACCTGCGGCACGACGCCGAAGATCATCGTCTTTAGCCCGCTCGCGCCGGTCGCATCCATCGCCTCGACGGCGGTTCGATCGATCTCCTCTATCTCCTCGGAGATGAGCTTCGCGAGGAAGCCGACCGATCGGAACGCGACCGCGAGGATCCCCGCCAGCGTCCCCGTTCCGAAGACGATCACGAAGACGATCGCCCAGATGATGACGTGGACGGAGCGGGACGCGACGATGAGGAACTTCCCGAGCGCGTAGGTGTATCGGTTCGGGGTCGTGTTCCGTGCGCCGAGATAGGCGACGGGGATCGCCATGACGATCGCCATCATGGTGCCGACGACCGCGATGTTGATCGTCGCGATCATCGGCGCGACGATCTCCGGCGCGTACGCCGTGTCCGGCGGGTACATCCGCCGGAAGAGGTTGAGCGTCATCTCCGGCGCCGTCACCAGATAGGTATACCGGACGTTCAACGCCTGCCAGGAAGCGTAGGTGATCACGACGGTCGCCAGCAGGGCGAGGTACCGCAGGAGTCGCTCGCGTCGGTCGAATCGGTCCCACTCGTCGGTCGTCTGTAGGGATTCGGTCGCCATCACTGGACCCTCCGTCGTGCCACCGCGCTTGCGACCTCACCGACCAACACGACGGCGATGATCGCGAGGATGATCGCCATGCTGTACTGGTAGTCGTAGCGGTCGAACGACCTGATGAGGACGTTCCCGATCCCGCCGGCGCCGACGACCCCGAGGATCGTCGCCGCCCGAATGTTGATGTCCCACCGATAGATCGACAGGCCGATCAGCCGCGGCATCACCTGCGGCAACACGCCGTATAAGAGCACCTTCAGCGGTCCGGCGCCGGTGGCCCTGACCGCATCCATCTGGGTCGGGTCGATGTCCTCTAAGTCCTCCGCGAGCAGCTTCGCGAGGAATCCGGGCGTGGCGAAGACGAGCGCGATGACGCCCGCGAGCGCGCCGAAGCCGAAGCCGACCACGACGATGATCCCGATGACCAGCTCGTGAAGCGCACGCGAGACGGAGACGATCCCGCGCCCGACGACGTAGACGGGACGGGGGACGAGGTTCTCGGCGGCCATCACGGCGATCGGGACGCTGATGATCACGCCCGCGACCGTCGCGACGATCGACATCGCGATCGTCTCGACCATGCCCGACCAGAGCCGGAGGGCTTCGTCCGTGACCAGGAGCGTGGTCGGCACCAGCACCTCGTAGCCGGCGATCGACACCGACGAGACGACGATTGAGACGCCGAAATCGGGCGGGAACATGCTCGTGACCAGTATCCAGGCGGAGCCGGCACCGCGGAGGAGCCGGTCGGGCGATACCCAGACGTTGGCGACGTTCCAGACGAGGAAGGCGAGCACGATCACGTACGCGACGTATTTGATCGTCTTGTTGTAGAACACCGTCGGGCGTTCCCACTCGCCGTCGTATGCCGCGAACTCCGAGTCAGCGAGGTCGCCGCTCATCTATACGTCCGTCCGTCGTGCCACGCTTCGGTCGTCCTCCCCGTCCGTCCCCGGAACGGCTCGATCGGAGTCATCGGCCGGACGGTCGCCAGCCGGTTCGCCGTGGGCCGACTCGTCGGATTTGGGCTCTCCGCCCCGATAGATCGTATCGCGGACGTCGCCGTCGACCTCGTCCGGGTCGCCCTCGAAGACGACCAGTCCGTCGGCGAAGCCGACGACCCGGTCGGCGTAATCCAAGGCGAGTTCGACCTCGTGGATGTTGATGAGCACGGGGATGTTCTCCTCGCGGGCGATCTCGGTCAGCAGGTCCATCACGGCACGCGAGCTTTCGGGGTCGAGACTGGAGGTCGGCTCGTCGACGAGCAGGATCTTCGGTCGCTGAACGACCGCCCGGGCGATGCCGACGCGCTGCCGCTGGCCGCCCGAGAGCTCGTCCGCTCGGTTGTCGTCGTACCCGGCGAGCCCGACGCGGTCGAGCGTCGCCCGGGCGTGTCGGACGTCCTCCGGCGGGAAGTTCCGACGGAAGGCGTTCCAGGCGGAGACGTAGCCGAGTCGCCCCGACAGGACGTTCTCCATGACGGTGAGACGGTCGACGAGCCCGTACTCCTGGAATATCATTCCCATGTTCCGTCGCTGGTTGCGCAGGTCACCCGTCGAGAGCCGCGTCAGATCGACGCCGTCCAGCTCGACGGAGCCGGCGGTCGGCTCCGTGAGCTGGTTGATACAGCGGATGAACGTCGACTTGCCGGCCCCGGACGGACCGATGATCGCGACGACCTCGTCGCCACTCACCTCCATCGAGACGCCCTTGAGCGCCTCGTCGCCCGTGTCGTACGTCTTCTTGAGGTTCTCGACCGATAACATGCCGGTCAGACGTTCTCGTCTTCGTACTCGACGCCGTTGACCTCGTGGTTGACGAGGATGTCGTGCCAGTGGGTGTTGTAGTCGATCGGAACCCAGCTTCCGCGACCCTCGAACTCGTCGGCGATGTCGGTGTCCTGGTAGTCGTACTCGAGGAAGGCGTTCCGGATCCCTTCCTGGAGGTCGGGATGAAGGTTGTATCGCGTACAGAAGGCGGTCGTCGGGAACGGGGCGCTGGCCCAGACCGACTTGATCTGGGAGGCGTCGATGTTGTCCTGCTCCTGGGCCCGCGCGTAACAGGTCGAACAGATCGGTCCGGCCTCCGCGTCCTTCTGGTAGATCGCGTTCGCGGAGTTGTCGTGGCCGCCCGAGAAGTCGAACTCGTAGTCCTCGCCCGGCGTGACGCCGAGGTCGGTGAACGCCGCAACCGGCGCGAGGTGGCCGGAGTTCGAGGACGGGTCGGTGTGGATGACGTCACGCCCCGCGATGTCTTCCAGCGAGTTGATGTCCTCGTTGTCGACGTGGGTGATGAGCCAGAGCCGGTAGCCGAACGACTCCTCGCCGACCTGGATCCCGAACGGGCGGGCGCCCGCGAGGTTCACGGCGAACGGCGTGTTGCCGGTCGCGAAGCCGGCGACGTGGAGCCGCTCCGCGCGCATCGCCTCGACCTGTGCGGCGTAGGAGTCGAGCCCGACGTACTCGACGTCGCGACCGGTCTCCGCCTCGATGTTCGCCATCAGCGGCTCCATCGTGTCCTCGTAGATGGCCGGATCCTCCGTCGGCACCATCGAGAAGTCGATGATGTCGGGATCGAGCCACTCGTCTTCATCGTCAGGGACCGGATTCGGCGGGCTTCCGTAGTGTGGCTCGTCGCGTTCCTCGAACAGGTCGAGCTCCTCGATCGATCCGGTCTCGAAGTCGTGATCGAGGTACGTCGACGTCAACTGGGGATACCACGTGTCATCGTCGAGCGGGTCGAACTCCGCGAAGCCGTGGTCGACGTCGTCCCCGGCGTCGGAGGAGTCGTCAGACCCGTCGTCGTCGTCGCTTTCGGGAGCCGCGTCCGCGTCACCCTCCTGTTCGATACAGCCGGCCAGCCCGAACGTTGCTCCACAGCCCACGCACGCCGCGGTGCCTTTCAGGATCGATCGGCGGTTTTGCTCTGACATGACCTGAGAATCCGGGAGAATCACATAAAAAGATCCCCATAATGATTATTAAAAATAGTTATGAATGTTACTCAAGATGACTCAATAGGAGTCTGTGGTACGTTCGATCCCGCGACCGTACGATGAACGATGCCGATCCACCACTCCACCACGGAAACGGTGAATTACACACTCTAGAGCCTTGTAAATCCGAGACCGCGTCCGACGTTCCGACCAATACGGGAACCGCCGTCGCCGATCGATCGTCGTCGATCACCGTCGTCTCCGGTCGGGATCGAACCGTCTCCGGTCGGGATCGAACCGTCTCCGGCCGGGACCGAACGTTCTTTACGCGCGGTGTCGATCCCCGATCGATGAACACGCTCGGGAACGCTCGGCGAACGCTGCGATCGCGGCTCGACGGCCTTCGCGTCGAGGAACACACGGGCGAAAACCGGTGTATACCCTGCACCGCCCTCAACCTCGCTCTCGCCGTCGTGGCCGGCGTCCTCGTGGTCAGCGGCGGCCGCAGACGGGGGCTCCGGGGACCCGCAGCGATCGCCGCCGGCGTCCTGACGGTGGCGCTCGCAACGCTCGTGATCGTCCTCCGTGGCTACCTCGTTCCGGGTACCCCGTGGCTGACGCGGACGTGTCTTCCCGACCCCATGCTCCGACGGTTCGGGAAGGAGCCCCATCCGGAATACGGAACCGTGAGCGACGACGGAACGACGGGCGACGACGGAATGCGCTCCGTCGATGGCGTCCACGCCGATCACGGCCGAAGCCCGCAAGCGGACGTGGACGAAGGGGCCGACGTGGACGAAAGGGCCGACGTGGACGAAGGGGCCGACGTGGACGGGACCGTTCCGGGCGCTCGCTTCGACGTCGAAACGCGGTTGGCCGCGGCGGGCGTCGTCGAAGCGGAGCCGACCGGTGACGATCTCCGACTCGTCCCGTCGTTTCGCGAGACATGGGGCGATCGAATGGCCGACCTCAGTGACCGGGCGGAGCGTTCGGAACGGGTGGCCCGGTTTCTCGAGATCGACCCCTCGAGACTCACGTTCACGACGAGCGAGCGGGCGGTGACCGCGAGCGTCGACGGAAAGCCGAAGGGTCGTTGGGAGTCAGAGACGGCGCTCGTCGCGGACCTCGCGGCGGACCGGGAGCTCGCCCGGATCGTCGACGGATGGGTCGACGTTCCCCTGCGGTATCGGAGCAGCATTCTGCAGGGACTGCGTGCGTTCCTCGACGACTGCCCGGCCTGTGGCGGGCCGGTCGTGAGGAGCGACCGCCCCGTCGACTCGTGTTGTCGAAGCGGGAGCGTGACCGCCGTCCGTTGTGCGGACTGTGGAACGCGGATCGCCGAGATCACTCCGACGTAGTCGATCGCTTCGTGGGTCACGCACCATACATTACTATATAGTACTATATATTAGAATGTGATAAACATTCACAACAGTAATTCTTATTAACGGTTCCCTGCTTTCTGACGGTATGGAGCCGCAGACCGAACGGTCCGAAACCGCCCGGCTGCGAGCGCGGGCGCCGGTCGCGGCACCGGTCCGGACGGAGGTCGACCGCGAGCAATGACGGGATTCGGTCTGGAGGAGTTCCTTCTCGCGGAGATGGACTCTCCCGTGTTCAAGCTGGTTCTCGCGACGCTGCTCGGCATGTTCCTCGGGCTGGAGCGCGAGTGGTCCCAGAAGACGGCGGGCATTCGAACGTTCGCGTTGGTCTGTCTGCTCGGGGCCGTCTTCGTCATCCTCGATCACGACGGGCTGTTGGTCGTCGGCGGCGTCCTCATCATCGTACAGGCGGCCCTTCTGGCGACGCGGAGCTTCATCCAGGAGGAACACGACGGGCTCTCGCTCACCACTTCCGTCTCGATGCTCGTCGCGTACGGGATCGGTGCCCTCGTCGGAGGCGGACTCTACCTCGAGGCGGTCACCGTCGCCGTCCTCTCCTCGCTGCTGCTCGTGTTGAAACGCGAGCTTCACGAGTTCGCGTGGGGGCTCTCGAAGGAGGAGGTCCGATCCGCGACGGAGTTTTCGATCCTCGCGTTCGTCGTCTTCCCCGTCCTGCCCAACGAGGCGATGGGACCGTGGAACGCGATCCAGCCGCGCGTCATCTGGCTGCTCGTCATCGCCATCAGCGCGATCGGCTTCGTCAACTACGTCCTCGTCAAGCGATACGAGGGTCGAGGAATCGCCTTCACGGCCTTCTTCGGCGGGCTGGTCAACTCGACGGCGGTGATCGCCGAAATGGCCAAGCGGGCGAGCACCGACAAGTCCCTGATGGGGCTCGCCGTCGGCGCCATCCTCCTCGCGAACGCCGCGATGGCCGTCCGCAACGCCGTCGTCGTCGCGGTGTTCATTCCGTCCGAGGTGTTGACCGTCGGGCTTCCCCTCGGCGCCATCGCGGTGACGGGCGTGGTGCTCTCGTTGTACACGAGCGACTGGTCCGCGACGCTGGAGGCCGACCTCACCTCGCCGTTCAGCCTCCGAAACGCGCTCACCTTCGGTGCCCTGTTTCTCGTCGTGCTGCTCGTCTCGGCGGCCGCACAGGCGACCCTCGGCGACGCCGGCTTCATCGCGACCACGTTCCTCGCGGGGCTCGTCTCCTCGGGCACCGCGGCGACGACCGCGGTCACCCTCGTGACGACCGGCCAGATCACGCCGGAGACCGCCGTCTGGGGCGTCATCTCCGGGACGACCGCTTCCATTCTGGTGAAGGTGTTCTTCGCGGCGACGGTCGAGCGATCGCTGGTGAAGCCCGTCCTCATGTACAATACGATCCTCATCATCGTCGGCGTCGGCGTCGGACTGGCGTACGTCGCCGTGACGTGACCGGGATTTTTGTTGGATCGGGCCGAAGGAGGGAGTATGCGCCGTCGTGACGCGCTTCGTCGGATCGGCTCTCTCGCCGGCATCGGGACGCTCGCGCTCCTCCCGGGACGCCTCACGTCGGTGGAGGCGGATCCCGATCCGGCATCCGATGACGGGGCGAGCGGCGACGCGGGATCCGCCACCGACGCGGCATCCGAGACCTCCCCGTCGTTCGCGGACGAATCAGGGACCGCCGTCGACCCGTCGTTCGCGGACGAGCCGGGGACCGAGACCGACTTCATGCCCGCGATCGCCTCTCCGGAGGAGGTCACGGGCGACGGTGACCCCTCCCGTGAAGCGGTCGCCGAGCAAGTTCGTGAGACCCACGCGAGCCGCTGTCGCTGTCCGATCTGCGGCGGCGGCTCGATGCCGGGACGTCCCTGAAGCCGGAACGAGAAAACCCGTCATCGAGGCCGTTTGCTTAAAAGCCACCCGGCGACGGCGCCACGCGCCGGGTCACCAACGGTTAAGCCGTCGCCGGGAGTGTGCTCGTCCATGGACTTAGATATCGACGGCAACGTCGCATTGACGACCGCATCCAGCAGCGGGCTCGGGTTCGCGGCCGCACAGGCGCTCGTCCGCGAGGGGGTACACGTCGTCATCAACGGTCGGGATGCGGACCGGCTCGCCGACGCGAAAGCGGACTTGGAGACGGAGGCCGCCGGCGACGCGCGCGTCGTCGCCGTCCAGGGCGATCTAACGATCGAGGAGGACATCGACGACCTCGTGGAGACGACGCTCGAGGAGTTCGGCCGGCTCGATCACCTCGTCACCTCCGCCGGCGGCCCGCCCTCGGGCGCCTTCCTCGACACCGACGACGAGGACTGGGAGCACGCCTACGAGCTGCTCGTGATGAGCGTCGTGAAGCTCACTCGCCGGTGTGCGGAGCCCCTCCAGGAGGGCGACGGCGGCACCATCGTCAACATCACCTCGCGGTCGGTGAAGGAAGCGATCGACGGGCTCGTGCTCTCGAACGCGGTCCGGATGAGCGTCATCGGGCTGGAGAAGACGCTCTCGAAGGAGCTGGCGCCCGACGTGCGCGCGAACGCGGTGTTACCCGGCCCCCACGAGACGAGCCGCATCACGGATCTCGTCGAGCAGGCGATCGAACGTGGAGAGTACGACTCCTACGAGGAGGGGCTCTCCGACTGGGCGGGGAACCCGCTCGGTCGCGTCGGCGACCCGATCGAACTCGGCAACACCGTCGCGTTCCTCTCCTCGCCGAAGTCCGGCTTCATCAACGGCCAGTCGATAGTCATCGACGGCGGCGCGGGCAACGCGAACCTCTGATCGGGCAACGGATCCCCGTGTCGACCGGATCGTCCCGCCATCGGGGATCATCGTTTAAGTATCGGGGCCGTCACCATCGATCGATGGGCTCTCGATCATGACCGACCTCGACGCGATACGCGTCCTCCACGTCGACGACGACCGGGCGTTCGCGGAGCTGGCCGCGACGTTTCTCGGGCGCGAAAGCGACCGAATCGAGGTACGGATCGAGACCGACGCGGAGGCGGGACTGGCGGCGCTCGCGAACGGCGACGTCGACTGCGTCGTCTCGGACTACGACATGCCGGGAACGGACGGAATCGCCTTCCTTGAGGCCGTCCGAGAGGATCACGCCGACCTGCCGTTCGTCCTCTACACCGGCAAGGGCTCCGAGGAGGTCGCGAGCGAGGCCATCTCGGCCGGCGTCACCGACTACCTCCAGAAAACGAGCGGCACCGACCAGTACGCCGTGTTGGCCAACCGGCTGACGAACGCCGTGGAGGCGTCCCGGTCACGGCGAGCCCTTGAGGAGCGGAATCGGACGCTCCGTCGTTACGAGCGGATGGTCAACACGATGCAGGAGGCGGCCTGTATCTACGACGAGGACGGCCGGTTCGAGCTCGTCAACGACTCCCTCGCGGAGTGGTACGGCACGACGCGCGAGGCGTTGGAGGGCGAACGGAGCGGTCTGATCCCCCGGCTCGGCGACGGGGACGACGATCCGTTCCGGGCCCTGCTCGACGGCGAGCGGGAGGACGTCCGGGGGACGATCGAGGCGGAGTTCGCCGGCCACGGCCACGCGATCCTCGATTACCGGCTGGCGCCGTTGACCGTCGACGGAGCGATCGAGGGAGTCGTCGGCGTTTCCCGCGACGTCACCGAGCGGGCCGAGCGCGAACGGGAGCTCGAGCGGCGGACGGACGACCTCGCGGCGCTGACCACGGAGCTCGAGCGGCAGTACCGCCACCTCTTCGAGGAGGCGCCGATCATGGCGGTCGTCACCCGCCTCGAGGACGGCGTTCCCGTCATCGAGGACTGCAACCGGCTGTTCGCGGAGACGCTGGGATACGAGCGTGAAGACGTCGTCGGTGAAACGCTTACGGCCTTTTATACTCCGTCGTCGAGCCGGAAGCTGATCGATCGCGGCGGGTACGATCGGGCCCTGAGCGGCGAGTTCGTTCGCGAGGACCGGGATCTGCTGACCG
>LKMJ01002172.1_pt1 | contig 17877 bp, 19 predicted proteins | sample 643391 | NCBI WGS metagenome assembly LKMJ01 (sample SAMN04112250, study PRJNA286221) | soda lake metagenome | biome: soda lake; feature: Kulunda Steppe; material: water; isolation source: sample PL-Br10 brine of Picturesque Lake | place: Russia: Kulunda steppe | collected 2010-07
CGTCAGGAACATGCGGGCACGAAGGCCCCAATCCGGCTGCCAGTCCATACCCGAGATACGGCCTGGAGCGAAATATATTACCGGATGAGGAGCGGGTGTCGGTGTCGCTGGATGGAGCGGCGCAACCGGATTCCGTCGAACGGGAAAGGAACATTCTTCCGGCTGCCTGCCGGAGGGGGAGACATGAGTGAGTTTACGGTCAGTGGACAGTACCGAAATCGCGACGGCTACGCGCCCTTCGAGACGACGATTGAGGCCGAAAACGAGAACGTTGCCCGCGAGTACGCCCTCTCCCAGCTGGGGAGTCGACACGGCGTCAAGCGAACCGAGATCGATCTCGAGGAGGTCGCAGAACGATGAGTAGTCAACAGCAGCTCCAGCAACTCTCCCAGCAGCTCCAGGAAATCGACGAGCAGATCGAGGCCCTCGAGGGCTCCATCGAGCGACTTCAGCAGGAAAAGACCGAGGTCGACGAAGCGATCGAGGCGCTGGACACGCTCGAATCCGGTTCGACCGTGCAGGTGCCACTCGGCGGCGGTGCCTACCTCCGAGCGGAGATTCAGAACGTCGACGAAGCGATCGTCGACATCGGTGCGGACTACGCCGCTGAGTTCGATCGCGAGGGGGCAACCGACGCCCTCGAGAACAAGAAGGATCGACTCGACGACCAGATCGACGAGGTAACCTCGGAGATTTCCGAACTCGAAAACGAGAGCAGTCAGCTCGAACAGCAGGCCCAGCAGCTCCAACAACAGGCGATGCAACAGCAGATGCAGGGAATGCAGGGCCAGGGCCCGGACGAATAGCGGCGTAGCGACGGGTATTCCCCATGTTCGACAACTTAAAAGAGAAACTCGGGAGCTTCCGCGAAGACGCCGAAGCGGCCGCCGAAGAAACCGTCGAGGAGATCGACGAGGAAGAACTCGACGACGTCGAGGAGGCAGATGCAACAGCCGTCGAGGCGGAGTCGGATACAGCAGTCGCCGAAGACGATACGGAACCGGCTGTCGATGAAGATGGCGAGGCGGAAGCAACAGCCACCGAAGCGGGTGACGACGCGGCTATCGGCGACGCTGACGATACAGCCCAAACCGAGGATCCATCCGCGGAGACGGGGTCCGCAACTCCGGATACAGAAGCGCTCGATCGAGACGATACTGCTCCCGAGACGGCTGATACCGCTGCCGAGACAGATGCGGAGTCAGTCGCGCCCGAGGGAGACGACCCTGTGGTCGATGAGACGGACGAGCCTGCAATCGACGAGGAGGCAGCTGTCGACGAGGAGAGCGTATCCGCAGACACGGAGTCGATCGAGCCGGCCGACCCGGAGACCGAAGGCGGCACTGACGACGTAAACGCCACGGGAAAAGCAGAGTCCGAAGACGCCACGGCAGAGGCGGAGACAGCCGACGCCGCCCAGCCCGAACAGCGATCGTCACCGATGACTGGTTCGCCGATGACGGGATCGGGGCGAAGTTCGTCGGCCGGGTCAGCGGCCCAAGAGCCGCCGAGTGCCGACGACGAAGGCGACGCCGAGGCGGCCGGCGACGATACCGGCCTCGGTCGCAAAGCCAAATCCCTCGTCCACGGGAAGTTCGTCATCGAGGAGGAGGATCTGGAGGGCCCGCTTCACGAACTGGAGTTGGCGTTGCTCTCGAGTGACGTCGAGATGAGCGTCGCCGACGAGATTCTCGACAATATCCGCGACGAACTGGCCGGCGAGACCCGCACGTTCACGACCTCGACCGGCGACGTCGTCGAGGAGGCACTCCGGGACGCCATCTACGACGTGATCAGTGTCGGCCAATTCGACTTCGACGAACGCGTCGCCATCGAGGACAACCCCCTCACGATCGTCTTCACCGGCGTCAACGGCGTCGGGAAGACGACGTCGATCGCCAAACTGAGCCGTTACTTCGAGGAGCGGGGGTACTCGACGGTGCTGGCTAACGGGGACACCTACCGTGCCGGCGCGAACGAACAGATTCAGGAACACGCCGACGCGCTCGACACGAAACTCATCAGTCACCAGCAGGGTGGCGATCCCGCCGCGGTGTTGTACGACGCCGTCGAGTACGCCGAGGCGAACGACGTCGACGTCGTCCTGGGCGATACCGCCGGTCGGCTCCACACCTCCAACGACCTGATGGCGCAACTGGAGAAGATCGACCGGGTCGTCGATCCCGATCTGACGCTCTTCGTCGACGAGGCCGTCGCCGGTCAGGACGCGACGAACCGCGCGAAGGAGTTCAACGACGCCGCCGAGATCGACGGCGCGATCCTCACGAAAGCGGACGCCGACTCTCAGGGTGGAGCGGCGATCTCGATCGCCCACGTCACCGGCAAGCCGATCCTGTTTCTCGGCACCGGACAGGGGTATACGGACCTCGAACGGTTCGACCCCGACGAGATCGTCGATCGGCTCCTCCGCGACGAGGGGTGAGCCGTGCGCGACCGCATCGCGGTCGCGGTGCTCGTCGTCGTCCTGTTGGCTATCGCGGCCGGCTTTTACGTCTCGACCGACGATCTGCCGGCCGAGCAGACCCCCGACGTCACGTTCGAGATCGAGACGGACCCCGACACCGGCGAACTCACCGTCGAGCACGTCGACGGCGAGGCGCTGTCGTCGGGGTCGGTCCGGGTTCTCGTCTACGAGGATCGACCGATCGTCCCCGACCGGACGGTCCACGGGACGCTCTGGGAGACCGACACGGGGTCGATCCAGTCCGGCGATCGACTCGAACTCGAAGAGCCGCGTCTCGAAGCCGGCCAGCGGGTCGTAATCCGGTGGTTCGGCGAGGACGGGCAGGCGAATCTCGACGAGGTGCTTATTTAAATGGATTCAGTCGTCTCGGCCTGGTGAAGGCCGCCGTTAACGGTGCGAGGTTTCCCGGATCGCATCTTCCGTGTCCCCTCGCATCTCCATCTGATCCATTTCCCACTCCAGGTAGTCGCGGAGGCCTTCCTCGAGAGGCCTGTGTGTGATCCCCAGCTCCTCGGTTGCCTTGTTATTATCGACCGGCCAACGCACGCCGGCGAAAAACCGGAGGGACTCCGCCTCGAATCCCTCCGGAGGCGTAACGATCCGCTCTACTGCCGCCATTGCGCTGGCGAGGCCTCTGAATACCTTCGGGGAGACGACCCGGGGGACCGGAACGCCCGTTATCTCTTCGGCACACTCGAATACGTCGACGGCGTCTCGAGGTTTCCCGGAAATGATATACGTCTCCCCGGGTACTCCCTGCTCCATCGCGCGAAGATGCCCGTCAGCGATATCTCCGACGTGGTCCCACGGTGTATAGTGGCCGCGCGAGATCATCGGAAGATCGCCCTGGAGGTAGCTCCGAAACAGCCCCTGAATCGAGCCGTAGGACTTGTCTCCCGGACCGTAGACGACCCCCGGTTGAACGATGACGAGTGGAAGTCCATCGTCGATCATGGGTCTGGCGACTTCGTAGTGGGCCTCCCATTTCGTCCGATAATACACGGCCGATTCCGGACACTCCGGCTCGATCGTTTCATCGATATACTCGTGCTCTCGGGGTGGGTACACGCCGAGCGTGCTGGTGTAGACGCCCTTCGGGACTTCCAGTTCCTCCATTAGTTCGAGAACGTTCCGGGTCCCCTCCACGTTGATCCGTTCGGCTTTTTCGACGTTGCGAGGACCCGGACCGACATAGAACCATGCCGCAATGTGAAACACGCCGTCCACACCGGTCATCGCGTCTCGCATACTCTCTTTGTCGGTGATGTCGCCTTCGACGACCGTGATCGCCCCGGGCAGGTGAGCCGCGTTCGATCGAGAGCGGGTCAGCGCAACCACATCGTGACCGGCTGCGAGGAGTTCCGTCGTTACGTGCGATCCGATCAACCCGGTCGAACCGGTGACAAAATACTCCATCAATTGTTATATGACAACAGTTACCAAATAGGTTTCCCGACCAGTCGAACGACCGACTTCCAGTGAAATCTCGTCGGTTATCGGCGACGAGCAGGCGAACATTCGGACGGTTCGTCACGAGCGTAGCCGGCCGGACCTGCCCATCGGAGACGCAGACCTCGTCTTCGAGATCGAGACGAACGGTCCGAACCACACCGACAGGGTACTGAAGGCGCTACGGGAGACCGAATACCGGGTCGAACGCACGACGATCGAGTGAGCGCGTTTCGAGCGGCCTCCGGTCGCTCACTTCAGGTGCGCCCCGGTCAGACAGATCTCACATCGTTCGGCGTCGTAGCCCGCCTCCGAGAGGCCGGTTCCGAGCGTGAACACCGTCTCGCCTAGCATCGCCATCGCCGCCTCGCCACCGACCGCCGAGACGTCCTCGATGGCTTCTCTGACCTGCGGCGTCAACAGCTCGGCCTCGCGCCCGAAGCGACGGGAGGTTTGCATGAACGTCTCGACGGTCGGCGCCTCCACGAAGGCGGCGAGCGCCCGTCGACCGGCCGCCGAAAGCGTCTCCGTGTCGCCGGTGATGATCTCCTCTGTCCGGAGTTCGCCGAAGCTGACGTACTCGACGGGTCCGTGCGTCGGGACGCCGTCCATCGCGCCGTGGGCCGGCGCGCCGGGTTCCAGCCGGATCGGGACGCCGCCGCGGGCCTGCGCGACGACGTCGCCGAGGCCGGTCCCGGCCTGCACCTCCGCGCCGTGAGCGATCGTTACGAGTTCGTTCTCCGAGAGCTCTCGATCGAAGACGACGTTCGCGACGAGCGCGGTTCCGAGTGCGGCCGCGCCCGAGACGCCGAAGCCGGCCCCCAGCGGGAGATCGGTCTCGATGACGACGCGAGCGGTCGCGCGTAACGCACTGAGGACGCGGTCGACCGCCTCGATCTCCGCCGGTTCGCCGTTGATTTCGAGCCCTTCGCCCGCCTCGAGACGAACCGTCACGCCGTCGGTGACGGTGACGCCCGCTCCGCGGGATCCGGCTTTCGTCGGATCGTCGTCCGGGTGAGCGCTGAAAAACCCCGTCATGTGGCCGGGGACGAACGCGCTCGGCGACGCTGTCATGGCGGTGCGTCGGAGACGGACCGGGTTAAGTCTTACAAAGGCGATCCGTCACTGACGTCGGATCGGCGCAATCCCGCCATCGGAAAGATAAACGATTTTGAGACCCCTCCGTGAAGGCCCCCGTAGTGAACCCCCGTGGCTGATCAGACATCCGACCCAGATCCCGACGGCGCATTGCTCGTTCCCGTGGGCGAGTCAGTGACGCTACGGAACACCGTCGCCTACGCGATGGAAGCGGCCGCCGACGCCGGTCTTTCGGAGGTCCACTTCGTCGCGCCGGTCGCCTGGCACGACGTCGCCGACGTCGAGGCCGCGGTTCGAGAACGGACCCAGTCGCTTTTGAACCGCGTTTCGGTGTGGGCCGACGAGGACGCACCGCCGGATTCACCGACTGTCCGAACGGCGATCATCGGTGACGACGAATACCTCTTCAGCCCCGACGACTACGCGGAGATACTCGCCGCCTACGCCGACGATCACGGCATCGAGTGGATCATCGTCGATCCCGAATACAGCCCCGGCGGGAACGTCCCGCTGTTGCGCCCGATGGAGGTCGCGCTGGCGGCGCGCGGCTTCGACGTGACCGAGGCGCCCACCCGACGGCCGGTCCGTCGCTCGCGGCTGACGCGCGCCGGCGGGGCGCTCCAGTTCGGGCTGCTCTTCGGGGTCTCGTTTCTGTTCTACCAGTTGCTCGGCGGTTTCGTCATCGTCACCGGCGACAGCTTCGATTTCTTCTATGAGCTCATCACCGGGGCGATCACCGCGGGAATCGTCGCCGGCACGCTGTATACCGTGACGCTCTCGGAGGGCGTCCGGCCGATCCGGCTCGGCAAGCGGCTCGCCCGCCTTGCGCTCTTCGTCCCGTATCTGGTCTATGAGATCGTCAAATCCAACATCCTCATCACGACGATCATCCTCCATCCGAAGCTGCCGATCGAACCCCGGATGACCCGCGTTCGGTCGGCGGTGTGGGGCGGCCCCGCCCTGACGACGCTGGCGAACAGCATCACCCTCACGCCGGGGACGCTTTCGGTTCGTACCGACGGACAGACGCTCTACGTCCACGGGCTCTTCGAGAGCGCGCGCGCTGGAATCGCCGCCGGCACGCTCGAGCGCGCCGTCCGATTCGTCTTCTACGGCCGGGCGGCCGCCGCCGTGCCGACGCCGAAAGAGCGCGGCGATTACGAGGAACTGCAGGGGCCGAAAGCGGAACCCGAACGCGAGGCGGCGGCCGAGCCGGACTCCGAGGGGGGTGACGCCTCGTGACGCTTACGACGGCGTTCCTCGCGGCCGCGGCCGCGCTCGTCGTCCTCGCGATCGCCGTCCTCTATCGGGCGATCAAGGGGCCGACGATGCAGGATCGAGTCATCGCGGTCAACGTCCTCGGGACGAACACCGTCGTCATCCTGGCGCTTCTGGCGGTCGCGCTCGACAGCGAGTCGTTTCTGGACATCGCGCTCGTGTATGCGCTTTTGAACTTCCTCATGGCCGTCGCCATCTCGAAGTTCACGGTCAAGCGGGGTGACGTGATATGAGCGAACTCAGGCTCGGCGTGATCCTCGTGTTGCTCGCGGGCGGCGTCTTCTTCACGTTCGTCTCCGCGGTCGGCGTGATCCGACTGCCGGACGTCTACGCCCGCGCACACACAGCCTCCCAGACCGACACGCTCGGTGCGGGACTCGTCGTGACGGCCGTCGTCCTCACCTACGGCGTCGAAACGGAGGTCATCAAAGCGGTCCTACTGCTCGTGTTCATCTTCATCACCAATCCGACGGCAGCGCACGCGGCGGCCCGCGCCGCCTACGAGGAAGGTATCGAACCGTGGACCAAGGGGGATGAGCGACGATGAGCGCCGTCGGGTTCGCCCTCGCCGGGTTCGTCATCATCACCGCGATCGCGACGGTACTCCTGCGGGATACGCTCGCGTCGATCGTCGTCTTCGCCGCCTACAGCCTCGGAATGGCGCTGTTTTACACGCTGCTTCTCGCCCCCGACGTCGGGCTGACCGAGGCGGCGATCGGCGCCGGCGTGACGACGATACTGCTTTTGGTGACGATCGCGAAGACGACGCGGCCGCGAACCGACGAGATCTTCGCGGCGATCAACTGGCCCGCGGCGACGGTGACCGCCGGGTTGGCCGTCGTCTTGCTCTTCGTCGTCGGCGCGATCCCGGCCGAGAACTTCCTCGGCGAGGCGACGCCGGCCACCGGCGCGGCCGGCACGCCCGGCGAAGGTGTCACCGGCCACTACCTGGCGTCGACGTACGAACAGACCGGCGTCACGAACGCGGTCACGGCGGTCCTCGCGGCCTACCGTTCGTTCGACACCTTCGGGGAGGCAGTCGTGGTCTTCGCTGCCGGCGTCGCCGTCGTCGTCGTCCTCCATCGAGGTGAGTTCCTGTGAGCCGATCCGACAGTGAACGACCCTACACCGAAAGCGAGATCATCATGACCGCCGTCCGGATCGTCGCCCCGTTCTTGCTGACCTACGGGCTCTTCATCACGTTCCACGGCGCGGACTCGCCGGGCGGCGGTTTCCAGGGTGGCGCACTCATCGGGGTTGTCGTCCTGACGCTGGCGTTCGCCTTCGGCATTCAGCCCACCCGCGAGTGGGTCGGCACCGGACTGATAACGGGGCTCGCGACCGGCGGCGTCATCATCTTCGTCGGCGTCGGCCTCGGCACGCTGGCGTTGGGCGGAGCCCTCTTCGAGTACGGCCTCTATGAGCCGTTCATCGGCCCGGACGCGACCAAGTGGGGTATGGAGGCCATCGAGATCGGCGGCGTCGCCGCCATCGTCTCCAGCGTCATCATGGCGCTTTTCTTCCTCACGGCAGCCGGATACGCTGTGCAGGGAGGTGAGGACGTATGACGCTCGCCGGCTTCCCGCTCGTGCTCGAGTTCCTCTCGACGCGATACGCCTACGCGACGTTCGCGATCGTCCTCGCGATCGGGCTGTATATGATGATCGCCAGCCCGAACCTCGTCAAGAAGGTCATCGGGCTGAACCTCTTTCAGAGCGCGATCTTCCTGTTTTTCGTCGCGACCGCCTACGTTCAGGGCGGGTCGGTCCCCGTCATCCCACAGGAAGGCGGGGCCGTCGGCGAGTACGCGAGCCCGCTGCCGCACGTCATCGTGCTCACCGCGATCGTCGTCGGCGTCAGTCTCACCGCCGTCGGGCTGGCGTTGATCGTCCGGCTCTACTCGATGTACGGGACGCTGAACGAAGAGACGATCCGGGAGGTCATGAATGAGTAACCCCGAACTCGCCCTGCTCGTTGCGGTACCGATCCTCGCGGCGACGCTGCCGTTGCTCGCGGGCCTGAAGTTCGATTCGATCGGCTGGCCGATCGCCCTCGCGACGACGGCGCTCGAGGTCGTCCTCGCGGGCTACGTCGCGTTGCGTGTCGCGACCGAGGGCCGCTACGTCCACAACCTCGGCGGCTACCCGCGCGAGTACGGTATCGAACTCGTCGCGGACGGACTCTCGGCGGTCGTCGTCGCGCTCATCGCCGTCGTCGCGTTCGCCGTGCTCGGATACGCCAGACGCGGCGGTCCCCGGCGAAACGCCTTCTACAGCGCCTATCTCTTGCTCTGCGGTGGGTTGATGGGCGTCTCTCTCACCGGCGACGTCTTCAACATGTTCGTCTTCCTGGAAATCGTCGGAATCGCGACCTACGGACTCGTCGCCGCCGATCGCTCGGGACGGTCGGCGCTGGCGGCTCTCAAGTACCTCATCATCGGCACCGCGGGTGCGTCGCTGTATCTCGTCGGCGTCGGCTACGTCTTCGTCGCCACGGGTACGCTGAACATGGCCGAACTCGCGGTCGCGATCCCCGAGACCGTCGGCTACACCGACCCGCTCGTCGTCGCGTCGTTCTGTTTCATCGCCGTCGGGCTGTCGGTGAAGGCGGCGATCTTCCCGCTGCACACGTGGATTCCCGACGCCTACGCCGAGTCGACCGATACCGTCACCGCCTATATCTCCGGGCTCGTCTCGACGGTCGGCGCCTACGCGCTCGCCCGGCTGATCTACACCGTCTATACGCCCGCCTTCTTCGAGGCGGTGCCGCTTGCGGCCGACGCGTTAGTGGCGCTCGCGACGGTCAGCATCGTCGCCGGCTCGATCCTCGCGGTGATGCAACCCGACGTGAAACGAATGTTAGCGTACTCTTCCGTCGCGCAGTTCGGGATGATTGTCGCCGCCTTCGGGTTGGCGACCGAGCAGGCGCTTTTGGGCGGTATCATCCACCTCGTGGGACACGGCCTGATGAAGACCGCACTGTTCATCGGCGTCGGCGTGTTAGCGACCGCCTACGGCGTCCGGACGGTCGATGCGTACGCCAACCTCGGGTATCGATCGCCCGTCACCGTCGCGGCGATCGGGATCTTGCTCCTCGCGTTGGTCGGAATCCCGCCGTCGATCGGCTTCCTCGGCAAGTGGTATATCGCCTGGGGGGCGATCGAGGCCGGCGCGCCGATCGTCGCCGGGGTGATCTTCTTCAGCACGCTGTTGACGCTTCTGTACGCCGCCCGCCTGCTCGAATCGCTGTATTTCCAGCCCGCAGAGGACGTTGAGGGGGCAGTCCCGGCCGACGGCGTTCGATTGCTCTCGGACGGTGGCTCGGGCGTCGATTCGGACGACCGCCCCGTCTCCTTCGGGATGGTGTTCGTCGTCGCCGCGCTGTCCGTCGCCGCGGTCGCGCTCGGCTTCGCCGGCCCGGTCTTTGAAGCGTTCCTCGAACCCTTCCTGGAGGCTGCACTATGATGGAGAACTTCCCGCTGTATGCGGTGTTGGTATCGTTCCTCGGAATGTTCGGCATCTTCGCCTTCCACCGGCGGCCGAACCTCCGTGAGGCGGTCACGATCGTCACCGCGGTCGTGAAGTTCGGGCTCGTCGCCGCGATGTTGCCCGGCGTCCTCGACGGCGAGACCTACCGCTTCAGCACCGGCGAGTTCGTCGCCGGCATCGAGTTCGCTCTGGAGGCCGACCCGCTCGGGATGCTGTTTGCCTTTCTCGCCAGCGGGCTGTGGATCATCACCTCCTTTTACAGCATTGGCTACATGCGCGGGCTCTCTGAGCACGGCCAGACCCGCTATTTCGCCTCCTTCGCCGCCTCGCTGTCGGCGACGATGGGGATCGCCTTCGCCGACAACCTCGTGACGATATTCATCTTCTACGAACTGCTCTCGATCGCGACGTACCCGCTCGTCGCCCACGACGAGACCGACGAGGCACGGAGCGCCGGTCGGAAGTACCTCGCCTACACGATGTTCGGCGGCGGCGTCCTCGTGCTCGCGGGGACGGTCATGGTCTTTTGGCTCGCCGGGACGGTCGCGTTCACCCCCGGCGGAATCGAAGGGCTCGCCGAGGTCGCGAATTCGAACGAAACCGTCGTTCAGGTCGCGTATCTCCTCCTCGCGGTCGGCTTCGGCGTCAAGGCCGGCCTGATGCCCTTACACCAGTGGCTGCCGGTCGCGATGGTCGCGCCGACGCCGGTGTCGGGGCTGTTACACGCGGTCGCGGTCGTCAAATCCGGCGCGTTCGGCGTCGCCCGCGTCACGCTCGACGTCTTCGGTCCCGAAGTCGCCTACCAGATCGGCATGGGCGTTGTGATCTCCGCCCTCGCGGCGTTTACGCTGCTTGCGGCCTCGGTCATCGCCCTCCGGAAGGATCACCTCAAACAGCGGCTCGCCTACTCGACGGTCTCCCAGCTCAGCTATATCGTCCTGGGGCTGGGACTGTTCGGGTGGTACGGCCTCATCGGCGCGCTGCTTCACATCCCCGCACACGCGTTCATGAAGCTCACCCTGTTCTTCTGTGCCGGCGCGATCCACGTCGAAACGCACACCGACTACATCTCGAAGATGGCCGGCATCGGCAAGCGAATGCCGGTCGTGCTGGGGGCTTTCGCCCTGGCGGCCGCCGGCATGGCTGGAATCCCGCTTTTCGCCGGCTTCGTCTCGAAATATTACCTGCTCATCGGCGGCCTCGAGATGGGTGCGGCCTTCACGCCGGTCGGCTACTACCTCGCGGGAGCGCTTCTCGTCTCCGGCGTGCTCAACATCGCGTACTTCTGGCCGGTCGTCTACACCGCCTTCTTCGAGGCCGAAGACGACCACGACGCCAAACCGCTCGTCGACCACCGGGTCGGCGGCGAGAAGCGATCGCTGTTCGCGGAGACCGACGGCGGCCAGCCGATCGACGACGCCGAGAACGGCGACGACTCCGAGGAGGAATCCGAAGTGAGCGAAACTGCACACACCGAAGACGAAGCCGACGATGTCGACTCCGAAACGCTCCAGCCGGACTTCTCCGGGCAGAGCGAACGGCGCGATTACAGCGAGCCCGCGCCGCTCGTCGACGGCGAGTATGCCGTCGATCAGAACCCGAGCGACCACGAGACACCGGAGAGCGATCCCGCGGATCACGACGACGCGGACGATCACGACGCGCACGACGACCACCACGACGATCACGCCCACCACGGCGGACCGCCGCCGGGTGGCTGGCGGCGGCTCACCCCACGGGAGGCGTTCCGCGGCGAGGAGACGACGTGGTTCATGCTCGGGCCGATCCTCGCGGCGGTGACCGGCGCGATCCTCGTCGGAATCGTCCCCTACGAGGTCGTCTTCCTCGAACTCATCGAGGTCATCGTCGAGGGCGTCCTCGAGGGAACGGAGGTGGAACCATGATCGAGTCGGTTCCGCCGTTCGCCTACCTCGCCGTCGCGACCGCGGCGATCGCGTTGTTACCGCGGCTCCCGGGACACCTCATCGCCGGGCTTTCGACCGTCGCGGTCGGCGTTCAGGGGTATCTGCTCGCAGACGGGACGTACCTCGAGACGACTTTCCTCGGCTTCGATGTCGTCCTCCTCAACGTCGACGGGGCCACGCAGCTTTTCGCCGTCGGGATCTCGATCCTCGCGACCGCGGCCGTCCTGTACGCTTACGAGAGCGAGGCGCCGCGAGTCATGTCCGCCTTCGCGATGAGTTACGTCGCGAGCACCGCCGGCGTCGTCTTCGCGGGCGATTGGCTCTCGATGATCTTCTTCTGGGAGCTCATGGCCGTCACGTCGACGCTTCTGGTGTGGCACTACGGCGGGGCGGCGGTCCGGGCCGGCTACCGGTATGCGATCTTCCACGGGATCGGCGGGACGATCCTTCTGGGAGCCGTCATCGCCCACTTCGTCGCGGTCGGGCCGGCCTCCGATGCCTTCCTGTATACCGTCTCCGACGGCATCTACGGGGCCGCGGGCGGTCCGCTCGGAAGCGCCGCCGCCGGCCTCGCCGCGATCGGTATCGGCGTCAACTGCGGCTTTATCCTCCTCCACTCGTGGATCCCGGACACCTATCCACGCCCGCACGTCGCGGCGTCGGTGTTCCTGTCGGTCTTTACGACCAAGACGGCCGTCTTCGTGATGTTCCGGGCGTTCCCCGACGGCGGGCTCTGGCTCGCCTACCTCGGCGGCGCGATGGCCGTCTACGGCGTCTTCTTCGCGCTGTTGCAGTACGACCCGCGCCGGCTCCTGTCGTATCACATCCAGGCGCAGGTCGGCTACATGCTCGCCGGGATCGGTCTGGCGACGCTCGCCGGCGATTACGGCGGGTCCTTCGCCGCCGCCGGCGGACTCGCCCACGCGTTCAACAATATCCTCTATAAGGCGCTTCTGTTCATGGCCGTCGGCGTCGTCATCTACCGGACCGGCGTCCAGAATATCAAGAAGCTGGGCGGCCTCTGGAAGGTGATGCCGCTTACGTTCATCGCCTACCTGATCGGTGCCGCCTCGATTACGGCCGTCCCGGGGACGAACGGGTTCGTCTCGAAGGGGATGGTGCTCGATTCGGCCCACGCGCTCGATGCGATGCCGCTACTGCTCGGTGAGGATCTCCTGTGGTGGCTGCTCATCCTCGGGGCGATCGGCACGTTCATGTCGTTTATCAAACTCGGCTACTACATCTTCTTCCACGGCGAGGCGTCGATCGAACCGCGGGACGCCACGCCCGGCCAGACGGTCGCGATGCTCTTCGTCGGCGCGTTCTGTATCGTCTTCGGGTTCGCCCACGGGACCTTCTATGAGCTGTTGCCGTTCACGGAATCGGTGGCGGCCGCGGCCGATCCGTTCAGCACGGGCCATCTCACCGAGGGGGTCACGCTCTTGGTCGTCAGTTTCGTCGCCTTCTTCGCGCTCAAGGGGCCGATCACCCGGATGGCGTGGATCCCGGACGTCCATAAGGTCACGTTCCCGGCGGCGTTCTACGCCGGTCGCGGGCTCGTCTGGGGCGTCACCGAGCTGTGGGCCGCCGTCGATCGGGTCGTCATGGCGAGTGCGGCCGCCTCGATGCGCGTCGGCACCGATCCGGGCGGGTACGCCTACCGGACCGCCGAACGACTGCCCGGCGTCGAGGTCGAGTCCCTGCCGGCGGGCGAACACGACGAAACCGTTCGGCTCAGAGCCTCCTCGGGACTCAGCGTCTTCCTGATAACGCTGGCGCTGTTTGCCGCGCTCGTCGCACTGCTGTTTCTCTGACCGACGGTTTATATACGATCCCGGGTCCAGACGGCGTGGACACAGTCGAGGTGGCGACCGCGGTCGAAGACCGCGAGTCCGGCTACGCCCATACGGACCGCGCTAACTTAACCGCCAGCCGCCGGACCGCCTTCCCGGCGTCCACGCCTCCGTACCGAACGGATCGCACTCCTGCAGAGGGACCGGCTTCAAGTCCCCGGCGATCGTGCTGTTCGTATGCCTGTCGAGGAAACCGTCGGCGACGCGCTCGAAGCGCGCGGGGAGTTCGTGGCCGCGGCCGAATCCTGTACCGGTGGCCTGATCGGATCGCTGCTCACGGACGTTCCGGGATCGAGCGCGTACTTCGATCGATCGATCGTCACGTACAGCTACGACGCGAAGATGGAGCACCTCGGCGTTTCCCGGGAAGTGCTCGACGACGTCGGCGCCGTGAGCGCCCCGGTCGCAGAGCAGATGGCCCGCGGCGTTCGCGACGTGGCGGGCGTCACGTGGGGGGTCGCAACGACCGGGATCGCAGGACCGACCGGCGGCACCGACGAAAAGCCGGTAGGTACTGTCTACATCGCCGTTTCACACGCCGGGCCGTGGGGAAGCGGCGACTCGTGGTGTGCCGTCGAGCGATACGTCTTCGACGGCACCAGACGCGAAATCAAACGCCAGATCGCCGAACGGGCGCTCGAGAACCTCCTCGCGGCGATCGAGTCGGACTGAAACGAACGGGAAAACGAACGAATATCCTTTTAACCGGGGGGTTCTCGCAGGGGTATGAACAAGGAAGGCCACGTCCTCAACGCGGCGCTTTTGGGCATCGGCCTCGGATTCGTCCTCGAACCGTCCGGAACGATCGAGACGCTCCGGACGATCGTCGCCGTGACGATTCCCGTCACCCTCGGCGCGCTGTTTCCCGACGTCGACACCGCCTTCGGCAAACACCGTAAAACGCTGCACAACCTCCCCGTTCTCGGGCTCTTTCTCGCCTTTCCGTTCGTCTTCGGGAACCTCGCGTACGTCTGGATCGGCGTCTTCACGCACTACGTACTCGATTATCTGGGAAGCCGTCGCGGCATCGCGCTGTTTTATCCGCTCTCGAGGCGCGAATACGGCTTCCCGTCCGGGGTGACGACCTCCAGTCGGTTCGCGAACGTCGTCACGATCGTCGTTACCGCCGTCGAACTCGCGGCCGCCGTCGTTATCGTCCACGTGCTTCCGGAGTACGTCGACCTCGGTTCGATCGCCGCGGCGGTGCCGCTGTAACTCGAATCGAGGATCCGTCCAGATCGCTCTGTCCGACCGTTTTCTTTTCGTAACTTCGACACTGTTTCCTCCCCGATGTATCAGATCTACTACTTAAAAGTATCAAAAACGAATATTTAATATATGTGTCGAAAATATTGACGAATGTCACCACATGCCACTGGAACTGTACCTCGAAATCGGACTCGTACTGTTCGTCATCCTCCTCATCGTGCTGGGGTATTTAGGATGGAAACAAACGACCGACATCGCCGATTTCGCGATCGCCGGCGAGAAGCTGGGTCCGTACATGCTCGGTGCGGCGTTCGCGGCGACGTTCTTCAGTGCGGCGACGTTCGTCGGTTACGTCGCGTGGGCACACGACTTCGGGTATTCCTTCCTGTGGCTGTATCTCTCTTTGATCTCCGCCTCGCCCATCGCGTTGATCATCTTCGCAAAGCGCGTGCGGCGGACGAACGTCCACATGCGGACGGTGTCGCTTCCCGACTGGATCGGCGCGTTCTACGACAGTCAGATACTGCGAGTCGGGATCGCGCTCGCGCTGTTCTTCAACCTGTTCTATATCGGCGGACAGCTGACGGCCGGCGCACAGATCTTCGAGGTGTTGCTCGGCTGGGATTACGTCACTGCGCTGGCGTTCGTCACCACCCTCGTCACCTTGTACGTAATGGTCGGAGGCACGTTTGCCGACGTCTACACGGACGCCGTCCAGGGCGTGCTGATGGCGATCATGGGGCTCATCGTGTTCGTGTCCTTCATCTGGGTCTTCGACTGGAGCTTACTCGAGGCACCGGCCCAGATGAGCGCCGAGTTGGCCGCGGAGGACCCGGACCTGACGGCGATCCTCAACCCCGAATCGATCGTCTTCTATAGCGGCTTTGCGATCCTCTCGATATTCATCCTCGAGTTCGCCTTCTCGGCGCAACCGCAGCTTTTCAACAAGGTGCTGGCGCTGAACGACCCGAAGAACCTCCGGAAGATGATCGTTACCTACCTCGTGCTCACGCTCTGTTTCCTGTCGGTCACCTTCGGTGGCTTTTATCTCCGAATCCTCGAAACTGAACCCGAAACCGCAGACCAGTCGATATTCGTCTACGCGATGGAGTTTTTCCCCGCGATCATCGCCGCGTTCCTCGGGCTCGTGATCCTTTCTGCGGCGGTTTCGACGACGGACGGTCTGTACGTCGTCCTGGCGACGGCCATCTCGAACGACATCTTCCGGCAGTTCCTCGTCGAAGAGGGATACGTCGACATGGAGGGCGACCGCGCCGACATCGTCTCCCGGTACATCGCACAGGCGACCGTCGTGGTCGTCAGTGTAATCTCCTTTCTCATCGTGCTCGATCCGCCGCCGTACATCGCCGAACTCGTCTGGATCGGGATCGCCGGCGTGGCTGCCGCGACGGTGGCACCGGTCATGGTCGGGATCTACTTCCCGAACTTCGTCACCCGAAAAGGAGGGATCGCAGCGCTGATCGCCGGCGTGGTCGGGTACGTCGCCGTCCAGCAAATATTCGACATTGCGAGCGTCTTCGTCGAGGGGACGATCGGGCTCATCATCGCGACGATCGTCATGCTCGTCGTCTGTGCGGTGACAGAGCAGGAGGAAAACGTCGCGCAGTTCTCCGAACAACACCGCGGCGGCGCAGCGAGCAACGCTCCGCCGACCGATGACGACTGACCAACAACGGAGGTGACACACAATGGCCATGACAATGCTCACGATCTGGTTCGTCGGGACGGTCCTCTCGCTTGTGACCATCTACCTGATGCTTCGGTACTGGTACGCCCCCGAAGAGGAAGGCTCGCTCGAACCGGAATCCGCAGAACCGCAGGACGGATAGGATAGCTCACCGAACGGGACGCACGTATTCCAGTATTCGAAAAAAGAACGCCGCGTATTTTCCCCGAACCGATCGCGTGCCCGCGGGCGATTTGCGTTAAACAGAACCGTGCCGTGAACCGATTGGGTCGAGCTATTCGACGATCGATTCGATCAGGCGGGCACCGCGGATCGCGAGTCCGTCTTCGAACTTCGGTGCGACGACCTGTGCGCTGACGGGTACGCCGTCGACGTCGTCGACCGGAACCGTGACGGCGGGCGTCTGTGCGAAGCTGAACGGTACCGTGTTCCCGGTCATACCCAGCGAGTCCCTGTAGACGCCAATCGTCTCGTACTCCGGCGGCACGATCCGCGTCGTCGGCGTCAAGAGGAGATCGACATCATCGAAGACCTCCGCCAGCTGTCGCTGGAACTCGATCGCACGCCGGCGCAACGCGACGTAGGATCGGCCGTCGGTTTCCCGATCGAGATATGCGGCCGGAAGCGCACGGGAGGAAATGTACTCGTTGAACTCGTGGTTATCGAGGAACTCGGCGAGTGCCGCTCTGTACGGCTCCTCATACCCCGTCCCCTCGCCGCGGATGATCCCACGCTGGCGGATCAGCCAGCTGAAATCCCCGACGAGCAGCGGATAGGCCTTCGAAATCTCGCTGAGATCGACCGAGACACGTTCGATCGTCACGTCGAATTCGGCGGCCAGTTCGTCGGCCACCTCGATCGTCGGTTCGGCGACCGCCTCGTCTGCGGCCTCGACGAGCGAGTCGACGAGCCCGATCGTCAGCCCGGAACCGTCCGGGTCCTCGAGCCCGTCGGTGAGCGAGCCGACGTCGACGTGACTCGAGGCCGGGTCCCTTCGGTCGTGGCCGGCCATCGTCTCCAGGACGGCCGCCGCCGTCTCGACGTCCCGTGCCAGCGGGCCGATCGTGTCGGTCCACGGGACCAGATCGACGAACCCGTGTCGCGGAACGAGCCTGTGGGTCGGCTTGATGCCGACGACGCCACAGCAGGCCGCCGGGAGCCGAACGCTGCCGCCGGTGTCGGTTCCGAGCGCGAAATCGACCAGACCGCCGGCGACGGCGGCCCCGCTTCCCGAGGAGGAGCCACCCGGTACCCGATCCGGCGCCGTCGGATTCGTCGGCGGGCCGTACTCGCTGTGTTCGCCGGTCGGTCCGAAGGCGAACGGCTCCATGTTGGCCTTTCCGACGACGTCTGCGCCGTCTTCAAGGAGCCGCTCGACGACGAC
>LKMJ01002174.1_pt1 | contig 17875 bp, 16 predicted proteins | sample 643391 | NCBI WGS metagenome assembly LKMJ01 (sample SAMN04112250, study PRJNA286221) | soda lake metagenome | biome: soda lake; feature: Kulunda Steppe; material: water; isolation source: sample PL-Br10 brine of Picturesque Lake | place: Russia: Kulunda steppe | collected 2010-07
CAGTGGAACCTTGAAACTGACCAGTTCGAGACAGTTGTCGAGGGGGAAACGTTCGAACTCGGCGACCTCACAATCACTGTCGCTCCGGCAAACGACCCGGACGCTGACGAACCTGTCGCCTACGTTATCGAACACGAAACGGGAACGTTCGTCCACGGTGGCGACGCCCGGCCGGGCGACTTTGCTGAGGTTGGCGAACAGTACGATATCGACCTCGGCGCACTCGCGTTCGGTTCGACCGGGATGATTCCGGACAAACAGACACGCGTTCCAAAAGAAACCACCTGGTATAACGACGAAAATATGGTCATCGAGGCCGCCAGCGAATTACAGCTCGACCGCCTGATTCCAACTCACTGGGATATGTGGAAAGGGCTGACGAGCGACCCGAAGGGGCTGCACAACCACGCCCGGAGTTTCGAGTATCCACACCGCCTCGAAATTGTCGAGATTGGCGACCAGATTGAACTGTGATTACTACTTTCTCGCAGCGAATATCGACCGTTTTGTCTGAACGAAACCGGAGTCAGCTTTAATAGTGTGCCAGAACGCACAGTAAACATAATGAGCGAACAGGCATTCGAGGAGCGAACGATATCCTCCGAGGGAGTAACCGTAACAAAGCGGTTTGAGGAGGATGAGTTTCCAGTCCCGGCAATCGCATTCGAGTTCGAATCCAGCCGCGACGAGGAGGTGACAATCCGGCTTTCCGACGCAGTGCCCGAGTCCATCGCTGTGGAGGACCTCGGATTTCACCCGGAGTACGGGAGCGAGTACTGGACGATGGACGAGGAACAAATCACGTTCGAACGGTCACTGTCCCCCGATGCGGAGTACACCACCGTCTACGGTATTCGCGCGACCGGGAGCGACAACATCGAACAGTTTCTGACCGAACCGAATCTCGAACAGGTCGACCCACCGCTTCCTGAACCGGAAGAACCCGACGGGAGCGACGACGACGTCGTGAAAAATGCGCTGGACGACGAGGGTGAAATCGCGCTCGACGATGAGATTCCGGATGATGCAGATGAAGAGGAAGTTGCTACCCTCGAACTGAACGAGCCGGAGCTTTCCGACGGAGAATCCGACGGCAAAAAGACCGAGGAAGAGACGACAGCTGTGGCCCCAAGTGACGGAGACAGCCTCGTGGCTGCGCTCACTGCCGAAATACAACAGGGAAGCGTCAGCAATGAGGAACTGGCGGCGCTTCGAGAGGCACTCGGTGTCGAACAGACTGGAGGAGCCACCGTTGCCCGACTTGACCAGCTTCAACAAGATATCAGCGACTTGCGGGCATACACAAGTGCACTGGAGGAGTTCCTTGACGAGAACGGAACTGGCCAGGAGCTGATTGAAGGGTTCGACGACCGGCTTGAAACCGTGACCGGCCGGGTATCCGAGATGGAATCCGAGCTTGACTCCGTCAAGAAGACGGTCGAAGAGGAAATGGCGACGGTCAAAGAGGATGTCAGTCGCGTCGAAACCGAAGTATCTGCAGTCAGCGACGAGGTACAGACCGTCGACGAAACACTCGAAGGCGTCACCGGTGACATCGACCAGGTGAGCGGAGAACTCGATTCGGTCGAGACCACACTGACAGAACTCGAACAAGAGGTTGACACACTTGAATCGCAGGTGACTGACGAAGACGTTGAGGCGCGTGTTGACGAGGTTGCGGATGCGGTTTCGGACCTGCAGGAGTGGCAGGAACAGCTTAAAAAGACCTTCGGCGGCGGAAACTGATAGCGAATCACGGACCGTTACTGGACCGAATGAATCCGTTCGATACCGTCAATTTCCTCGATAACCTCCACAACGGGGTCAGGGACATATCGTTCCCAGTCGTCATCCGTGAGCATCGCACGCCGAATTTCGCTCCCTTTCAGGTTGCCGCGGTCGAACATCTCCGTCTGTCGGACCTCGACTCCCGCCTCGTTGAACAACCGGACCACGAGCGGGTTATTGGAGTAGGCAACATCAAACCACGGCGACATGCTCTGGACGTGGCTGACCCAGACAGCGTTCCGGTCGAGGTCTTCGATGGGCACCGCGTAATGGGTCGTCTCCAGTGGCTCCAGCGATTTTCGTATCATCATCATCCGTTCGCCAGCGGTAAACGGGTTTCTTGGTGAGTGGGAGGCATCGGCACTCCCGATTCCCAGAATCAGTTCGTCCACCTCGCTGATAATCTCTCGAACGACCCGCTCGTGCCCGCCGTGAAACGGCTGGAAGCGCCCGATAAGAATCCCTCGCGTAGGCATATCTCCATAGTGACAGCGGACGGAATATAAGTACCCGGACTTGGGAAGATGACAGTCAAAACTCCGTTGAATTCACCGGACTGCAACGGAATAAGAGAGCTGGTGCTGGGGACCGAGTAGGAGAAAGTATATCAGTCGACAGTCCTTGAAATACGGCTAGAGAAACGTTTGTATGAGCAAGGATAACAACGCTCCGGATACCGACCGGGAACCCCACGGCGAAGAGCCGGCGGACTCGCCCGAAGAGCGCCCGGAAGGCGAGCCTTCGGAGGAGCGCGTCGAGCCACGCGACCGCGAGGGGGCAGCGGAACGCGCTCGTCAGAATGGCGATGGTGAGGGACCCGCACAGGAAATCCAACGACCTCACGAATCACCGGACGAACCTGAGAACGAGCAAAGCGCCATCGACGAGGCGCTCGGAAGCAACGTCGACGAGGATATGGAGATCGACGAAGAGATTGCCGAGGACGACCCGCTCGGCGGACTCAAAGTCGACTCATCCAAAGATATCAAAGTGCCAGACCGGCTCGTCGATCAGGTCATCGGGCAAGACCACGCCCGGGATATCGTCCTGAAGGCGGCGAAACAGCGACGGCACGTGATGATGATTGGTTCACCCGGGACCGGGAAATCCATGCTGGCAAAAGCGATGAGCCAGCTGCTTCCGAAAGAAGAGCTGCAGGACGTACTGGTCTATCACAACCCCGAAGACGGGAACCAGCCGAAAGTCCGAACGGTTCCCTCCGGCAAGGGTGACCAGATTGTCGAAGCCCACAAGGAAGAAGCGAGAAAGCGAAACCAGATGCGGACGTTCATTATGTGGATTCTCATTATCCTCATTCTGGGCTATGCGCTGATTATCGTCCAGCAAATTCTGCTTGGCATTCTCGCAGCGGGTATCATCTATCTCGCCTTCCGCTACATGTCCCGCGGTAGCGACGCGATGGTGCCGAACATGATTGTGAACACCGCCGACCAGCAGACCGCGCCGTTCGAGGACGCTACCGGTGCCCACGCTGGCGCACTGCTCGGCGACGTTCGCCACGACCCATTCCAGTCCGGTGGGATGGAGACGCCAAGCCATGACCGGGTCGAGCCCGGAGGGATTCACAAGGCAAACAAAGGCGTGCTGTACGTCGACGAAATTAACACGCTCGACATCCGTACCCAGCAGAAGTTGATGACCGCGATTCAGGAAGGCGAGTTCTCCATCACCGGACAGAGCGAACGCTCCTCCGGTGCGATGGTCCAGACCGAACCCGTCCCGTGTGATTTCGTCATGGTCGCCGCAGGGAACATGGACGCGATGCAGAACATGCACCCCGCGCTTCGTTCCCGTATCAAGGGATATGGATACGAGGTCTACATGGACGACACCATCGACGACACGCCGGAGATGCGCCGAAAGTACGCACGCTTCGTCGCACAGGAAGTCGAAAAGGATGGTCGCCTGCCGCATTTCACCCGCGACGCTATCGCGGAGGTCATTCTGGAGGCACAGCGCCGTGCCGGTCGAAAAGACCACCTCACACTCGAACTACGTAACCTCGGTGGACTCGTCCGTGTCGCTGGCGATATCGCCCGTGCACAGAACAAAGAGTACACGGAACGCGAGGACGTCCTCGAAGCCAAACAGCGCTCGAAATCCATCGAGCAACAACTGGCTGATGAGTATATCGAGCGCCGCAAAGCCTACGATATGACCGTCTCCGAAGGCGGCGTCGTCGGTCGCGTGAACGGACTCGCCGTGATGGGCGAAGACTCCGGTATCATGCTGCCAGTGATGGCCGAAGTTACCCCAGCCCACGGTCCGGGACAGGTAATTGCCACCGGAAAACTCAAAGAGATGGCCAGAGAGGCCGTCGAGAACGTCAGCGCCATCATCAAGAAGTTCTCCGAAGAGGAGATAGAGCGGGAGGTTCCGGGCTGGAACGAGGAGCGATACGCTGACCACTCGTATCCAACGCAATCGCTCGCCGGGAAGGACGTTCACATCCAGTTCGTCCAGACCGGCCAGCAAGGGGTTGACGGCGACTCGGCCTCGATTACCGTCGCAACAGCCGTCATCTCCGCCCTCGAAGAGATTCCGATTCAACAGAACGTCGCGATGACGGGGTCGCTGTCGGTGCGAGGAGACGTGTTGCCCGTTGGCGGTGTCACCTACAAAATCGAGGCCGCCGCGAAAGCGGGCATCGATACGGTCATCATTCCAAAGGCAAACGAACAGGACGTGATGATTGAAGACGAGTACAAGGAGATGGTCGAAATCATTCCCGTGACCCACATCTCGGAAGTCCTCGAAATCGCACTCGCTGCCGAACCAGAGAAGGATTCGCTGGTCGACCGACTCAAATCTATCACCGGCAGTGCACTCGAAGCAGAGGTCACCCCAGGCAGTGGGAAACCAAGCCCACAGTAACCCGTGACCCAGTGGGGTTCGTTTCTGGTTGTCACGCTCATTATTCTCGTTGTCGTACTCGTACTGGCCAGACAATCGCAGGCAATTATCGAGGAGTACGAAACGGACGGGCCGCCAGTGGATGGCCAGTCAGTGGACAGCCACTCAATAGACGACCAGTCAGGAGTGAAGTCACAAATAGAACGACCACAAACGAACGGATTGACTCCCGAAATCCCGTCGGTTGAGCCAACGACGGATACAGAGTTAGGTGAAAAGCACACGGCTGATGACGAGTTCATCCCACCAGCAAAGCGCCAGCCAGAGCCTGGGCAGGAGCTCGTTCTCACCCCGCTCATGTTACAGGCGAACGTTGCGGTGACGCAGGGACTCGTCGCACTGCTTGTCATCGCGGCCGCATGGTATTTTGAAATACCCGCGGCGGCATTCGGTATCGTCGCCGAACCGTTGAGTACCGGCTGGCCCGCAATTGTTGGCGGTCTCACGTTCGGCCTCGTTCTCTGGGTTGGAAACGAAGGCGCAACGCGGGTGGCTGATGTCATCGGTGCGTCCTACGACGAACGCGTCCGTGAGTTGCTTGCACCCGAAAGCAGGGGTGGCTGGCTGTTGCTGTTTGGCGTCGTGTTGCCGCTGATTGCCATCTCCGAGGAACTACTCTTTCGCGCAGCCCTCATTGGCGTCCCAGCCGCTGGATTCGACATCTCGCCATGGTTGCTTGCAGTCGGCTCCTCAGCTGCCTTCGCGCTGGGCCACGGCGCACAGGGGCGGGTCGGAATCGTCGTAACCGGCCTGCTTGGATTCGTACTAGCAGCAGGCTACATCGTGACGGGAAGCCTGTTGCTGGTCGTCGTTGCCCACTACGTTATCAACGCGATGGAGTTTTTCACTCACGAGTATCGCTGATATCACTCTCCGCTACGACGATTGGTCATCGTTCAGCGTCAACCAGAGCGCACAGAGGAACGCACACGCAACAGCAATCGCCGTAATCGCGAACGCGACGCGATAGCCTGTTTCAGTGTAGGCCGTCGTTCCCGCAACGACTTCGCCGGTCCGGTAGCTATCGAGTGCAACACCCATCGCCGTCGGCAATACTGTCGCGCCCAGAAAGCCCGCTCCGTTGACTGTCGCCGTCGCAACCCCACTTGCAGCGGGTGGATAGCGCTCTTTGATGATGGCGAGAATGAGGACGGTAAACCCAACACAGAACCCGATGATGAAATAGACGAACCCGACGGCATACAGGGGCGGCGTTCCGAGTATCGGAATAACTGAGAGTGCAAGCGTAAACAGTGCGAGTCCAACTACCAGCGGGGCCTTTCGCCGTTCGAGGCGGTCGGAAATCCAGCCGACCATCGGCGCACCGATGAGCATCCCGATAGCACCCAACAGGGTGTAGTATGACGCAGTCGTGACCGGCAGTTCGTAGACCACGACGAGATACGGGACACCCCACAGCCCGATAATGGTCAGAATGGTCCCCATCGAGGCAAAGAACATGAGCGATAGTAGCCACTGAATCCGGTCTCGAAGCAGCGATTTGAGGTGTCCACCAGTCTCCCGAAGCGAAACGCTCGGCTGTCGGGGGACGTTTTCTATTGGCTCGAAGCCAGCAGACTCGGGAGAGCGACGGACCACGATGAAAACGAACGCAGCGGCAGCCAGGCCGAACAGGGCAAGCCCCTGAATGCTTGCCTGCCAGCCGATAGCATCGACGGAGAGTGCGAGCGGTGTCGTTGCCACAATCGCACCAAGACCGGCGACACCTGTTGTCAGGCCAGTCATCGTCGCAAACTCGTTTGCTCGGTACCAGCTTGCCGCAAATCGAAGGATAGAAATGAAGATGACGCCGCTTCCAAGACCGAGCAAGGCGCGAGAGAGAAAGGCTGTCAGGTAGCCGCCACTGAGGGTGAATGCAAGCGCGGAGAGGCTGAGCAAGACGGCGCCGAAGGCCCCGACATACCGCGGTCCCCATCGGTCGGCCATCGCACCTGTCGGAATCTGGATAATAGCATAGACAGCAAAGAACGAGGCATGGAGCGTTCCGAGTTGTGCGGCTGTAATCGCAAAGTCAACCGTCAACTCCTCGGAGAGTACCGCTGTCGAGAGACGGTGAACGTTGACGAGTAAAAATACAAGCGCTAGCGCTGCCCACCCAAGCCAGCGGTATCTGGTCGGCGATTCGAAGAATCTCATGCCTACAGTCACAGGTCGGAGCGCCTAATAGCTGGCTTCTCCGCTCAAAACCTGTCGGAGAATATGAACGATGTCTGTGCCGGAGGTAGCTGTCAAACCGCTCCCGGCCCCTCACGGTGTCTGGCCTGCAATCCCGATTCAGCGATGTTCACGCCGTACTGCGCCGTTCGTGTGAGGCTGTCGACGACCAGACTGAGCAGATAGCCATCCGAAAGGTTCCGGGCGTAGAGCTGTTCATCAAGCGCGGCCAGCTCGTCAGTGAGCTCTTCAGACTCGGTGACGACAGCGCTGAATGCTGCATCGTCCGGGGATTCGAGCAACGCAGCGAGCGCATCCTGCACGACTCCCTGTGCGCGGTCGGCGAGCGCCGCCAGGTCAGTTGAGAGGTCGCCCGGAGGTGGGGTTTTGAGGCGGCCGGCAATGCTGGCTATTTTTTCGGCGTGGTCAGCAACCCGTTCGAGCTGTCTGGCGGCCATATAATACTCGAATGGCAGCAGCGTACCATCACCCATCGTCACAGCCGGGTCGACGAGTGATTGTTGAAACCCGCGGGAGACGAGCGCAAACAGGCGGTCGACATCATCATCCTGCTGAGCAACGTGTGCGCCGGTAGTTCCATGCGCGCTTGTCACGGCCGCAATCGCCTCGTGGTGCATTTCGAGTGTCGTCCGTTCGAGTTGTGCAAGCGTCTGTTCGGGCGAAAGGTCACCAACGGCGAGCATCGTGCGAGCAGTGAGCGCCGATTCCGTCTCCGTCATCACTTCAAGTCCAACAAATCTCCGGATTGCCTCAATCACGGCCCGTCGCTGCTCGCGCGTTCGTAAATCAGCAACGTGAATCTCCTCACAGCCGGCGATATATGCGGAGGCAACCGAGAGAGAAAGCGATGGAGATTCACGGTTTCCAGCGGCAATTTCCGCCCGCTGAGGCTCGCTCCCTGTCCCGTTTGGTCCACGTGTCATCACAAGCTGGTCGCCCTGCTCGTAGAGGTTGACGGTTGCACCCGGTTCGATATGCTGCTCCATCGCCCACGTCTTGGGAAGGGAGACGGTATAGGTTGACCCGCCGGTAAGCTGTACCTTCCGTTCGACAGGTTCAGTATCGTCGTTCATATCTCGTATGCTGAGCATTGTTGGGTTGTTGCAGTGGGGCGGTGAACAGCTGTGATAGTGACAGACATAGATTAGTAGATGAGTTCGTCGTCATTTTCGACCATATACAGGGTTCGCGCACAGATGTTGACCGCGTGGTCACCAACCCGTTCGAGGTCACGAATCGTCAACAGCGACCGCGAAACATCCTCGACCGTCGAATCAACGCCACGGTCACCGGTCTCTTGTGTGGTCATTAACTCCCGAACGACCTGCTCGCTCACCGTTCGACAGTCCGCATCGAGGGCATCGTCGCGACTTGCAATCTGGCGTGCTAGCTCTGGGTCTCCCGTTGCGTAGGCTTCCATCGCATCGGTAACCATCTCACCGGCCACCTCCGCAAGCGGTGTGACATCGACGGTCGCAAACAGGTCACCCTCCGCCTCTCGACCATACCGTGCGAGGTTCGTCGCCAGGTCGCCAATCCGTTCGAGGTCTGTCACAATCTTGAATGAAGATGCGATAAACCGCAGGTCACTCGCAACTGGTTGTTGTAAGGCAAGCAGTTCGATACAATCGCCTTCAATATCGAGATACCACTGGTTTATGTCCTCGTCGTGCTCGATAATCCAGTCGGCCGCTTTGGCGTCACCGGAATCCAGCACTTCAAGCGCTCGTTCGTACCGTTCGAGCGTCGTTTCGGCCATTGCAGTGACCTCCGCGCGGAGGTCGTCAAGTTGGCCCTGGTAGCTTTTTCGGGCCATGTTATCCGAATTTCCCCGTGATGTAATCCTCGACGCGCTGGTCGTCAGGGTCCTCGAAGATCGTTGCCGTCTCATCGAATTCGACCAGTTTGCCACCTGTCAGAAAGACGGCCGTTTTATCCGAGATGCGGGCTGCTTGTTGCATGTTGTGCGTGACAATGATGACCGTATAATTCTCAGCGAGGTCTTCGATGAGGTCCTCAATTTTAGCTGCCGCGACCGGGTCAAGCGCCGAGGTTGGCTCGTCCATCAGAATCACCTCCGGGTCGGGTGCAATTGCACGGGCGATACAGAGGCGCTGTTGTTGGCCGCCCGAGAGGTCAAGTCCCGACGAATCAAGCTGGTCTTTCACTTCATCCCACAGGGCTGCCTGCTTGAGTGCGCGCTCAACCTGCTCATCGAGGTCGACCTTGTCAGCTTTGCCCTGGACTCTGAGTCCGTACGCAACGTTGTCATAGATGCTCTTTGGGAACGGGTTCGGGCTCTGAAACACCTGTCCGATTCGCCGCCGGAGTGCAACAGGGTCGACATCATCGTCGTAGACATTTTTCCCGTTGAATCGGAGCGTTCCCGCAACCTGACACATGCTGATTCGGTCGTTCATTCGGTTAATTGACCGAAGGAACGTCGACTTGCCACAACCAGAGGGTCCGATAATTGCGGTGACTCGGCGCTCCGGAATCTCGGCAGAGACATCCGAGAGGGCCTGGTCATCACCGTAATAAACGTTCAGCCCCTCGGCGGAAACGACGGTCTCAGCAGCGTCGTCATGCGTTCGTTCATCAACCTGTACTTCCGTCGAAATCAGTTTATTTGTATCATCTTGTGCTAACATGGTTAGACACCTGTGAGTGAGACATCACGCTCGTATTTCCGCCGGATGTAGACCGCAACGGCCTGCATCGCCAGCAGCACAAGCAACAGGACGATAATCCCCATTGCGGCAAGTGCCAAAAACTCCCGTTGTGGGAGATAGGTCCAGTTGTAAATCTGGACCGGCATGCTGCTAAACGAATCGAACGGGCCACTTGGAACGGATGTGTCGGTAAAGAGCGCACCAACCATCAACAGCGGTGCTGTCTCGCCCACCGCCCGTGCAAGTGCAAGGATGGTCCCGGTCATGATTCCCGGAATCGCCTGTGGAAGGACGACCCGACGAATGGTCTGCCACTGTGTTGCGCCTGCTGCTGCCGAGCCATCACGCATTCCGTCTGGGACCGCCCTAATTGCCTCAATAGAGGCAACGATCACAATCGGAACGACGAGCGCCGACAGCGCAATTGCACCCGCAAGGATGACGCTTCCCAGTCCCGCGCCGTTGACGATGAGCGCGAGAATGAGAATTCCGTACACAACCGACGGCACACCTGCAAGGTTTGCAAGGTTCGCTTCGATGAGCCGCGTTGTCCGGTTATCAGGCGCATACTCAACGAGATAGAGCGCGGTGCTGATACCAAGAAAGAGAATAAATGCGGTCGTCAGCAACATCAACCAAATCGAGGCAACGATAGCGGAGTAGAACCCGGCGTTTGCTGGCGTCTGTGAGCCGGTATTGCCGAGGAACCGACCGATTTCGATACCGAATCGTTGCTGACCAATAATGCCCTCGTAGAAGATATCTGCAAAGAGAAAGACCAGCATGATAACACCGAACGATGACGCAGCGACGAGCGTGGCGTAGAAGGCACGGTTTTTGAACTTCTCGGAGCTGAGGTCAACATCGGTAATGCTCTGACCAACCGCTTCGTTGCTGCGCTCAGTGTCGGTGCTCATCGATACACCTCCTGGAATCGGCGTTTTAGATAGTCGTTAACCAGGTTGGCAGTTAGCGTCATAATAAACAGGACTAGCCCAACCGCAAACAGTGACTGATACTCAACCGACCCGACAGCTGTTGTCCCGCGTGCAAGCGAGACCATGTAGGCCGTCATCGTCATAATCTCCTCAAATGGGTTGACCGTCAACTGCGGCTGGAACCCGGCAGCAAGCGAGACAGCCATCGTCTCACCGATTGCGCGAGAGATAGCAAGGATATACGAGGCGAGAATACCTGAAAGCGCCGCGGGGAGAACAATACGCAGCGAGACTTCGTATTTTGTCGCTCCAAGCGCGTAGGCACCATTTCTGAGGTCGTCTGGCACCGCCTGCATCGCATCCTCGCTGATGGATGAGACCATTGGAATCGTCATCGTCCCGACGACAATCCACCCGGCCATCATGCTGTAACGGCCGACAGAGATGCCAAATAACGAGCCAAGTGCACCGACCACAATCGGCGTGATAAACGAGACCGCGAAAAAACCATAGACGATTGTTGGAATGCCCGCAAGCACTTCCAGAATCGGCTTCAACCGGTTGCGCGTTTTTGGTTTTGCATACTCAGAGAGATACAGCGCTGTTGCCGTTCCGATTGGGATGGAGACAAACGCTGCGCCGATAGTGATGACGAGTGTGCCCCAAATAATCGGGAGTGCGCCATGGGCAGGCGGTGACCGTACTGGTGCCCACCGTGTCCCGGAGAAGAACTCCGAGAGCGACACCGTCTGCCGGAAGCTCTCTTGGCCGATGAGAACCTCCCAGATTCGTGCTCCATAGAAGTATCCTGCTGCGTTGTCGAAAAGAACAACGAACAGTGCAATTGTCGTCAAAACGGTAATCGAGGCACAGCCAAACAGGACTCGCTTGACTCGTCTATCTGTGGCGCGGTCGCCACGAAGCTCATCACCGGAGAGGTCTGGCTCTTGTGTTTCTGTACTCATACTCAGTCACCAAGAAATTGTGTTCATAGAGTTTCGACACCAGCCGCGCTATGGGTCCTCTCGCTCGATTGTTAGCTCATCAGCAACCCCGAGTTCCTCAACGATGGCATCAAGGACGTCGTGGTTCTCGGTAATCCACTCAGGTGGTGACTCGAAAAAGCCAACCGCAGGTGCAAACTCAAGCTGATTGTTGATATAGTACCGAGCAAAGTCTCCCAGGAGCTTTGGTCGCTCTTCGAGCGAGGCGGTGTTGACGAAGAAAAATAGCGGTCGAGCAAGGGGTGAGTACTGCCCTTCCTCAATGTATTCTTCTTCAGGTGGGAAGAACTCGCCCTCGTACTCTGGGTTATCACTTTCAACATCGACGGGTTTCAGGTCGGCACCGTCGGCCATCTGTTCGTTCATGTGACCAACACCTCCCCAGCCCATAGCGTATTCGTTATCCGAGACGGCGTCCCAGATTTCGTCGGTCTGGCTCGTCGCCGAATAGTTATCTCGAATGCGGGCAACCTCGCCGTTGATTGCTTCCGTGAAGTAATCGAACGTCCCGGATGCATCGTCTCGGGCGTGCAGGAAGATGTCTTCATCCGGCCAGTCATCCCGAACGTCACTCCACTGCTCAACATCGGATTCGAAATCCCAGATTTGGTTGAGTTCGTCGAGGGTAATCTCGTCGCACCAGTCGTTGTCAGCGTGGACGCCCACAGCGAGTGTGTCCTGTCCGATACTGAAATCGACAGCCTCGATATCGTTTGCATCACAGTCTTCTTGCTCGTCATCGAGGATTGCACGGCTTGCACTCTGGATATCGGAGTTGCCCTGACAGAACTCGGCGAATCCGGCACCAGTTCCCTGTGGGTCGACTTCGATACTCACATCGTCATCATAGTCATTCTCGAAGTTCTCTGCGGCCTCCTGCGTAATCGGCGCAACAGTGTTCGAACCGGATGCAACGATTGTTGTATCTTCGTCACTGCCCAGCGCACCACAACCCGCAATAGCTACGGAACTGCCCGCGGCGATAGCTGCAAGAGCCTGTCGTCGTGTTACGGTACGCAGTCTGGTGCCGGTTTCTTTTGGCATCACCTGCATATCTGGCAGAGAGGTATAAGAACGCTTATAATAGCTATATACTTGGGTAGGTAAGTATATAGAATGTGCTGTAGCCGGATGGAGTAGTGTAGAGCGATATATACAGCTATTGTGTGGTATGCACCCCTCCATGGAGATACCGAGAAAACGCAACAGAGAAGACCTCAAACCTTCGAAAAGAGCATATAGGTGGGGAATGAATATCGGCTATGGGCGACGACAGCTCGTCACCGGTGACGGTTGGATTTGTCTGTGTACAGAACGCGGGACGCTCGCAGATGTCAGCCGCCTTTGCCGAGCGCGAGCGTGAAAGGCGTGGACTCAAACATGTTGAGATTATGACGGGGGGAACGCACCCTGCCGACGAGCTCCATCCCGAAGTTATCGAGGTGATGGCCGAACTGGATATCGACCTTTCCGGGCGCACCCCGCGTGCAGTCTCAACCGAAGAGCTCACCGACTGTGCTATCGTCGCAACGATGGGCTGTTCGACGCTGGAACTGGACGCCGACACCGAGGTTCGTGACTGGGCGCTTGCGGACCCGCACGGCGAGTCTGTCGAACGCGTCCGTGAGATTCGGGATGAAATTGCATCGAACGTGACGGCGTTGTTTGACGAAGTAGAAGTAAGCCGGAGTGAGTAGCTCCGATGGCTGTATCTGCATACACCACCATACTAACGGACAACGATGAGTGAGAGCGTTCCCGGGTCGATTCGGCTACGGAGTGCGGGCTATGGAGTCCTTCTGGCTGGCGTCGTCCTTGCACCGCTTTCGCTGGTTACCTCGGCGCTCGTCGCAACGGGAGTGTTAGTAATCGCTGCGGTCGCCGCTGGCGCAGTCGGTCAACACCTCGGGACGTGGTGGATACAACTCTGGGTTGGCGTCGGTGCGGTCGGAGCGATTGGCGTCATCGAATCGACGACGGCAGTTGGACTCGGGTTGACGCCCATCGAGTTGAGCGCGTTTGCACTTGTCTTTGGCATCGTGGACGTTGTCGCAGGGACGCTGATTTATCGGTTCAGAAACCGAGCAGTGTCTCGTTCGGAGTAGCGTCACGTCACCGTCGTTTTCCCAAGTGAAGAGGGAGACGGCCGAAAAAACATCGACCAGATATTTCCCCATGTGATACTGTGACTATGAGGAGCTAAGTAGACCTATTAGCAGGCTTCAATACAGGCGTCAGGAACTACCCACTCGTGGGGGACATACTGACGCTTGGGATGATTGTTTCCGCGTTTGCTGGCGGTGCGTTCGGTGCCGCAATCGGCGCATTGCCAGCGTTTGCGTTCACTGGCGTGCTTGTTATCGCAGGCGAGGTTGTCGCCATCAGTGCCGGCGGAGAAACACCGACCGCTGATATTACCGGCGCAATCGCGTTCGGACCGATATTTGGCCCACACGTGAGCTTTGGCGGCGGTGCCGCAGCAGCGGCCTATGCAGTCAAACGGGGCTATATCGAGCCGGACTTTGTCTACCACCCTGCAAAGTACATCACCAGCGGACTCGGAACCCGTCTCGATATCCTTGCCGTTGGTGGGTTGTTTGGCGTGTTTGGACACCTCTCGATGGCCGGTTCGGAGCTGTTGTCGATTCCATGGGACCCCGTTGCCTTCGGTGTGGTCATCTCAGCGCTCGCCCATCGAATCGCCTTTGGGTACACCATTATCGGGTCACCGCAAGGCGGCTGGTTTGATATGTCTCCATTTGAGCGGGCAGGAGCAGAAAGCGGTGTTGAGCCGTGGTTGCCCCACCAGTACCGCTGGAGTCGTGTCGCCGGTCTTGGCATCGTCGTCGGCATCGTTGGTGCGTATATCGCGTTCGTGACTGGGAGCGCATTTCTCGCATTCGGCATCAGCGCGGCCTCGTTACTGTATATCAACGTCGGTGTCGAACGAATTCCAGTCACACATCATATGACGCTTCCTGCAAGTACGGCGGTGATAGCTGCCGCCCCGGAAGCAGGGTCAGCAGCCATACCGGAGTTGCTGGCTGCGAGTATTGGTCTCATGGATGCGCTTGTACTCGGTGCAGCGTTTGGCCTGCTGGGCGCGATACTTGGGGAGGTGGTGCAACGCATCGCTTACGCCCACGCCGAAACCCATCTGGACCCACCTGCAGCAAGCATCGTGCTCACGACCCTCATCATCGCCGGGCTTTCGTTTCTTGGCGTCTTTGCACATGCCGCATGGATTCCGACCCCGTGAAGGAGTACGGTACCACGATTCAGTGTGTCACTGCTCTCCCAAGACGTGGATGACCTCGCCGTTTCGGATAAGAACACGCACCTGGTCTCGTTCGTCGAGGTCCGGATACTCCTCGTGGTCAAGAACGTGCTGGTCGATGACCTGCCCGTCTTCTTCGATCAGCAACACGACATGAAGGCCATCGACGACCCGGTCAACGGTCGCATCGTAGACCCCATTATTTTCAGGATTGTCCGGTTTTCCCCCGCGCTTTTCTTCCGGTTCCGGTTGCGCAACAGCGGAACCAGAGAGTGCTGTCACAGCAGTCCCACCGGCAGCGAGACCGCCAATTGTTTTCAGAACGCTTCGTCGGTTTTGTGATGGCGTTGCCATGGGGTCGGTGGTCCCGGTATGGTATATAAATAACAGCACCACTGGCTGGGGAGTAGGGGACAGCGAACGGTATATATTTCCCGGACACCGACTTCCCGTTCATCGTGAGTGATGCACTTTCGGCCGTCGTCAAGAAACCACGTGCACAGGCAGCCATCGGCTCGCTTCGCGACGAGGGAGTCTACGATGACGGCCGGAGCGTCTACGAATGTGGCCCCGACACTGTCGCGATTCCAGTCAGCTCACCGCCTGAACAGACCGACGTGCTTGAGGTGATTCAGGAAACAGGCGAACCACGATTGCGAACGCTCGAAGACCACCTCCGTGAACGTGGCTGGAGCGACGAGGAACTCGAACTGGCCCCCGGGTCGTGGGCAGTGATTGGCTCGGTTATTCTCGTTGATATTGGTGACAGCCCGCGACCAGAAGAAATCGGTGAGTCGCTGCTTGCTATGCACGGCGTCGCAGATACTGTCCTCGCACGCGAGGGAATTGGTGGCCAACACCGCGAACCCAAAGTGCGAGTTATTGCTGGGGAAGGTGACACCGAAACGGTTCACCGTGAACACGGAACCGTCTATGCACTCGACCTCGCCGAAGTGATGTTCTCACCCGGAAACAAAACCGAACGCTCGCAGATGGCCGAACGCGTGACTGACGGGGAGCGCGTACTTGATATGTTCGCTGGAATTGGCTATTTTACCCTGCCAATGGCCCGTGCCGGGGCGTCGGTGACTGCGATTGAACGTAACCCAGCCTCCTTTTCATATCTCATGGAGAACGTCATGCGAAACGCCGTCCAGGACAGCGTCGAAACCTACCGAGCAGACTGTCGGGATGTGATTTTGAATGCACTCGAAGGTAATACCGTTGAAGGAACGAAAAGAGAAGAAAATTCTCAGAAAGGAAAAAATCTATTCGAGTTCGACCGCATCGTGATGGGCTATTACGACGCCTACGAATATCTCGACAGTGCGCTCTCGGTCCTCAAATCGGGTGGCACGATTCATATGCACGAGGCCACACCCGAAAATCTGGTCCCCGACCGACCAGTACAGCGGTTGACTGAAGCAGCCGAAAAGGCGGGTCGGCGCGTCGAGATACAGGAGACACGGCGTGTGAAAGGCTACAGCGAGGGAGTCGCACATGTCGTTGTCGATGCAATAGTTTACTGACCGCTGGCTCGGTGTGCCGCTCAATTTTAATTCGAGTGTCCGCTGTCGTTTCGCGGTGTCGGTGAGAGATATCGCGCCAGTTGCTGGCCGAACAGTGGCGCAAGCGAACTGACGGCATCTCCAACGAGTACTTCGTATCCGGATTCGAGCACCGGTTTGACGTGTGTACCAAGCGCGACGTCAAAGAGCGCGTCGCTGGTCAGAAACCGTTTTGCACTCGTAAACTCCCGCGGTCGCTCGACAACATACCGGTCACCGTCGATGAACGGTCCGACGGCGTCGGTATCGTCGGCATACGCCTCGTAGAACGACTCCGCATGGTTGCGGACATGAACTGGCGGCCCCGCATGACGTTCGAGTGCTGGCCGTTCAGCGACGGATAGCTCAAACAGAAGGATAGAGGGACTCTCCTCGGCAGCCTCAGCCGAGTTACTGGCGAAGGCCCCGCTCCGAAAGACCGAGAAGCCCCGCCGGTCGAGTTCATCCGCGATACCCGACCGCGAGCGCTCTAACTGGGGCCAGAGCTGGTCATCGACGATATTCGGGGTCGGAAACTGCACCGCGATGGGTGTCGTTCCACGGGAAGCAAACCGCTCACGAACCGCTTTTTCGTCGAGCGGTTCCAGCCTTGGATACTCGAACAACTCGATTCGGGGAGACGCAACCAGTTCGCGTGCGTAATGCTGGAATCGAGCGAGGTTCCCGGCCGACAGCACGGCAGCGACGTTACGCTCGGGGTCGGTTGGGTCGATAACGGTAAGTGGGTCATCGAACGACGCCGTCCCATGTTCTTCCGGGTCGAATTCGAGCGGTGGCTGCCAGTCGGCTGCAGCCTCGATAAGCGGCCGAAAGCCACCGAACTGTAGCACGAGCAGTTCCGTCAGATAGCCTGAAAACCCCTGTGTATGAAGGTCACTGCCGTAGATACCGATACCAGAGAGAAACTGCTTGCAAACGCGGATATCAGACGCGATATCGGGCGTGATTCGCTCGCGAATATAGGCCGTATGGAAGGGCGTCCGGTCGACTGACGACTGGATGGCGGTTGCATCCTCGACAGCATAGCAGGGAACGATATCAACCGCAAAGCCGTCGTGTTCACCGACCACGTAGGGATGTTCTGCAAATTCTTCCTGGCCATCGGGAAGAACGGCGTGACCGACAGTCAATCCGTACGATTCCAGGTGGTCACGGTCAAGGTCCGGTGGGAATGCAACAAAAATATCGATATCTCGGTCGCCAGCAAGCCAGGTGTCCCGAGCAGTCGAGCCAGCCAGTTTCACCGCGGCCTCGACTGGTAGGTCCGTGAGTGCCTCCTCGACGCGTTCGGTCAGCGTGTCGATGGCGGTTTGCATCGCCTCGCGTTCTGACGCATCCGGTTCGACACGGTCACGAACCGTTTCGATGACAGAGGTCCACTCGTCGCTCATACCCAGCGCTTTTTTGCAAGTACGTGAAAGCGTGTCGATGCGCGCTCGAAACGAAACGCCTATCAAATGTATCCGACTACAGAAGGATGCGAGCCGCCGTAGCTCAG
>LKMJ01002175.1_pt1 | contig 17867 bp, 25 predicted proteins | sample 643391 | NCBI WGS metagenome assembly LKMJ01 (sample SAMN04112250, study PRJNA286221) | soda lake metagenome | biome: soda lake; feature: Kulunda Steppe; material: water; isolation source: sample PL-Br10 brine of Picturesque Lake | place: Russia: Kulunda steppe | collected 2010-07
GCACGCCTTACATGCACACACACACACACACACACACACACACACACACATACACACCTGCCACACCCTCCAGCTCAGCCGGTCCAGGCTGGACACCAGGCAGCGAAGCAGAAGGTACTTCAATGCTTCTGGCAGGGGGCCCCGCGGACCTTGGCTGTCTTTGCCCTTGAATTCATCCTGTATGCACACAAACAACACACACAAATCATTTTTCTTCCACCTGGGGGAAAAAATAATTTGTTTGTGTTCCTGCGGTATGAATCGGTACGCGGTATGATGCAAGCGGGGCCCTGCTCAATCCATCTTTGACATCCCCTGCTCAGCTCATCTGCGCCCTGCCTTGAACTCATTGTGCCTGTGCCCTTGAGCTCATCTTGCAATGCTGCATGCACGGCGGGCAAAGGGCTGATATGCATGAAGGTCATCGCCAGCACAGGAATTCCATAGCAGAGGAGCCCAATTGCGGGCAGCTGCGCAGTGGCGGACCCCAGCAGCTCCAGCATGAACGCAAGCAAAATCACCGTGCTATGCTGCTTGCTGCCAAAGCTCACAAGTTTGCACACATGCAAATACTAGCCAATTCTTGGCTGTTGGCAGACTGCCGCGCACCTGGTTCCCAAGCACGAGCGCGCTCTTCAGGCTCATCATGGACTTCATCCTCAGGCGGTGCCCGAGTTCTGGCTTGCCTGAGGACGAGGCAGCTGCAGCCTGCAGCGCAGCGTGTGCAAAATCCGAACAACACCCCTGACCTTCATAGGCAGATTGATTACTCATGGACTGGAATGTTGCTTTGGATGAAACTTTGCTGAAACATGGAATGAGTGCCTGCCAAAACCAGAGCACTAGCAAGGCAGCTTGGAGTGCGCCTGGCAGGAAGGATCAGACAGGGCTGAGCCAAGTGAAATAAAACACATGCAAGCACATGAAGGCTCTTTGAAAGGCGGTTGCCTCTCAGGAGGCAAGGGTGGCCATGTGCATAGACAAATGTGCCTCTTAAGGAGGAGCGTTAACAAGGCCTTCTAAAACAGGAGTGTCAACAGTGCCTTTTTTAAAACCTTTTGTTGACAACATAAAATCACCAGAACGCTGTAACTTGGGAGTTAATCAGGCTCACAACTTCTGTGTGGGAGTGAGCGTTGCCCTCTTGAACATCTTTTTAGTGCAATGTGTGATGCCTTGTACAAGAGAGCTTCCAATCCAATCCTATACAAGGCCCTTGCAAAGATTGTCGTGGTTCTTTTCACCAGCAGCTGCTAGCTTGCAAACATCCTGCTGCTGATAAGGCAGGCGTCAGGGGCATGCTGCCTGTAAAACGGCAGCTAAGTGTCCAGGCAGACCGACCTGGGCCCAGTGCACAAGCGCAAAGGTCCCATCCTGAAAAGAGGGCGCATACTGAAACTCATGGCATGCTGGTCGCTCCTGACAGACATGCAGGATGCAAGCTCACCGCTGCCTGCTGCCACAGCAGGACACAAAAGCTCACTGCTGCCTGCTGCCACAGCAGGACACAAAAGCTCACCGCTGCCTGCTGCCACAGCAGGACACAAAAGCTCACCGCTGCCTGCTGCCACAGCAGGACACAAAAGCTCACCACCGCCTGCTGCCACAGCAGGACACAAAAGCTCAACGCTGCCTGCTGCCACAGCAGGACAAAAAAGCTCACCGCTGCCTGCTGCCACAGCAGGACAAAAAAGCTCACCGCTGCCTGCTGCCACAGGAGGGCCGAAGATTTGCCCAAGGCCCCTTTCTCAGGCATGGAAGGAGACTTGCTGCTCCGTGCCAACGTAAACACACTCTTCTTGTCGTCCTGCAGCTCTGGCTCCTCAACACTGTGCACACAGCACAGGAGCGCAGGGGCAAGCAAATCCACTGGGTTGGAGAGGGTGCTTTTGCACGCAGGTCTCATAGGCAGGCAAATTCAAAGATGGATGATGTGCATCCTGCATTTTAGTGTTTAAGCACAGTGAGGGCCAACCTACTGATGAGGGTCGGCGCAAAGCACACATCATGATGGGAGGCCTACAGTAGAATCTTTGAGTTAAACACTGTGTATCATATGCATCATACAATGTATGTTTACCATTTAATACCACAGCACACCATTTTCATGGGTGAGAAGACATTATTATATTGTGAGTATGTTACTGACAAAGGGACTTGGCCTGTCCACCCTCCGTGCAGCATCCATGACAAGCAACAATCTCAGCTGATCAGCAATAACCTCAGCTGATCAGCAAAGAACCTCAGCTGATCTGCTATCCATACAAAATGGTGCAGAAGTCAGGGTGGCTGCAAAGGGTGCTGTCTTTGCCTTGGGCTGCCTTGCATGAATAACACTGCACTGATTTTAGCAGATGAGTGCCCCAAGGCTTTTGAAAGTCTGATAGATTGTATGTGCATGTTACTCGTTGTTAAGAAACCTTGGCGTGCAGGAGAGGGGTTCCGCAGTCCAATCCATCAAGTGCTGGGAAACAACCGTTTTACTTCTTCCTCCCGATGACTGGGAAGCCTTTGGGAAGATAAGTGACGAACAACAATAACAACAGGTGGTAGGGCAAGCCTGAAACTATGCACCTGGCCTGGACCATGGCATAAAGATAAATGCCCAGGCTGGCTCCAGCCAGTCCTGACACTCACTCAGCATTTAGCTCATCTTGCACCTGCCCTGGATCATGGCACAAAGATGAATGCCCAGGCTAGCTGGAGCCTGTCCTGACACTCACTCAGCATCAAGCTCATCCTCCGCGGGACGGCATGTGAGCTTTGACCAGAGGCCCCCTGCGCACCCACCTGCACACAGAAGGTGTGCAGAGAAGCATACAGCGATGCACGCAGTGAAGCACACTGTGAAGGCGGTGTGCAAATGCGCGCCTCTCAGGCCGTTGTCAAGAGAATCCAGATGGTGGTTTGCAAGTCTATCAGGGACATGCAAGAGGTTTTTGAGTGTCATGTGCCAAGGTTCTAAAAGTTTGGCTGCCCGGTCAACGGACCAATGCTTTTGGCCTGGCTGCTATTTGTGGCAATACAGAGCACACGGCATGGCACGTCTAGGATCTGGCATGGCAAGACAGAGTACACAGCATGGCATGTCTGGGTTGCGTCTTGAAGCAAGGCAAGGCACAGCACAGCATGGCAATCAAGGTAGGGATGCCTTCTTGCATCCAGGCAAGGGAAGGCATGGCTAAGCTGAGGCTTGCAGCAGGGCATAACAAAGGCAAGGCACAGCCATGCTCTGTCTTCTCGTGAGAAGCAGCCTGCTGAGGGGAGAAGCAGCCGGGCCAGCCGGCCAGGCTTTGCCTTCTCGCAAAAAAGCAGCCAGCCCAGGCTGCCAAGGAGGCTTGACAAGCAAGCCAAAAAGGCACTGCGTGGCTCCTGCATGACGCACACACACATGTCAGGGCATGCGCATCACAGGCTGGGCATCGCATAAGCCAATGCGTTACCAGGATGCTGCGGTCCCTCAAAGCTGTTGCCACTCCGGTCGACGCGTAGGCTGTCCAGGCCGCCCCCCAAGGCGTAGAGCTTTGACAGGGGCAATTCAGACGCGGCACCATTCCCCTCAGGCGTCCCTGATGAGCAAAGTGAGAGAATGACCAGAGACGGAACTAACCATCATGCGGTGCACGTATGCAAATAGCATGCATTATGAACTGACTTGCTTCCTTGGCAATGTGTGCATGAGGGTCGACACATGATGATCTTGATATGCTCAGGTTTGCGTGGGCTGACGCCTCCCCCCCAAATGTACCGGGGTATTAAATGGACTTTGGACAGGACCTCTTGCAGGCGCAGTGCACAGTGTGTGCACCTCAGCTCAATGCCACGTGCCCCTGTTGAAGCTGCCTGTTTGTCCTTCACATGCCTTGTGGGGTAGCACATGCCTCACGGGTACAGCACATGCCTCATAGGGACAGCACATGCCTCATAGGGACCGCACATGCCTCATTGGGACAGCACATGCCTCACAGGGGCAGCACATGCCTCATAGGGACAGCACATGCCTCCCGTGGGAAGCACATGCCTCACAGGCACAGCACTCCAGGCGATCCACATCCTAACCATGCCGTGCACGCTGCAGGTTGCCTGCCCCTGACATTGTTCTGAACGCTCATGCTCTCTAGAGCCCCGACGCACACCTTGCCTAGGCAAGCTCATCCTTCCACTGCCGCGCTCGAGCTTGCTCCCCAGCAGCTTGGCAAGGTTCGGCCTCGTGCTTGCAGCCCCAGGCTGGGGTGAAGGGGCAGGTGGCGGTGCTGGCGCGTCATCTTGTTTGTCTGGACCTGGAACAAATAATCACCAAAGCGCAAGAGCTGAAGAAGTCCAGCACCTGGTATCTGACAATCAGGTAGGCCTGTGTGTCGGTGTTAATGGGCAAAGCTGAAGGTCTAAGCTATCACGGCCTGTTTTAGCCCTGTGGGGAATCCCCACTGGGGATTCAAACGATTGAAGCCAGTTGGTCTCAATAGGCCAGAAAAGTGGCAGGATGCAGGGCAGTGAAAGCATACTGAAAGGCACACAGACTTGCTGATACCACGCTTCAACACCAAAGATGTTTCAGATGCATTACAACCCCTACCTTGAGACGCTGGATCGGCATCGAAGTTGAGGCTCTCAATAAAAGGGAGCACGACGCCTTCAAAGTCGACATAGTCAAGGCCATGGATGAGAATCTTGAAGCCTGCGCATGCAATCCAAGACAAGCCGAAGCAGAAGCTGAGGACTTATTTGTGGCAGGGTCCCAGTAGTCCTATTAGTCACGCTAGAGGATCTAACCTTGATTCACATTGCTATTTACATAGCATACATCAGGTTCAAACTTGCTCAAGCTGCACGCCGAAATGTTGCGCCCAAGAGTGTTGTGCTTTGTCTGCAAAACTGTGTTTGCTCCAGGCATGGAAGTGCCCTGCGCAGACACTGCAAGATGAGAGCCTCCTACGACCGCAGCTCAAGGCTGCCCAGACACTGCAAGGTGAGAGCCTCCTGTAACCGCAGCTTGAGGCTGCCCAGACACTGCAAGATGAGAGCCTCCTGTAACCGAAGCTCGAGGCTGCCCAGACACTCCAAGATGAGAGCCTCCTGTGACAGCAGCTTGAGGCTGCCCAGACACTGCAAGATGAGAGCCTCCTGTGACAGCAGCTTGAGGCTGCCCAGACACTGCAAGATGAGAGCCTCCTGTGACAGCAGCTCGAGGCTGCCCAGCCCTGATGGCACTAGATGGCATGCCGGCCATACCTGGGCGCATCCATCCATTCATTTATATATTCATTCATTCATTCAATCATTCATTCATCTGCTCTCTTGAACGAAATTGCATCTATCCACTAAGCACAGCGGCGCTCTCGCATGAAATTGCCTCTGCCAACTGTGAGTAGCTGCTCTCTTGCATAAAATTGCATCTGTCTGTTTGCAGCTGCGCTCTTGTACCACATTGCCTGCTTGCTGTGCGCAGCTGCGCTCTCAAGCCCTTCCCGACCAAAGTAGCCTCAACTCACATTCAGGGAAGCGCGTCGCCAGCTCTACCATAACATCTGCCCAAGGGACCTGCGCAAGGTGTGCAGGGCATGCCGGTGATTTTATTGTGTGCGGTTGATGCATCTATAATGCGGTAAAAGCATCTTACAAAAGGGTGCGCAGTGAGCAGGGCATGCCATTGATTAAAGATTGTGGTCAACGCATCTATAATGCGGCAAATGGATCATACTGGAACGCGGTGAGCAGGCAATGCCAGAGATTTTATAGTGTGGTTAATGCATCTGTCATGCAAACAATGCATCTAGGGAGGCTAGCTTGTGTGCAGTGTGCAGTGTGCAGTGTGCAGGGCAAGGGCTGGAGCCAGCGACCAGCAGGCGCAAGGTGTCAAGAGGAGCACACGGCACCAGGGCAGGCATCTGCGCACAGGCAGCAAACCTGCAGGAGGGCCTGGGGGCAAACTGTGGGAATGTCCTCGGCCAGCAGCTCTGCAAACTCTTGTAATCCAGAGGCAATGGCGGCGCGCATCAGACTCCAGACCTGCAGAATAGGGACACGGAGCTTGCAGAGGTCAAAATATAAGCGGCAGCAATTTGAGGTACTCGCTTCATTGGACTTGCAAGCGACAAGGTACCTGCTGTAGCGGCTTTGCAGCGGTCAAGGTACTAGCAAGGCGTGTGCAGTGGTAGAAGTTTGAGCAATTTGTGCAGCATCTGCCCCTTAAAGCATCATCATTGTCATAAGCATAAAGGTGTGCATTGATGTGAAAGCACATGCAGTGCATGCAGCGTACATCTCTTCAGGCATCATTGCTGCAAATATAAGAGCATGGGAGGGGCTCCCACCTGCTGCGGCCTTCCCGCTGCTGCCCTCAGCACCACAGGGACAGCCTCTAAGTAGCACATCTCCAGCGCAAGCTGCAGCACAGCTTCTGCTGGCAGCCTGCTAAATTACAGGCAGAGTAGTGATTGAGTGGGTGGTCAAGTGGCTGGGCAAAACTTTAACAAGGTGTCTTTGATAGGCACACAGAAAAAACTTGAACAAGGTGTCTTTGATAAGCACACAGAAAGAACTTAAACAAGGTGTCTTTGATATGCACACAGAAAAAACTTGAACAAGGTGTCTTTGATAGGCACACAGAAAAAAACTTAAACAAGGTGTCCTTGATATGCACACAGCAAAAACTTGAACAAGGTGTGTTTGATAGGCACACAGGAAAAACTTAAACAAGGTGTCTTTGATAGGCACACAGAAAAAACTTGAACAAGGTGTCTTTGGTAGGCACACAGCAAAAACTTAAACAAGGTGTCTTTGATAGGCACACAGAAAAAAATTGAACAAGGTGTCCTTGGTAGGCACACAGAAAAAAACTTAAACAAGGTGTCCTTGGTAGGCACACAGGAAAAACTTGAATAAGGTGGCTTTGATAGGCAAACGGAACAGGAAAGTGCATGCATTGAGGCAAAGATTTTGTGCTTATGTCTTGTTGGTGGTATATCGTCCAAGCCATATGCCAAATGCAGCTGCTCAGCCTTACACACGCACACACACGTGCACACACACAATTTTAGGCATCAGTTTGGCACTCAGTCTATCGAGCAAGCTTGCTCAGCCATTAGCAGGTGCGCCACTCCTGTTTCGCACACCACACACTGCACCATGTAAATGCTGAATGCACACCATCCAGGAGGTAGGCACCCCGCATTTGATGCAGACGCGCCCCTCTTAGTGTGTTTGCAAGCCAGTCCTATTGCATGCACACTCCTCACAATGCGTGTGCATGCTGCACTGTTGACGATGCATGACGCAAACTGGACGTGCACTGCTCATGGTGGACGCGTACCAGGCATGTGCACCATTAAGCCCACCTTGAATTCTGAGCCAGGGCGATGTTAAGTTGGGCGATCAGGGAGAATGCAAAGTCACCCATGTAGGAGGCCGCCAAATTCCAAGGCGTAAAGGAGGTCTGTGGTGCAAGGAAAGGGCATGGCAGTTGCGACTTCACTCCCACATGTGTGCAGCTGGCTAAGAACAACGGTGTTGAGGAAAAGCTGAGGCATGCAAGGGCGCACAATTACACCTCCTTTTCAAACAGCAGGCGTGCACGCAGGTGCTGAGCAGAAACAGGCAGTAGGTGGCTATGGCGGCAGTGTGTACAAGCAAGCTGGCTTAAAGCGCTTCGCCTTTGTGCACACGGGCATTCAGGACATGTGCACAACAAGGCAGCCGACAGGACATCAAATTCATGCACCAAAACAAGGTGCTGGTGACTGAGTGGCACAGCCCTAGATTTGATGCGCAGCAAGCTCTGATGTGCATCTCAGAGGCCCTCCTTTCTTGCGTGTTCCTTTCTTGCATGCCATCCGGACTGCTGCGGCCAATGCTTGCGTGCGCCTACGGGGACTTAGTCACACATTGCAAATGAAATCAAGTTGACCTCTGTGGTGCATCTGTGTCAGGGGTTCTGGCAGAGCAAGGGCTTTGCCTCTGCCCTACAGGGACTTAGTCACACATTGCAAATGAGATCAAGTTGACCCCTGTGGTGCATCTGTGTCAGGGGTTCTGGCAGAGCAAGGGCTTTGCCTTTGCATGGCCCATGCCATCCCCATCAGGTTTGGCCCACAAAGGAAGGCTCTTCAAAGAACCATCACAGGCCAGGAAAGAATACACCCTGTCGAATGGCCTAAAGGAACCAGCGGAAGCCCCCAAGGAATCAGTCTATGGGACGGCCTAAAGGAATCAGCGGAAGCCCCAAAGGAATCGGTCTGTGGGAGGGCCTAAAGGAATCAGCGGAAGCCCCAAAGGAATCAGTCTGTGGGAGGGCGGAATCAGCGGAAGCCCCAAAGGAATCAGTCTGTGAAAGGGCCTGAAGGAATCAGCGGAAGCCCCAAAGGAACCAGTCTGTGGGAGGGCTTAAAGGAATCAGCGGAGGCCCTTAAGGAATTAGCCCCTGAAATGGCTTACAGGAATCAGCAAAGGCCTTAAAATAATCAGTCTGTGGGAAGGCCTACAAAGGCCCTTCGAAGAAAGAGCCTGTGGAGCTTAAGGTGCCGACTTACATAGTCTTTGACGTCGCATGCCGCGCCCTTCAGCAGGAGCGCTATCACCGCATCAGGCTGCTCTCCCACAACGGCACAGTGCAGGGGCGTGTATCGCACCTGCAGCAGCACATGTAATTGTGCATACACGCAGCCAGCTCTACATGCGCAGACTTCTGTGTTGGAGAGTGGGGGCTACAGGTGGAAATTAACGTGCGCCAGGACCAGACACACCAGGACCAGACACGCAAGGCCAGACCAACGAGCACCAGGGCAGTTGACGCACATATACTTGATCTTCATTATAAATGAGGATTGAATGGGAAGGGCAGGAAGGCCCAGCCTGTGTATTTGAATTGCTTTTCAGCAGAGGGCACGTGACCTCTACCCACGAGAGGCTACCCAATGCATGCAAGGCATGCATATGCAGGCATGCAGCACACACATATAGCATGTGCAAAGGCACAAGCATGAGCACCAGCAAACAGCATAGTGATGCTATAATTCTAGTATAAAATGACAATGATAAAATGTGACAAAACATACGGATACGGAAAACATATCATAAGGACAATGGCAGCGGCAATGATAAGCATCCACGTGTACCTGGCGGTCTTGGCAGTTCAAGCTACACCCTAGGGGGTCAAACAACAGTGAAATGCTATGATAGATCTAATAAGACACAAAACACAAACAACAATAGCAGTGGCAACCAGCATCCACATGTACCTGACGGTCTTGGCAGTTCAAGCTGCACCCCAGGGGGTCGTTCCCAATACCCTCAAGCAGCTGCTCCAGCATTTGTATGTTGCCATGGTATGCAGCAAGGTGCAGCGGCAGGAAGCCCATCTGCAGACCATGAGACAAGGGGGCACAGAGTTAGGCCCTTGCACCAGGAAACAAGCTTGGCACCCAAAAGACACATGGGAAGCAGATCGGCTGGATTCAGCTGGAAGGGGCGCTGTCAATCACGTAGGCGAGTAAGGACTACCTATCAGAATTTCACTTCAAGGAAGTAGCCAGCATGCTCTCACGGCAGAGGGCTGCACAGGGCACCTGCCTCAGTACCTGAGCTGACCACCACAACCAAGGATTGCATGCATACAGCAGCAGTGCTTGAATCTATGGCAGAGTGGCGCACAGAGAAAAGGGCCCACTTTTTGCATTTTGACCATGCCCGTCCAGATCTGTGTTCCCCTTGTGTCATGCAAAGTTTGCTGTCACATAGAATGGAAGTTTTCTTTGTTGAAGCCCAGGCAGGGCTCAATACTCTGTGTGCACTAAGCCAGATACGCTGAACATCAGGACTTGACTGCACAAGGTTATCAGAAAGCATGCACAAGTGCTCTTAAGGCATCCACAAGTGCTCTTAAGGCATCCACAAGTGCTCTTAAGGCATCCACAAGTGCTCTTAAGGCATCCACAAGTGCCTATTTCCCTATCACAGCTCAATCATCCACAAGTGCTCTTAAGGCATCCACAAGTGCCTATTTCCCTACACAGTTCAGCACCTACCACAGTCTAACCAAACCAGTCAAAGGATGACATGGGACATGCAACGGTCCATAACCATAGCTCAAGGCTGTGCAGGGCCGGTGTGCAGGGTTTTGAATACAACTTGCACGCACTCAAAACGAGGCTTCATGACTTGAGCCCTGACCTTGTCTTTAGGGTGCTTCCGGGCCCCATGACGCATGAGCAAGCGTGAAATGTTTGCAGCAGTGGCCCCGTCATAATTGGGCGGCTCCCAGGTGTACTGCCGCCCACAGGCGGCCGCGAAATGGAGTGGAGTCATGCCCATCTGCGCACGGGGGCACCAGAATTGAGGGTAGGTACAAGTCGCAGCAGCGGACGTATCGTGTGTTGTTGTCTCCCAGCTGGGCATGCCATGTTTTGCTTAATCACGGTCGTGTGTCACTGCTCATGTGTTGCTGTCTGTCTCTCAGTCATGTTTTGCTTAATCACGGTCGTGTGTCACTGCTCATGTGTTGCTGTCTGTCTCTCAGTCATGTGTTGCTGCCTGTCTCTCGGTCGTGTGTCACTGCTCATGTGTTGCTGTCTGTCTCTCGGTTGTGTGTCACTGCTCATGTGTTGCTGTCTGTCACTCGGTCGTGTGTCACTACTCATGTGTTGCTATCTGTCTCTCAGTCATGTGTTGCTGTCTGTCTCTTGGTCGTGTGTCACTGCTCATGTGTTGCTGTCTGTCTCTCAGTCATGTGCTGCTGTCTGTCTCTCAGTCATGTGTTGCTGTCTGTCTCAATCGTGTGTCACTGCTCATGTGTTGCTGTCTGTCTCTCAGTCATGTGTTGCTGTCTGTCTCTCGGTTGTGTGTCACTGCTCATGTGCTGCTGTCTGTCTCTCAGTCATGTGTTGCTGTCTCCAGGTGATATAACATCCACAGGTCAGAGCAACACTGACGGAGAGTCGCTGCATGCTCGCAGAAAGTTAGCAAACAAGTCATACAGACATCCTAAGGCAACACTCATGAAAGAGCATACACACTTGCAGAGCTTTGTCAACCTTCACCTTCAGGCAGAGCACCTCAGCAAGCAATTGCATGTACGCCTTAGATCTTGCTGAGAGGTTTGCTCTGGCTGCTTCCCATTTCCACACGTGGCCATTAAGCCACCAGAGTGCATTCCTGCCTGGTGCCAGAAGACTGGATAAACAGAGAGAAGGAGAAAAAGAAGAAGCACATGATCTGCACTATTTGCCTAAGCAAACACACATACAGACAAACATACAGGCACACACACATACACACACCAAAGGAAAGACAAGATGCCAAACCCACATTGTCTGTACTGGGCATCACCAGGTTCTCCTCCAGATTTGGGTCTGCACCGTTGCTGAGCGCAGCTTTCACGCGCTTGTAATGTCCTTGGCGGACAGCTGAAAGGAGTTCAATTGTCGCATCCGTGTTGAACTGCAGCAGCAAGAGCGGAACAACAAAAATCTTAGCCAGGCTGCCGTTTCAGTCCTTATATAAAATTGAGGTACCCATTAGGCCATAAGTGCAAAAGCACATTAGGTGGAAAAGCAGGGAAGAAAGAGGGAGAGAGGAAACGTTTGCACATGATTTATAATGATGATTTATATAAAATTGTTTGTCAGACAGATGGAAAATGGATAAAGAACAGCAATGGGCTGGCTCCTTATGCATGTGTGTATGCATGTGCAAACGCAGATGGGCAGAGGCTCCTGGATGCTCACCGATGTGTATGGGAGAAGCTTTTTGACCGAGCCGAGCTTTGTGGAAGCTTGCTCTTCTTCTTCGCTGTCAAAATCAAACATGCTGACCCCTGTGAAGCAAAACGAGGACAACAGTGGCCTGGTTGCCATAACCTAAGCACCAGCTGGTAACAAGCAGAAGAGATAAGATCAAGGACGTTTTAAACTGATGTACGCCTAAGTAGCAAGCATGGAATTTAACCCCTCCAACCCAGACTTTGCCTGTGTTTAGAGGGATGAGCCCCAGCGCTCACACCTTTGCTTCTGTTGCTGGTGAAGGATTTGCCGATTGAGGACACTACGCGCTTGAGGATGCGTTGGGCATTAGGCCTGTGCGTGCAGAGACAAAAATTTGCAAATCGAGGGCTCTGCGCGTTTGGGGATGCGGTGGGCATTTGGCCTGCATGTGCTGAAGTGAAGATGCGCATGAGAATGCCATGGACATTTGGCATGCATATGCAGAAGAGAAGATGTGCATGAGGTTGCGGTGGGCATTTGGCATGGATGTGCAAAAGAGAAGATGTGCATGAGGGTGCGGTGGGCATTTGGCATGGATGTGCAAAAGAGAAGATGCGCATGAGGGTGCGGTGGGCATTTGGCCTGCTGAAAAGAACTCCAGGATCAGTGCTTGGGTCACGTCAGACGTAGCTTGCCAGGCACTGCAAAGCATCACCAAAGCATCACCCACACTCGACAGGAATGAGCGCATTTGGCACACCACCACCACCGCGACCACCACCACCTCCACCACCACTACCCAAGTCTGGTGCAATAACCATGCACTTGAGAGTACAGATCCTCATGAATAGAAAGAAGTGTTCTAATTGTTAAAATGCACCACTCAACCATGAATGGACAGCAGCCACAATTGCGCTCAACCACAATGGCCCCAGAGGCGCAATGCCAGTACCTGCCCGTCTTTCCGGTTGAGGGTTCTTTTGCCAATGGGCTACCGGCGCCATCTCCTGCGGATTACGCACCAAATCCACCATTCTCGCAGAGCACGCATCAGAAACACGTGTGTGCGGTGCACGTGCCGAATGCGCTCTGTGAGCGGCACATGCCTGAAGTGTACTGCAAGTGCAGCGAGTGCTCCGCCAGGGTTTTGCGTGTGTGTGCACATGTGTGTGCGTGTGTGCAGTGCACATCAGTGCATGGGGTGGCACAAAGTGGATCTCAATAAGCGCACACAAGTATGAGCAGGTCTACATGAAGCATCCAATCGCTTGGGTCCTTGGAATTCACAGAATTTCCAAGACCCAAGCTTTATGACTGTGATACAAACATTTGTTGCAGTTGCAGAGCAGCCAGCCAGCCTGTATGCAGGCATGCACTTGCACACGCAACATACAGCAGCACAGGAGGGCGCCCTGCCTTGCGCCCTCCACAGATTCAAAAAACTGCGGTGCTAGTGCTGCTGCAATTTGGAAGGGGTAACACTTCAATCCTAGCAAGGAAGCGCCCAGCGTTTGGTGGGAAGACATTGGGCGCACGCACTTTTGTTGTCCACATGCTGATCGGTCCAGGCGTGCATATGTGGTGCAGATGGCAAAACAATATGCAGGTGGGTGCTGAGGGGGTGTCATACATTTGAGGCCCCGTGCATGCCTCAATTTTGCCCAGGCAATTTCCAGGGGTTACCGCTGAAAGTGTCAGGTCTCCCAGCCCTAACTGGGCGAGCACCTGCGCCGGTGCATCCACATGCATACCCAGACTCTTCGCCTCCAACCCCTCACCCCACGACACAGATCCTCCCCAAACTAAATCCACACTGGATGCCTAACTCTAACACACACGTGTGTCAGAGCATACACACACAACGCCTGGGCCCACCCACGCTGCCACACTGGGGACGCGTGCTCCTTGCAGCTGTCCCAAAACAAGAGTTCAGGACGCACCCGAGGAGTCGCCCCAAAACAAGAGTTCAGGACGCACCCGAGGAGTCGCCCCAAAACAAGAGTTCAGGACGCACCCGAGGAGTCACCCCAAAACAAGAGTTCAGGACGCACCCGAGGAGTCGCCCTGCTCTGCGCCCTGGTGCAGGTGGGCAGCCCCGTTCTCGCTGCGCATCAACAGCCGCGCGCGCTGCGCAAAGCTCGTGGACTTGGAGGGGTGCACGGACGACGACTTGCCGCGCATGGCGCCCAGGATGCCCTTGATGAAGTCTGACCCTATGGGCATGCGTGATATGGTGGGATGCGTGCACGTCACTGGCTCTGTCCACTGCGTATCTTGGCAGCACACAGACCTCCCTTACCAAAGGCTGACTCTGGGGAGTGAGATAAGCGCCCAACACTGGCTGAGTCCCCTGCGCGTCTTGGCGGCGTACAGACCACCCTTGCCAAAGGCTGACTCTGGAGAGTGAGATGGGCGTCCAACACTGGCTGAGTCCCCTGTGGCTCATTGCGCGCATGCCGCAAAAATGCCGCACGTTTAGGCCCCAAGCCCCCAAGCCGGCTAGTGCACAGGCTGGTTGCTCCATCACAATGCACCCTAAGCTGCATCCAGATGAACTATTTGGCTTGCCTTGAGCGGCCATACCCCCTCCCCTGTCAACAAACCACAGCTCTGCGGTGCTCACACCCCTCATCCCGCCTCCTACCCTCCAATCCTCATCCCGCCTCTCACCCTCCGCACCCCTCTGTCCATCGCCCAGCCACCAACACCACTTTCCTTAACCCGCAATTTGCCATCAATGCACCGGCTTCTCACCCACGACAAACACACACGCACATGCACGTGCATGCCCACACACGCGCACACACGCCCGCACACGCACATGCGCCCACACATGCGCACATGCACACACACACACACAGGCACGCACAAAGACACACACACGCACACACACACACACACGCGCACATGCGCACACAGGCACACCTGTGCCCAGTGCCCGCCCCTGGTCTGGCGCCCCATCGTCCGCTTGATGGCCCCACACCTCCTCTTCCGGCGCCCTGCCTGCCCCGTCCGCTCCTCCCTCCCCCGCCACGCCGCCCCGTATGAAGGGCATCAGCTGCTGCGTCACCCGGGCCAGACGCGAGACAGACTGGCGCAGCAGGCTGCCCTGCTTTGGCGGCCCAAGCTCTGCGTCTACCACCAGCTCACTGCCGGCCGGGCCGTTGGCCTGCGCGTGCTTTTGCGTCCGCAGAGTGGGCGGTGTGCGCGGAGTGGGTGTGCGCATTGTGTGTGCGCGTACGCAGGGCATGTGAAGTGCATACGCAGGGCATGTTAAGTGGCGCGGAGGTTGCGGGCTGCGGGGCGGGGCGGATGAGCCTGCCACTCGGCATGACACCACCAGTCAGGAGCTCGTGCACTCACACCAAATCCCTCGGGAAACTCGGGCAGTGGCGCGGCCCCGAGCACCACAGCTGCATGCGCACCCAAGCTGCCCCCCGGAAAGCAAACATGCACTCGCGCAGCCCAGCAGTGTGCGGCAAAGCTCTGCGGCGCAAATGCCGTGCAAGCCTGCTACACCAGGCCCCTGCGCAACACAAGAGTGGCCCCAATTGAGCACTGCACTGCACTGCACTGCACTGCACTGCACTGCATGCTGCTGCGCATCCAGACGGCCATCATGTCTACATCACTGACAGTGGAGACCCACAGCCACAGGCAGGTATGTCTCACACTCCTGATGTTGGCCAGAAGGCGCACGCGGCACGCGCCTTGCTTCTCACCTGTGCTGGCGCAAAGCCCGTGGCGCCGGGGAGCAGATTGAAGAGAGAGCCATCGTCGCTTTGCTCACGGAACTTCACGCTCCTGCGGCAAGTCCGGGGGCCAGGTTGAAGTGGGATTGTTGGGTGAGTGCAGCGCCGGCACCCAGAGCTGTAGCACTGGCGTGGCGGATGCAGGGGAACTGCATGTGTTGCACATGCTGCTGCTGGAGTTCTACAGACGATGCTGCAGGCATGACAGATGCAGTCTTCACCAAAAATGATGCAGATATGGCTGGTGAACATCAATATATTGGTGGGAGGCAGTGTGCACACGCGCGCGTACATACAAGCACACACCCATTTTTAGTGTCACACATGTGCAACATAGAAGACATAGAAGAAGTGCCTCAAACAAGCAAATTGGCTCTGACACACGGCTTAAATAAGCCATAGTACAAAGCACATGCTGCAGCACTCCTGTAGGGCTGTGTGCAGATGGCATTCTGCTGAGCCTGCCTGCTGGCAACGCCGTGTTGGCCTGCCTGCTGCAGCACTCCTGTTGGGCTTGCCTGCTGATAAAATGAGGGAGGGCATGCTGCACCCACCATTTTGGTGCACGTGCCGTCAACAAACACCTACACAGCAGCCCTGGCCTATACTGGGGCCGCAGGCGGCCTAGACCAGGCATTGAAACGCAGCCAACCTGGGGGGGACCAGGATTGCACCCATCACAGCCTTTCCAACTTGTCCACCGTAACAGCCAATGCCAAGCCAGGGCCTCTGCAGGCATTGTGGGTTGATGAACGTGCACTGTGGCAACCCCTGCTGTGCAGCCAGGGCCTTCCTGAGGTGCTTGGTTCTATAACTACAGAGAGCGCTATGGCAAACCACGCAAGGCCGGGGCTTTTGCGGGTGTTGGCTGAAGCCAAGATCAGCCCCGCCCCATCTGAGGCCCTCCAGGCACAGGCGAAGTTTGCAGCAGCAAAGTTTGCAGCAGCCCCGTTCAGTACCCAGCAGTGCGCACCTGTGCATAGGCGCACCTCCATGCGAGCGCAGCACAGCTCCGCACCCAGCACCGCTCCACACCCAGCCAAAATATGTATCCAAGCTATAGAGACTCCCAACCTGTAGAGGCACCCAGCCTTAGAAGGCATCCCTCCTGACGCGAAGCCCAGCCTTCAGAGGCACCCAGCCTTGGCAACCACCTGGCCTTGAGAGGCGCTCAGCCTTGAGGGGCAGGCACCCAGAGGCACACGCACCTCCTCACAGGCGCCGCCACGTGGGCCGGAGTGCTGTGCGGGTCTGGACTGCCGGCTCGTTGCTCCAGCGCCTGGCCCCCGGCCTGCCCGTCGCCAACGCTGCCTGTGCTGCTGCTCTTCTGCAGCGCTCCACCCACGCTCCTCCCGGATGCCGCATTGGCGTCCGAGCTGCGTGCGCAGCGCAGGGTAGCGCTGGAGGGGGTCGTATAAGGCGTTGGGGATGGGCAGCACTTGGGTAGCTTAGCAGGTGAAGGTTGGGGAGGGCGGGCAGCACTCAGGCAGGTTTGCAGCTGGATCCTGGGGAGGGTGGGCAGGGCTTGGGCAGGTTGCAGGTGAATTCCAAGGCAAGAAGACCCACGGGGATGGTGGAGGAATGGTGATAGGAGATGCAGGAAGGTAGGAAAAATGAGGGGCCATGCATGCCTCCCTGTGCTTTGGCTTAAGAGCATGCCAGAGGCAGCGGAGGGCCTGGGCAGGCCTAGATCCAAGGGCAGTGGGTGCACGGTTTGTTTTACAGACAGACACAACTCTTCCCTCATGTACTGATGGCTTTTTTATGAGCAGGCTAGCAGTCACACTTCTTGACTGAAGGCCTTTTCTTGCAACTCTTGTACAAAGACACGGTGCACTGTAAGGCGCACCGCGCCTGGCACCAAAGCAGCCAGCCTGTGACAGGGTCAATTAAGGGAGGCAGCCCCCCAGAGTTCCCTGAGCAGCCTGCAAATTGGAGCAGCACAAGCTTCTCATCCAAAGACATCGGTGTCTGTTCTCTGGGAGGCGCTCGCCAAGATTGGACTCTCTGTAACTGTGCAGCACCGCTGCGGCACCTGAGGGTGGTGTTCAGGGGGAAACCATTCCCTCCTTCACCCAGGGGGAAACCATTCCCTGTTCAGGGGGAAACCATTCCCTGTTCAGGGGGAAACCATTCCCTCCTTCACCCAGGTCTGGGCCCAAAGCTTGAACAAGGCCCAGAGCTAATCAACAAGATTGGGCCAAGCCATGTGCCAAGCTTGGGAGCGCTTTGGCAAGCACTCCCAAGCGCACAAGCCATGGCTGCCAGCCACCGCCGCTGCCCCTTGTTGAGGCATGCATGGACAAGGCTTCCCCACCCTACCCCTTCACCAGCAGCTCACCTGTCGGCATGCATGGACAAGGCTTCCCCACCCTACCCCTTCACCAGCAGCTCACCTGTCGGCATGCATGGACAAGGC
>LKMJ01002177.1_pt1 | contig 17861 bp, 19 predicted proteins | sample 643391 | NCBI WGS metagenome assembly LKMJ01 (sample SAMN04112250, study PRJNA286221) | soda lake metagenome | biome: soda lake; feature: Kulunda Steppe; material: water; isolation source: sample PL-Br10 brine of Picturesque Lake | place: Russia: Kulunda steppe | collected 2010-07
CGGAGTGATGCAGTTCACGCCCCCGTCCTCAGCAACCGCACGAAGTTGCTCGTCAGTTTTGGCTCTCCCCTGCGAGTTCGCGAGTTCACGACAGCCGATGTGAGAGGCGATGACCGGGTCTGACGAATGCTCGGCAACATCCATCATCGTGGCGTCGTTACAATGCGAGACGTCGAGGACGATGCCGTGCTCGTTGCAAGTCTCGACCGCCTCTCTCCCGAGCATCGTCAAGCCGGCATCGCGGTACTCACAACAGCCGTCGCCGAGGGTGTTACCACGATTGTACGTCGGGTCGATGACACGCACGCCGAGTTCAGCCATCGTGACGAGCCGTGAGAGGTCGTCGCCAACCCAGTTAGCGCCCTGGAATCCCATGATGATACCCGTCCGGTCGGAATCATCTGCAGCGTCGATATCGTCCACGGACTCGACGAGGAGATAGTTGTCATCGTTGTCCTTCACTCGCGTTCGAATCCCAACGACGTCGTCGATAGTATCTGTGTAGTCGAACGACGGGCCGCCCACAGTCAGGTTCCCCGCAACGATGCCAGCCTCGCCGAGTCTGTCACGGTACTCGGAGTCGTCGAGATAGTACGTTCCGGCGACGAGCCCGTCGATGATCTGTGCCCTCTCGTGGAGACGGTTCGCTCGTTCGCGCTGATCCTCGTTCAGGCCAAACGGGTCGGCTGTTACTACCTCTGTTTCATCAGGCATACCTAACCCGAACAGAGAGGAGGCACGTAAAGATGCCTGTTGTCGAACTGTCGAAGGTGAACGCTTATACAACTGGCCACAGCACGTCAACGTGATGGCCAAACGTACCGCTATTCGCTGTGGTGTACTAATCGATGGTGTCGCCGACGAACCAATTCACGACGGAGCAATCGTCGTCGAAGACAGTGTCATTGTCGACGTAGGGCCGAGTGAGGCTGTCGAAATAGACGATGCTGAGGTGATTGACCACACTGAGGAGACAGTAATGCCAGGCATGATCGACGCCCACCTCCACCTCAAAGGGTGGCCGTCGATGGACCAGTCCGACTTTCTCACCTACGATGTCGCCGCTGGCGCTGCCCGGGCAACCGTACAGCTGGGAGAGCTCCTCTCGGCTGGTTTCACTTCTGTCCGAGATGTCGATTCCAGAACTGGGCTCGGTCTTCGGAAAGCAGTTTCGGAGGGATCAATCGACGGGCCACGCGTGTACACGAGCGACCGCGCAATCTACCAGACTGGCGGGCACGGAGACGTACACTACCTCCCCTACGAGTGGGTCAAAGAGTGGAACCCCTACGACCCGGCGCTGTGTGACGGCGCAGACGAGTGTCGAAAAGAGGCACGCAAGCGGATTCGTGACGGCGTCGACCTCATCAAAATCGGCACAACTGGTGGTGTTCTCTCTGAGAAAGACCACCCACACCAGAGTCAGATGACCGACGAGGAAATTGCCGCGATTACTCAGGAAGCTCACCGCGTCGACATCCCGGTCGCTGCCCACGCGCAAGGAGCCGAAGGCGTAAAGAACGCACTCAGAAACGGCGTCGACACCATCGAGCACGGGATTTATTTAGACGAGGAGTGTATCGAGTTGCTGAACGAAACTAACGGTGTCCTCGTGCCGACGCTCGCTATCGTCAATCGAATCTGTGAGCGTGGGTCGGAGTTCGGTATCCCGAATTTCGGTCTCGAGAAGGCCAGAGAAGCCCTCGAAGCACACATCGATAGTGTACGCCGTGCGTACGAGGCAGACGTCACAATAGCGTTGGGCACAGACTTCGTGGGGACAGACCTGATACCACACGGTGAAAATGCCGAAGAGATGGTTCTCTACGTCGAGAAAGTGGGCATGAGTCCGATGGATAGCATCAAGACAGGGACAGCAAACGCGGCACAGACAGTGCCGGACCCCAATATTGGCACCATCGAAGAAGGAAAACACGCAGACCTGACGGTTCTCGATCGTAATCCACTCTCTGACATCACCGCAGTGCAGGATGCTGTCTCTGCCGTGTACAAGAGTGGGGAGCAAGTGTACACTGCGGGTGAATGAACCACAAAAGATAAGATAGCGCTTCCAGAATGTCGAGTTGTGAAACCTATCGACTTTACAGACGCCGAAACGTACGAACCGGAAGATGGCTGGCGGCGTGTGTCACTGGCTGGCAGCGAACAGTTTACGTTCGAGTGGTTCGAGAAACCATCGGGACATACCTCTCCAATGCATGACCACGAAAACGAGCAAGTGTGTATTTGCCTCGAGGGGGAACTGACCGTCTATAACGAGGAAGGAGAATCGACGACGCTGGAGAAGTACGATTCTGTCTGGCTCGACGAGTGGGAACCCCACCGCGTCGCCAACGAGAGTGACGAGATGGCTGTCGGTCTCGACGTGTTTGCCCCAGGCCGTTCGTTCGACTTCTGGACCGATCGCGAAGAGTAACTGAACGCTGTTTTCTGGCGGGAAAAATTTCTCCCACGTGAGTAACAAAGAAATTCTGTTTAGCCATTCTAAACACAAGTGTGTTAATTGATACCAATAGTCTTGATATCTGGCTGCGCTGCCTACGTTTAGTTCTCCGAGTTTTTCCCCAGTAGTACAGCTCAACACCTCTGCCGTATAGCGTATGCTTGCTAATGTTTATCCCAAATTGGAGCAACCACTGGGTGGAGACTTTACCCGAGTGCAACCGATTCTCGGACTTTGCGACCCCACAGAAACCACGGAATGGCTACCGAATAGCTGTATTTCCACAAGTGTTGCAACAGCAACGGAGAGTCAATGCCAGATTTTGTTTAGTAATTTAAAACGCTTGCAACTCCGGTTCCCTATCTCTAAACGCAGTTTTAAAATGACAATAGGGCGCCATATCTATTTGCATGATGTATTAATCATGGATTTAACACTGAGATAATCAAAATATCCGTGATTTTTTGGGTGAACGTGTTTAGCATCGATGAACAGATTTATGTGACTGGCTAACAAACAATATGATATGGCACGGTCGAAGAAAGCAAAAAATCCGGTCGGGGCAACCGACAAGACGCTCAGAATCCTGGAAGAGCTAAAGCGCCGTAACGGTGCAGGAATTACGGAGTTGGCCGACGCCCTGGAGATGTCGAAAGGAACGGTCCACAATCACCTGAGTACCCTGCAAGAACACGAGTACGTAGTGAAAGAAGAGTCAACATACCGACTTGGGCTCCGCTTTCTCGAAATGGGTGAGTACACGAGACAACAAACGAAGCTCCTCGAAGTGGCCAAATCGGAGATTGATGAACTAGCCATGGAAACAGGAGAGATTGCGAACCTCATGATAGAAGAGCACGGACGAGGAATCTATGTCTACATCTCGAAGGGGGACGAGGCAATTAACCTCGACACCCATGTCGGAACTCGTCAATATCTTCACACGTCTGCCGTCGGCAAATCGATACTTTCGAAGATGGACGAAGAGCGCTTTGATCAGGTTATCGAACGACATGGTCTCCCGGCTGAAACGCCAAACACTGTTACGAGCGAAGAGACGCTGCTCCAGGAACTCGACGAAATCCGCGAGCGGGGCGTCGCGTTCGACGGTGAGGAGCGCGCAGAGGGAATCCGGTGTGTTGCAGCCCCCATCACGGACAACAATGATAATCTACTCGGTGGTGTAAGCGTGTCAGCTCCAGCCACACGGCTCAAAGGCGACCGACTGCGACAAGAGATGCCTGAGAAAGTCCAGCACGTCGCAACGGTCATCGGAATCAACGCGTTCTACTCCTGAGACCCTCCGTCCTCTTCGTCCCGGTGTCGATCACTCCCTCCCGAGATTCAACCGAGACCACATAATTTAATTTACAACCCCCTGTATTATTTTTCAGAACTACTGTGCCAGAAACCGAGCACTGCTGTAAAGTCGGACGCATTGCAGATAAATATGGTATCTCTCCAGGCGTCAGCGACGAGACGCTGGACGTCCAGTTGGAGAAACGCTGGATTGGTACGGACGAGTATCCGGAAACGTCGCTCCGTTCACTGGTGGACTGGGTACACAAACATATGATGAGAACGGTCTACATCGAATCGGGACGAAGTACGCTGGAACCGCATCTCGAATCGGACTACCGTGTGCTCAAAGACGACGAGAATGAAAACCAGCACGCCGTTCTCGCCGACCTTGAACAGGATGGGATAGACGGCGAAGAGCTGCTTTCAGATTTTATTTCAGCCTCAACATTATATCGACATTTCACGCAATGTCTGGACGTAACGAAAGAACGCAAGCGACAAAGGGGAAGTGAGTCTGCAGACAGGAGCAAGTTGGCATTCGTACAAGACAACGCCGAGATGTACATCTCCGATCTGCTCAAAGCATGGGAGAATAGGGGAGCAGTCCCGCATGCAACAGAGGCAGAGATAGCTGTTCGCGTTTATCTTGAGTGCCCCGTCTGTTCGAAACAAGCGAACATACAGACGGTTCATCGACGTGGATACGTCTGTAAAGAGCACATGTCCGCGAATGCCGAAGCAGCAGGAAGAGGGAGCGACTCGTAACACAGAGACGCTTGCCTAATTACCGCGGTCAAACAGTGACGTTGGTTGAACTCGGACGATAGCAGGGCTGTGATTGTAAATATCAATTCACAACGTAGTTCGCAAACCTTTTTATTACTGTGTTTAAAATTTACGTTGATATGTGGACACTGGATGTAACGAACATTGGCGGGATTCGTTCCGGAACAACGGCGATAGACGATGGCCTCAACGTGATACAGGCGTCTAACTTCCGCGGGAAATCGAGTCTCGTTGCCGCACTCAGAACAGCGACAGGTGCGACGGGACAGTACGACGAACATCCGCTCACAGAAGGTGCAACTGAAGGAGAGGTCTCTCTCAAAACCGAAGACGAAGAGTACTCGGTCCTGCTCGAACGTCAATCACAGAACGTAGTGAAGCGAACTGGCACGCCATACATCACGGACGAGACTGACCAACTCTGTGCAAGGTTGTTCGCCTGTCTGGACGAGGGTAACCCGATTCGGAAAGCAGTCCGAAACGACGACGACCTGACCGAACTGCTTCAGGCGCCGTTAAATATCGAGGACATCGACGCCCAGATCTCGAGGCTCAAACAGGAGAAGCGAGACATCGAGCAACGGATAGCAGAAGCCGAGGACGCAGGAGAGCAGTTACCACCGGTACAAGAGGCTGTCACCACCCTAGAGAAAGAGCTGGAGGAGCTACGGGCTCGGCGGACAGAACTGGCAGAAGAAGAGACGAACAAGGAGCAAATCGACGAACTCAGTGACGATATCAGTGCCAAATCAGGCGAGCTCACTAATCTGTCAAGTGATATTTCGCGCCTCGAAGACGAAATCGCACGAAAAGAACAGCAAATCGAACAGAAGAACAAAAAGAGAGACGAGCTAGAAGTGCCAGAAGAATCCGATAAGTCGATAGAGTTAGCGCCAAAGCGCGAGCGAATCGACACGCTCGAACGGCAGATCGAGCTACTCGAAGACCTCGCACGTGCAAATCAGAACGTTATCGACGAAGGTGACCTCAGCTTGATTACCGACGTCGATCGAACGATTGCAGGGGATGACGTCGACTGCTGGGTCTGTGGACAACAGACCACGACAGACGAGGTTCGAGCGCGTATCGACCACCTGCAGTCCAAAACGGTGGAACTCCGTGAGAGTAAACAAGAAACTGAAGCAAAAATCGACGAGGTAGAGAGACGGCGGCAAGAGATTCAAAGGACCCGACGGAAGAAACAGCAGTTGGAAGAGGATATCCAGCGGCTGAAAACAGATGTTGACGAAAAGAAAGGACTGCTCGAGGATAAGCGCGGCCGGAAGTCGGACCTCGAAGAGGAAATCACGACGCTACGGGAGCAACTGGAGGACGCCGAGGACGAGTACAACGAGGAGCTTACGGACGTGAAGACGGAGATACGAACGACCGAGACGAAACTCGAGAACAAGCGCGAGAAACTCGGAGAACTGGAACAGACCTACGGGGAACTTGATGAATTGGAGAGTGAGCGTGACGACGTTCAGACCGAACTCACCGAGTTGCGAAATCGAAAGAAAGACACGCAAGAAAACTTGAAAGAACGGTTCAACTCGATTATCGCCGACATTATCGATGAGTTCCAACCCGGCTTTTCCAGCGCTCGGCTCGTCCTGAAAACTGACGAGCGCGGCGAAGTCGAGAGCATCGATCTCGAAATTGCCCGAGATATCGACAACAGAGGACAACGGACCTCCGTCGATACACTCAGTGAAGGTGAAGTTGAGCTAATCGGTCTGGTCGTTGCCCTCGCGGGCTATCACGCCTTCGACGTAGATTCTATCGTCCCGTTCATCCTGATAGACGGTATTAGCCAACTCGCCGCCGAACACCTCCGGAGGGTGGCAACATACCTGGAGGATATGAGTGATATTCTCGTCACGACGGCCTACCCCGAAGCCGGTGACTTCGACGGCCACATCATCAATCCTGAAGAGTGGGAAGTCGTCTCCGACAATCAAGTGACTGCGTAGTATCGAGCAGAGTTCCTGTTCAAGCCGTGGAAACAGTGGCCAAGTTTGGAGGGGGGGGTGAGGGTGAAACAGCGTTCCCTGTTTCAGAGCAGGGTTGTTTGTGAAACAACGAACGCTGTTTCACAGAAACGTAATTGGGAATTGGACGTTATTTTTCTCCCATGGTGTCTGGTACTACAAGGCATATCCGAATAAAACCTATTCAAGCATAGATAATAGAAATATGTTTTCATTTATGCTACTTTGTCTGTGTAGTTCGAGTTTCAATCCAATATAGTTTTTTCTGTAAGTAGATTATGCCTATATAGCACTATTATTTACCGGTATGAGATAGGATTCGATGGTAGTTTGGCCCCAGTTGGGAATAGGACAGAGGGATTACGACACACAGACGAGAAAGATGAGCTCGTATGCTATTATTTGCATTCACAACGCCAGTTCTGAAGTTATATTTCTTAATCTGAGTATTAATATATCCAAAAGGGATTTATATACTGCCTTAGAAAGAACGATATGGAGAATCGAGGGAATCCCGACGGTGTTACTGTCTCTCTGGAAATCGAAGGCCAGTACGAAGACGTCATAGCGAGGCTAAAATCATCGGACAGCGACTCCGAACAGCTGGGTCCATTTTTGCTCGACGTGAGGAAGGTGTTAAATACAGTTGTTCGAACGGGCGGTGGGACACGCAGCGTGATTGCGGAACGATTGCCCGAAGACATGGTTGTGAACTACGATGCGGAGGCTGTAGTGAGTTTGCTCACTGTCCTTCAAGAGTACGGCTTCGTCGAGCTGGAGGGAAACACATGGAAGCCAGGACCAGCGTATAGTGGCGAGCAACATCCGGTAAAATAAGGGCTGTTCCACTGAGAAAATCGGACCGTGACCGGAGACTGTACAGTGCGAGCTGTGACTTGAACCACGGAAAAAGAGCGACAATACCTCATAACTGAAGTATGTGACGGCAATGTACCACTATTACTTGACGCTCCGTTCGAGAAATCTAATCTTATTCTCCTTAAGATTGGATAACCGGTATTCCGAGAAGGCCTCCACTACGGCACAATAGTGCAGTTTTCTGGGCTGTATTAGACCAACGAATACCTAGTCCCTCACTATTTGTCGTTACCAGTGTAACGGAGTATTAAAAAACTAGCTCAGTGACCCGTTGTTATCAATTTACTGGGATGAAATGACCCTATTCCCGTTTAGGAGTTTATATAAAATGGAGACAGTGATATGCAGGTTATACTAAATCATCAAAGCCGTGTCTACCTAGCCATGGCAACAGTCGTCGATATGACTATACCAACGGGGCAGTTCGCACTGTCGGAAACGTTTGATGCAGTTCCGGACGCATCGTTTGAAACAGTACGCGTTGCCGCACACAGCCCACATGGGGTAATGCCGTTTATCCGGGTATCCTCCTCTGAGTTAGAAGCAGTAGACCAGGCATTACGGAACGACGGGACAACACAGACCGTCTCACGTCTGTCCAAGGACGGCAACTCCGCACTATACCAGATTACGTGGCAGACTCGCGTCCGCGTAGCAGTGGAGATTTTCGTTCAAGCAGATGGGTCGCTTCTAGGTGCATACGGACAGTCCGACCGATGGAAGCTCCGGATGCTGTTTCCCGACCGAGCGTCCGTCTCTGAGACCTACAATGACTGGCGTGACCACAACATCGACCCCTCGATACAGCGCGTGAACGGCGTCTCCGATATGATCGATTACAACGGGATAGACCTCTCCACCTGCCAGTACGAGACGCTCATCGAGGCATTCGAAACTGACTACTACGACGTCCCCCGTGGCATAACACTGGACGGACTCGCGGAGGAGCTCGACGTGTCACACCAAGCCCTGTCGGAACGACTCCGTCGCGGTCATCGAAACCTCATTGCGACCACGCTCTGTGACTCCCCGTCGGTCATCAAAAAATAAATTTCGTCGCGGTTGCCCGCTACTGGATATACCCCAGATTTTCGAGCTGTTTCTTCCGGTTCCCCTCTATCAAAACATCTCCATCGGTCTCGGCCTGGTCGAACGCGTGGATCCACTCGTCAAGCTTCCCTGAGAGCTGTTCCACCAGTGCCGGGCGTTCTCCTGAAACGTTGGTCGTCTCCCCAGGATCGTTCACCAAGTCGTACAGCTCGGTCGTCCCGTCCGAGCCGCGAACCAGTTTGTGTTCCGTGGTTCGAATCGACCGCAGGGAGCGGTCGAACTCGTAGATTTCCGACGGCAAGTCCTCAACGTGGCGCTCAAGCGCATCCATCGACGGTTGTGGTGCCATGTACTCGCTGATGACGAACTCGTGTGATGAGTCGTCAGAATCCGGGTGGAACGAGCGACCCTGAAACGATTCTCTGGCCTTCGGGGCCTCAATCCCCGCAACATCAAGAAGCGTTGGAGCGATATCGGTCAGACTCACAAGGTCAGTGATCTCACCATAATCGTCGAACTGCCCTCCCTGTACCACGAGCGGGACGTGGACGAGCGAGTCATACAGACAGTACTGGTGGTCCATCAGTCCATGGTGCCCGATATTCTCGCCATGGTCGGCCGTGACAATCAGGACAGTATTTTCCCACTCACCAGACTTGATCAGGGCTCGCTTGAGTTCGGCAAGTTGCTCGTCGAGATACGCTATCTCGGCACGATAGAGCCCACGGAGTGCACGGAAATCGGCGTCGCCGAGTTCCAGGTTACCTGCCGCGTACTCCCACGGCTCCTGCGGTATCTCCACCGCCTCCTCGTATGTGTGGGTGTTGGGCAGGAACTGGTCTGCGCGACGCTTCGGCGGACGGTACTCTAGATGCGGCTCCAGATAGTTCGTGAACAGAAAGAACGGGTTGTCGTCCTCTCGGTCTTCCAGCCACTGATTGATCCACTCTGTCGTTCGTTCGCCCCCTTTGTCTGAGCGGTCGCGAACGAGGTGGCGATACAGCACGTTTGCGACGTTGGCGACTGGATTGCCGTCGATGATTTTTCTGGCTACGGCTTTGAACCGCCGTTCCTCCGTAACGTCAACAAGCTCACCGAGAGCAGTCGACGACTGGACGAGCTGCCACATCTGCTGGAATGAGTCGAATCCGCGGTCGAATCCCGACTCGATACTGAGCCACGTGTTATTCGATACACAAACGGTGTCGTACCCGGCTTCCTGAAACAGTTCCGGTAACAGCGAAAGCGAATCGTCAAGCAGTTCGTGCCCCGCGTGTGCGCCGTGCTTCGATGGGTATGTCCCAGTGAGCATCGATGCATGGGATGGCAGCGTCCATGGTGCTGCGGCGATGGCCTCTGTTGCTCTCGCACCTGCAGTACCGATGTCCGCGAGCGTCGGTGCGACTGCGGAATCGAACCCATCGTCCGCTCGCGTCGTGTCCATGACGACGAGCACGACGTTCGGTTGTGGAGTCATTACACAGTTACTCAGGGACTCCTCCCCGAAAGCAAAGCGGTACCAACTTCAGCTAACTGTATGTTAACTGACTGTGACAGCTTATAAACTCAACACCCCCTAAATAGCCAAGGATCTGCACGCACTGTTCCCCAAAATGAAAGTATAGTTACCTGAACTCGGCGATGGACCCTGTTTCAGAAGGAGGCGATACCCTGCTTGAGCTTTCGGAGAGCATCTTTCTGCTGAATATAACTGGCAGCACTGAGCAATGTAGGTGCCCATAATCCAACGAACAGACCAGTTTCTGTATCCTCCTTGACGTAGAAGTGGTACCAGGAGTACAGAACCGACCCGAGCGCTGCCACCACGATTGGATCACCCATCGAGAACGGCATCACGTCGACCATCCGCTCTGCTTCTTCCGTCGGCTTGGACTCTTCCTGTTGGAGTATTGCCATAGCAATAGCTACTATGGGGCGACACCGGTTTGTTATTCGCCCATCATTCGCAAGCACGTTTTATACTCCGTGATAGCGACCCATGCGACCAGTTCTCGGTCGAGTACAGTTTCTTCCCCGTAATCTGCACGGTGAGAATCGTTTTCATTCCCAACTCGTCCCACCATTCTGGACGAACTCGGTTAGTGAGCGGGCGCGACGCCTGGACTTTGACAAACGTCCTCTGACTGAGATTGGTGACAGCAGCCGTTCACTAGAGTTGCTGGCGTCGAACCTGTGGTAAGTTACACGAACGCATCCGCACTACCTATAGGTATTCTCCTTATTAATGCAGTCGTATCCCAGGATAGGTGTTATAGACTCACATCATCATCACTCAATTCGGAATATTATTTATTTCTGATTGTTTGTCCACCCACCCAACATTTCACCCATGTTTGTCGGATACTAACATCTTATTTCGGCATTATCCACTAGTAATATCTGCAAACCATAATAATCGAGCCTTACTTATTAGTCGCGGAGTTGGTAGGCTCTGTGAACCAGCGAACACACCTACCACCGCTTTCGTTCAGGAGAGATTACCGATGATATGGCAAGATTTCGTTTTTCTCGTCGGAAGCATGACCTCTGTACTATTCCTTTACCCCACGTTACGCGACACAGCGGCGCGGGTGCCCCGAGAAACGAGTATCCCGTCAATGCTAATTGGCGGCGCTTACTCGTTTACGTTTCTCACCCTCGGGATGACATTCTCTGCTGTGGGGTCGTTCGCCGCGTGCACGATGTGGTCCTTGATTGCTGCGTTCCGTGCTCCGGACTCAGCCTCCCTTCTTGAACGTTCGTACGTTTCAAGCAATAACAGATGGATAGCAAAAGCGGAAGCTGTATACCGCGACTTTGCTGACGACGTCAGCGGCGAGCCGACAGCGGTCGAAGCCGAATTCGAACACTCCTCTGCCGGAGAGTTTGACGTCGACGATGGATTCGATGCGGAGTTCGACATTCCGTCGAGCTCGGACTAGCCAACGTCGAAGCTACAGTTTGCCCTCAGTTGAATACAGGGAGAATCTCGCGCTCATAAACGTCGATGAACTTCTCCTGGTTTGGTCCTATTTGATGAATGTACACGTGGTCGTATCCCGCGTCGATGTACTCCTCGATAGATGCGATGTGGTCGTCAGGGTCCGAGCTACAGACGTACGCCTCTGCAATGTCTGCCTCAGAAATCATCTGACTGGCCTCCTCGAAGTGCCGGGGTGTCGGCAGTTCCTGACTCAGCTGTCCGGGGAGCGCGCTGTTTGGCCACCACTCGTATGCTGTTTCGACCGCCTCCGAATCAGTTTCGGCCCAACAGACCGCCGCCTGACCGTAACGTGACCCCTCACCCTCGTGAGTATCGGTGAACAACTCGACGATAGACTCATCTGGAGACGTGGCGACGATTCCGTCGCCAAATCTTCCTGCAAACCGTGCGGTTGTTTCACCTCCGGCTGCGATGATTGTCTCGGGCATGCTCTCGGGGAGAGTGAACAGCTGTGCGTTCTCGACCGTGTAGTGTTCCCCGTCGTGGCTGGTCATCTCACCCTCCCAGAGGTCTTCCATCAGGCCAATCGCTTCTTCGAGCATCTGGAGCCTGACGTGATGGGGCGGCCACCGGTCACCGAGGACGTGTTCGTTGAGGCGCTCTCCGGTCCCGAGGCCGAGGAAAAACCGTCCATTAAACATATCGGCAGTCGTCGCCGCCGCTTGTGCGATGATAGCTGGGTGGATGCGAATTAGCGGGCACGTCACCCCGGATCCCACACGAAGATCGTCAGTCTCGCGAGCGATTGCACCGAGGAGGTTCCAGACGAACGGGGCTTCGCCCTGTTTCTCGACCCACGGGTGGAAATGGTCCGAGACCATGGCGAACTCAAATCCAGCATGTTCTGCCTCGCTCGTGTACTGGACTAGGTCGTTCGGCCCGTGCTCCTCCGTCGATAGCGCGTAACCTAGCTCGACCATTACGGATCCCGTTGCGTGGTTGCTTGTTGGGAACCTGCCGCCTGTTGTCCTTGTGGCTCGGGCAGGCCGCCCGCACCACCGGCAGACAGCGGCTGTGTCTGAAGGTGGGCATCGAGGAACCAGAGCATCTGGGACACCTCTCGAGAGAGTTCGTTGAGGAGGTCTGCAGTGTCGAGGTCGTCCCACTCCGTGACCGTCTCAATAGCTCGTGCGAGGTTTGCGTTGTGGATGGCCATCCGCTCGGATAGCGCGCCGACGTACTCCTGACCGGTGACGATGGTCGTCGGCATCGCCGGAACTCCACAGTTTTGCACGGCAATCCCGGCCGTCCCCATGGCCTGTCCGCCAAGCGATGTGACCCGTTCAGCAACCAGGTCCATGTGCTCTCCGAACATCTCTGCGATGTCCTCGAAGAGTTGGTGGAGACCGTAGAACGACATCCCCTTGACGTTCCAGTGAGCGAAGCTTGCGTGCGTCAACAGTATCGTCGAATCTGCGAGAATCTGGTTGAGCTGTTGGACGACGTTCCGACGAACTGTCTGTGGGAGATGTGAACTTGTCGGGAACTCTAACCCCTTCAGCGTTGATTGCTGTTGCTGACTGTGCTTCTGGCTTTGCTGTGATGGCTGCTGGTTCTGCGCACTACTCTCGGTCTGGGGTGATTGCTGGTACTGGTTCATTGAAATCCCCGGGCAAACAACGGACACCCGGTACTGTGTTATACCGGAGATTTTCTCTTATACCTTCGTAGTCGTCTTCGAATTACGGGTCGTTCGGAACGACGCTCGAAGATAGCCAGTCCACGAAGGCCGGAACCTCCTGCTGGTCGGGAATCCGATAGGTGGCGCTCGTCTCTGCACTCGTCCCGACGTGAACGCCGATACCGTCCGGCTGGATAGCTTTGAACGCGTCTTCGTCCGTCGTGTCGTCACCGAGATACAGCGTAAGCCAGTCGTCGGGCGTTTCGTTTTCAAGCTGCTTCATCACGGTCCCCTTGTCTGGGGACGCTGTGGGCCTGATTTCGAATACCTGTTTTCCCGTCGTGACAGCCAGGTCGGTGTGTTTGTCGGTCGACTTTCGCACTGCTCGGCGGACCTCCTCGACGCGGTCGGGTGGTGTCTGGCGGACGTGAACAGTGAGTGTGAGGCCCTTGTCCTCGATTCGACTTCCCGGAACGTCTGCGATCTGCGTTTCGAGGAGCTCACGAACCGACTGGATTATCGGCTCGAACTGCTCGGCATCACCCGAGACACTCCGCTCTCCGTCTCGGTACTGTTCGAGGCCATGGTTTCCGGCGTACACGACGTTGTCTATGTCGCTTCGGTCAACGAGGTCGGTCACTTCTCTGCCGCTGACAATGGCGACCTGCACTGCCTCGTGTATGGCAAGTCGCTGTAGCGAAAGTTGCAGACGTTCAGGAATCGTCGGTGTCTCCGGGTCGGCGGCGATGGGAGCGAGCGTTCCGTCGAAGTCGAACCCCGCCAGCAACCCCGTAGCCGTGGTAAGTCTGTCCGCAAACTCGTCGGACGTGCCGACGATGTGCGGACAGCTCTGAGAGGGTTCAGTCATGCTGGATTAGGTTCCCGTGTTTACCGACTGCCTGTGCGACCCCAGCATTACGGTTAAGCCACGTCCGAAGGTCGTTGTCAGCTACAGTCCGTCGAATGTGGTCCATCCGGAATCGACGCTCTGCGAACGGCATCGACAGCGCTTCGTCCAGTCGCTCGGCGAACGTCTCAACGTCGAACGGCGGGACTGAAACGACGTGTTCACCGAGCAGGTCGTGTGCGCCTGTCTGCGTGCTGAGTACGAGGACGCCATCGCCGTCGACCTGTGCTGCGGCGTACTCGGCAGCGACGAGGTTGAACCCATCCCGTATCGGACTGACGATGCCAACGTCAGAGTGACGATAGAGGCCGAACAGTTCTGTCTGACTGAGGTACTCCGAGACGCGAACGACTGGCTGCCAATCGTCGGTTCCGAACCGCTCGTTTACCCGTTCGATTTCCTGGTCGACCTCGTTCTGGAGCGCCTGATAGGCGTCGATTTTCGAGCGGCTCTCGCTGCCGTTCTGGACGTACGTCAGTTCGCCCCGCCACTCTGGATGCGTCTCCCATAACCGTTCCAGTGCCCTGAGTCGCTCGGGGATCCCTTTCGAGTAATCCAGGCGGTCGACGCCGACCGCAATTTGCGTATCTTCGTCGAGGTCGAACCTCTCCCTGAACTCCTGAAAGTCCGAGCGACTGCAAGCGCTCGCTTTGCGACGTATCTTGGTGAAGGGGACGCCCATGGGGATCGCTTCGACGCGAGTGAAGCCACCACGATAGGAGACATCTCCCGAACGCCAGTCGATTGTAGCGTCGTCCAGCGTCTCGTCGACGCACTTCAGAAAGTTGTTCACGTATCTATCTACGTGAAAACCGAGCACGTCGTTTCCGAGCAGTCCACGCAAGAGCGCGTCGCCGTGTGGGCACGCCCGGAACACGTCCCACGAGGGCCAAGGAATGTGCCAGAACTGTTGGATTGTCGGACCGCCCCCGAGTTGCCGACGGACGAGCCACGGTGCGAGTGCGAGATGGTAATCCTGTATCCAGATTATCGAATCGTCCGTGGCTTCCTTCACAATCTTGGTTGCGAACTGTTCGTTCGTCTCTCGATAGTGCCTCCAGTAGCCTCCATCAGAGTGGACTGCTGAGAGCGATGAGTGACAGAGCGGCCAGAGCACCTGATTGCTAAACCCGTAGTAGTACCCCTGAACCTGCTCATCCGAGAGCCAGACCCGTTTGAGCGTGTATTTGTGGTCCTCCGGGGGGACATCGACACTGTCCGAGTCGTCGACAACCTCGGCGTCGGCGGTGCCGTCACCCCACGCAATCCACGTTCCACCGGCTTCCTGCATCAACGGGTCCAGGCTGGCGGTCAAACCACCAACAGGCCTGTTGACCAGTATCTCGTCGCCCTCCGGTGAATGCTCGTGTTGGTACGGCTGCCGATTCGAAACGACGAACAACTGGTCCGTATCGAATAGTGATCCGCGTTCAGTAACAAACGACTCTGTACCGTCGATATCTTCCTGTTGCTCCTTATCAACCATATTGGCTACACCTGTACGTCGGTGTGGCACTACGTTGAGCGCATCGTGAGGTAACATCACTGCTTGCACTTGCATGGGGTGATATGGCCGATACGTCCCCCATTTCGACGAACAAAATATCGTGTCAGAACACAGCAATAGAGTTGGCTAAAAGTAACAACGAGCCCGTGGCGTACATCGAATCTACAGGTAAGAATTCCCCTTTGAGTAATTTTAGATTGTCGAGCCCTCACAGCACCGAAAACAACGGGTTAAATACGACCCATTTTACAATCTATCAGTTGTACAATATGGAAATGTTTTGAAGAGCTTACCTAGTGACCCAGCAGGTAAATTAGGTATGGCTTCAGTTGGTGGTCCCTACAGTTGATGGCCCCTGCGATACGCATGGAGCCCGCACTCGCTACTGGGACCGTTCGTTTCGATGCAAATAACCCGCAGTTTCGAGCGAATAGGCACGTACCTTGTAAAACGGGTCACAGTTCGATATAAGTGGCCGTCTGTTGCCGGGCAAACCTGATTCTCGTTCCGACAGAGTAACAAATAGGTGGCTGCACATGAACGAAACCAGCGAGGGAAGGCCACGGGAAGGGAGACACCAGTCCGTTTGGCTCGCGACGACACCGACGACAGATTACGAGTCGCTAGACGACGGCCTGTATGTCGATATAGCGGTCATTGGCGGCGGTATCGCAGGCGTTACGACAGCAGTGAAACTGTGCGGAATAACGTTCGGGAGACGTTCAGAACGTTACTCCACAGCTCGCCAGACCCGGTTCCAGTCGGTCACAACATCGACACCCGGACTGTAATAGTGTACTGCTTTGGTCTCCGGTGTGTCGAACCCGTTTGCGCGAAATAGTGATGCAGCGCCCATAATCACAGCCACAGGAGAAAGCGTCCACCGTTCGTGGCGCACGTCGGTGTAACGCATCTCTCCGCGCTGTCCCTGTGTATAGAGGCGGCGGCGCTCAGTCAGGAACTCCGAGAGGGAGCCAGACTCGGGTTCGAACCACTCTCCAAGTGGTTCGTAGGTAGCACTGAACCACGCCGGTCGTGCCCCAGGGGTGCGCCGCTGGCTCTCAAGTCGAACAGTGTCGCCAACCTTCTTGAACTCCATCTCTGCGTAGTAGTACGGTAACCGATGGAGCTGACGAGCCCCGATAACGGACAAAAGGCTCGGGATGTCGAGACTGAAAAAGTAAACTCCCGGTTCCCCGTCACAGGTCACGTAGGTCCGGAGATTGAGTTCCGGAAAGTTCATGCCGAGGAACTTCGGAATGCCCCGCATCCGGGTGTGGATGTTTCTAAACGGGACGATAGAGAGCCACCCAGTACCGTCGTACTCGTCCACTTCGAGCTGGTCCGGAAGGTGCGGAGCTAGTACTGTACTGCTGACCGGCCAGTTGCTGAACAGAACGTCTCGCCAGCCAAAAGAAAGTGGGATAGTCATGAGGAGAACTGGTTTTGGGACGGCGGTGGATACACAGTGTAGCGGCGACCTGTGGGGAGTGGGGAGCTAATAGGGTTCGCCGCTACGGAGAGTGGTTTGGCTGTGAAATCCATAGAAGTTGGGCTTGCGTATTCTGGGACTGCATCCGGAGTGTTTGTCGACCGCTTCGGAGTGTAGCTCCTCGGATCATCCCTCCCACACGAGCTCCAGCGAGAGGTTTGCGCCACAGCCCCCCTCCTGTAGTTGCGTGTCGTCCTCAACTTCTGCCATGTCGTCATCAAGTCGGCCGGAACAGCGACCTTCGTTGACGAGGTGGATGATGGAGATGCCCGAGCCACATTGTGGACAGTCGAGATAGATGCCGTCGTCCGTCTCGTGAATCGCGTCCGGTTCGAGCATCATTCGCGACCCTTCGCGGTCACTGTTTTGGTGTGGCGTGTCTGACATCGTTCGTTTATACGACGAGAACGGAAATAAAGGTGTTCGACAGAAGAGTTTACTGTCCGCCAACCGAACAGTGTACATGGAAATTCGTGAGTTACGACAGGGCGACGCCAGTGATATTCAGCAGGTCGCACGGGAGTCCCTGGCCGAGTCCTACGGTCACACGCTCGACGAGGGGACCATCAACACCGTCGTTGACCAATGGTACAACGACGACGCTATCGAGACGTTACTCTTAGAAGAGGACCTCTTGTTTCTCATCGCAGACGACGACTCCGTACAGGGTTTCGCACAGGGAAGAATCCTTTCAGGCGACCCGGTCATCGGTGATGTCTACTGGCTGCACGTACGGCCCGAAAACCGGGGCGCTGGAATCGGTGGTCAGTTGCTGGGAGAGCTTCTGGACCGAATGGAGAGCGAGGGAGTCGTCCTTGCAAGGAGCAGAGTCCTCGACGTGAATCAGGACGGCGTCGC
>LKMJ01002179.1_pt1 | contig 17853 bp, 16 predicted proteins | sample 643391 | NCBI WGS metagenome assembly LKMJ01 (sample SAMN04112250, study PRJNA286221) | soda lake metagenome | biome: soda lake; feature: Kulunda Steppe; material: water; isolation source: sample PL-Br10 brine of Picturesque Lake | place: Russia: Kulunda steppe | collected 2010-07
AAGGGGCCGGAACTGCTCGACAAGTACGTCGGCGAATCCGAGAAGAGCGTCCGTGAAATCTTCTCGAAGGCCCGAGAGAACGCCCCAACGGTCGTCTTCTTCGATGAAATCGACGCCATCGCAACCGAGCGCGGCCGGAACGACAGTTCCTCGGGTGTCAGCGAGCGCGTCGTCAGCCAGCTCCTCACCGAACTCGACGGCATCGAGGAGATGGAGGATGTCGTCGTCATCGCTACGTCGAACCGCCCCGATCTCATCGACTCCGCGCTCCTTCGCCCCGGTCGGCTTGACCGTCACGTCCACGTCCCGGCACCGGACGAGGCCGCGCGCCGCGAAATCTTCTCCGTTCACACCGAGGAGAAGCCGCTGGCAGCGGATGTCGACCTCGACTACCTCGCCAGTCGCACGGAGGACTACTCCGGTGCTGACCTGGAAGCAATCTGCCGCGAAGCGTCGATGGCGGCCACACGCGAGTTCATCCGGAATGCTGACCCAGAGGACATCGAAGGCGGCATCGGAGACGTGTCCGTGACGATGGAACACTTCGAGGAAGCGATGGACGATGTGACCCCCAGTATCGACGACGAGATGCGGGAACACTACGAAAAGATTGAAGATCAGTTCGACCGCCGCTCCGAACCGTCGGGCCGTACCGACGACCGGACGTACCTGTAGCCGCGCTCCTACCGGCGCAACGGATCGAACTCTTCTTCGAAGTGGCTGATCCGCTCGTTCGCGCTGTCGACAGTTTCTCGCGCCTCCTTAAGATTAGAGAGGTGCATCAGCAACTCGTTCGCGTAGTCCACGACATCCATCATCCGTTCGTCGAACTCGCCGGTCTCCGGGTCAAGTTCGTCAGTTGGCGTCTCCTCTAGGGCGTCTTCGATCATTTCGTGTTTCTCTTCGAGTTCTTCGACGTTCGGGAGCATTCCCCGTTCCGTCCACGCCTGGAGTTGGTTGGCAACCATTCGAAGGGACACCATCAACGACCCGAACTCCGCGGCCCGTTCGGTACTGTCGTTAAACGACACGTCGTACTCGTTACCGACATCGGAAACCAACTCTTCGACGTCCTCTGAAGAGTCGTCGTGATCCATATCCGGAACGTACAGGCGGGTAGTTTAGAAGGTTTGTGGCGTTTGACACGACCAGTTCAAAGATCCCGGTGTCGAAACCTTACTCGCCGAACTCGTCGAGCGTGGTGGTCGTCTTTCCTCGGCGAGCGGAATCGGGTTTGACCGACCGGAACTGGAACCCTTCTTCGTTGAGAACAGTCTCACCACGCTCGGAGATGTCCGCACCTATGAGGAACCCGCGCATCTCTGAGTCGGCGTAATCTTCCTCGATGGAATTGAGGTAGCGGCGCAGTTGCATCACGTTCGCCGGACTGACGGTGCCGCGTTTGGCCTCGACGAACGTCGGCGTCCCGTCTTCATCCTTGCCGTAGATGTCTACTGGCCCCGCACCGGTTTCCCATTCGGTATCGACGATTCGGAATCCTTCTTCGATGATTGATGGATCATCGATTACCTTCTCCACCACGTCGTCCTCCGTGCCCGTAAGTTCGAGTTCAGAGGTGTCCTCCAGACGCTTCGAGGTCGCCGAGTAAACGGTCTTCAACGCAATGACAACGATTTCGTCCGGGTTGAATCGATACGCTTCAATCCACGCGGTGTCGTCGGCGACATCCACCTCGTAGTTTGTTCCTGGCGGTTGCCAGTTCACTGGTTTCACCCGCTCCGCTTTGTGAACCTGGACGGTACCGTCAGGTTTGAGCAGAATGACGCGCTCACCAGCGGCGAGGTCACTCGCAGCTCTTCCCTCGTATTCGACCTCGCACTCGGCAACCATTGTTACGGTGTGGTTCCTCGCTTTCGCCTCACGAAGGAACTCCTCCACTCGTTCTGGCTGAACATCCGGCCCTTCGATCCGTTTGACGGTCACGGAAAGCGATTGGCACTGCCGTCGCTTAAGCGGTGTGACAGAGGTGGTCAGAAAGACAGGTACAAAGCACGCGCGACGAAACTGACGATGTATGTCGGTGAGCAAAGCGCAAGCGAAAGCTGTTGCGACCTCCGTTGCAATTGGCGGGGTCGGAATGGTGGCTGCAATGGTTGGAACGATGATTGCCGCCACCATCGCCATTACTGTTTTCGGTGCCTCGTTTGGCACCGAGCCTACGTTCGAACTGATCCTTCTTTCCATCCTCGCGGGGCAACCAATGATGATCGTTGTCGGAGCAGCGTACATCGCCGCGACCGATCGATCGCGAGAGTTCTGGAAGGGGAGAAAGCCAACCCGCGACGACGCGAAACTCGTCGTTATCGGACTTGCAGCGACGTTGGCAGTTCTCTTCGCAGCAGGAACCATCCTCGAAACGTTCGGTGTCGAAACCGCTGAAAACCCAATCTCTCTCGTCATAGAGAATAACCCGGAAGTGGTGGTTGTGTTGATTCTGGTGATGTTCCTAGTCGTCGGGCCGGCAGAGGAATTCCTCTTTCGCGGCGTCATTCATTCTCGCCTGCGTGAAGAATTCGGGGCGGTGGCCACCATCGCCATTGGTTCGTTGGTCTTCGCCGCCGTCCACTACCCTGGATTGATCGGCGACGGTGCGTTGGCTCACACCGCGGTATTGTTCGGCATTTCGATCCCGCTTGCGGCGACGTACGAGAAGTGCGACTCGATTGCCGTTCCGATAGTGATCCACGCGATATACAACTCGCTCGTTCTGCTTTCTGCGTATTCTCTCGCCACTGGCTTAGTCACGTAGAAGTCGGTGAGGCGTAAGGGGTTTACAACCCTGACTTCCTAACGATGTGGTAGAGTCACACCCGGTGAACGGGACGACACCCTTTCGTCTCCCCTAACCGGAAACCTCTACCAGCCCGACCCACAATGTCAACCGAAGTGGACTCTCTGAGTGAGATTGCTGAGGAAGTGAAGGAGTCGGTGCCAGATGACTTGCGGAAGCCCCGCGACTTCGAGTGGTACCTGAACGAGGTCGTCGAGGATCCGAAAGTCACCCGCAGCGCCCACCAGCGCGTCGCGGATATGTTCGACTACTACGGCACCAGCTACGATGAAGATGCAGGCGTTGTTGAGTATCAACTTGCAAGTGAAGACCCGCTCCACGACGGGGAGTACGCCTTCTACGGCGAATCCGTCCACCAAGCGATTCACAGATTCGTGAACAAGGTGAAAAGTGGTGCGCGCGGCCTCGGCCCGCAGAAGCGTATCAAGCTCCTGCTCGGGCCTGTCGGAAGCGGGAAGTCCGAATTCGACTGGCTCGTCCGCCGGTACTTCGAGGACTACACCCGTAGCGACGACGGGCGGATGTACACGTTCCGTTGGACGAACCTCTGCGATGTCATCAAGGATCAGGATCCTGCCGACGACATCGTGCGCTCGCCAATGAACCAGGATCCGCTCGTCCTCCTTCCCCAGGAACAGCGGGACAACATCCTGAAGGCCGCGACCGAGAACCTCGACGCGCCGTACACGCTGGAGAACGACCAGTCCCTTGACCCCGAGTCGGCGTTCTATATGGAGAAGTTGATGGACTACTACAACGACGACATCGAGCGCGTCCTCGACAACCACGTTGAGGTCATCCGCCTGGTCGCTGACGAGACGCAACGGCAGTGCGTCGAAACGTTCGAGCCGAAGGACAAGAAGAACCAGGACGAAACCGAACTCACCGGCGATGTCAACTACTCCAAACTCGCCATCTACGGCGAGAACGACCCGCGAGCGTTCGACTACGCTGGTGCGTTCTGTAACGCGAACCGAGGCCTGTTCAGCGGCGAGGAACTGCTCAAGCTCCAGCGTGAGTTCCTCTACGACTTCCTGCACGCGACGCAGGAGCAGACGATCAAGCCGCGGAACAACCCGCGGATCGACATCGACCAGGTGATCGTCGGCCGCACCAACATGCCGGAGTACAAGGACAAGAAGGACGACGAGAAGATGGAGGCCTTCAACGACCGCACCAAGCGGATCGACTACCCGTACGTCACCGCGTACGACGAGGAAGCCAAAATCTACCAGAAGATGCTCGACAACGCCGACGTCCCTGATGTCAACGTCGAGCCGCACACGCTGGAGATGGCGGGACTGTTCAGCGTCCTCACCCGCCTGGAAAACCCGACCGATGAGTCCATCTCCATCGTCCAGAAGGCGAAGGCCTACAACGGAGAAATCGACGACGGAGAGGACATCGATGTCAAGAGCCTCCGCGAAACCGGAGACGAACTCGCCGAAGTTGGCGAGGGGATGGTCGGTGTCTCCCCACGATTCATCGGCGACGAGATTGCCGAGGCGATTATGGACTCCAAACACCGAGATCGCGGCTACCTCTCCCCGCTGATGGTGTTCAACTTCTTCGAGGAGAACCTCGAACACCACGGCTCCATCCCTGCGGAGAACTTCGACGACTACTACAGCTACCTCGAACTCGTCCGCGAGGAGTACAAGGAGCGCGCCATCGAAGACGTCCGCCACGCCCTCGCATACGATGTGGACGAAATCCAGGAGCAAGGCGAGAAGTACATGGATCACGTGATGGCGTACATCGACGACGACACCGTCGAGGACGAACTCACGGGCCAGGAGCGCGAACCGGACGAAACGTTCCTCCGTGCCGTCGAAGAGAAGCTCGACATCCCCGAAGACAGGAAGGACGACTTCCGCCAGGAGGTCTCCAACTGGATCAGTCGCCGCGCTCGCGAAGGCGAGACGTTCAACCCGCAGGATAACGACCGCCTGCGCCGCGCTCTGGAGCGCAAGCTCTGGGAGGACAAGAAGCACAACATCAACTTCTCCGCGCTGGTCAGTGCCGACAACAGTGAGGAGCAGGACAAGTCCGAGTGGATCGACGCCCTCGTCGATCGAGGATACAGCGAAGAGGGAGCGAAGGAAGTGTTGGAGTTCGCCGGCGCAGAAGTCGCCAAGCAGCACCTTGAGGATTAACACCTCACCCCCTACCATACCCTCCGGAATATGAGCCGAGACGACTACATCGAGAAAGCCGACGAAAACCTCGAACAGTCTTACGACGAACCGATGACGCTCGACGAATACGTCGACCTCATCTTTGAGCGACCCGAACTGGCCTCGCAGGCCGCGAAGTACCTCCTGCAGGCCATCGAGAGTCTCGGCACCCGCGACGTGATCGAGGAGGGAGAGAAAAAGGAGCGATACCGCTTCTTCGACGACCCGTACAACGACGGCGAACACGCTGTCCTCGGGAACACGGACACGCTGAACCGCTTCGTCGACGACCTCCGATCAATCGCCGCCGGGCGAGGAAAGGAAGAGAAGATTATCTGGTTCGACGGGCCGACCGCAACCGGTAAGTCGGAACTCAAGCGGTGCCTGATCAACGGCCTGAGAGAGTACTCCAAAACTCCTGACGGACGCAGGTACACGCTCGAATGGAACACGAAACCGACGAACGGCCCCGGCCGTGGGATGTCCTACGGGGATGAACTCGCCACCGTCGACGAGGACGACTGGCACGAAAGTCCCGTTCAGGTGCATCCACTCTCCGTCTTTCCGCCGGAAGTGCGGCGAGAACTCGTTGACGACCTTAATGACGAAACGACGGACACGGTGCCGTACAAGGTAGATGTCGACCTCGACCCCTTCAGTCGCGAAGCCTACGACCGTCTCGAAGAGCACTACCGGCGCCAAGGTGCCGACGACCTCTTCAGTCACATCACCGCAGACCATCACCTCCGTGTGAAGAACTACGTGATGGACATCGGTGAGGGAATCGGCGTTCTCCACTCTGAAGACGTCGGCCAAACCACCGAACGCCTCGTCGGGTCGTGGATGCCAGGAATGCTGCAAAAACTCGATTCGCGTGGCCGGAAGAACCCGCAGGCGTTCAGCTACGACGGCGTTCTCGCACAGGGCAACAGCGGCATTACCATTGTGGAAGACGCCGCCCAGCACGCCGATCTCCTGCGTAAAATGCTGAACGTCCCCGACGAACAACTCGTCAAGCTCGACAAGGGCGTCAGTATGGATCTCGACACCCAACTGATCGTCATCTCCAACCCCAACCTTGACGCCGAACTCAAACAGTACGAGCAACACGGTGAAAGCGACCCGTTGAAGGCACTCAAACGCCGCCTCGAGAAGCACGAGTTCGGCTACCTCACGAACCTTTCACTGGAGACACTGCTCCTTCACCGGGAGTTGACCGACGAGCCATACCTGTGGGAGGCAGACAACTACGACGAACTGAAGAGCAAGATTCAGTCGCCGCTTCGTCTGACCGTGCAAGACGGCGAGGACGTGATCGAACGAGAGTTGGCGCCGCACACCTTGGAGACGGCAGCGATGTTCACCATCGTCAGTCGCCTCGACGAGGGCGATCTTCCCGCCGGACTTGACCTGGTGGACAAGGCAATCCTGTTCGACCGCGGTTACATCGAAGCGGGTGATGAGTTGATGGAGAAAGACGACTTCGACTTCGACCCTGACTCTTCGGATGGTGATCACGGTATCCCAGTCACCTTCACCCGCGACGTGACCGCCAGCCTCCTGCAGGAAGAACACGACCGGTACCACCCGGAGATTGATGTCGGGAACGTGATTATGCCGGAGGACGTGCTTGACGCGATGCTCGGTAAGATGTCCGAAGAACCGGTCATCTCGCAGGACGAGGCTCACGAATACGAGAACCGCATCTCTCGCGTCAAGGACTACGTCTTCGACGAGCAGGAGCAAGACGTGCTGGACGCGTTGATGCGGGAGAAAAACGTCGACGAAGAGACCGTGCGGGAGTACGTCCAGCACGTGTACGCCTGGTCTGCGGATGAACCGATTGAGAACGATCGCGGCAAACGCATCGAACCGGATCCGCTCACGATGAAGGTATTCGAGGTGAAGCACCTCAACCGGTTCAACGAGAGTGACTACGACGGGAACGAGCCCAAGGATAACGTCCGCGAGTTCCGCGAGGAAACGGTCATCACCGCCATCAACCGTTACATCTGGAACCGGCGGGACGAAGAGTTCTCGGTCGGGGACATCAACCCGAAAGAGATTGACCTCTTCAACAACATCCTCAACACGCACAACTGGCAGGCAGTCAAACGCCAGTACGAGGATCTTGAGCCGACGCAGTGGGATGACCCACCGAGCGACACGGAAACCGAGCGCGTCAAGAACGAGACCATCGAGAACTTGATGGAAATGTTCGACTACTCGCGTGCCTCTGCTGAACTCACCAGTCGAAAGGTGATGGAACACATCGCCTACAAGTTCGAAGACTGACCGTAGCGCCTCCACACCCCTTCACGAACTGTTGCGGAGATCGTTACGGTAACCAATCCCGACGCAATTCCTTTCTCGGAGTGACGGATTCATCCCACTCCTGAAGGGGTGGGCTTTCTCCTGTTATCCCTGCAATCAAGCAATCTCCTGGTCGATCACTCGCTTCGCTGCTTCTGCTTTGTCCATCCACCCGTACCCTTCATCGTAGACGTGGCGTTTCTTCTCGACTAACTCCTCGGGCGTCTTCTCGGCGAATCCACCGCGTTCCCAGGCTCCCGTTTCCTGTATCCATTCGACGACGTTCTCCTTCGTCTCCTCCCAAGAAAGCCCCACCATCTCGTAGAAGGCAATCATAGCGAACACACCGTTGTCGTGTGCCCCAGGGACGGTACCTTTCTCGTAGATTGTCTTGATCGGGTCGGCCTGCGGCTCGCTCACAGCCTCTTTGCGTTCCTCTTCATCAAGCAACCGGTAGGAGTTGCCCTCCTTGGCGATTCTGTACTCGTGTTCGAGTCGGCGAAGGCAATCATCGACGAGTCCGTCAAAACTCCCGCGGCAACCTTCTTCTAACTCGTCCCGCGACTTCGGCCCCATCGCCAACTGCGCGAGGATGTCGAAGTACGCGCGCTCGATGGCCGCTCGATCGCGACTCGCGTACATACACCCCCCGTCGTGTATGTTGTTCGTGGATCGGCAATCGGGACAGGGGTATCTGAACTCCCGCATATCTTTTCGGTCGCTAGACGCTCCCCGCACTAAATCGTTGACATCGCCGCTCGGCAGCCGCGAAAACACCCCGAGATAAAACAGGCCTATGTTGTTGCGGGACGGATGGAGCAACAAATGGTGTCCTTGGATCCGCTCGCCGAGTGGGACGCCGACGAGTATCCCGAACCTGCCGATTTGCGGTTGGTTCGAGGAACCGCGGCGTTCGTTACGGCGGTCTTCCTCGCTGTCATTGCCCTCGCCATCTTCGCTGGAAGCTACTTTGTTGACGCGTCAGTTGACAAGTACCTCCTCCGTGAGATTGCCTTTGCAATCGGTGCCTTCTCCCTCCCACTCGCTCTCCTCGCCGTCGTCCTCACGCTCCCGGCGAACGCGAGGGCCGTTGCTATCGCCGTCGCCGGCGTCGTGATCTGCCTTGTTGCAATCGCTTTCTTCAGCCACCACTACCCTCACAATTGGAACGTATCAACCAACGACGCTACTCTGACAGGGATGGCGATCTACGCTGCGGGAGTTCTTCCCGTTGCACTGACTGCCGGGGTTGCGCTTTCGCTCTACGTCGTCGAGCGTCTATGCCTACTGTTGCTCCCTGAGGAGGTGCGAGCTGACCCGGAGCTGACCAGGGAGCGTGTCCGGGAACACATTGGTGAACTGGTCGATGACGGGTCTGACTGATTACCAGTCGAACGTTCGTCACAAGATTTATATTCTCCGAGACACAACTGTGGTGTAAGACGATGACTCACCGAATCCAGACCGAAGCGTTCGTTCGCGCCTCGGCTACCGGTGGGTCTGGCGCTTGCGGCAAGCGCAATAAGCGAAATAACTGATTCTCCATCGGAGTGAGGGGTGGCGCCCAAGCACCGATTTGACGGATACAACCCATTACGGGCCGGTAACTTAGTCAGATCAAGTGCCAGGCTCTTAACCTGGTGTTCGACGCGGGTTCAAATCCCGCCCGGCCCGCTCCGAGTCGGGGTAGCTCAATTGGTAGAGCGCACCGCTGTTAACGGTGAGGTTGACGGTTCGAGCCCGTTCCCCGACGCTATGGGTCGGAGGCCCCGTCAGGTATGGGGCGCTCGGCTCTTAACCGAGAAGTCGCGAGTTCAAATCTCGGCCGACCCGCTCATCACGAGCCTGTGTGGGGTAGCTGGTAACCTGCGGCCCTGTTGAGGCCGCGCCGGAGGTTCGAACCCTCCCGCAGGCGCTTCGAGTCAAGGTAGCCAATCTGGTACGGCACGGCGCTGTTACCGCCGATGGATGCAGGTTCAAGTCCTGCCCTTGACGCTTCAACCGAAACCGCATCGGGAAAGAAGTACTCACGCTTCACCTGAGGGAATCCGAGTACGGACTACCGCAGACGTACCACGTCACGTATTTATCGGTGGCGCTGAAAGTCCGCGTATGAATCCGATTGCGACGATTCGGAACAACAAGATCACGCCGTACGTCAACCGCTTCATCGGTATGGCGTTCGCCATCAACTTCGCCGCCGCAATCCTCGCCACGTTGCTGTTCACCTCGCCGTTCACCGCACTGTTCGGCCTCATCGTCTTACTCGTCGGTTGGTACGCTACTGCGTTCCTCCTCTTTCTCAGCGTCGCTGACCTGAGTAAGGCCATTCAGAACGGCGAACTATAGCCCACTGACGGAGACCTCGTGATTGCCCTTTTACAATTTTTCCCACCACCGACCGCCAGGTAGGTTTCCAGTGGCCGTTGCGCCGCCGTCGACGGTCAATACTTCACCGGCAATCCAATCTGCTTCATCAGAGAGAAGAAACGTAATTGCTGCCGCGGCGTCCTCGGGATTTCCGAGGCGGCCGAGCGGATAGATGCTCTCCAGTGCCTCTTTCATTGCTTCCCCATCCTCGACATCCATTCCACCGGCCCGTTCGTCCCATTGGGGATTCTCCCCGACGATGGTGCCGAGGCATACGGCGTTGAACCGAATGCCTTCATCCGCGTAGTCGGCAGTCAGAGAACGAGTAAGCGCGTGCAGGCCGTTTTTGGCGGCGGCGTACGCGGTTTCGCTGAATCCACCGATTTCAGCGTTGATGCTGGAGACGAAAATGACGCGTCCATCGCCACAATCTCGCATCTGAGGGAGAACGGCCTTGGTCATGAAAAAAGCGGATTTGAGGTTTCGGTTGATGTTCGCGTGGAATTCGCCCTCGTCAGTATCTTCCAACTTGACGCAGGAGGATCCGCCCACGCTGTTGACGAGAAGCGTAGGCGTTCTGAGGTCGTCTTCAATCTCGTCAACGACAGACTCGACAGCATCCACATCCGTGACATCGCACCGGTAGAATGCCCCGTCGCCACCCTTGTCTTGGATCTGATTCACTGTTTTTCGCCCTCCGTCCTCATCTATGTCGACGACTGCAACGGTCGCCCCCTCGTCAGCCAACCGTTCCGCAGTCACACGGCCAATGTTGCTCGCTGCACCGGTCACAATCGCTACTCGATCCGTTATGCCATTCATTTGATGCTACTCCGTAGTGGTGAACTCTTTCTGAGTCTTTCGGCTGCGGGAACAGGTTTAAACATTAGCGGAACTCACGTTCTGGTAAGATGCGCTCCACTCCCCACACCAGCGCGGTTGGTGCTGTTCGCCAGGGAGCGGAGCGTACGGCGAAAGCCAAAAAGAGATTCTTCTAAGCGTGTTCGTGAGGGGTGGCGCCCGAACGGATGCGGTCACAAATGTTCCCGACACGGGCCGGTAGCTCAGTCCGGACTCAGAGCGTTCGGCTTCTAACCGAAAGTGCGCGAGTTCAAATCTCGCCCGGCCCGCTAGCGGGCCGATAACTCAGTGGACAGAGTGCGGGGCTCCTAACCCCGTTGTCGCGGGTTCGAATCCCGCTCGGCCCGCTCTCTCACACGGATACTCATGTGCAACCGTCCGTGGGTCGGAGGCCCCGCCAGGTATGGGGCACCGGACTTTTAATCCGGCCGTCGCGGGTTCGAATCCCGTCCGACCCGTCAACCAGGTGAATCACAGATGACACACCACACCAGAGACCGAATGCACGACGACAGACTCGAGGCTCACGACAACCTTCGCGAGCGCGGCGTCGAACCCTACCCGCGCGACATAGACCCGCCGACAACCACCCTATGCGAGTTCAACGAAAGATTTGGCGACCACCCTTCAATCGAGGACGTGACCGAGAACACCCGCCTCGGCGGGCGAGTCATTCGAATTAACGACCTTGGTGGAATCGCCTTCGTCGAGCTCCGAGATGAAACCGGTCAATGCCAACTCCTCCTTCGAGAGGACACAACCCGTGGGTTCGACCTACTGACCGACATCGGGCTAGGTGATCACGTCCTCGCAACCGGTACTCCAACTAGGTCGAACACGGGTGAACTCTCGCTCGATGTTGAGGAGTGGGAAGTAGCGACGAAGGCTTTACGCCATCCACCGTGGGCATCTCACGATGCAGGCTTCGACAACCGGAACCTGGTCGAGCAACGGGCGGCTGCCCTCCAGTTACGCAATCTGCACGAGAGCGTTCGCCTTCGGTTTGAGGTTGCGGCGGAGATACGTCGCCAATTGGAAGGCCGTGGATTCCTTGAAGTGTCTACTCCCATCCTCCACCCGATGTCTGGTGGGGCGCAAGCCACGCCCTTTGAGACCCACTCGGAAGCATTTGATGCTGACCTCTCTATGCGCATCGCGCCCGAACTGTACCTCAAGAGACTACTCGTCGGTGATTTCGACCGAATCTTCGAGGTTGGAAAGAACTTCCGCAACGAGGACATTGACTCAACGCACAACCCTGAGTTCCAGATGCTCGAGGTGTACGAGGCGTACGCCGACTACCGCGATATGATGCAACTTACAGAGGAACTCGTCTCCACCATCGCTGAACGCGTCACCGGTGACACTACCGTTACCGTCGACGGAACAGCAGTGGATCTTTCCCCGCCGTGGGAACGAGTGGAGTTCGAAGAAGTGATAGCCCTTCACGGCAGTGGCGATCCGCGAGACATGACCGACGATGAGTTACGCGACGCCGCAGCGCGGCACGGTGACATCGCTCCGAACGCAGAACGGTCGGAGTGTCTGATGGAGTTGTATGACGCCGTCGCGGAACCGGCCATTGACGGCCCGGCGTTCGTTCTGCATCATCCCGCTGACTCCACGCCCCTATGCCAACCCCTGCCCGGTGACGACACCCGTTTGCAGCGGTTTGAAGCGGTTATCGGCGGGGTGGAGCTGGCCAACGCGTACACAGAACTGCGCGACCCGATCGAACAAGGACGGGCGTTCCGCCGGCAGGCCGAACGAACTGGTGGCGAGGTCGACGAAGCTTTCGTCGACGCGCTCGCGTATGGGATGCCACCCGCAGCTGGTCTCGGCATCGGAATCGATCGGTTGGCGATGATGCTCGCGGACACTGACTCTATCAAGGCCGTTCTCCCGTTCCCGCAGACGTCCCCCGATTGACGGGGGTCATCTTCCCAACCATTTTACCCGGTAGAAGGGTAGATTCGTACGAACGGAAAATGGAACAAGTCGCTAGTACGGAAATCGAGCGTGACGATGTCGAGTTTTTCTCCGCCAACACGCGGAAGCTTCTTGCACTGTTCGGCGTCGTGATGTCGGTTTCCGTTGCTTTGTACGCTTTCACTCCCGTTTTAGGGATGGTTTCGCTCACCGTCGGTTACGCAGCAACAGTTGGATACGTGTATCTGGATTACCGAACGATTCGTCAGATTGCAGATCGAGCTGAACGCGTTGTAACTGGCGACGAACTCTACCAGGACTTCGATCTTGCGGGAGACGACAGTATTGGGCGTGTCTGCCGAGCCTTCGGCGCGTTACAACGCGAACTTCGAGAGGATGATCGAAGCGTTGACGACGAGCCACAACTTGACGGTCGATTGGAACAGGTTACTGAAGCCTTGGAAGATGTCGAAAGGCACGGACAACTTTGGAAACGAGTTGAAGTAAATGATGGCGATGACGATGTCGCAGAGATTGCAGCACAGTACAATGGCGCGATGGAACGGTTGGAAGAAACCGTCCACGACACGAAGTTGATGACCCAACAAGTCGGGATGGCTGTTGAAATCATAGACAACGGTGTGAACGACGTGAGGGCCGCCAGTTCCGATGTCAAGGAGGCAACGGATGAAATCACCGAAGGTGCGAAACAGCAACGCAAGCGCCTTGACCAGACCGCTGACTCGATGAATCAACTTTCGGCTATCGTGGAAGAGGTTTCCGCGTCGGCGAACGACCTGGCGAGCCGAACGGATGCAGCGGCAGAGGAGAGTGCTTTAGGCCGGGAATCAGCACAGGAAGCGGTAATCGCAATCGAACAGATTGAGAATCGAACCGAGAACACTGCCGACGCAGTGGAATCGATCGAAGATCAGATGGACGACATCCAGGAGATTGCCGACATCATTCAAAATATCGCCAAGCAGACGAATATGCTGGCGATCAACGCCGGAATCGAGGCCGCCCGAGCCGGTGAGGCCGGCGAAGGGTTCGGCGTCGTTGCGGACGAGGTCAAGTCCTTAGCAGATGAAACATCCGAGAACGTCACGGAGATTGAGGAAACCCTCGACCGTTTGCGGCAGCGAACCGATGACGCAGTGGAGAGCATCGATTCCACACGCGAAAGCGTTGAGCGTGGATCCGAAACAATTGAAGATGCTCTTGACTCTTTGGACACCATCTCTCGGAAGGTTGAGGACACAAACATCGCTGCGCAAGAGATAGACAAAGCAACAGCGCAACAGACAGAAAAGGCCCAGCGGGTCGTCGAGAAAGCTGATGAAGCGGCACGAATCGCAGATGAAACCGTTGACCGGGCTGAGAAGGTGACATCCGCAGCGGAAGTTCAACTCGCCAGCGTCCAAACGATGAAAACAAGCGTTGACGCCGTTTCCGACGAGGTTGAAGGGCTCGGTGACGCGGTTGAAGAGTACGACACCCGGGATGACGAGGACGGACAACGTGAGGACGGAGACTGACGACCCACCCGATACCGCGGCACTCTTGCTCGCGACGCCAGTACGTTCTTTGTATGGAGTTGAAGGTTTCCGGTGACGACATTTACGTGCCGGAAACGGCCATTTTCAGGTCTTTCGTCGGTGCCACCGGAAGAGTTCAAACCCATGTTGAACCTGCCTACGACGATGAGCAAGTGGAAGCGGTCGTTCGTGACGAGGTAGGGATTCGGCTTGACGACGCTGAAATCACCGATGTCTGGATCGAAGAAGAGGAGCAATGTGGAGAGGAAACTGTCGTAACAGGCGGGTGGAAGGTCGCTATGAGCATACCTCACACTCGAAGTTGGAGCATTGATCGGGTTGAACGGGAATGTCGAGAGGCGTTGACGGGAGAGATTGACGTGAAGACCGTCGAATACGGATACAGCCGACCGGCATACGAATACCCGACCGAAAATTGGGTGGATGTAACCGATGGGAAAGAGATGCATGCGGGTTCAGGTGAGATTGTTGAACAGTGGATGCATCGCCATCTCCTCGTTATCATCGGTCTGTTCCGTTTCAAGGATGACGACGGAGACACGTTCGCATTGGCTCGCCTCGCCCCACCTGTACCGTCACCGTACGAGATGGCCACGTATTGGATGTACTCGATGCGTGATGTTGCCGAAGTGGATATGCGTCGCTATATGATGAGCATCGACGGGGCGTTCGAACGTGGAAAAGACGAACCGGTCGAAGTGGCCTCTGAACGATTTTCGTTCGCCGGCGAACGACAAGAATGGGATGGGCCGTCCAAGATTGTGACTGAAGAGATGGATGACGTGACCAAGACGACGATGGACTCTCTGCCGAACCGTCCGCTAACTGGTGAGGAGGTCGACACAGTAGTTGATGGGTACTCTTCGGTTATGGAGGGCGATTGCACCGTCTTACGACCGGAGGATCCAGTGCTGGTTGATGAGGTGATTCGGAAAGCGAGGAAGTTTACGGAGGGGAAATACGTCGCGTTCACGGTTTCATCGACGGACACTGTCGCTGTCTTTGAACTCGTGGAATCCGACGACTCCGGTACGGGGTTACGATGGGTGCTAAAGGAAGGAACGCTTGACGTGTGAGTTCTCGCTACTCAGGTGGGAGTCTTTCCTCACGACCCTTCAACGACTGTTCGTCGTCTTGTGTCGCCTCAGTTCCCCGCCAAGACCGGGGCTTCAACGCCACGTTCTTCGAGGGCTTCTGCCGATGCTTCACCGACATCGGCACCGAGAGCGACGACTGCCGCCTTGTGCTTGTGTTTGTTCTCGAAAAACGCGTACGGCCCGACATCCACATCGGCGTAGTCGTTTTCTGGTACAGGGACGTCTCGTTCTTCATCGAGGTGTTCCGACGTGACCGCCAGGAGTTGATGGACGTATAGAAGCTCTTCCTTGATCATCCGACGGTTGCGGGTTCCCCGTCGTCAGCAATAAATGGTTGTGTGAGGGCTTTGCGGGCTGCATCCAGCAGCGGTCGCCGTGGTGCGTAACTTGTTTGATACGTAGGGGCCAAGATCCAGTGAACGAGATGTATCATCACGGACACTGGGGTCTCGGTTTGCTTCTGTACGCTCCAATCGTCGTCATCCTACTGTCGATTTCGTCGGCTTTTCTCCCGCACCTCATCGTCGGAGCGGGCATTATCGCGTTCACGTCGTCGCTGCCGGACATAGATATGCAGTTGAAGGATTGGACGCCCATCAAACACCGCGGGATTACGCACACCGTCTGGTTCGCCCTGTTCATTGGTGTCGTAGTCGCAATCTTCGCGTACGCGCTCGGTTGGTACAGTTACCACGCATTCGGCGAGGAGTTCTTCTTCGGTGATATTGACGTGGCGATGACTGATGTCTACGTCTTCACGGCGTTGTCAGGGTTTTTCGGGTTCTACGGAACGGTTAGTCACTTTCTCGGTGATATGATCACACCGATGGGGCTCCGCCCGTTCGGCCCGGTCTATCGTAAGCGGTACTGCTTCGAGATGGAGATCCTTGGCCAGCGATCCAAGGCGGCGAACCCATACTGGAATTGGGGGTTCTACATAATCGGCTCTGTCGTCTGCTTTTCTTCGTTCATCATCGCGCTACCGGAGGCAAGACAATTACTCATCGAACTTATCCTCTACATCGTGTGATGACCGCTCACTGTGCGGGCGCCGTCACGTTACAGCAGTAGAACGCATCGATGTCACGCCCTTGGAACGAAAGCGTCGGTACAATATCTTCGTCGACGCCATTGAGATGACGGTCGGCCCCACGACGAATAGTCTCGACGAGAGACTCGAAGAACAGAGAGACATCCTCCAAATCGTTCTCCCTCCGACTTCGCTTGAGATTCTCCACGTCTATTTTCACCTCGAGTTCATCGCAATTGGCACTGAGATAGATGACGACTCCATGTTTTGTTCCGAGATCGATCCGCTTCCCACCGGATTTAGGGATGTGGTCACGTCGGTGTTCGGGCAACTGCTCCTCCTCCAGGACGTGTTGGCGGTGGTTGTGAAGGTAGCGGAACGCTCCCGTGATTCGTTTGGCCTTCTTGGTCGTGAACGTGGGGTCGTTTCCTGGCACTACTGCCAGTTTCTGTGTTCGCGGAACATATAACTCATACTTGAACGGGTTTGCACCCGATGAACCCATAAACGCCGAGAGTAAAGTGGCGGGTGCTAATGTGGCGCGTTAGAGAAAAGGCTTCCACGGCTCGGGAACATCCCGTTATCGAGGCTATGTTCGATTCGTTCGGGGCACTTCGCTCCGGGTTTGCCTCGATAGTTTCGGGTTCCGCTGAAGAGACCGAGCCGCAACCGGAGGCCTACGGGCCGCTCAACGGCCCCGCTCCGAACGGGGACACCGAGCGTTCTCCCGTCGTCAAATTCGATGTCGTCGTGGATGAGAATACAGTTTATCCCGCGGAAGTCCAGTTCTGGATGCCCGAGGGTGGCGGCGGCATCTTCGGTGCATGGAACGTCAACGGACAACAGGGTGACGCTGGCGTGTTGGATCGTGAGGACGGGAAGTTCTGGTTCGGTTCAAAGCCGTTTTGGACGGAGAGTGGTGTGGTTCGTCCTTGTGTCGATCTGTCCGAAACCGTTGAGGAAGAGTTATGGGACGCTTTCAGTTCGTTGATGGCTCGTCATCAGACGCGGAATTTCGGCATCCTTTCTGAAGGAGTTGAGGATGAAGGTGTGTTCAACGGCGGGCCTGCACCTGGGTCGCGCGTCGAAGGTGATAGTATCGATGCGCCGGTGGTGAGTAATACGTCGAAGCTCCCAGGGCGGTTCGAATTGTGGCGGCCCGAATCGTCGGGGGCGATTTACGTCGCGTGGCAGATTGGTGACCAGTCGGGGAGGTATGGGATCTTGCACGCTGCCGGTCTCTGGCTTGGTAAAGATGAGCAGTTCCGAGCACCGAACGGCGTCGTGACCCCGTTTCTCTATATCGGTGATGAATCGGTCAAGAAAAAGTTCGAACGGCAGGTTGAGTCGGTTCGTGATAGCATTGAGGACGAACCGCTCGAGTGCGGTGGGTACACTGAAACCCTGCGCGCGAATCACCCCGACTCCCCTGGGCGCAGCAACCCGTGGGACGGAGAAGACGACGAACTGTAGCGGCGTTTCCTGCGGCGTTAGACCGGTTGAGTAGTGATTCGGCTGCGCTTTTCCACCCCGCATGCGGGGGTATTAATCGGGGCACCACCCCTATATTTATAAGTTATGGTTTCCTAGTGTGAGGTAACGATGCGCCGACAAGACCGCTCGGACGTTGCAGGTTCGAAGCACCGTTTACTGACCGGAATCGTCATCGCTGGCCTCGCTACCCTCTGGATTGGCGGGAACTACC
>LKMJ01002180.1_pt1 | contig 17832 bp, 13 predicted proteins | sample 643391 | NCBI WGS metagenome assembly LKMJ01 (sample SAMN04112250, study PRJNA286221) | soda lake metagenome | biome: soda lake; feature: Kulunda Steppe; material: water; isolation source: sample PL-Br10 brine of Picturesque Lake | place: Russia: Kulunda steppe | collected 2010-07
AGAGTTCCACAGCCGCGTCTCTCAGCCGACGCTGATCATCACGATCAAACCCGTCCGCATGATACGAATTGAAATCCGCCGTTTTCGACACCGGCTCGTACGGCGGATCAAAATACACGAGATCCCCGCTTGATGCCTCCGCTACCACGTACTCAAAATCAGTATTGAATACCCGCGTGCCCTGCAGCGTGCGTGATGCCTGCCGAATCCGTTGTTCCTGTACCCAATCCGGATTCGTGTACCGTCCGAACGAGACGTTGAATTCCCCGTCGCTGTTCTCTCGGTATAACCCGTTGAAACACGTCCGATTCAGATACAACAGCAGACTCGCCTCCCGAACGCGGTCCTCATGTGTCAGCGTAGACTCCGAGAGGAACTCGTTGAACTCCGAGCGTGCCTCGTAGAAATACTCCTCCGAGTGCTCGTGTGTCTTATTCTCTGTAATGAGTGTATCCGGATGATCGCAGACAACCTCGTAGAATGTCGTTAACCGCTCGTTGAGATCATTAATCGTCCCCGCATCAGGATCCAGGTGAAAAAACACGGCACCACCGCCAACGAACGGCTCATGATATGCGTCATACGACGTTGGAAAGAGCCCCGTGATTTCGGAAAGAAGCTGGCGTTTCCCACCCGCCCACTTCAGAATCGGTTCCACCATTAACCATCATATCTAACTAGGAAGTCTAAAAGACCGTTTCGAAAACACAGTGGCGGTAGGACAGTCATCACAACACAGCCGTTACCAATGTTCTCACGCTACGATCACTCATACAACACAGGGTTAGACAGCGAAGTATACGGCCAGCTCTGAATGGTTAAAAAGACAGTTTCCGTCATCAAGCGTCGATTCAGTCCCGCTGCCCCTCTCGCATTAATCACCGCAAGTTCCGCAAGGTTGTACTGACAGCAGCAGTCTACAACCCTAAACAGATTTTCAACTAGTGACCTTCACGGGGTCACCGGTTCAGCAAAACAAATTACAATGGTATTTCGGCAAGCGCATTCATCACTGAGAGAAGTTACGGTTCGTTTAGTACAAGAAAGTGCATATCGTATCGCTGGGGCCAAGGCCGACTATTTACGACCAAGAATACACACCTTTGCATCAGCGCACTGGAAAAGCTGTGTTGCTGGGGGCTCCGACATCGACACGAAACAAATGGAAATTGGAACAGTGTCGAGCTTGCCTATTGGGAAATAAAACGCGGATCCTCATCGTTTACAAATATCTTCAGCCATGCCGAACCGGCCACCGCTGAAAAGTGGCTGCTCGCACACGCGAGATGGCATAATTCGCTTAACTAAACATGATGCTGAAGCAGATCTCCTTGCACAGGGTTACAGCGTTGTTTGGCACACCGATCTGATATTATACAGGGCCAATACATATTCACTTACAGAACAGTTATCAGTATTATCCGATAGCTCTTCCAGGGCCTCACCAAATGTTAAAATGGAGAAATGACACTTTTAATAGTATGTTACGGTTCTATCATTTATGGTGCGGTATGAGTATAGCTCTTTTACGAAAAATTCGAGACAACGAGTACTCATTATTAAAGTGTAGAATATTGGGTATTTAAGAGTTAGTGTATTTGATATTGTCAAACGCTATCACAACTGATATTGTCTACTCACAGTGTTCGCAAAATATATAAATCATCATATGAATGTATCTTGTGTCGGATGTCAATCACGATGAAGGAATTCGTCGAGGGGCTCGTTCGGTTCGACACCTCCTCGGAGAACGAATGGGAGGCCCAACAATGGGTTTGCGACCAGTTCAAGTCACTTGGATTCGAGACCTACACTTGGGAAGCGGACGCAGAACGACTCGCGGCACATGATTCGTTTCCCGCGGACCCCGAGGCAATTCCGACCGCAAACCGACCCTCTATTGGCGGAGTCCTTGAACTCGGAGACCCTGAAGCCGGGCCGACAGTCGTCCTGAATGGGCATGTTGATGTCGTACCGGTTGAGTTCGAGCACTGGGAGACGGATCCGTTCGAACCGACCTGGAGAGACGGCGACCTGATCGCACGTGGAGCCGCGGACATGAAATCCGGGCTAGCCGCCTGCGTCTACGCCGCACGGGCGATCGCCGAGGATGCAAGCGACCAGCTGAACGGCCGGATCGTGGTTGAAAGCGTGGCCGGTGAGGAGGCGGGCGGAATCGGGGCTGCCGCCGCAGCTCTCGAGAATCCCTATCCGTTTGACCGCGACGCTGCGATCGTGGCTGAACCCACTGACCGGCGACTCGTGACAGCGGTCGAGGGATCTGTCATGCTTCGGTTGAAACTGGAAGGAAAATCTGCCCACGCTGCCACACGCTGGCGCGGTGAGTCGGTGTTACCTCATTTCGAAGCGATCCATACGCGCTTGTGTGAACTCGAGCAAGAGCGGGCCTCACGCATAACTCACCCGCTATACGAGCGGTTTGTAATCCCATGGCCAATATCAGTCGGTCGGGTCGAGGCGGGGACATGGGCGTCTTCAGTCGCGGGATCGCTGACTGCCGAGATACGCATCGGTGTGGCTCCGGGCGAAACGGTGGCGACCGTTGAGCAGGAGGTCCGAGACGCTGTATTGGAGATCGGGGCGGACGACGACTGGCTGCGAACGCACCCACCGGAACTTGAGCGCTTTTCTGTCCAGTTCGAACCTGCGGAGACACCGGTCAACGAGCGGATTGTCGAAGCGGTTTCGGCGGGAATGGAGCGGTGCGGCCTTGATGACCGATCTCCGTACGGTGTCACCTATGGAGCCGATTCGCGACACTATCAGGCGGCTGGTATCCCGACCATCTTGTTCGGCCCAGGAACGATTGAACAGGCCCACTTCCCGAACGAGTCGATTCGGTGGGACGATGTCCGCGAGAGCAGGGCGGTGTTGACTGAGGCGGCACGTTCGTTTCTCGCGTCGGGCGAGCAGTCGCAAAATTGTGATTGAGAATCGGGACGGACTAGACGATGTGGTTGATAGTATCAAACATTATGCGCGCCGCTGCACAAGAACCTCCAAATGCCATCTGATACGGACAACGGTCGGTCCCCGCGGCGGATCAATTCGCTTGAAAATTTGTTCGAATTGCTTGAGATCATCAAACATTACTCGGGGATTAGCGTCTCGGAACTCACAGAACAGGTCCACCTCTCGAAGGGTACGGTTCATACGTACTTACAAACACTCGAATCCCTTGGCTACGTTAAGCGAGTAGACGGAGGGTATGACCTCGGCCAAATGTTTATCCCTCTTAGCGAGTACGTTAGAAACCGGTCGGTGTTGTTCAATCGTGGATGTGACGAGGTCGACAAATTGGCCTTCGACTGTGAGGAATACGTCCACTTGATGTCGGAGGTAGACGGTCTCGAGATTGCGCTGTACGCTTCTCGCGGTGAAAACGCTATCGGCACGGAGTACTACCGTCGCATGCGTGAGGAGCCGCAAAAACTCCACTACAGTTCGGCTGGAAAGTCAATACTCGCTCACCTACCCGAGCCTCGGGTCCGCAAGATCATCGATCGGCACGGTCTCGAGGCACGGACGGATCGAACAATCACCGAAGAAGCCGAGTTGTTCGACGCACTCAAACGGATCCGAGACCGGGGTTACGCGGTCAACGATGAGGAAGAAATGGTTGGAATGCGCGCAGTAGGTGCACCTATTCTTGATGCTGACGGCATACCTCTCGGTGCTGTGAGCGTTTCAGGGCCGAAAGCACGACTTGACGATGAATTCTTTACTGAAGATCTCCCTTCGAAGGTAATGCAGACGGCGAATCTCATCGAGTTGAACATTAAGACCGAACAAACCAATCGCTAAGCACTTGGCGGGCAGAGCCGATACCTACCGGCCGGCGATGTGAGCCTGTGTTGATTTACACAAGCAACAGAATCCTCCATACACCTGCCTCAAGTGTTATATTATCAATTCAATATTTAATTCGAGACAGCACTCAGTTGACTAGCCGTACCGTAAGTCTGTTTGACTATTCCAAACAATATTTTCTCGTTGTCAATTGGTAATCATTGATAAAAGTACTCCTTCCTAGTGTTTTTAACTAGTACTGACTGGAATATTATGGGAATTATTAAATAGGAGTTTCGACTATGATACTTATATGCCAACCGATAACGGAACACAAGATAACGGGTCTAGAGACCCTTCTAAGGAAACGTCACGAACCACCAGTAGACGCCTTTCTCGACGGCGGGTTCTGCAGGGAGGTGGAGCAATCGGTATCTCTACGATTGCAGGGTGTAGCGCCTTTAGCGGCGGCGACGACGACGAGCTCGTTGTCTCATCTTACGGCGGCGCATTCGATGATGTGATGGAAACGATCATCGAGGACTTCGAATCGGAGGCCAATGCCACCGTAAGTCTTGCACCGTACACAACAGTCTCGCAAATCGAGGGGATGAGTGAAGACCCCGACATCGGTGTCGCGCTGCTTGACGACTTCGACGTCATCGCGGGCGGAACAGACCTATTCGTTGAGCTTGATCCTGATCTCGTAACACGTTACGACCAGCAGTACGACTCAGCGTACCTGCCGAATGATGCCGGAATCTCTCACATATTCGGTGCGTATGGCCTCGCCTACGATACGGAGGCTTGGAGCGAGTCCGATCTCGGTTCGTGGACGGACCTCTGGAACGACGAGTTCGAGGGTGAACTCGCAATTCAAAACGACTGGCCGCTTTTCATGGTTATCGCCGCTCGCGCACTGGGTGGAAGTGAAACTGACATGGATCCCCTCTGGGAGGAGCTACCCGCACTCTCGGAGAACGTTGAAGTCTTTTACGAGGAATTCGCCGCCCCCGAGCAATTGTTCAACCAGGGACAGGTAACCGTCGCCTCGTGGTTCGATGGCCGAACGTTCGCCCTTCGAGACGCCGGCGAGTCAGTCTCATTCGCCATTCCAGAAGAGGGGGCAACCCAAGTTCGCGGTGCCGCTGCCGCGATCCAAAACAGCGGTGTGGAAGAGCTCGCACAGGAATTCATCGATCACCTCCTCGACCCGGAAGTGCAGGTTCAGTTCGCCGAAGATTTGTACTATGGTCCGACAAATACCGAGACCAACCTGTCCTCCGGCGTGGAGGAAGATGTCGTCACCGAAGACGATCTGGCCGATCTGATTGTTCCTGACTGGGAGTACATCAACGCGAACCGAGACGAGTTCACGAGTAACTGGCAGGAAAACATCTGAAAGTGGGCCACGTGGAACTCTCCAACGTAAGAAAGGACTTTGGTGACCTCCGTGCAGTCGACGATATCTCGATCGAAATCGAGCGTGGTGAATTCTTCACCATCGTCGGACCCTCCGGCTGTGGCAAGTCGACGACACTCCGGCTGATCGCCGGGTTCGAAGAACTCACCGCTGGACGGATATCTATCGGTGGATCCGATGTCGACCACTTGGGCCCCCACGAGCGAAACGTTGGTCTCGTCTTCCAGAATTACGCACTATTCCCTCATATGACCGTCGCAGAGAATGTGGCCTTCGGCCTTCGAATGCAAGACGTTCCGAAGGTGGAACGCCGGCGCCACGTTGAGGAGCAACTCTCGCTCGTCGACCTCCCCGGCACGGGTGACAAGTATCCAGACCAACTCTCGGGCGGCCAGCAACAACGGGTGGCGCTCGCTCGTGCGCTAGTTATCGAACCAGACGTGTTGTTGCTCGACGAGCCCCTGAGCAATCTCGATCAGCAGCTTCGAGACGACCTGCAACTCGAATTAAAACGTATTCAGAACGAGACCGGTGTCACAACGATTCACGTCACCCACGATCAAGAAGAAGCGATGACGTTGGCCGACAGAATGTGCGTACTGCGAGACGGGAGTGTCGAGCAGATCGACCCGCCCCAGACAGTATACAACGACCCAAGGACCGAGTTCGTATCGACGTTCGTCGGCCGAGCGAATACGTTGGAGGCGAGAGTCCTTTCAGAAAACGAGCTGCGAACGATCGAGGTTCGAGCTACCCCCTCACTTCGATTTTTACTCCCGGAGTCAGCACCAAAGGCCCATACTGGCACGGTCGTGATCCGCCCAGATCACATCAAAATCGAACCGTCTGGGGATCCCACTGAGAACGAAACACGGTTTACTGCACGAATCGAGTCAAGACATTTTCGCGGAGAAACGATGCGCTACACATTAACGTACACTGACAACGAGGAACGGACAGTCTCGCTCACCGCTCGTGGCGGAGATCACGACGTGGGTGCAGAAGTTGAAGTCGGCATCGATGGAAAAAACCTTCTGTTTTACCCCGAGGAGGATAATTGAAATGGGTACTAATATTCCACACTTGAGAGACCCCGGGGTCGTGATAAACGCCTACATTGAGGACAACTACGAGGTTAGGGCCAACGCACTATTCCAGCCGTGGGACAAGGAGTCTGACCTTGATGCGGGCCTTCTGGGTGTCCCCTACGACGGTGCATCGGTCGTTCGAAATGGCTCTCGAGAGGCTCCAAACCGGATTCGCCAGTCGTTCTCCTACAACACCTCCTACTCCCCTGATTTCGATGTAGATATTGATGAATTGATGCTCGCAGATCTCGGTGACGTCGACATCGACTTGATGGACCTCGAGACCACGCGGCGACGAACGAAAGCAGTTCTCGACGCCGTCCACGACCGCGACATTGTACCGGTCGTACTCGGTGGCGATCACTCTACATCCTACGCGACTGTCGCAGCAGCCTGTGCCCGTGATGACGTTGACTCCCTAGGAGTCGTCCAATTCGATGCCCACCAGGATCTGCGCCATTCTCACGAGGGACAACCCTCTTCTGGTGTCCAGTTCCGCGAGTTACTTGAGGACGACCGATACCCCGAGCTTACAGGCGAGAACTATGCACAGGTTGGCATCCGGGGGTTCATGAACTCCCGGTACTACATGGACTACGCTGAGGAGAAAGATATCACCGTCATCACCGGTCACGAGGTCGCTGAGGATGGTATCGAATCAGCGGTCGAACAAGCGCTTACCGTCGCCGGAGAGGGTACTGACGCGATATTCATGACCGTCGACATCGACTGTCTGGACCTATCAATTGCCCCGGGGACGGCAGCCCCCAGTCCAGGCGGGCTTTCGTCGTGGGACATCTTGAAAGGAGTTTACCGCGTCGGGGCGCATCAAAAAACCATCGGCATGGACTTAGTTGAAGTCTCCCCGCCAAACGACGTGCAGGGAATCACCAGTGTCACCGCTGCCACCATTGTCCTACACTATTTGGGCGGTCTCACCTCCAGTCATGGAACGGAATAACCACCCACCGACGCTGTGGCAGCGGTACGTGGCGTCTCCGACGATCCGTCGATTAAGTCTGCTGGCACCGGGAATTGCAGCGTTTTTTGTCTTGTTCGTTGCTCCCATCTCGCAGTTACTGGTACAGGGTGTGATCGACGAGGGATCGCTGACGATTGAACACTTCGCAACGGTGTTTCACAGCGACCATCACGTGAGCGTACTCCTACGAACACTTCGAATCGCAGTGGTGAGTACGGTAATAACGGTTGTCGTCGGTTACGGACTCGCATACTACATCGTATTCCATGCAGTTCGGAAACGCCTCCTCATACTCCTCCTGTTCGTCTCGATGCTCGTCGACCTCGTAGTTCGGATCTTCGGCTGGATGATCATTTTCTCGAGCGGCGGAGCGCTGTCGACGCTCCTCCAGTGGGTCGGTATCATCGACGAACCGTTCTCCCTCCTGTACAGTGAACTTGCCATCGTCGTCGGCATCGTGCAGTTCTGTCTGCCGCTCATGGTGCTCTCAGTTGTCGGCGTCCTGTCCGGGCTAGATCGGTCGCTGGTGGAGGCCGCGAAAAACCTCGGCGCAACGGACGCGACCGCATTTCGGCACGTAACGCTTCCGCTGAGTATCGACGGGATCATTGCCGGCGCAGGGCTCGTCTTCGCGCTAGCAATGAGTTCGTTCGTCGTTCCCCAGATGCTTGGCGGGGCACGAAACAGAATGCTCGCAAACTCGGTCTACAACGTAATCACGACTTCCGGCAACACCCCATTAGCTGCCTCGCTCTCGATCATCCTCTTAGCCGCGACGCTGAGCATCCTCGTGATGGTCGAATCTGGAAACAAGATTGGAGGTGCCTGAAATGAGGTCCGGATCGAGACTCTGGGACATTTTCGCTGTGGTCGTGTACGGCTTCTTATTCGCCCCTATCATCGTGGTCGCCATCGCATCGATCAACCCCAGTGGGATGGCTTTTCCACCTGAAGGGATCACTGCAAGGTGGTATCTCGAGATGCTGAATGACTCGCAACTCGCATCAGCCGTGGTGGTGTCGTTAGTAGTGGCAACAGCCGCGACGGCGATCACCCTACCAATTGTCCTATTGATGGGCCTGGCATTACGAGACGCGGAGTTCCCCGGTGCGACGATGCTCGAGAATTTCTTCCTTGCACCAATTTCGGTGCCACAGGTCGTGGTTGGCCTTTCGTTGCTCATCTACTTCAACGCGTTCGGGCTCGTCGGCACGATAACAGGCTTGATATTCGGACACTTCGTCATTACCGTCCCGTACGCGCTCCGGACCATACTCGCGGCACTGAAGGGGTTCGACCCCGCGCTTGAGGAGGCGGCTGCCAACCTAGGCGCAACTAGATTTGCGACGGTGCGCTACGTCACCCTCCCGCTGGTTCGCCCCGCAGTAATCGCCGGAGCCGGATTTGCGTTCGTCATGAGCCTGACAAATTTTACCATCTCCATCTTCCTTGTCGGCTCTCAAACAGTTACGCTGCCGGTCCAGATTTACCAATATGTGACCTTCAGCATTGACCCTGCTGTGACCGCTATCGCAACGATCCTGGCGCTGACATCGCTCGCGGTGGTCATCCTAATCGAACGGCTGGTAGGTGTTCAAGAGCTCTCAGGGATATGATATCCGAGTTGGCGGCGCGTCTTTAGATCATCAAGTTCGAAAACCGTCATGGGTACCAATCTCATCAAACTACTTCAGGCGCGAGGCCGCGTACTTTATTAACGTCTACGAGGAGAGACAGTCCCTAGGACGACCGCCGTCTTGACGGGACGGCGGTGAACCATCACTCACGTATATCGCTTCAGACCAGGTAGAAGGAGGTATGAGCCGCAAACCACCTACTGACATCGACACCATCTCGAACAAGGAGCTCACAGAGTTGCTCGCAGATGCTGAAATGACAACATCAGGGGCGATTGAGCGCGACGTCGAGAAACTCAAGATCGCTTCGCCTGAGGACGCACTGGTTGTCGACGAGTGACGTTTTCAAAGCCATGTTCGGTGGTTATACTACGAGAGTGTCTAGCGTAGTTTACTTGTCGGTGAAATAAAACAGCATCATCTCATTCGGGCGAATACTGAGTGGATTATAAGATTCGATGATGAATGAGTCGTCAGCATGATCACCCTTCGTCTGGCTTTCGAACTCGCCGACTTCTAATTGCTCAATGAACGGTTTCAGGTCTATTGTAGTGGTGATTGATGACTCCATAACCCGCTGGGTTTGTCCGTCAAGTGTCACTTGGAGGACGCTATCTTGGTCTGTGATGGTTAGTTCAATATCATATACGGCTTCGGCGTAAGTCGTGGTCTTGGCCGGTCCGCCACTGACCCATAATCTTAAACTGAGTGTCTGAGTTCTCCCCACGTGTTCGCCTAAAATTGGGAATAACAGTGTTCCTCCCTGACGTGAAGCATTAAAGATTTCGCGCGTGAGTGGGTTTCCATCAACGTACAACCTGGCATTAATACAGTTTGTCACGTCACTGGCTCGCGGTCGCATGAGTTTCTCTCGCTGAATCATTGCCCACCCAAGCAACGTGTCCGACCGGAGGCGATCGAGTTGCTGTTCGCTCGGGACCTCCACTGAGATGCCCACTTCTTCTGTGAAGGGTTGTTCTTTGACGACGTACTCACCGCCGGGCAGCCAGATATTAATCGGTCCGTTGTTACCGTTGAGCTGAACGATACCACGGTAGTTGACGCGTGTCCGTGCTTCCTGTTTTGGGATGTCTGCCGAGACAGAATAGATCGACCCAGAACGGAACACACCTGACGGTCGCCACCAAAACGCGAGTTGCTCATCATCTACCGCCTCCACCAGTGACTCTGGTGGATCTACCGTTACCTCCATCTCCGTGGAAATCTGATCTTTTGATGCTGGTTCCGCCCCGGAAACGAATGGATTGTCAGGGTAGCGCGTCTGCTTGAGAACCGGATGGATGTTCCTCTGGGTGACACACCAAGGATCTGTCGAAAAATGTGTCTCAATCTTAGCCGACGAACCGGATTCTAGTTCAGGTACGACGACTTCTGAACATTCGTGGCGGACGTATCGACTCAAGGACCCCTCAACCTCAAGAATTAGTGTCTCGCCTTCATATTCCGGTGGTAAATAGTAATACAGCGCTGTGTCCCCGCTATTTACAGTGAATCCGATTGGCCTCACCCGATCACCGTTCTCAGTATAAAAAACGAGATCTTGTGGATCCGGATCAACTTTCGGATGCATCGTGACACGTACTCTCGGTAGCTCACCGATCGGCTCGACTGCTTCAGTAGCTGTTTTGACCGTCTGAATTAATTGATTAATATGTGGCTGTGTATCCGGCTCAAGAATTGCGTAGTACGTTTCGGTCGTGTCATGCGTGTTTCTGAGTTGGACTGCGTGAACTTCGGTCACATCCCCAAAGGATGCGTCCTTGACGGGTTTACGAACCGTCCCGTTCCAAATAATTTCGTCGTATGACTGCCATTCATTCGGGAGTGGGTCATCTATTCCCCCGATTCCCTCTTCAGCTCGGAGCTCGTTGATCTCGTGTACAGTGTACTCCAACTCGGGTGGTGCATGCCTTGTTTCGACTGTCAGCCGGATGAAGTCGATAATCTGGTTCGGTTGCTCGGCTATTGACGGGTATGACGCTGTGAATCCGTCATCCGTTGGAGTGAATTCGAGATTGTACCGTGTCCGCTCTCCGGTTGTAGTGTCTCGAATTCTGAGCGTACCGGATAATGAATCGATGCTCGGTAATGAATCGTTCCACACAACACTAATCGAATCGACATTGAGTGCTGTTCGATCCCGGAGTCGGGTGTCCAGCCACGTCTCGGTGCCGTGCGTTTGCGGTGTTCCCGTCCCTCCGGCTGTCGCTAAGTCTTGGTCGGACGGGTTGATGTATGCCCGTGGGAGTGCATCAGTGAGCAGACGGTGGAGTCGCTCACTATCTTGCGTGCCTTCTAGGGCCACGCCGATTTCGAATCCTGCGGATTCACGACTCCAAGCCCTGTCACTGAGGTTCGCTGAGGTGAGGATCGTCCCTAACGAGCGAGGTGTAGACTTGTGTTGAGAGGTAAGTGTGATCGCTTTCATGTGAGCCATCCCACTTCGGATCACACGCCCATCTCCCAGTTCGTTCCCCTGGTCACCTGGCGCTCGCACACGGACTTGAAAACCGCCGAACCGTTCGTCAAGTGCGGCGATTTCTCCGGGCGTAAGCATCGACTCTTCGTCTTGTAACTGGCTCAGCCGCTTCGTGTAAATCTTGAATTCGATGTCGGACTCCGCGAGCGTTTCTGGAAGATACGACATGAACGCCAAGATGCCGGCCCGAGTCACGAACGGTGTGTAATAACATATCTTGACAGTCGGCTTAGCATCTCGAAGCATATCCGTAAGAGCTTCCTGTAATGTATTTGATGTGAGCGTGTGTACAACACCTTCACCGAGGCCAGTATTTGCGACCCACGAATCAGCCGCGTGTGTGTCGTTCCCGGTCATCGAGGCGCCCACAATAGTAGCAATCTGCTCAACGATGGGTGAAGATGAGAGTTCTGCCGGTGCCTCGCCTCTGATGAGTGCTTCCGGTGGTGGCGAGTGCATCAGGTTAGCTTCGTAGCGAGCTCCCCACTCGACACCACCGTAGAGCCCGTTGCGAGTGAAATTGAACGACCCGAGATAGGCGACAGCATGTGAGTCATTGTACAACAAGTAAATTTTTGCGTGTGTCTCACGGTTGTACGCAGACACCACCGGATCCGCATCCACCTCTCTAACAGCTTCAACGGTCTCATTCGGGCCACAAATCGCTACTTCATCCTCAGGATCGAACCAGTCCAAGTACTCCGTAGTAATGCCGTACGTGAAGATGACGAACCGATCGAATGGACCGTCTTCGATATCTTCTCGGAGCTGGTCGCCGACGCCACATATCTCGACAGTATCGTCACTCATTGGCTTGGAGGAGAGTTATCGTCCAACTGCGAAGTGGACCGATTCCGTAGAAACTCGCACTGTTCACGTTTGAGGGGAACTCCCGAATCCGATACACCTTTTTCTCATCGGTTTCAGGCTCAACCATTCCATTCGTCTCAAGCAAATCGAGAAGTACCTGAGGCGGTGCCGTTCCCTGCTCAAGATTTGTCTGCAACTGCTCAAGAAACCGGTAAACACGGGACGAGTCATTCGGATCAATCGCCGAGAGTAACCGCGGCAAGTACGTGCTGCCATCCTCGGGTCGCGTCAGGAAATCCTCAAACGTCGCTGTGCGATCCGCTCCATCCCTGAAGTGTGTTTCCACGGTGTCACGCCTAAGTATTGGCTCCTCTGTATCCAATAATTCCCGACTGATCGTTTCACCATCAGCCATGAAGAAATTGAGAAGCCAGTAGTAACTCGTCTCGTCGAGATCTCCGGCTACAATCGACGGGAGCTGATCAATGTCCACGATATCGATCCCACTCCCAAGCACCGTTTCCGGCTCAGAGGTGACGATATCGTGAATTCGACGCATTTCCCGGTCGAACTCACGACCCGAATGTTTGAGCGGTCCGATGTGTGCGACAAAAAGAACCGACCGCACGAAATGTTTCCCATGCTCGATGTTTACGATTGCTCGTAGTAGTGCAGTCGTCTGAGTCGGCGTAAACTCCAACGACGTGTCCGCCAGAATCGCAAGATGAGCCTCATTTTCAGAAATGAATAGCTGTGACGCAAAATCGATCGTCGTACCGATCACGTTGAGATTATTCCTTCCTTGAAGCTCCGTGTGTTCCCGAATTAAACTCCCAACCAAAGCACAAAAACCAGACAACATACGTTCCTCCCGTGATCGGGGATTCGTACCCGATGTCTTCTGACGGGCTATCTCTTTTACCCTGGCTTCGAGATCTATTCCGAGATCGCCGCAGCGAGTCTCAAACCACGGTGCAAATACCTCATCAACAAATCGCATAGCATCATATGACTCACCTTGTGATGCCATCAGTTGCAGTTCCGCTGCGATACGATCGTACACGTCCCCATCATAATCATACTGCGGTGCGAACAAGTAGTCCCGAACTGTCTTGACACCAGCCGTCAGGTGGATTGGTGCATCTTCTTGCAGACGCGAATCGAGGATGTACCACAACAACCCCTTATCATACTGCGGCTCGCTGTCTGCTGCCTTCGCGTACAGCAGTAACCGCTCCTGTGCAGCCGGCTCGATGCCCTGCTGGTGGAGATGCGCTGCGTGTTTTACCCAAAAAAGCGAATGCATAATCATCCCAACACCCGGGAACACGAACTCCCGAAGCTCCCGCGGCCGAAACAGCCGCGACCGACTACTCGTATCCTGACTCGCAGAGAGAAAGTATGCGGATGAACAACTCTCCATGATAAGTAACACAATAGGACCCACCAGCATTAAAACTTTGGCCAGTTGACATAAAAACACCGAATTACCTAATACCTCAGTTCGATCGTCTCTATAAGCATCCGGAACCCTTCTGTCTTGTCTCGACGAAAGACGCCACACCAGTCTCGATGTCTCTTACAGTGATCGAGCCGTCGACTTCATGAATGAACTCAATATCTTCCCCATTGGGTGTTAAAAAAAGAAACAGACCTCACAACGATCACAGCCCAACCGGCACTACGTTCAGATGCGATCGTTGTACCACGCAAGCGTTTCACCGAACTGCAATCCGTCTGTCGACACCGTGAACTCAACATTCGTCTCGAACAGCAACGGAATGAGTTCCTCGTAGTAATCTCGCCCGGCATGAAAGACAAACTGAGTCCCGTCACCAAGCAAGTCTTCCGCGCGTAACTGCTTGAACACGGTTGCTGCCCACTCCCGTTTCATCTCCACGGACGCACCGCTCAGCGTCTCATCATACGGTTCGATCGGGTCTCCGTCAGGATCGAGTAGATGGTGTTTTGCAGAGAGAATATACCACGCGTCGTGATTCGCTTCAACGTACTGCCGCGCCTTTCTGAAAAACGCTGACTCAAGATACAGATCCTTCGGTTTCGCTGCCTTCTCACGCTTACTCTTCGTGCAGCTGACGAGCCCGACTTCCATACGGGGTGTTGCGTTGTTGAGCCTATAATCGTACTCGATAGGTACCTGGGAGCATGCTGTGAATAGCGGGTATCTCGACCCCCAACTATATCATCTGCCCGTCAGTGGACAGGATAATGGCAGTCACGCTCGCCGAGCCAACGGTGCTTGCTGCCGCGAAAGACACACTGTACCCTGACATCGACACGAGTCCCGACCAATACGCGGTCACGGAAACACAGTTCACACAATCCACGTGGGGCGGATGGACGATTCCGCAGGCGCTTCGTGACCGGCTTGCGCCGTACAACACGATCCGACTCAGCGCTGGTGAACCCGATTTACTCGGTGTTGGCATGCCAGCCACCGACGTGTTGAACGGCGACGCAGCCACGACCCCAGTCACTGTGATCGAAGCGAAAGGCCACAACTCTAATCCGGCTGCCGCGGATGTCGCTCGCGGCATCACGCAAGCGCACGCGCATCTCCCCGAAGTCAACCTGGGGTACGTCGCCGCGCCAGCCCCCAGTATCACCGACACGGCACGCGCACAGGCCAGGAATCTCAACGTCGGCGTCATCGCCGTGGAGGATACTGACTCCGCACGTGTCGTTGAGCCCGCTCGCGTTACTGGGGCCGGTGAGTTCTCCACGACGATCGACGCAGTGCGACTCCAAGCAACCACGCACCGACTAACCGACGGGAGCTTCCCGGTGAACCACCCGAAAAACTACCTCGGGTACGCACTCGCACTCGCAGCCGACGACGACACCGACACCGTCTACGCCGACAACGTCATCAACGCTATTTCTGGTGGGCGACGCGGCGCAATCCTACTGAACCTCGTCGACGACCAGCCCAACGGCGACTCACTCACACACCTCGGCGCAGAAGTCGTCCGCTTCGCCCGCGACCAGCACGGCAGTGTCACCGCGGCGCTCACCGAATTCGACACGTGGACCGGTAGCCGAACACGATTCACCGAACTCGCCCCGCAATGGGCACAGCTCGCACGCTCTGTTGCCATCCAATACGAGCCGACTCGGCTGATCATTACCGCGCTTGAACGTCTCTATCAAGACGGGACCCGTGACGCAACGCTCGCCGATGTCGCGCTCGAAGCCACACGCATCAACCAACCACTCGCCGTCGAAGTATTCTTCACCCAGCACCGCCGCGACGACGTTCTCACCGCAGACGGCGATATTAACCAGTCCATCCTCGGAGACCCGACGATCTACAAATCCGGGATCCACTTCCAATTCAAATACCAACTCTACCACCTCGGGATTCTCACAACTGGTGGGACAGACGACAAAGACGATGTGTTGAGCAACGAGTGGCGGTTAGCGCAAGCAGTTGATATTACGGAGCGCACCGCTTAACGCAGCTTGGATGACACTGCTCGGCCAGTGTCTGAATGTTAACGCTGGATCTGACACATTATTTGGACCAATTCCACCGGGTGTCGGTGAGAATGAACATTACGTAGATTTGATACTCTTGTGCGGAAAGCCTATTTCTAGATGACTGATTTTGATGAGTTCACTGATCGGTACGAGTCGTTTGTTGAGGAGCGTGACTGGGAACAATTCCATACACCGAAAAACCTCGCTGAGGCGATCAGTGTAGAGGCGAACGAACTATTGGAACTCTTTCTCTGGCACGACAACCACCCATCCGAAACAGTACAAAACGACAAAGAGCTTCATGACCGGATTAAAGAGGAACTCGCTGACGTGGTTATTTATTCGATTGCGCTTGCAACGCAGCTCGATATCGACCTTGCAAACGCCGTCGGTGAGAAAATGACTAATAACGAGGCTCCATTCGATGAGGATACCGCGGCAAACATCACTGCAGAACTTGAACACTGGCAGCGAGAGTAATCCTCGCACACACACTCATAAGACGGGTTTTAGCGAGTTCAACACCATTTCCAGGTTCGATTCGAATCTGGAGTGCCGATACTCCGATAGATCTCCAGAGATTCTTCCTCGGCAGAATCATGCGTTATATGACATGGGCGTTGTAACGGTTTGGTCATGAGTGATGGGTCTGCTGCTGAGGATCACAGCGAGCAGGACAAGCGTCGAGCATGGGTTGTCGGATTCAATAATGAAACGTGGTGTGACCTGTTTTTGCGCGGCAATAGCGTCAGCATGGGGTGGTCAGATGTCATGGCCGATGTTTCTACGGTAGCATCTCATGATGCCATTATCGATGCAACGACTGCCCGTGATTCCGTGCACCCGCGGAACCCTGCCGTTCAACTCCGGAAATTCGCACACGAAGCCCAGATCGGCGACATCATCGTGCTCAAAAACGGGCTTCGCTACCACGCGGATGACGAGTGGAGCGGGAACGCAACGATACGGGCGATCGGCGTCATCGACGGCGATTACACGTATCAAGACCCGAGTGACCGGTACGGCGACCTCCCACCGACCGCAGAAGACACTCTCAACACTCACCACCGGGACGTCAATTGGATCCTCAACTTCGACGAGCTGATCGGTGGAGCGTTCACACCCAACGTCCCAGTCAATCGCTGGACATTCGAAGAATTCGACGACTACCCGGAATTAAAAACCCAGCTGCAATCCTCTCGCGGACTCACCGGTCACTTCTCCGAACTAGAAGCGTACGCCGACCAGGCGAAAACACAGCACAGCGACGACCAACCGACAGTATGGATCGAAAAAAGTTACCACAACCGTGACGACCGTGACGTCGACGGATGGGGGCTCGGTGACGCATTATGGTGCCCGCAAACACGGACCGACGGCGGCAGCTCCGTGTACTACGACAACGCGACCGACGTGCAACCAGGCGACGTCATCTTACACCTCGATCAACACCAACGCGCCTTCACCGCCGCCTCACTCGCCGCAGACACGTACGAAGAAACGACGTGTCTCGAAGACACCGAGTGGGACGACAAAGGCGTATCTGAAATGGGGTACAATTCCGGGCAACGCCCCGCATACCGCGTCCCACTCACCGACTACCAAGAATTTACTACACCTCTTGATGTTGACGAGGTACTCACAGAAGCCAACGAAGACATTCTGCATGACCTCCGCAACGACCACACCGTCGTATACAGCAAGAACCTGAACCTCAACCAAGGCGCATACCTCACCGAAGCCCCGCCCGCCTTCGTCGAACTCATCAGCACCGCCGCACGCACCGCCATCGACGACACACTCCCACATTTCGACCGAATAGACCCCGCTGAACGCACAGAAACCCTACTGACAGACCCGACCGACATAGAGTCTGACGACTCCAAGCAGTACGACTACCCAACCGACTCGCTCGTCCAGCACGTCCAAGACAATGGTACCACTATCTACGGGTTGACAGCACCTGCGGACTACTGGGTGACGGCACTCAACTACCGAGCCTGCGGCTTCGAAGACACACACCACACTCAGTGGGCGGATATGGATCCGGGCGACGTCCTCATTTTCCATGCCGGCGGCGA
>LKMJ01002181.1_pt1 | contig 17832 bp, 20 predicted proteins | sample 643391 | NCBI WGS metagenome assembly LKMJ01 (sample SAMN04112250, study PRJNA286221) | soda lake metagenome | biome: soda lake; feature: Kulunda Steppe; material: water; isolation source: sample PL-Br10 brine of Picturesque Lake | place: Russia: Kulunda steppe | collected 2010-07
GTTTCGAAACCAGTTCGGCCTCCGTTTCGTATGTTGCGATCCGTAAATCCCAGCGGACCCGCGCCGATCGGATCACCGCGCTCGTGACGTTCGCTTCGTGCACGAAGAGCAATCGATCACTATGGGTCTCCGAAAGCGCCTCAAGGACGCTTCCGGCCTCCTCTCCCACGCCGAAGTTGTGCCCGAGAAACGGGACGACGAACGCTGTCGCGTTACTGCACCGCGTGAACTCGATACTCTGCGTCGCCGCATCCACGTCGGTCGTGTCGATACCGATATCGAGCGCTAAAAACGCGTTCACTCCCGGAGTAACCCGAAGCGCCCCCTGTACTCGTCGCAAGAGTGCCTGTGCCTCGTCAATTTCTACCAATTTGGCTCTGTTGAAACCCATGAGGAGTTACATCTGAACCAGCCGAGTAATCGAATGCAGACTCTCCTGAAATCACGGTCATTCCGATTCGTTGAGGAAACATACTTGTTTAGCGCAATGTGCTGTGGCTCGATACTCCTTGAAGTTCTCAAAAACTACTCCTGGTGAGCAAAAATCCGTCACCAGCCAGAAGACTAGAAGAGTTCGTCGAGAGGCCGGTCTGCACCGGGTTCAGTCTTGGCGTCTTCATCCGGCTCAATAGGGGGAGCATCGAAGAGTCGGCCGCTACCGCGTTCTCGGGCAGCGAGCACGTCATCGATAAGTGCTTCTGTTTCGTCGTCTATTTCTGGTATTTTGAGGGCTCCACTAACGTCTTCTGGAAGGTCTGGTCGCGGCGCATCCTGATGCCGCTCGATTTTTTCGGTGAGATAGAGATTTTCCTGGAGGGCACGCAGAACCGGGACGTACCGGAGGTAGCTGTACTCATCCAAGAGGGTGATCCCGTAACTGGTGAATCCCCAGAACTCCCGTGGATCGTTACGCTGGGCCTCATCTCCACGGTATTTGTACTTCCCCATCACCTGTTTCTCTGCTAGCCGGTCAAGATGCTCTCGGATGGTGGAGCGATTCTTGGGCACGAGGTATTCAAGCTCATCGAGTGTTGCCAGATGCGTTGGATGCCCAAGCACAGCTTGGATGATGTGGTAGCGGGTTTCTTGAGTGAGGAATTGGTGTGCTCGTCGCTGTTTCTCAATCGGCATGACGTCGTCACCGCCAAATGGGTCTGCCTCGTCGCCCCCCGGAGTTCGTGGGCTCCCCGCACTATTGCTCATACGCATCTGTTTCGTCTCCACTCATGTAACTGTTCGGGACGAGCAAGTTGGATATATTCGCTATTCTCAACCTGGATGTGAATATTTAAGACGAACACCTCTGTAGCCCGAATTATGAGTGGCCCACGGGTACCACGCAATTCATCCGCTATCTACCGGGCTGTCAACCGAATTTTCGAAGGAATTAGCTCCCCACCTCAGGGAGACTACCACGAAGTCGTTCGCTATATGAACGAAGAACTCCCCCGGTTCGAACAAGCCGATAGTAGCTACCTCATTCTCGGGAGCTACCGCAGCGCGTACGGACAGCGCCTTCGAGAGTTCGCTAACTGTCTTAACATGCCAACAAACGCCGAATCAATCGTTCTAGGCGATACGATCAACTTGGATACCGCGGTTGTCCCCGAATTCGACATCAAGATCAACCTCCTCGGTGAGGCAGCAGATTACATCGCTGGCGTCTATGAGAAAGAAAGCGGTGGTGAGAGCCCGGAGCTCGGAGTTGTCAGAGCACTCTTCGTGAATAAGACATTCGTGTTCCCACGTGACTATACTGGTCTCACCCGCGATAGCCTGGAGACGCGAGAAGACGTTATCCGGGCTGCTCTGGCGGTGTACTACGCTGAATTCGATCATATTGATAGTGAGCAACGAATAGCCGAGAAAAAGAAAGAGGAACTCGCATCACTGCTGACAGCAGCGCAAGAGGAAGGTATCGAGATCACTGAGCGAGAGCTTACCGACCTCATCAAAGAGCGTCAAAGTGACATTGATGAGCCGCCCGCCGAATATAGCTGGGTCCATCTGAGCTTCTTCAAACGGTTCGAAGCGATTGACCAGTGCCACCCTTGGACGACGATGGCCGAGCTGCGAGAGCTTGCTGATGGGATGCCAGGGCCAGAACGCCCGCGGTGGGAAACGGAATTTGATGTAAGGGTATTCCGCGACGAGTAGCCGCATTCTCAGACATACGTACCTTTGTCCCTTCTTCGCTCACCTGGGAGGGATTCGCTCGTTAAGTCAGGGACTTTGACGTGGACTCCCGTGCGAGCCGCCAGAACGGTGACACGGAGAGGCCCGGCACTCCGTCCAAGGGGCGTCAGTGCTCTGCGGGCTCAAGATCAACTCGCAGCGACAGAAGGCGAGGAGGCGAATGAGCTCCGTCAGGAGATAGAGGACTTGGAAGACCGTTCGAAGTGTTGACTGAGTTCAATTCGAGTCATGCGGTTCATACTCACGCTGGAAGTGAGCCATGACACGGAGAGAACGAGACGAAGAACGGGAAGATCGTATCGAGATGGAGATTATCGTCGATACTTACAGCGCAGACGAGCAGGCAATGGGATGGTATGCCTATCTGGATGATACCTTGGAGTTCCCTCTCGACGCCCGCTGTATCGAAGAGCGGGAGGAGTCACCACGCTCTCATGAAAGTCCCAAAGAAGTGCGCACGAACCCGCAAGTTGCCTCCGTGGGTCGGTAGCCAAACCCCCAACGGAGGAATCCTCGCGTTTAGCGCGGGGAGGATGTCAACTCCCGAAGATCGGTCGATATCCGCCTGTACGTTGCACTCCTCGTCCTCTTTCCGAGGGTCGCTGTACCACCGGATACGTGCGTATTCTGCCGGGTCGAACGTGTGGCAAACGTAGTCTCCTCCGCAGTTCCCGCATATCATGTCCGACGGCGGCCCTGGCGGACTTGCCAGCCGACGACCGCAGTTCACACAGGTAAACAGGTGGGTAACGAGCTCCTCGTCGGAATCCAGTTTCCGACGCATGTTCGGGTCCGGCGGGGGTCCTTCGCCACCCTCTCGTTCCCACTCGGGTCCGCGACGACGGTAACGCTCAGTAGCGCTCGGACAGTGATCGCTCATCGCGATTCCCTCCTGATGGCGATATTTTCGAGCCGAAGCGATTCACTCAGAATTTCCCGGATCCGTTCGGTATCATCAGCATCGAATCCGCGGAGGACGATTTCGCGCTTCCCGCCGTCGGTCATCAGATCCATCTTGTCGTCGACGCCACAGTGGCGCGTCAGCCAGTAGGTCGGCTTCCGACTGGCAGGCCAACGCCAGCCGGCGGGCTCGAAGTCAGCGAGGAGATCTTCCTCGTGGTAGTGCTGTTTCGTCGTGTGGGTGCCGTCCCAGACAACGTAGTATACATCCCTACTTTCGATCGAGATCTGGATGTCGGTGACGTGGTGCAACCGACGTTCGTCGTCCGGCGTGTCGGGTCGATCCTCGTAGAGCACAGTGCCGACACCGATCCGCGGAAACGCACTGGGGAAGGGCCCATCGCCACGTTCGTAGTGACCGGTTGTTTCAAAGCCGCCGTCGGCGATGAGTTCCTTCTCAGGCTCAGTGTCGTCGTCGGGGAAACACTCCGGATTGCTGCAGAGCGACCATCGATTGAACGCTATTAGCGTCTCGATGTGAGCTGTTTTGAACTCGGCGTCGTCCTCTCCACAGTCGCAGGCCGGATGCGGGCCGTCAGTATCGGGATCATGTCGATGGATTCGGCGGGAGTGTTCGGATCGCTCTCGGACACCCTTTTCTGGCGTTTCTTGCCGAGCCGTTCGATGCTCGGCGCTCATTGGCTCTCACCGGCTGAGAATCCTCTATATTTACTTAGGGTCCACAAAAGACTTTTTTGCGTAGTGGGGACGGAGGGATTTGAACCCCCGATTTACTGATATCTCCGGTGTGCGCCTCGGGTCTCCAGAGGGTCGTCAACGCGGAAGCGATGATCAGTCGTCCGCTCGGTATATCAGTCTGGAGTCTCGTCACCGGGCGCGTAGCCTCTGGAGTCAGTCGCCATGCCTGGCTTGGCCACGTCCCCGTGTCCCGTACTAACTCCGGTTTCGTTAAAAGGGGTTTCGGTTCGGTCGGTCACCCGTCGGTATTTATTTCGGCCGACCGAACGGCGGATATGGGCCAAGCGGTCCCGGTAACGGTGATCGACGGTGACAGAGAGACGACGATCGATGTCGAATCCGGAACAGTACTTCGGGATGCACTGTCGGCAAACGGCTTCGAGGTGTACGGCCGCGTTTCCCGAGTCGCCAACTGCGGCGGCCGGGGACTGTGTGGGACCTGTGGCGTCCGGATAAGGGAGTCGCCGGCCGCTGCGGGATACCACGACGCCGCGGCGAAACGGTGGGGGTATCCCCGACTCTCGTGTCGGATCGAGGTCACCGAACCGCTGACGGTCGAGCTCGTCGAAAAGATCGTCTGGGGGCAGCTACTCCCCGATTAACGGTCGGTCTCGCTCCAGCCACACTCCTGACATTTGTATCCGGTGACGAACTCGGTGACGCTCGGCATATACCCGACGGAAATGACGTTCTCGCCGCACTTCGGGCATTCCCGGTCGGCGTCTTGGATCGGCTCGGCGTCCATCACACCCTCGCCTTCGATGAGTTCGGCGAGCTTTTTCGGAGTTACCATCCGCCCTTCCACGACGCGATTGTCGGCCATACCGGTCAACGGGCGCCGAGGGTCGTAAGCCTGACCGTTGCGGTCGTCTCGCCGGTGAGCGATCGTCGACTTCAGCGGCCAATACCTCCAGCCAGGTCAGAGCCACGGGGCCCGATCGCCGTCGGAGACATCGGGTGACCCGTCGCCGTCGTTGTCTTCCGTCGCTTCGTCGTCCTCTCCGAAGTCGACTTCACCGTCCGGGCCACCGTCGGTGGCGGCCTCGGTGGGGGTGGGCTCGGGATCGAGTGCCCCGTCCGGGTTGAACGCCAACAGCGCGGTCAGCGCTAGCACGATGAGCGCGAGCGGCTCGTCGCCCGTGATGGGACCGACTTCGAGGATCGTCAGCGGCAACACGCCCAGCGCGACCGCGCTGCCGAAGCGGAACCGGTCGATGTCGACATTGCCGCGGAGCCACGGACCCAAGAGCGCGACGGCGAGCGCGAAGCCGACGCCGATGAGGGCGGCGCCCGTCCCGTAGAGAACGAACATCGGCTCCGAGATGAAGGCGAGTTCGAAGCCGTTCGGCTGGAAGCTCGCGACGAACCCGAGAGCGATGATGACGCTCGGCTGGGGAAGGTACTCGCCGACGGTGGCGCTCGCCGTCTTCGCGGCGACCGCGAGGATGACAAGCGCGGCGAAGCGCTTGAAGATCTCCATCGAGAGCAGCGACTCGATCGTCGGCGCGATCGCGGCCTGCAGCGCCGCGAAGGGAACGACGAGCGCGCCGACGAGCAGGATGTTGCGGGCCCGCTCCCGGCGGGTTCCCTCCATCTCGGCGAGCACGACGGCGAGCGTCGCGCTCCCGCCGAAAATTAACAGACCGACCTCGATCATCCCAAGTACGGACGAAACGGCCCCTGCTAAGATCAGCGCCGCGAAGATACCGTCCAAAAGCGGCAGAGCCATGACCGTACCGAGCAACCGGGTCCCTTCGCCGACGCGTCGCTCGAGGCGTAAGGCAATCGGGTGACGAGACGTACTCATCCCTCAGGCGGAATGCCCCTCACCGTAGGACCGGCGATAGCGATGGCGATACCCTCGGGGACGATCGAACCCGAACTGTTTGAGGGTATTCTCCACTTTGGTCCGCATCGCGAATGTAAATGTAATGCCGGTGTCGAGGGCGTGCTCGCCGGCGATGCGCTGTGCGATGGGACTAGCGGAGTCCATACGTAAAATAACCGGGGCTGTAAGTATAAGTGTTGTGTGAGTGTTATCCGCATTCATCTGACGAATGGACACAAATGTTGGGCTTAGGTTGACAATATTCTGATATAGCATGCACAGGCGACATTTTCGTCCAGTATGCTCCGGTAATGCACGGTTATCATGCAGGTCATATCACCCGATCCATCGAAGCGGGTACCGCAAAAAAGCCAGCGGCGTTCTCGGAGGTACTCCACGATCCCCCGGATCACGTCGATGGCTGCAGTCCATGGTTCTCCGACCCACAGAGCCCCGGTCTCGCAACGCTTTTCCATCGCGCCGCCGGACCGGTTACATGGCGAGCGACGAGTCCTTCTCAGAGAAACTCCGCGTACCCGAGGCGCTGACGTTCGACGACGTGTTGCTTCGGCCCAAGGAGAGCCGAGTCGAACCCGACGATGCGGACATGACGACCCGCGTGTCGAGCAACGTCACGTTGAGCGTTCCCGTCCTGTCGGCGGCGATGGACACCGTCACCGAGGCAGAGTTGGCGATCGAGATGGCCCGACAGGGCGGTCTCGGCGTCCTCCACCGTAACATGTCCGTCGAGGAGACCGCAGAACAGGTCGAGCAAATAAAGCGGGCGGACGAACTCATCATCCGAGACGTCGTGACCGCTTCGCCGAATCAGACCGTCCGGGAGGTCGACCGGATGATGGATCGAGAGGGCGTCTCGGGCGCCCCAGTCATCGACGAGGACGACGTCGTCCTCGGGATCATCTCCGGTACCGACATCCGGCCGTACATCGAGGTCGGCGAGTACGATGCGGTTCGGGAGGCGATGACCGACGAGGTCATCACCGCGGGCGAGGACGTCACGGCGCGGGAGGCACTGGAGTTGATGTACGAACACAAGATCGAGCGCGTACCGATCGTCGACGGGGACAACCGCCTGACGGGACTCGTCACGATGGCCGGCGTGCTCGCACGCCGTGAGTACGACAACGCCGCCAGGGACGACGACGGTGCCCTCCTGGCTGCCGTCGCTGTCGGTCCCTTCGAAACTGACCGGGCTCGGGCGGCCGACGAGGCCGGCGTCGACGTGGTCTTCATCGACTGTGCTCACGCACACAACCTCAACGTGATCGACTCCGCCCGCGAGATCAAAGCCGAAGTCGAGGCCGACGTCGTCGTCGGCAACGTCGGCACTCGGGAAGCAGCCGAGGCTGTCGTCGACTTCGCCGACGGGGTCAAGGTGGGTATCGGTCCCGGGTCGATCTGTACGACGAGGATCGTCTCCGGGTCAGGTATGCCGCAGATCACGGCCGTCGCGGAAGTCGCCGACGTCGCCTCCGGAGTGGACGTTCCGGTCATCGCCGACGGTGGGATCCGATACTCCGGTGACGCGATCAAGGCGATCGCCGCCGGAGCGGACGCGGTCATGCTCGGTTCGTACTTCGCCGGCACCGACGAGGCGCCCGGCCGGATCATCACGATGAACGGGAAACGCTACAAACAGTATCGCGGTATGGGATCCGTCGGCGCGATGAACGACGGCGGCGGCGATCGGTATCTCAAGGAGGAAGACGAAGACGAGGAGTTCGTCCCGGAAGGCGTCGAGGCCGCGACGCCGTATAAGGGCCCGCTCTCCTCGGAACTCCACCAGCTCGTCGGCGGGATGCAGTCCGGGATGGGGTACGTCGGTGCCGAAACGATCCCGGAGTTCAAAGAACGAAGCGAGTTCGTCCGGGTGTCCTCTGCGGGTCAGACCGAAAGCCACGCCCACGACGTGGTCATCACCGACGAGGCGCCGAACTACAGTCCGGAAAGCTGATTCGGTTGAGTTACGGTATCGACGCCGGGTCGGAGCGGAGTGATTCGACCCTTCCACTCCGACAGTGGCCTCTCCCGGGGAACGAATTATATGAGACTCCCTCGAACGTCGTTACATGAACGACGACGCGATGGGACGTTTTCCCGTCCCCGATAGGGAGGACCTCCCCGACGACGTACTCGACCGTATCGACGAGGAGCGAGAACGGGCCGGGTTCACCCCGAACGTGCTGTCGGCGTTCGCGTACAAGCCGAGCCACTTCCGGGCGTTCATGGCGTATCACGACGCCCTGATAGATGACACGACGCTGGCCCGCGAGGAGATAGAGATGCTCGTCGTCACGGTTTCGGGAGTCAACGACTGTCTGTACTGTGTCGTCGCCCACGGCGCGCTGTTGCGGATCTACGCCGGGGCGCCGAAACTCGCCGACCAGCTCGCGACGAACCACCGGTCGGCCGACCTCTCCGAGCAGCATCGAACGATGCTCGACGTGGCCGTAGAACTGACGGAGTCGCCGGGCGAAATCGACGAAGGGGCGATCGAGCGGCTCCGGGACGTCGGCTTTTCGACAGAAGAGATCTGGGATATCGCGAGCGTCGTCGCGGTGTTCAATCTCTCGAACCGGATGGCGACGTTCGCCGACATGCGTCCCAACGACGAGTTTTATCGATTAGGACGCGATCAAACTCAAGAATAATGTATATCCGGTCGTCCGGAAGCGAACTCACTTCTGTTCTGCCGTGAGAATCCGGTCGTGTCCGAATGGAACGAGTGTACCGAGCACGTAGAGCACCTCGGTGGCGAGGGATTTGGACGCCAAGGCGTCACATCATCACAGAAATTGTAGATTTCCGTAGGTCTTGAAGAACTCAGCCTGTTTTCTCTGTAGATGCCGATTTCATTGTTTGGCCCGTGGCAATCGAACGGTGATGGTCGTCCCACGGGGTACATTTGCACTCGGCTCCAACTCCCCGCCGTGTTGATTGATAATCCAGGTGGCGACCCACAGTCCCATTCCCGACGGTGAGTGATGGAGTGGATCGGCATCTCGTTCCCCGGAAACGACTGTCGAAACCTCTTTGGGGAGCCCCGGCCCGTTGTCGGTGATCTGTATATCGACGTATCTCGAGTCCAACGATTCGACTGCAGCGATCTCTACGGACGGTTTTTCGCTATCGTTGTGTTCGACAGCGTTCTCGATGATGTTCTCCATTGCAGTCTTCAACGTCGGATCCGCCCGCACGGCTAACGCATCCGGAACTTCGACGGCTATTCTGCATTCTGGGTAATCCTTCCGAATCACGTCCACAACGTCTTCAATTATCGGCCGAAGTTCCATCGGCCCGCGCTCGTAGTCGTTATCGACGAGCCGTTCGATCTCCCGCGTCTGCTCGGAAAGCGATTCCAACTCCGCTGCCGCCTGTTGAATCTGTTCTACCATCGTCTCATCTAGCTCCTGTTTATCCTCTGCGAGCGTTTGTGCCCCACCCTGAATGATGGTTAGTCGATTCCGTAGGTCGTGTCGAAGCGCTCGTGACATCACCTGTATCCGTTCTTCGCGCTGCAGTTGCTCTGTCACATCGATATAGAAGGCGTATTCTTCGGGGCTGTCTTCGCGTTGTTGATCGTCTACCGGTGCGGAGATGCGAACGAATTCCCGCTGTCCGTACTCGGTCTGGAGGGTGACCCGAACTTCCTGCCATCCCTCATCGTGTTCTTCAGCAAGCCCGGTTAGGCTACTATCGGTGACCGGCTCTGGCTCTTCGCCCGCTGGTCGAAGCACATCACGGACGTCCATCCCGTCGAGTTCCGCTTTCGTGTAGCCGAAAATCTTCTCGAAAGCAGGATTGGCCATGTTCACCTCCAACCGGTCGCCCTTTTTTGTGACCGCGAGGACGGCTGTCGGGACGTTGGTAAACAACGCCTTGAATTCGTTTCGTTCCCGTTTGATCGTTTTCGCCTGCTGGTGTCGAAGCGAGTCGTAATAGCCGACACCGAGGCCAGCAAGGATTCCAAGGGCGACGATATCGGTGAACAGCAGCTGCCATTTGAATTCTGACTGGATGGCTTGTGAGAGTATAACGATTCCACTCCCGGTTCCGACAGTAACGGCTGTTGCCCCGGCCATCTTACCAACTTGGCCCAGAAACGTCTCGGGAAGGGACGTTGCGATCCAGTAGGCGGCGACGAGCAACACGATTGCGAGGCCGAACCCAAATGCGATCTCTCCGAAGGCCACGATCGGCGTATCACCATCGCTGACGAGATCGTCGTACAGTTCGAAAGCGTTCAAACCGATGAGTATAAACGCGAATCCCGCGACGCAAAAAACCATCCCAGCCCGTCTGAACGTATCTGACACACACGTTATTTCGCTGTGACCGACTAAATCTTTTATATGCCAGCAGAGTTCTCGGCGTCAATCCTGCACGGACTAATATCGAACTACCTCGCCGTGCTGAACTCACTCCCCGAGATCTTGCACCAGCGGCTCTGTCGATTCCCAGATAGCACAGTTCGAAGCGTCCAGGATGGAGAGATTGAATACAGCACCTCGACTACCTCTATTCGTTGAACGACGCTGATGCATCCGCAGATCTCGGAGTCGAGGCGGTAACTATTTCTGGATAATTTTTGACATGTTCGGTAGCGATGTCTAACACACATAATTCACCGACACGCCACGCCGTAGTCGCCGCGGCCAGCATCGGTCTAGCCATGTCACTGTACTTGCTGGGCTACCATTACCAGGTGGTGGCAGCAGCGATTCCGTATATTCTACTCTTTTTGACGGTCGTCATCGGCCCGTTACAGGTCCTCTGGCCCCGTCTCCGACGCCGGTTCAAGGACATCACGCTAAACAGTTGGTGGTCGGAGGTCGGTATCTGGTTTGTGATCTGGGCACTTCTTCATGTAGTGCTCGTGGTCGATGTCAGGGGTATCGGCATCCTCTGGGGTAGTCCCTGGGCCTTCAGTGCGACAATTTCCGTTCTCCTCGCTGTGGTCCTCATGTTCACCTCGAACAATCGAGTGTATCAGTACCTGGGTCCGAAAGCCTGGAAGTGGCACCAGAGCCACGCTACGTACCTGATATTCTACATGCTCGCCCCACATATCTGGCACCGGGCCTATCTTATCCCTGGATTTCCGTCCAACGAACCGCTACACTGGCTCTATCCCGTTATGTTCGCCCTCATCGTGCTGTTGCACGTTGGCGGCTTCATCAAGGTCGTCCGGCACTATCGTCGAACCGGCGACTACCTGCAAGGGATACGGTGAAGCCAGGATACGTGGTCAACTCCACGGGGATCATCGGTGACAGATTCCGGTGACATCGACGCATCTCTCACGTGCATCCTCGGCGTACGCAACGCGGGTGGACGACTCCGTAACCCCGACCGGCGGATCCGGTGGCGACCCGTCTCACGGCACGATTGTCACCGGGACCGAAACCCGACGGACGACCCGTTCGGCGACGCTACCCATGAACAGTCGGTCGAGTCCCGTTCGTCGGTGGCTACCCATGACGATGTGGTCGAACCCGTGTTTCTCGGCGAAGTCACCGATCGTCCGGATGGGGCTTCCCCGCTCGTTTTTCGTTTCGATCTCCGTCCCGTGTTCGTCGGCGAGGGCTTCGACCTCGGCCAGCAGTTCGGCCCCGTGCTCGTCGGCGTCCGCGTGCCAGACCGCCGGAGCGAACAGATCACCATACCCCATCGGGTTCGTCGTATCGACGACGTAGAGGACAGTGATCTCCGCGTCGGGATACGACGAGAGCGTGTACTCGAGTGCGGCCCACGACGGCTGTGAGTCGTCCATCGGGACGAGCACCGAAACCGACATACTGAATTATTAAACATGAACGTTAATAGCTGTACCGGTGGTCGATAACGTTCGGAATCGGGCCGGGAGACACCACTCCTCCCGAGGGAATCGCCGTTACTCGTCGTCACTTCTGTCCCTCCGTCCGGCGAGTAAGTCCCGGGCGATGACAGAGCGTTGGATTTCACTCGTCCCACCGGCGATGGTGCTGCTCGCGCCCTCCCGCCAGTACCGCCCCATGTCGCTTTCGCTGTAGAGGCTCTCGCCGCCGAGGATCTGCATCCCGTCCTGGGTGACCGATTGCAACACCTCGCCGGCTTTGAGTTTGGCCTGTGCCGCGAGCCGTCGTGACCCATCGCCGTGGTCCAGCGCCGATGCCGCCCGATAGACGGACAGCCGTGCGGCGTCGACCTCGGTCCGCATGTCGGCCAGCCGATGGCCGATCGCCTGGTGGTGCCCGATCGGCGATCCGAACCGTTCCCGGGAGGCGGCCTCGTCGGCGGCCCTCTCAAGCGCCGTCCGGGCGTTGCCGACCATGAGCGCGGCCAGTCCGATGTGTTCGCGGATCAGGTGATCCGAGAGGATCCGCCAGCCCGCGCCCGCCGCACCGAGACGGTTTTCGACTGGGACGCTCGCTTCGTCGAAGCTGATCCGTGCCGTTCCGACGGCTTTTCGAGCGATCAGCGACAGCTCTCTCGTCTCGACGCCGTCGGCGTCGTTCGGGATCAAAAGCGCCGAGATCCCCTCCCGCTTCGGGGCGTCGGGATCCGTCCGGACGTACGCGCTGATAACCGTGTTCGGGGCGTGGGCACCCGATTGGTAGGTCTTTCCACCGGTGACGAGATATCGGTCGCCGTCCCGAACCGCTTTCGTCCGTAAGCTCGCCGCGTCGCTCCCGGTCTCCGGTTCGGTGACACCGACTGAAAATCGCAACCCACCGTCGAAGAGTTCCGGGAGGAACCGTTCGCTCTGCGTGTCGGTTCCGAACTCGACGATGTTCTCGGCGACCGTCGTCGAGGTCACCACAGGGATCCCGAAGTCGTAGCCGTAGGTCCCAAGCACCTCGAGGAGGATCACCTGCTCGAGTTGTGTTCGACCCTGTCCGCCGTGCGCTTCGGGAACCGTCAATCCGAGCCAGCCGCGGTCGAGCAACTCGTCGTATAATTCGTGGGGGTACTCGCGGTTCCGATACCGTTCGCGGAAGTAGTCGATACCCATCTCGTCTTCGATGAAGGTACGGACGGTCTCACGCCACTTCTCGAGCGCTTCATCGCCGGTGACGTACATACCTATCCGAAACAGAACCGATCCGAATAAAGACTCTGGTGGGTGGGATCACCCTTTTCAGTTCGGCCGGTAGACATTCGCCGGCCGGTTACCCTCTCGCAGGTGGACGCGCCCCACGCTATTTGTCGTCCGACCTGTCCGCACCGGAGCCGTTGGCGGCAGTCTCGTCGTCGGCTTCGGTCGGTTTCACACCGACAGTTCCCCCGACAGTCTCCTCGACTTTCTCTTCGACTTTCTCTTCGACGCTTTCGCTGACCGTCTCTTCGACACTTTCGCTGACTGTCTCTTCGACTTTCTCGCCGACTGTCTCTTCGACTTTCCCGGACATCTCTTCGACCTTCTCGCCGACGGTCTTCTCGACCGTCTCTTCGACGCTTTCGCTAACCGTCTCTTCGACCTTCTCGCCGACTGTCTCCTCGACCGTCTTTTCGACCGTCTCTTCGACCTTCTCACCGACTGTCTCCTCGACTTTCTCGCCGACGGTCTTCTCGACAGTCTCCTCGACCTCCTTGCTGACGGTGTCGCCGACGGTCTCCTCGACTTTCCCGGACATCTCTTCGCTCACCGTCTCACCGACCTCCGCGGCGACGCTATCGACTTCTTTGCTGACGGTGTCGCCGACGGTCTTTTGTACCTGCTCGCCGACCGAACGTTCGACTTCTTTACTCACAGTATCGCCGACTGTCTTCTCGACCTGCTTACTGACGGTGTCGCCGACTGTCTTCTCGACCTGTTCGCCGACCGAGCGCTCGACTTCCTTACTGACGGTATCGCCGACCGTCTTCTCGACCGTCTCCCCGACGGTTTGCTCGACTTGATCCGCGACTTCCCTCGTCATCCACTCGGGGTCGAACCGCGACATCTTCCAGACGATGTGGATGCCGTAGGAGACTAACACGCCCAGTCCGAACGCGATTCCTGCCGTCGTTCCGACGGCGAAGATGACGACGATCGCGATGAAGATCGCCACGCCGTACGCGAGATCGACGACGGAGTCGACGCGACTCGGTTTCATCGGATCTCCACTCGAGAACTGCGTTCGTGTCGAGCTATCGGGTACATGTACGTCCGTTCGATCCCGAGACAGGAATAAGCGTCTATTTGCTCCCGAAATGATCCGATTCGTACGTGGGGGGATTCGAACGACATACTGTTTTATATACTGACAGAGTACCAGTTATAGAGAGCGTCGTCTTCTGGGTACTTGTCGGTTTTGCAACGGTCAGCTGTCTGTTCATCGCGTGGGCACTGGGAGCCAACAGCAACTCGCCGCCGTTCGCGCCCGCGATCGGCGCCAACGCCATCTCGACGATGCGGGCGGCGTTTCTCATCGGCCTGTTCGCCGCTGCGGGCGCGTTGACACAGGGCGGGGCGATCTCCGAGACGGTCGGGGCGAACCTGATCGACGGCGTCACGATCACGCCGCTGGCCGCGACGACGGGACTACTCGTTGCGGCCAGTTTCATGGTTTTCGGCGTCTACAGCGGCTATCCGGTTCCAGCGGCGTTCGCGACGACCGGAGCGATGGTCGGGGTCGGCCTCTCGCTGGGTGGGGATCCCGCCTTCGAGACCTATCGGCGGATCGGAACGTTCTGGGTTCTGGTCCCGCCGATGTCGGGCGGACTCGCTTTCGTCACCGCCACGCTCTTACGGCGCGACGACGTTCCCGAAGCGATCAGCGTGCCGCTTCTCGCGGCGGCCGTCGCCGGAGTCCTCGCAAACGTCCAACTCGGTGTGATCCCACATCCGACCCGCGAGCAAAGCTCCGTCTCGGAAACTGTCGCGCTCGTCGTCGATGGTCCCGCAGTGCTCGGTGTCGGTATCGCGACCGTTTCCGTTACCCTCCTCTTTGCGGCCGTCGGATTTCAGCTCGCCCGTCGACGTGTCCTGCGATCCGTCGAACGCGGGATCAGAACGTTCTTGCTCGTTCTCGGCAGCGTCGTTGCCTTCTCCAGCGGCGGGAGTCAGGTCGGCCTCGCGACCGGGCCGCTGGAGAACCTCTATGGGGTCGAACTCGGTCTACCGGGGATCGTCCTTCTCTCCGTCGGCGCGACCGGAATCCTCGCCGGTGCGTGGATGGGATCGACGCGACTGTTGCAGGCGACGTCACGGGAGTACGCACAGTTGGGCCTTCGACGATCAGTGGCCGCGCTCGTTCCGGGCTTCGTTATCGCCCAGCTCGCCATCGCGCTGGGGATCCCCATCTCGTTCAACAACATCATCATCTCGGGCGTCATCGGGGGCGGGCTCGCGGCCGGATCGGCCGGCGTCTCCCGACGAAAGATCGGAGTCACGATCGGCTTTTGGTTGCTGACGCTCTCGACGTCGATCGGGATCGGATTCGGCCTCTATCGGGGGCTCTCGACCCTCTTCGGTATCCGGTGACGGAATCACGAAACGACTGGCCCGACTGCCGACGAAACGGGGACTTCATACCGACGGAACCGTTATCATTCGGTAGATGCGAGTCGAGACGCTGGGGGACGGCGAGCCCGAAGTCGCGATCGTCGGTGGGATCCACGGTGACGAACCCTGTGGGTCGATCGCCGTCGAGGCGCTTATCGAGGCCGACCCCGACGTCGAGCGTCCGGTCAAACTCATCGTCGCGAACGAAAAAGCCCGAGCGCGGGGCGTCAGATACGTCGAAGAGGACCTCAACAGGGCGTTCCCGGGATCTCCGAACGCCGGGACACACGAAGGACGGCTGGCACACGAGTTGCTCGGAGAGATCCGTGACTGTGAGATCCTCTCGTTGCATTCGACCCAGTCGTACGCGGCGCCGTTCGCGCTCGTCGACGAACTCGACGGGTATGGTCGCTCGGTCTGTCCGTATCTGTCGGTCGAGGCGCTCGTCGAGACGGCAAAATACAGCGGCGGCCGGCTCATTTCGTACCCCGACGTGATCGAACTCGAATGCGGCCTGCAGCGTTCACAGGCAGCCGCTGACAACGCGATCCGACTCTCTCGGGAGTTTCTCGTCGCCGTCGGCGCCCTCTCGGGGGAAACCGAGCAGCCGCGGTACCACCCGCTGTCGGTGTTCAGACTAGATCAACAGATCCCGAAACCCGACGCCGAAAGATACGAAGTGTTCGTCGAGAACTTCGAGCGGGTCGCGGAGGGGAACCGGTTCGCGGCGGCGGACGGAGAGCCGCTCATCGCCGAAGAGCCGTTCTATCCGATCCTCCTTTCGGCGTACGGCTACCGGAACGTGTTCGGATACGCCGGCAGCCTCGTCGGTCGACTCGACGGGGAGGCACCCTCTCGTCCGAGTTCCGAGGGGTCGGTGACGGCCGACAGCGGTGGCCGATAGTTTTATTCCGTTCCCGGGGCGAACTCCACGAGCGTCAGATCACGGCCGAGCATACAGTGTTCGTGTGGCGGATCGCCGACGACTTCCGTGATCTGGTACTCGGATTCGAAGTCGGCTCCGGCGGGCTCACAGAACTCGTGGCTGGGGCACTCGGTGTACGGACAGCTGCCCTCGAGTTCCGCCTTGCTCCCCGCGTACGCGGCGTTCGATGCGACGTTGGCGAGTACCGGCGCCGGCTCGACGTCGACGGCCGTCACCCCGTTGGCATGGACGGCACACTCCAGCGTCCCCGATTCGCGGATCCCGGTCACGCGATATCTGCGATCGACGGTCAGGTTCAGACACTGTCCGCGGTACGGACAGCCCTCACAGGCCGAAGACTCGCCGCCGTAGACGAACTCCGTCCCCACCTCCGCGAGCGTCTCCCCGATGAGCGTGACCTTCGACATACCATCTGTACTTCCGGTAACGTGTTAAGCCCGTCGTCGGCGGGTGGAAGTGTCGACCCGCTTTCGACGGACGGGACCTACCTACGTCTCGGGGTCGAAGACGTGAACGGGCCATTCGAGTTCGTACTCGAGTGCGAGATCGCGCTCGCACTCGGTCAGATCCCGAACCCGGAGTGTGACCGGATCACCGATCTCGACGGCGTCGTATTCGGCATCGAGTCGACCGGTCATCCGACCGCCGGAGTCGAGTTCGACCACCGCGATCGTGTACGGCGCCTCCGCTTCGAGCGCCGGCGGCGGGGCGTGAACCGACGTGTAACTGAACACGGTTCCGGATTTCGACTGTGAGCGAACGTCGATGTTCCGACCGCCACAGCCGTAACAGGCCGGCCGCGGCGGGAGCAACACTTCACCACAGTCCGCACAGACGCCGCCGAGAAGCTCGCCGTCGGAGAGGGCATCGAAAAAACCCGGCAGCGTCAGCGGGCTTTCGGCGTTGAGACGGTCGCTCATCGTGCCACCTCCGCGGTGAGGACGTGCGCGACGGTGACCGCGTCGGCGACGCCGCCTTCGTTTATAAGTAAAGCCGTTTCAGCCCCCGGGACCGCCCGGTCGCCGGCCTCTCCAGTCAGCTGTTCGTAGGCTTCGATCGCCTGTAACAGTCCGGTCGCACCGATCGGATGGCCGCGTGCTTTCAACCCGCCGCTCGTGCTGAGCGCGACGTCGGTCCAGCCGTCGTCTCGCTCGTCCGGCGGCAGATAGCTCTGATAGCCTCGCCCGGTAGGAGCGAAGCCGACGGCTTCCGATAATAATGCCTCCGAAACGGTAAACGCGTCGTGAACCTCCGCGACGTCGACGTCCTCCGGTTCGATGCCCGCCTCCTCGTAGGCCTGCTCGGCGGCGATGGCTGCCCCCTCGATATCCGCCATGTCCCGTTCGGCGACCGCGATGTTGTTCGCGACGGCACCGGTCCCGCCGACCTCGACGAACGGAACGCCCAGATCAGCGGCGCGCTCGGCCGTCGTGACGAGGACCACTGCGGCACCGTCACCGACCGGCGCACAGTCGTAGAGTTTGATCGGCGGGGCGATCGGCGGCGACTCCAGAACCGTTTCGACGTCGATCTCCTCCGTGAACTGTGCGCGGGGATTCAGTGCGGCGTTGCGGTGGTTCTTGACGGCGATACGGGCCAGGTCAGTTTCGGTCGCCTCCGCCTCGTGGAGGTATCGCTGTGCGAGCAGCGCGTACTGGCTCGGCGCCGTCACGCCGGATCGCTGTTCGAGCGCACGATCGAACGCCGCCGAGA